>Ga0308165_1002705_pt1 | contig 20427 bp, 10 predicted proteins | sample PhyWR2_FD_201032 | JGI IMG/M metagenome (GOLD analysis project Ga0308165, IMG submission 201032) | Phyllosphere microbial communities from UC Gill Tract Community Farm, Albany, California, United States - DLSLW.R2 | ecosystem: Host-associated > Plants > Phyllosphere > Unclassified | place: USA... | reverse complement strand
TCTGCACCGGACGGATGCCGACGATTTCGATTTCTTCGCCGACCTTGATCACGCCGCGCTCGATACGACCGGTCACCACGGTGCCGCGGCCCGAGATCGAGAACACGTCTTCGACCGGCATCAGGAATGCCTTGTCGACGTCACGCTCCGGGGTCGGGATCCAGGTGTCCAGCGCCTCGACCAGCTTGATGACGGCCGGCACGCCGATGTCGCTCTGGTCGCCTTCCAGCGCCAGGCGGGCCGAACCCGAGATGATCGGGGTGTCGTCGCCCGGGAAGTCGTACTTGCTCAGCAGCTCGCGGACTTCCATTTCGACCAGTTCCAGCAGCTCGGCATCATCAACCATGTCGGCCTTGTTCAGGAACACGACGATGTACGGCACGCCGACCTGACGCGACAGCAGGATGTGCTCGCGGGTCTGCGGCATCGGGCCGTCAGCGGCCGAGCACACCAGGATCGCGCCGTCCATCTGGGCAGCACCGGTGATCATGTTCTTGACGTAGTCAGCATGGCCCGGGCAATCGACGTGGGCGTAGTGACGAACGGTGGATTCGTATTCGACGTGCGCGGTCGAGATCGTGATGCCACGCGCCTTTTCTTCCGGCGCGGCGTCGATCGCGGAGTAATCCTTGAACTCGCCACCAAAGCGCTCTGCACCGATCTTGGTCAGTGCGGCGGTCAGCGTGGTCTTGCCGTGGTCGACGTGACCGATGGTGCCGACGTTGACGTGCGGCTTGGTGCGCTCGAACTTACCCTTGGCCATGGCTGCTTATCTCGAATTCGTCTGGTGTGGTGCTGGTAGATGGTGCTCACGAAAGGAATCGAACCTTCGACCTCTTCCTTACCAAGGAAGTGCTCTACCGACTGAGCTACGTGAGCGAGTTTTGCATTATGGCATGAACTCGATAATATTCAAAGTTCATTCAATGGAGCGGGAGACGGGAATCGAACCCGCACCATCAGCTTGGAAGGCTGAGGTTCTACCATTGAACTACTCCCGCACCGGGAATGTGCCACAACGTGAAGCTGGTGGAGGGAGGTGGATTCGAACCACCGAAGGCGTAAGCCAGCAGATTTACAGTCTGCCCCCGTTGGCCGCTTGGGTATCCCTCCTTTTACCACCCCGTCCCGTGCCGCCGAAGCGTTGCGGTGTGTGGTGGTGAGCCCGCAATTCTGGAGATGAAGCGGGGGTCTGTCAACGCTTTTTTTCACTTTTTTTCACACGCGTCGCAAACCCCTTGATACGCAAGGGTCTGCTCAAGGCAGTGCGATTGTCTCGTCGGCAAAGATGGCGACGTGGGCTACGCCATCGGCCCCGATCCAGCCCCGATACATGCCCTGCGTGTTGAATGGCGCTGCTGCTTTTCCATCTGCGGACAGTACGATCGCCCCGCCGTCGCCGCCCATCTGCGGAATCGCGTCGTTGATCACGCCCTTGCCTGCCTGTTCCGGCGATTGACCGAGGTAGCGCATGCGCGCGCAGATCTCATGGGCTGCCGCAGTACGGATGTAGTACTCGCCCCAACCGGTACCCGATACTGCACAACGCGCATCGGCCCAGGTGCCGGCACCGATGATCGGCGAATCACCGACACGGCCATAGCGCTTGTTGGTCATGCCGCCGGTGGACGTGCCTGCCGCAAGGTGCCCCTGCGCATCCAGGGCAACCGCACCGACCGTGCCGAAGTGCTTTGCGGTTTCCAGGTCGGAATGCGCCTGCCCGCCCGCCTCTTCCTTCAATGCACGCTGCAGCTGCTGCCAGCGCTTGTCGGTGCGGAAGTACGAGGGGTCGACCAGGGTCACGTCCTGTTCGGCGGCAAAGGCTTCGGCGCCCTGCCCCACCATCATCACGTGCCTGGATTTCTGCATCACCGTCTGCGCAAGCAGGATGGGGTTGCGCACGCGCCGCACGCCGGCTACCGCTCCTGCCGCCTGGGCGGCACCGTCCATCACCGCCGCATCCAGTTCATTGCGGCCTTCGTGGGTGAACACTGCGCCCTTGCCCGCGTTGAAGGTTGGATCATCCTCGAGCACGGTGATGGCTGCGGTGACCGCTGCCAGTGCCGGACGCCCCGCTGCCAGTTCGGCATGGCCCTTCAACAATGCCGCCTTCAGCGCCGCGCGCGCGGCCCGTTCTTCTGCAGCAGAGAGATCCCTGCGTTCCACGCCGGCGCCGCCGTGGATGACCAGCACGGGTGATGCAGCGGGTGCGGCCTGGGCCAGCAGTGGCAGGGACAACAGTGCAGACAGTGCCAGGCGCAGTTTCATGGGAGCAGTTCTCCAGCAGGACAGGGATTGGATTGCACGGTAGCGCCGGGCCCTGCCCGGTGGAAGGCACAGCATGGCGGCATCGGCTGAACATGCCCCGGTGCTACCGGATCATTGGCGGACCAGTTCGATCTGGCCGTCGTCGACGTCGGCCATCGCCTGGTAGGCCGCGTCGGCCTGCAGGTCGTCCAGGCGCATGCGACTGCCGCTGGCAACCACGGTGACCGGCACCGCATGGAAGCGCAGGGGTTCGCCCTCCACCAGCCGATCGGCGTCGCGTCCAGGGCTGACCACCCAGACCTTGCCTTCGCCGTCGGCGCTGTAGACCTGGGCCTGGCCGTCAGGCTCCACGCACAGGGCGGTGTCTTCGTCGACGCCGATGCCGACCATGTCCGGGTCACCGCTGTCATGCGCGGCGCGGGCCACGAACACGATGAGGCGACCAAGACGGTCGCGCTTGTCGAAGTGGGTGTCGGTGACCACCCGCTGCAGGTAGGGCAACTGCAGGAAGCCGCGGTCCAGGGTCACCGCCTCGCCCATCGGGTCGGCCATGGCGCTGGCCGAATCGATGCTGCCGCCGTCCAGCGCGCCATAGGCGTAGCCGCCGAGGATGGCCAGCCCGGCGCTGGTGCCGGCAATCGGCTTGCCGGCGCGCACGTGGGCATTCAGCGCGCGATTGAGCGCGGTGCCCTTCCAGAAGCGGATGTAGCGGGACTGGTCGCCGCCGGCGATGAAGATCGCATCGGCCGCCGCCACGACCCGCAGGACGGCCGGGTCATCGGCGCCGCGGCGGCTGTCGAACACCAGCGTCTGCACGGCGGTGGTGCCACCGACCTCACGATACAGACGGTCCTGCAGTTCATCGGTACCCGAGGCGCGAAGGATCAGCACGCGGCCATTGCCGGCCTGGCGCAGCCACCACTGGAAGGCTTCCGGCACCCATTCGCCGCCGCCCATCAGCATCATCGCGGGCGCTCGCGGCCCGGGCCGCGGTGCATCCAGATCACCCACTTCGTAGTAGGCGAAGCCGGGCTCCCTCGGCTCCTGTGCCCTGGCCGGCAATGCGCAGCAAAGCGCGGACAGCACCAAGGCGATGAGCGTGCCACGCAGGCTGTAGCGAAGGCGTCGCATCTTGATCTCCCTGAACAAAAACGACCTGCAACCGTTTTCACTCTTTGCCAGACATATCCCCAGTAGTCAAGGACATGAAAAAGGCGTTAAATGCGCGCGCCCGTTCCTGAAATGTGAATGGGGGACAGGGCCCCTCCTCTGTGGGCCGGCATTACTTCCGGGAATTCCTCATGCGTAGACAGGCGATGGCGTGGTCGATCCAGCTGGCGTTGATGGGCGTTGCTGCTTCGGCGGCGGCACAGACTCCCGCTTCCTCTTCGGTACAACAGCTGGATTCGGTGCAGGTGACCGGCTCACGCATCCCTCGCGCCCAGGTGGAAGGACCGGCACCGATCACCGTCATCAACGCAGAGCAGATCCGCTCCAGCGGCTTCACCACCGTGCCCGACGTGCTGCGCGCGATGACCCAGAACGGCGGTGAGACGCAGAGCCAGCAGTCCTCGGGGGGGGCCGATTTCTCGCCGGGCGCGCAGCAGGTCGACCTGCGCGGGTTGGGCCCGAACCACACCCTGGTGCTGGTCAACGGCCGTCGCATCGCCGACTTCCCGATGCCGTTCAAGGGCCGCAGCAACTTCACCGATGTGTCCAACATTCCGCTGGGCATGATCGACCGCATTGAAGTGCTGACCGGCAGTGCGTCGGCCATCTACGGCTCGGATGCGATTGCCGGCGTGGTCAATTTCATCCTGAAGAAGCAGGCCGATGGCACCACCATCGACATGCGCATGGGCACCACCACCGAAGGCGGTGGTGACTCGTTCGACATGAGCCTGGCCAGCGGCTTCAGCAGCGGCAACTTCAACGCGGTATACAGCGTCGAACTGCAGTCGCAGACGCCGCTGTGGGCCTACGACCGCGACATCCAGGACTCGACGCAGGACGGCCCAACCGAAGGCGCGCGCATTGCCCGTCGTTCCTACCTGCGCACCGATTACAACGATGACTACCTGGACCCGGGCGCGGCGACCTGCGAGGCGCTGGCCGCGCAGAACCAGGGCAGCACCTACCGCGCGTTCCGCCCGCGCTACGGCTACTACTGCGGCAGCGACAGCGCAATCGGCTACGGCACCATCCTCAGCAAGCGCCGCGGCGCCAACGGCTATGCCTCGCTCAGCTACGACTTCGACAACGGCCAGCAATGGTTCGCCGACGTGCAGTTGGGATACCACACGATGGCGCTGATGCGCGATGTCACCACCTGGGGCCGCATGGCCGCCGACGGCGATGAGTCGGGTTACTTCAACAATGAAGCCACCGGCGAGATCGAGTTCTGGCAGCGCCAGTTCTCGCCCGAGGAAATGGGCGGGCTCAACAATGCGATGGTGCGCAGCACGCAGAAGACCTTCAGCGTGACTACCGGCTTCAAGGGCAACCTGACCGGCAACTGGGACTACGAAGCGGCGCTGAGCCATTCGCAGTACCAGTCGCGGATCAGCTGGGCGCAGATCATTGCGTCCAAGGCCAACGACCTGTTCCTGGGCCCGCAGCTGGGCGAGGACGAGGACGGCTTCCCGATCTACAACGCCGATCCGTCGCGCCTGTACCGGCCGCTGACCCGTGCCGAGTATGATTCGATCGCCGCGCGCACCACCTATACGCCGAAGTCGCGCACCGAGACGGCGGCGTTGACCCTGACCAATGGTTCGCTGTTCACCCTGCCCGGTGGCGATGCCGGCTTTGCCGCGACGGTGGAAGTGGGCCAGCAGGCCTATGCGCTCAACCCGGACCCGCTGGCGACCGGCTATTACTATTACAGCTGGAAGGATTCGGACGGCAAGGGCTCGCGCAACCGCTGGGCGACTGCCGCCGAGCTGCGCATGCCGCTGCATGAAACGGTCAACCTGAGCGTGGCCGGCCGTTACGACCAGTACCGCTATTCGGGCCACACCATCGGCAAGGCGACCTGGAGTGGCGGCCTGGAATGGCGCCCGATCGACACGCTGCTGGTGCGCGGTTCGTATGGCACCGCGTTCCGTGCGCCGGACCTGCACTATGTGTTCGCCGGCCCGGGCAACGACGAGACCAGCGCCGAAGATCTGTACAACTGCCGCGTCGACGCCGCCGATGATTGCGCCGACTACGAGCGCAACGTGATCCGCAGCCGCAGTGGCAACCGCGGGCTGGAACCGGAAACCAGCACCTCCTGGAGCGCTGGCTTCGTATGGTCGCCGGCCGCCGGCCTGGACCTGTCGGCCGACTGGTTCAACATCGACATGCGCGACCAGGTGCAGGACATGGACGTGCGTACAATCCTGGCCAACGAAGCGAACTGCCGCCTGGGCAGCGCCGACATCGGCTCGCCGACGTGCGTGGACGCCTTGGCCCGCGTCACCCGCACCGCCGACGGCCGTCTGTACGGCGTGCATGTGAACCCGATAAACGTTGCCCGCGAGTCCACCTCCGGCATCGACGTCGGCCTGCGCTACCGCCTGCAGACCGGCATCGGCGACTTCATCTTCAATGGCACCCACACCTGGGTGAAGAAGCATGATTTCCAGCGTTACGCCGGTGATGTGACCGAAGACCAGTTCGCGATCAACAGCGGCTTCGATATTCCCCGCACCAAGACCAGCGTCAGCGTGACGTGGGAGAAGGATGCCTGGTCGGCCACCGTGTACGGCTCGCGCCTGGGCAGGCTGCCGACCTCGGACAGCTACGACCAGGTGTTCGACGAGGAAAGCGGCGACAGCCCGTGGATCAAGGCGACCTACCGCTACAACGCCTCGCTGCAGTACCGCTTCGACGATCACGCGCGGCTGTCGCTGTCGGTGGTCAATGTGTTCAACAAGATGCCGCCGAAGGACAGGACCTACACGGCGTACCCTTACTACGACGTGTCCTGGTTCGACAGCGTCGGCCGCACCATCAACCTGCAGTACACCCACAAGTTCGGTGGCAGCGCGCTGTAAGGGCGCCCCTGCTGGTAGCCCGCCACAGACCCCCGCTTCGGCGGGGGTCTTTTTTTGACCGCCGGCCTTTGCCCGAGCCTGAACGGCTCCCTCCCGGCGGCCTCCTGCACGGCCGGCACGCCATTTTTTTAAGACGTGGCTGATTCCGGGCGGGGGACTGTCCTCCCTAGGATCGGTGCATGTTCCGATTCCCTCGCCCTTCCCTGCCCTTGGTCGCACCGCCGACCACCGCTTCGGTGCTGCTGCGCTGGCTGACGGTGTGCGTGTTCCTGTGCCTGGCTGCCGCCACCGGCTTCTACCTGCTGACAGCATTGACCGAAGATATCTCCAGCCACCGCCGCGACATGAATGCCGCCGCGTACAGAGCGCAGATCTACTTCGACCAGCGAGAGGCCCTGCTGCGCTATCTGGGCGATTCGGTGGTGATGGGTGATCCGTCGGCGCCGTCCAGCGAGGGCGTACGCCAGCTACCCTTGGACGGGCCGGGTGGAAAGCCGGGCCAGCGCCTGCTGCTGTCGCCGCGCGCAGAACACACGCTGCAGACCCTGCGGACGCATCTGCTGCTGGTCGACGCGCATGGAACGCATTGGCTGGCCGGCGGCCAGGCCGACGTGGACATCGCCGGCCTGCCCACGCTGAACGTACTGCGGCAGCGCAGCGGCACGCTTGCCGGTACCGATCCGGTGTACTGGCTGCGCGCAGGCGACGCCGGGGTCGCCCTGGCACAACCGGTGCAGGCCGGACCGCAACCGGGCCAGTGGTTGATGCTGCTGCTGGACACTGCGGCCGCCTCGGACATGATCGATGGCCAGGGCATCGGCGGCTACGCCCTGCTGGACCGCGACGGGCAGCCCGCCCTGTCGAGCCTGGCTCCACGCCTGGACAGCGCAGGCTGGAAAGCACTGCAGCAGCGCCAGGACGACAGTTTCGGCGTGCTCTGGAGCATGGGCCTGCCACGCGGCGTGGCCTTGGTGAAGGGCGTGGGCAATGACGGCTGGCGGCTGGTCTATCACCTGCCTCCGCGCCTGCTGCTAGGCGACATGGCGACCTCGCTGCTGATCAGCGGTGCACTGCTGTTGCTGGCGGGCATCGCGCTGCGTCTGCTGCGGCATCGGATCGACCGCCAGTTGATCCAGCCCGCCCTGCTGCAGCACCGGCGTCTGCTGGAAAGCCTGGATTTCAGCTCCACGGTGATCGACCTGGCGCCGGTCGGCATCTGTGTCCTGCGCCGCAGCGACCGCCAGCTGCTGCTGTCCAACCAGCTGCTGCGCGACTGGCTGGGCGAGGACGGCACGGACAGCGATTGGCAGGCACCGTGGCGCGGGCATGCCGGCGAACGCGGTCGCGGGCTGGAGTTCACCGCACGCGACGGTCGCCAGCTGCAGGTACTGCATGCGGCCTGCCGTTACCAGGATGACGACGTGCTGCTGTGCGTGTTCCATGACATCTCACGCCATCGCCAGGCGCAGGCAGCGTTGTCCTCGGCACGACAGGCGGCCGACGCCGCCAACCAGGCCAAGAGCGCGTTCCTGGCAACCATGAGCCATGAAATCCGCACGCCGCTGTACGGGGTGCTTGGCACGCTGGAACTGCTCGGCCGCACACCCCTGGATGCGCGCCAGTCGCAGTACCTGCGCACCATCGAGAGTTCTTCGTCGGTGCTGCTGCAACTGATCAGCGACGTGCTGGATGTGTCCAAGATCGAATCGGGCCAGCTGAGCCTGGAGCCGGCATCGTTCTCGCCACGCGAGCTGACCGAGAGCGTGCTGCGCAGCTTCGCCGCTGCGGCGACGCGCAAGGGCCTGCAGGTCCTCGTCTGCACCGATCCCCGGTTGCCGACACGGGTGCTCGGCGATGCCGACCGGATCCGCCAGGTGCTGGGCAACCTGCTCAGCAATGCCATCAAGTTCACCGAGCATGGCCGGGTGGTGCTGCGCGTACGGCTGGTGCAGCGCGAAGGCGAGTCGAGCGTGCTGGCCTGGCAGGTCACCGATACCGGCGTGGGCATCGCCACCGAGGAACAGGCACGCCTGTTCGAGCCCTTCCGTCAGGTCCGTGGCGCCGCCAGTGCGCAGGGTACCGGGCTGGGCCTGTCGATCAGCGACCGCCTGGTGCGCTTGATGAGTGGCGAACTGCGCGTGGTCAGCGAACCGGGACTGGGCAGCAGCTTCACCGTGCGCCTGCCCTTGCCGGTGCTGGCAGCGACCGAGGATGGCCCCGCATTGCTGGCCGAACCGCCGGTCTACGTGCGCGGCCGCGATCGCGAGCTGGTCGACAGCGCCTGTGGCTGGCTGCGCCGCTGGGGTGCCAATGCGCAACCGCTGCTGGGCGATCCTGCCCTGCTCGACCATGCCGGCGCGATCCTGATGGATGGCGAGGCGGAACAGCCGTTGGCCTGGCAGGGACCGCGGGTGCTGGCCTCGATCGATGGTGGCGACCAACCGGCACCTGCCGCCGATGGTGCGCTGCTGGTCACCCTGCATGGCATGTCCTCGATCGCCCTGGCGGTTGCACGCCAGCAGCGCCAATGCGCAACGCTGCCGACCGCAGCGCGCGATGTGCAACCGGGCCCGTTGGGACTGCGGGTGCTGGCCGTGGAGGACAACCCCATCAACCGGGTGATCCTGGCCGAGCAGCTGCAGGCCCTGGGCTGCGAGGTGGAGCTTGCGCAGGATGGAGTCGAGGCGTTGCAGCTGTGCCAGACCCATGACTTCGACCTGGTGGTCACCGACATCAACATGCCGCGCATGGACGGCCACACCCTGGCACGCCGGCTGCGGGCGGAGGGCACCCAGCTGCCGGTGATCGGCGCCACCGCCAACGCTACCGCCGAGGAGCGCGAGCGCTGCCTGGCCAGCGGCATGCAGGGCTATCTGAGCAAACCCATCGACATCGCACGCCTGCGTCAGGCGCTTTCCGCCGTTCGCCAAGGAGATCCTGCATGACCCGCCGCGTCCTGATCCTGGAAGACCAGCCGTTCCAACGCGGCTATCTCGTCAATCTGTTCAGCGCGCGCGCCGGCGTGCAGGTCGACGCCTGCGAAGACGTGGACGCGGCTATCGCCCTGTGTGCCTGCCAGGCCTATGACCTGGTGGTGAGCGATCTGTTGATGCCCGGCCAGGATGGCATCCAGTTCATCCAGGCACTGGCCGCACAGCCGCGCCCGCCTCGGCTTGCCGTGGTCAGCGCAGCCTCGCGGCGGATGATGAGTTCGGCGCGGTTGATGGCCGAATCCCTGGGCCTGGACGTGGTCGGGCTGTTGGCCAAGCCGGTCGCCGCCTGCGATGTCGATGCACTGCTCGATGCACTGGCCCAGGCTCGGCCAGCCGTGCGTACCGGCTCGGCGGCAGTGACTCCCGAACCGGACGCGGCGCAGCTGCGGCAGGCACTGGCCGACGGTAGCCTGACCGCTTGGTTCCAGCCGAAGAAGTCGTTGCAGTCCGGGCGCGTGGTTGCCGCCGAGGCCTTGGTGCGCTGGCGCCACCCGCAGCTGGGGACGCTGGCGCCTGGCAGCTTCCTGCCGGCACTGTGCCGCCACGGCCTGGAGGGCGAACTGCTGCGAGCGATGCTCACCGCCAGCATCCAGGCGCAGGCGCGCTGGCGCTCCCAGGGCTTCCGCGTACCGGTATCGATCAACCTGCCGCCGCATCTGCTGGAGCAGTCCGATCTTCCCGATGAGCTGCTGGCATTGACCCTGGCCGCGGGCGGCAATCCGGCTGATCTGTGCTTCGAACTGATGGAGAACAGCACCACCCGCCACGTCAGCGATTTCTACGCAGGCGCGTGCCGGTTGCGGATGAAGGGGTTCGGCCTGGCCCAGGACGACTTCGGCCAAGGCCTGAGTTCGGTGCACAACCTGGTCAACACACCGTTCACCGAGGTCAAGATCGATCGTGCGCTGGTCAGCGGCTGCGCGCGCGATCCCGCCCTGCACTTGACCCTGACCACCGTGATCGCGCTGGCCAACCAGCTCGGCCTGACCATCGTTGCCGAAGGCGTGGAGAGCGATGCCGATCTGGCCGCGCTGCGCCAGCTCGGCTGCAACCAGGTACAGGGCTTCCTGATTTCGCAGGCGCTGCCCTCGGACGACTTCACCCGGCTGCTGGACGAAGATGCACCTGACCAGGGCGCGCGCGGCAGCCGTGCAGCGTCGCGCTGACAGTCGAGGCTGAAAGGCTTCACAATCCCATCAAGAGTCATTGACGATCCTCTCTGCGCGGCGGTACCGGCCGTGCTCCGGGCCCTTCGGGCCGCCATCGACCGCCTACTGCTCCGAGACCTGCCCATGCCGGCCGAGGCCGCTCCCGTACGCCGACTCGCCCGTCGCTCCCTGCGTGTACATGCCCTGCTGATTGGCGTGGTGGTACTGGCAACCCTGCAGGCCGGCCTGCTGCTGTCCACCGGCAGCCAGCTGTTCAACGAAGAACAGAGCAAGATCCGCTACCACTTCCGTCGCCTGGACGGCACGCTGCAGGAACAGGACCGCTTCCTGCGGCAATGGCGCCTGCATGACGTGAGCAGTCGCGGGCAGCCAGTGGACGCGTCTGCCTCGCGTGCGCCGCCCAGCCCCTTGTTCGCCAGTTTCGCCCGGATCGGTGCCGACAGCGGCGCTTCGGCACAGGCGGCGGACGAACTGGGCGACCGCTTCCTGCGCTTCTATGGCGCCTTCTGGGCGGCCTCCCGGTTTCCGCCTCCGCAATGCCTGCTGGTCGATGGCCAGGGCCGCCGTGGCCTGCTTGCGCCGATCCAGACAACGCGTGGTGATGCCGGCCAGAGCAGCCCGCATCACCTGCAGCCGGCACTGGCGGCCATCCACCAGGTCCTGCGCGAACGTCCAGCGCTGCGCCGCGGCAGCGTGGTCTGGACACCGGTGGCCTGGCGCGAAGGCCAGACCCGGCTGCTTGCCATCGCACACGCGCCGCAGGATGCGCGCCTGTGGGGCGAGAACGAGGACGAGTCACTGGCCGCCGTGGCCTGCCTGCTGGATCCCGGCCGCGTCGATGATTACCGCCAGGTGATGGGCACGCCGGTGTTCGAACGGATGTCACTGTTCGATGGCAACGGCCGCCTGCTGCTCGGTGACGCCAACGACGCCAGCCGCGCCGGCACGTCCTGGCGCGCGGGTCTGGAGGGCCTTCTGTTCCGCATGCGCAGCGAACACGGCTGGCTGGCGGTATATCACGTGGGCTGGCAACAGGTGTTCCAGCACCCGCGCGGGCCCCTGCTGGGCAGCATGGTGGTGGCGTTGCTGCTGGCCACCGGTGGCGTGCTGATCCTGCGTGCCTACCGGCGCTCGGTGATCGAACCACTGCGCAGCAACCATGCGCGGTTGCTGGAAAGCGAAGCCTTCAGCCGGACCATCCTCGACAACGCGCCCATCGGATTGTGTCTGCTGCGCCGTACCGATGGCCGCGTGCTGCTGGACAACGCGCTGGCGCGCCAGTGGCTGGGGGAAGACCACGACGAGGGTGGCTGGCACGGGCCCTGGCGACGCAGCGTGCTCGCCGCCGGCGGCACCACCGCGGGTGACGGCCTGGCCTACACCACGCCGGACAGCCGCCACCTGCTGATCACCGCCACCCCCGCGCGCTATCGCGGTGAACCTGCCGTGCTGTGCCTGTTCATCGACCTCAGCAGCCAGCACGAGGCCGAGCAGGTGCTGCAGCAGGCACGGCGTGCGGCCGATCAGGCCAACCGGGCCAAGAGCCAGTTCCTGGCCACCATGAGCCATGAGATACGCACCCCGCTGTACGGTGTGCTTGGCACGCTGGAGCTGCTTGGCCTGACCCCGCTGGATGCTCGCCAGCAGGACTACCTGGACACGATCCAGCGCTCGTCGTCGACTTTGATGCAGCTGATCAGCGACATCCTCGATGTCAGCAAGGCCGAGGCCGACCAGCTGAGCCTGGAGCCCAGCGCGTTCGATCCGGTACGGTTGACCGAGGATGCGCTGGACTCCTACGCCGCAGCTGCCGCACACAAGGGCCTGCAGTTCTACGCCTGCATCGACCCGGACGTGCCGGCTGCGGTCAACGGCGATGCTGCGCGCATCCGCCAGATCCTCAACAACCTGATCAGCAACGCGCTGAAATTCACCGACAGCGGTCGAGTCGTGGTTCGCCTGGGTGCACAGCACGTCGATGATCGCTGCTGGCTGCGCTGGCAGGTGGCCGATACCGGCATTGGTATCGCCAGCGAGCACCAGGCACATCTGTTCGAACCGTTCTTCCAGGCCAACCCGGGCACTGATGCCATGCGTGGCACCGGATTGGGCCTGGCGATCTGTGCGCACCTGACCGCGATGATGGACGGCCACCTGCGGGTGGTCAGCGAGAGCGGCCTGGGCAGCAGTTTCTCGGTCGAACTGCCGCTGCCTGAGGCAACACCCGATCCGCTGCAGGCGGCTTCACCGCAGTTGCCGGCAGGGCTGCCGGTGCAGGTTCGCGGCAGCGTTCGCGAGTTTGCACAATCGATATGCGATCGGCTGCAGCAGCGTGGCGCACAGGCCAGCGTGCACCGCGACGATGCACCGGCGCTTGTCGACCCTGCCACGGTGATGCTCGACCTTGTGCTGGACGAGGGCGCACCTGCGTGGAATGGCCCGCAGGTGGTGGCCTGCCGCGAAGGCGGCATGCAACCACAACAGGTGCAGGGACATTGGCAGGTCGGCGTGCATCGTCTGGATGCGATCGTGATGGCGGTAGCGGCTGCGGCCGGACGAGCGCTGCCCGCCGAGGTCAACGGGCGCCTGCCCGCGACACGCAGGTTCGGGCTGCAGGTACTTGTCGCCGAAGACAACCCGATCAACCAGGCGATCCTGCGTGACCAGCTGGAGCAGCTCGGCTGCCACGCCGTGGTTGCCAGCGACGGCCATGAGGCCCTGCGCTATTGGCCGCAGCGTCCTTTCGCCCTGGTCTTGACCGACCTCAACATGCCGGGACTGGACGGTTATGGTCTGGCCCGTGCACTGCGCGCGCGCGGGGTTGGCGTACCGATCCATGGCGCGACCGCCAACGCCGACCCGGCCGAACGGCAACGCTGCCAGGAGGCAGGGATGCAGGGGGTGCTGGTCAAGCCGATCACCCTGGCAGCGCTGCAGCGCCTGCTGACCCAGGTCGCGGCGCGGCCGCACAGTGAACCCATCGACGACCAGGCCGATGCTCCCCTGCAGGTTCCGGAGAAAATGCAGGCATTGTTCGTGCAGACCATGCAGGCCGATCTGGACAGCCTGCAGCGGGCAATCGGCGATGCCGCGCCCGAACGCGTGGCACAGGTGCTGCACCGCATCCGCGGCGCACTGGTGATCGTCGGCGCACCGGCACTGGTGGCACACGGCCAGCAGATCGAACGACAGATCGGTAACGGCGATGCGCTGCCGGCCCTGGCCGAGGCGCTCGACCATTTCCAACGGCGCCTGCAGCAGCTGCTGGAACCCTTGACGCGCCTCGCCGCTCCCTCACCTTCCCGCAATCCGACACTTCCATGACCACCCGCATCCTCATCGCTGATGACCATCCGATCGTGCTTGCCGGCATCCGCGATGTCCTGGCCGGCGAACTGGACCTGGAGGTAGTCGGCGAGGCCGCCGACCCGGTGACCCTGATCGAGCTGATGACCAGCACCCTGCCCCATGCGGTGATCACCGATTACAGCATGCCCGGTGGTGACAGCTTCGGCGATGGCATCAAGCTGATCTCGTTCCTGCGCCGCAGCTTCCCGGACACGCATGTACTGGTATTGACGATGGTCTCCAATCCTTCGCTGGTGGCAGCGATGTATGCCGCTGGCGCGGGCGGCGTGGTGCTCAAGAGCCACGGCCTGGGCAGCCTGGTGCAGGCGCTGCGCACGGTGCTGGCCGACCGCATCTATCGCCCGCCCGGACTGATGCCGGTTGCCGCGGCGGAACCGGCCGATGCCGCGGTGGTGCTGGCACGCCTTTCTCCACGGGAACTGGAAGTGATCCGCCTGTTCACCGGCGGCATGAGCGTGGGCGACATCGCCCGCCAACTGCAGCGCAGCGCGAAGACGGTCAGCACCCAGAAGATCAGCGCGATGCGCAAGCTGGGCGTGGACAGCGACCAGGCGCTGATCGAATACTGCCTGCAGGCGTCCCTGTTCGGCTGAGGCGTCCACAACGCTGAACCGTGCCCGGCCCATGCGCTGGGCACGAAGTGCTTTAGGAAACGCCTGATTCCATAGGACAGGGCTGATTTCTAGTCTGGATGCATCCCGCCACGGTGACGACGTCCCATCGTCATCGCGTTACCGGCGGGAGGGAAACCGGATGGCGCCTGCAGCGGCCATCGCACGCGGTTTCCACAGCGACGCGGCCCTGCCGCGCCAGATCGCGCAGCCGCGCTGCGCCCTGCCACAGGAATCCAACAGCATGAACGCCTCTCCCCCACGGCGCCGCCGTGCGCCCGCCTGCGCGCGCGTGGCGCGCCTTCCCCTGATTCCCAGCCTGCTGGCCAGCGCCTTGTGGGCCGCCATGCCCGTGCATGCAGCTGAACTGCAGGGGCCGTTGAAGGTTACCGATGGCGGCAGCCTGCAGCTGGGTGCCGACGACACCCTGCAGCACAGTGCAAGCGGTTACGCGCTGGAGGCCAATGGTGTCGGCAGCAGCGCTACGATCAATGGCAGCCGCATCTCGATCACCGGCGGAGGCAGCGGCATTCTTGCCAGCGCCGGTGGCAGCGTCCTGATCGACGGCGGCTTCCTGCAGGTCGGTGACGGCAGCGCCAGCGTCGGCTATGCGCTGAACGCTCGTGGTGCAGGCAGCGTGATCCGTGCCAACAATCTCATCATCGATGCGTTCCGCAACGGCTCCGGCTACGGCACGGTCAACGCCACCGGCGGCGGCCAGGTGTGGTTGAACGGTGGCCGTGTCAGCAGCGGCGGGCACGCGCTGTATTCCACTGGGCGCGGCAGCGAACTGCACGTGGCCGGCACGGAGATCAACGGCGGTGCCAACAGCGCGGTGTACGCCGAGGGGGGCGCGCTGCTGTCGCTGGAATCACTGAAGATGACCTTCGCCGAAGCCAGCAGCGGCTACAGCGGCCGTTTGTCCTCCGATGGCAGCGGCAGCGTGCTGTCGCTGCGCGAGGTGGACGTGGTCAACGGCAACTTCGACATCGACAACGGTGGCACGCTGCAGATCGTGGGCGGCAGTGCCAGCAGCAGCGGCGACAGCATCCGCCTGCTCGGCAACAGTGGCAACCGCGTGTACTCCACCGCCGATATCACCGGCGGCCGTTTCGAGACCATCGGCGGCTACGGTGTCAACGTCAACAGCTGGGCCAAGCTGACCACCAGCGGCGCCCACTTCACCGTGCGCGACGGCTATTCCGGCATCTGGCTGTCCGGCGCGGACTCGCTGGCTGACCTCACCGATACCACGCTCAGCACCTATGGCGACAACGGCTACGGCCATGGCGTGGACGTCTGGGGGGGTACCGCCACGATCACCGGCGGCAGCATCGATACCCACGGCGATGGTGTCTACGGCCTGCGTGCCTCGGGCAGCAATCCGCCGACGCCGTACTCGCGCATCCGCGCCAAGAACCTGGACATCACCACCCATGGCACCGGCGGCGGCGGCGTCTTTCTTGGCGGCAGCACGGCCGATGCGCAGCTGGACGGAGGCTCGATCACCACCCTGGGTGCATCCTCGTTCGGCATCGTGCAGATGAACACGGCCAAGCTCACCGCCGACAACCTGAGCATCCATGCGCAGGGCACGAATTCGGGTGCCTATCGCTCCTACATCACGGTGTTCGGGCCGTACTGGGACCGCCTGGTGTTCAACAACAGCAGCCTGCAGACCCAGGACGGTCCCGCGCTGTGGCTGCAGGGCAGCAACCACGAACTGTCGCTCAACAACACCGAAGTCGTCGCGCGCCAGCAGGGCAACGTCGACGGAGGCCGCCTGCTGCGGGTGAGCGACACGGTGTTCACCGATGGAAGCTCGGTCGCCACCGCAGACATTCTGTTTACTGCCGACAACAGCCGCCTGACCGGCGATGTCGTGGTCGACAGCGCCACCGCCAACGTGCAGATGATCCTGCGCAACGGCACCGTGTTCAACGGTGCGCTGCGCAGCGGCTCGGGCTACCAGGTCGCGCGGCTGGCGATGGACGACAGCAGCCAATGGAACGTGCGTTCCAGTTCCAGCGTCGGCTCGCTGGACCATGCCGGTACCATCGCCTTCGTCGCCCCCACCAGCGACGACTTCAAGACCCTGACCATCACCGGCGACTATGTCGGCAACGATGGCCACTGGCTGTTCAACCGCGCGCTGGGCGACGATGGCTCGCTGGGTGACCAGCTGGTGATCCAGGGCAACAGCAGTGGCACCGCCTCCGTCAGCGTGCGCAACGCAGGGGGCGCCGGTGCCCTGACCAGCGAAGGCATCCGCCTGATCAGCGTGGGCGGCCAGTCCGATGCGCAGTTCTCGCTGCAGGGACGCGCGGTGGCCGGCGCTTACGACTACTTCCTGTACAAGGGCGGCGTCTCCACACCGGATGACGGCAACTGGTACCTGCGCTCGGAATACGTCCCGCCGGTCGACCCGCCGGAAACGCCCGATCCGCCGGAGCCGCCGATTGACCCGCCGACTCCGCCGATCGATCCGCCTGCTCCGCCGATCGATCCGCCGGTGGTGCCGCCGGTCGACCCGCCGCTGCCGCCGGCACCGCCGCGCGTGGAGCGCCCGGAGCCAGCGGTATACATGGCCAACCAGAGCAGTGCACTGAGCCTGTTCCGGCACAGCCTGTACGACCGCAGCGGTGATCCTGCCGGTGCAACCGACAGCGGCAGCGCCGCCATTGCATGGGCACAGGTGCGCAGCAGCCAGCCTGGCAGCCGCGGCCGCCAAGTGGATGTGGACAGCCAGCTCAACAGCGTGCTACTGGGTGTAGGTCGCCGCTTCGAAGCCAATGCCGGCGGCCAGCTGCAGGCAGGTGTGATGGCCGGCCAAGGCCGGGCACGCAATGACAGTCGCTCGCAGGTGACCGGTTACACCGCGCACGGTGTGGTCAACGGCACCAGCCTGGGCCTGTATGCGACCTGGTTGCAGGACGCGCGGATGGAGCACGGTGTGTATGTGGACAGCTGGCTGCAGTACGGGCGTTTCCGCAACAGCGTGCAGGGGGAAGGGCTGCAGAAGGAACACTATCGTTCGTACAGCTGGACGGGTTCGGCCGAGGCGGGCTATGTGCTGCCCGTGCAGCGCACCGCCCAGCGCGGGCTCTACCTGGAGCCACAGCTGCAGGTGATCCACAGCCGCTACGACGCCGACCGCGTGGTCGAGGCCAACGGCACAGTGGTTGAAGGGCACGACAAGGACAGCACCACCACGCGCGTGGGACTGCGTCTGTACACGCGTTCGCTGACGCAGCGCCAAGGGCAGGTACAGCCGTTCGTCGCGGTGAACTGGTGGTCCGGTGGCAACGACGCGGCCATCGCCGTGGACGGAGAACGCCTGCGGCGTCAGTTGCCGCGTGACATCTACGAAGCCAAGGCCGGCGTGCAGGTGGATCTGTCGGGCGGCTGGCGCGGCTGGGGTGAGATCAGCCACCAGACCGGCGCCATGGGTTTCCGCGACACCAGTGGCCAGCTGGGCGTCTCCTACCGCTGGTAAGCGCTGCCACGGGCGAGCCCAGCGAGGGGTCCGGCGATGTGTCGTCGGACCCCTTGTTGTTTTCCACACCACGCGTGGAAATGGATGGGGGCTGGATGTGGACAAGTGGTCGCGAGCATTGCACCGCAGGCGTTTCCAGGCGTGGTGATTTTTTGTCCATGCCTCCGGTTGTTTTCCACACCGTGCGTGGAAAGCGATGGGAACTTGATGTGGACAAGTGGGTGCGAGCGTTATGCCGCAGGCGTTTCCCAGCGTGGTGAAATTTTGTCCACGGTCCGACTGCACTGATCGGGGGCCGGAGCCCTTTCCCGTGGAAAGGGATCGGACCCCACGGTTTTCCACACCACGCGTGGAAAGCGGTGGGGGTTTGGTGTGGACAAGTGCGTGCGAACGCTGCGCTGCAGGCATTTCGAAGCATGGTCATTTTTTGTCCAGCGCAGAAACCGATGCCGGAAACGCGAACGCCCCGCTCGAGGCGGGGCGTCCGAGGTCGATCCGTTACCGCTGGATCAGACGTTGAAGCGGAAATGCAGGATGTCACCTTCCTGCACACGGTATTCCTTGCCTTCCAGACGCAGGCGACCGGCTTCCTTGGCGCCGGCTTCGCCCTTGTACTTGATGAAGTCGTCATACGCGATGGTTTCAGCGCGGATGAAGCCCTTCTCGAAGTCGGTGTGGATGACCGCGGCAGCCTGCGGCGCGGTGGCGCCCTTGCGCACGGTCCACGCGCGGACTTCCTTTACACCGGCAGTGAAATAGGTCTGCAGGCCGAGCAGGCTGTAGGCCGCGTTGATCACACGGTTCAGGCCCGGCTCGGTCAGGCCGAGGTCGGCCAGGAAAGTATCGCGGTCTTCGTCATCCAGCTGCGACAGCTCTTCTTCGATCGCCGCCGACACCGGCACCACCTGCGCGCCTTCTTCGGCGGCACGGGCGCGCACGGCGTCCAGGTGCGGGTTGTTCTCGAAACCGTCTTCCAGCACGTTGGCGATGTACATCACCGGCTTCAGGGTCAGCAGGAACAGGTCGCGCACCAGCGCCTTCTCTTCCTCGTCCAGGCCCGCCGAACGGCCGGCCTTGCCATCGGCCAGCGCGGCCTGCAGCTTGGCCAGCACCGGCTTGCGTGCCGCCGCGTCCTTGTCACCGCCCTTGGCCGCACGCTCGGCGCGGTTCAGTGCCTTCTCGACGCTGTCCAGGTCGGCCAGAGCCAGCTCGGTGTCGATGGTGTCGATGTCCGAGATCGGGTCGACCTTGTTGTTGACGTGGATGACGTCAGCATTCTCGAAGCAACGCACCACGTGGGTGATCGCATCCACTTCACGGATGTGGGCCAGGAACTTGTTGCCCAGGCCTTCACCGCTGGCCGCACCAGCCACCAGGCCGGCGATGTCGACGAACTCGACCGCGGTCGGGATGACCTTCTGCGGGTTGATGATCGCCGCCAGTTCGTTCAGGCGCGGATCGGGCACCGGCACGATGCCGACATTGGGCTCGATGGTGCAGAACGGGAAGTTCGCCGCGGCGATGCCCGCCTTGGTCAGCGCGTTGAACAGGGTCGACTTGCCGACGTTGGGCAGGCCGACGATGCCGCATTTGATACCCATGGGTGACAGCTCTCTGGGGTGAAAGTGATTGGTGAAACAGCGCGCGCGCTGCTTGGCCAATCCATCTCGGTGTTGCCGAACGTCAGTTGCCGATCATTGTGTGCCAACCAAGGTTGGCACCTACCAAGAGCGGTTATTTCGGGGTGTGCAGCCGCTTCATCGCTTCGCTGAAATCGCCCTGGACCGCCAGCGGCAGCACGTCGATCGCATCGTCGATGGCGCGCGAGATCAGTACCTCATCGTCCTTGGTGGGGCGTCCCAGCACCCAGCCCACCACGCGGTCCTTGTGGCCGGGATGGCCGATGCCCACGCGCAGGCGGTGGAACCTGCCATGGCCGAGCAGGCGGATGGTGTCGCGCAGGCCGTTCTGGCCACCGTGTCCACCGTCGAACTTCAGCCGCGCCACGCCGGGTGCAAGGTCCAGTTCGTCGTGGGCCAGCAGGGTTTCCTCCGGCTCGATCTTCCAGAACCGCTGCGCGGCGGTGACCGACTTGCCGCTGAGGTTCATGAAGGTGGCCGGCTTGAGCAGCCACACCGTCTGTCCAGCGATGTCGACCTTGGCGGTCTCGCCAAACAACTTGCTGTCCACGTTCCATCGCGCACCGGCCTTTTCAGCCAGGGCCTCAACGAAATGAAACCCGGCATTGTGCCGGGTCCGGGCGTGCTCCGATCCGGGGTTGCCCAGACCGACGATCAGTCGCAATCCTGCCATCGTTCCATCCAGATACGGCGCCTGCCCCGAAGGACAGGCGCCGCGGGGTATTACTCGGCCGCTGCTTCTTCAGCGTCGGCAGCGTCCTGCTTGCCGTGCTTGGCAGTGACGATGGCGTCGTCGTGGTCCTTGCCCAGCGCCAGCGCCGGAATTTCCACGCCCTTCGGC
>Ga0308165_1002704_pt1 | contig 20437 bp, 11 predicted proteins | sample PhyWR2_FD_201032 | JGI IMG/M metagenome (GOLD analysis project Ga0308165, IMG submission 201032) | Phyllosphere microbial communities from UC Gill Tract Community Farm, Albany, California, United States - DLSLW.R2 | ecosystem: Host-associated > Plants > Phyllosphere > Unclassified | place: USA... | reverse complement strand
GGAAAAGTTTGGTCTGCCTTCTACTTGCTCCTTCATTTGTATTTTCCCATGGGCATACCGTAACGGTGTGTAGGTCGGTATATTGAATACCATCTAATGAACCTTGTAAAATCCAAAACCTAGGGTCGCGGTCTGCGGCATCATTACCAGAAGTTAAGGTATAGGCTCCAACAATTTGCGGCGTTGCCAGCTCAAATGTACATTTTTGTGTACCATCAAAACCGGCCTGCAAGAATTTCGTAGTCACATCCTGATCGACAAGCTTTTTAGAGCCTTCGGCAGAATTGGCTCCATCACCCGCTTCAAGATTTACCGAAAATTTACCGCCTATAGTCTTCATGTAATTTTCGCCACATATTGAATAATTTATGGTAGGATCTACCACATTAAGCAACACTTCTTGTGCAGCTGAATATCCTTGACCATTTCTGGTGGTAAGGGTTACCTTATATTTGCCCGGAAACCGATAAACATGTTTTGGATTAACTGCAACCGATGTGCTATCATCTCCAAACTGCCAGAGTAAAGATTTATAATTTGTAGAAGTTCCTGTAAACTGGTATTCTAAAAATTTTAAGGTATCTGGTTTTACATATGCAAAACTTGCTGTTGGTTTAGGTTCGTCCACTACTGGAACCACCTCTTCTGCATCTTTCTTACACTTTACTGTTGTAATTACAATAAGTATTAAAAGAGATAAAATGCTGAATAATCTTTTTACGTTATTTCTCATATCTTATTAATATTTAAGGTGTTGGGAATAATTGAGATTTTGGTATTACTCTTTTTGACAGAATATCTGGCACTTCAATTTCTAAATAAGCCTGCTGACCGCCAACATTTTCACGGTGATGTGCTTCTATTGTATAGCGTTTTCCGCGTTCTAAGAATATGGTACCTTTACGAGTATCTTTATCCCATTGAGTAGTATAATCGTTCACTAATGCTACGCCGTTCACGTACAATCTTGATCCATCATCCCAACGGGTTTGATAGAAAGTATAAGTTCCACGTACCGGAGCCAAAAACTCACCTTTCCATCTGGTTGCAAAATTATCTCTACTCAGTTGAGTTCCTGCATCATTTTTAACACCGTCTGGCCATCCGTCACCACTGAAGTTAATTTGTTCATCGATTCTGGTTAGAAATGGTGCACGTCCATCATCTGGATCCAATTGCGTATTAGTATAATATTTTGCCGTTAAACCAGTACCCGTTCCTGTGATGTAAGAGTTATTATCCAAATTTACATTAGGATCTACTACTACTATTAATTTACTCTTAGTAGGATGAATCACATGATTGTTAGCATCGTTAATACTTATGGCGAATGCAAATTTCTTGTTTGCAACAATATTTGCGTCAAAAACCGGCCACGGTATCTGAAGTCTAACAATTGCGCTTGATGCTCCGGTTGCAAACCGAACTAAAGTATCAAGTGTGTAATCTTTGGCAGCCAAGTGTACTGCATCTGCAGGCAAAGTTCCTCTTCCCACCAGAGTGGCAATGGTGTCTATATTCTCTTTAATTTTAATATTGAAAGCCGTTGATGGTTGATTCTCTAAGCTTACGATTAACGGAATAGTTACTCCCGCAGGCCCAACAATATAGTTGCCTTGGTAAACAACATTATAAGTACCACCACCATTTAAGGTTAAGTAATGTATATCAGTTGGTTTTAACAGATCGGAGGTGTTAATTATTACCAAAATCGTCGACTTTCCAGCTGCGATTTTATTTCCTTTGCCTGGCGCAGAAAGCTTGAGGGCGAAAACAACTTTCTTACCGTAATTACGCTCCAATACCGACCGGCGAACAATTGCAATCCCCTCGCTGTTATCGGTTCCATAAGCAACGTTGATAACGTTTGGATATTCTACTCCTGCAGAGGGCATTATTATTGCATTTGCTATAGTTCCATTATTAATTAATTGCGTAACCGTATCGTTGTTTAAAGTTAAACCTACTTGAAATGCTTCTTCTGCAACGCCAGTTAAAGAAATTTTAAAAGGAACTTTGACATACTCGTTATCGATTGAAACATTTCCGACAACAATACCCTCTCCGGTGATACTTCTGGTATTAGGATCTGGCAATTTCAGATCATCCACTTGTGATTTGCGACATGAATAAACACCAATAATGCTTAAACCTATCAATGCGATATATATAATTTTTTTCATTTTATGATATTTTAAATTATCAGATAATCGTTATTGATCTAACCAAACACGACCATCTAAACCCCAGGCCTGCTTGTTGGGAATTTTTAACCAGTTTATAATCTGTGCTGGCACGTCGGACGTTTGAGGAACAAATATTGCAAGTGTTTCTGGCGCTGGTGGACAGATTAAATCGTTAAAATTCTCCCAGGCATAAGTTCCCTGGAATTTAAAATCATGTGCCTGAGAACTTAAATCTGCCATGATAGTACCGTTACCATCAGTTGCGGGCCAGTAACCAACTAAAAAATTATAGTACGGATGGCTCTGATCTATTGAAGTTTGACATGCATAATTGCCGATCATACCATCTGGAATGGAGAATTTAAAAAATCGTATATCACTTACGTATACATCTGGTACCCCGTGTCCATTTCCATTCAGAAATCCTAATTTTAAAGGATTCGAATTGGCTAACGAACCTGATCCCGTAATTTCGACCTCATTATTAAAACCTCCATTAGTGTATGTACGAACAAATCTTTGTCCATTACGTACTTCTATTTTGGCCGTTAAATTTGTCCATTTTCCTTTACCAAAGCTTCCACCTCTACATTGATGATAGTCTCCATCTTTAGTACCTCTCCATTCAAAATACCAGTAATCTTCTTCTAAATAAATAACCCAACCTACACTAGGGTGACCGCTTGACCACTCGTTACGTTTACCTAAAACACTTGGCCAGAAAAACTTGTCTTCGTTCTTTTTAACCTTAAGCTCTATAGTCACTTTTGTGGTATCGTCTATATTGTAAACATTTGCATCAACCGCGTCAATCTGTGCCCTAACATCTTCTCCTTTAAAACGGATTGCTTTACCTAAATACCGATTACCTGTAAATGGCTTTGTAAGAATCCTCTTATTGTATGTTGGCGTGTAATAAATTATAAATGAATTTGCTTTTGGTTGACTAAAAATGGTTTGGTCATCTGCATTTGTAGGTAAAGTATACTGGCCACCCGCACTTGATGCGATAACCACCAACCATTGCTCATTATCGTAATTTGGTCGTTTTTTTAATGCCGCCAAGATTTCGCCTACAGAAGTATCGAATTTTTCGATAGCTGATTTATAGGCAGGAAAAGAAACATCATAACCAGATGCTGCCCCTGCTGCATTAACACCTGTAAAATGACCAACAACAAGAGCTGCGGTATCGCTGGCTAAATTGCTTATCAATCCGGCTTTTACAGCGTCATCATCTGCAACCAAAGTACTTACATCAGCTCCTGCGGTTAGCGATTTAAAAACAGTTGAAGAGGTATAGGAAACAATTTTCGATTTTGCACTTGTTTCTTTAATTCTTTTAAAGATAATTGGATAATTCTGCAGATCGTTATTGGTTAATGCATCTGTTGTAACCTTATGTTTATCTTTTTTAACACCAGTTAACATATTAGCCCAATTAGTCGCATTTGCTGTTGCATCAGGATCGCTTAACCCTACCCAACTGTAAATGGCGTGTGGTAAAATTGCGTCGATATTCGGTGTAGTGGCATCTAAAACCGATTGCCCTCTTGCTCCATCAACAATTAAATAAAGAATTTTGCGATTTCCATATTTTACAGTTGTTGTGTCGCTGGCATTCTTATCTCCAATTGTTCTATCGAAATCTTTATTGCAAGAAAATATGGCCGTTATGATTATTGTTGCGATTAAGCCAATCAATAATTTATATTTTTTCATCATACTCATCCTAATTTATATTTTGGTTAGCTAAACTACTATTCGATAGTTACTCTAATAATGTTGTAATACGGTAAATTATCAAAACGATAAAAGCCACCTATTAGCAATAATGCTTTTTTACCATCTGCCGATTTGGTTTCAATAATATCAGAAAGGCCACCACCAAAAGGACCTGTTGAATTGTATCCTTTTGCCAGGGTTCCGGTTGGGTTTAACACCATAAAGCCGTTCCGGGTTACACTATTGTATTTAATAAAATCTCCACTAACCACAATCAATCCGTTATTAAGCTGTTTGGAAAAGCTGGGGAAACCACCTTCAAATGATTTGGAAACAAACGTTTCATCTAAAGTTCCATTATCATTTAAAACTGCAACACCTATTGCTGATTTGCCATTATATTGTGTAAAGCTTCCTGTAATTACATATTTTTTGGTTGTTGTATTGTAGGTACATGATGTGATGTAATTATCTGCACCTGAACCTGGCGTAAAAGAAGGATCAATGCTTCCGTCGGGATTTAACCGAATAATACGGTTAGCAGGTTGCCCATCAAAAGTACTGAAGTTACCAAATAGAACCAATTTTTCTAACTTTTCCGCATCGGTATGCATATAGCTATCAATAGGTCCATTTGCACTTTCTTTTCCTTTGTTTGTTGTGGTATTAAAACGGAATGTCTTATCAAGGCTTCCATCTAAATTAAAGCGTAACACCTGCCGAATTTCAGTACTATCCAGTATTACGGTATCTCTGGAGAAATCGTAATTAAACTTATCATAGGTTCTTTTTACATAATACCTAAAATTGCCTGTTGCTAAAATTTTCCCCTGATGGGCATAAACACGGTCAATACGACCATTGGTACCACCATTAAATTTCGGAAACCATTTCTGGGTAACGGTATCTGTTAATGTTGGTTTTCTTTTCGTTTGAATTTTTATGGTGTCTATTGCTCCTGTAGTGAATAAACTGGTAATGTTGCTAATGTTTTCGGTACGCTGATTAAACCCACTAAAGCCACCAGCAATAATAAATCGACCACCAATTTCTACAACCCTGGATAAACTGCCATTAGCCCCTTTTCCGGTACGAAAGGTACGATCATATTCGCCATCACTAGATGTTCTGGCAATTCTATTAATTGGAACTACCCCTCCTTTATTATCAAAGTTTGTAAAGTTACCTACAACGATATCTCTTCCATCAAGCATTTCATATACCTGACTTACAAAATCATTAGTTCCAGCTGTAGCTTTGAAAGTAGGATCGATCTGGATAAGTCCAGTTACGGTAAAAGTTGGGCCAATAAATAACTGATCACCAATGGCGATTGATGTTACGCCTGTACTACCAAATTCTGGAACCTTAACCGTAATCTCAGTGGCAGTTACATTAACCACCTCCGCTTTTTCGCCATTAAACATAAAGCTCAGCTGATCTTTATACTTATCAAACCCAGAGGCTTTGATGGTTACAGTTGTACCAACAAGTCCGACAGCCGGAACTGGTACATCAGTTTGAGAAATGGCTACACCCAGAGGTGCTTTTGCATCAGCATAAGGGTCGGGGAGTACTTCGTCTGCCTTTTTGCAACCCTGAAAGCCAATGGCAATCAAAGCAATTATTGCGAATATAAATTTAATTTTTTTCATTGTTTAATTTCTTGAGGTTAACCGAATATGATTTTATTTTGTTGCATCAGAAGCAGTTAAACCAGTGTAATACACGTCATTAAAAAAATCGTATCTCTGAAATCCAAAAAAGGAGCCATTATAGGCCAAAGTGTGTACTACTCCATTGGTTGGTTTGATATCAGATGACGCTACCTGGTTACTAAACCAATTATCATTTGGTTTTGAAGCATCTGGTATATAAGTTAATACCAATTGGCGGTACCCAATATATTTGATGTTATTTGCTGTATTGAAAACTACCCCAATATTAGATATGTTTCCAGCTAATGAATAATACAAGCCTCCTGGATAAACACTTTTAACATCAAAATCTATTTGTTGATAATCCTTTAATCTATTTACGCCTTTAAACATGTAACGCTGCAAATATTTTTTCCAGATTATGGGACTAATCTGATCTAAAGTTTTAACGGTATCCTTATTGGCATGAAACAATAATTCGTTTAAAGAATGATACCTGGAGTCGCCCTTATTATCATCATACGTATGGATATCACCAATTGTTCTTCTAATTACATCATCATCAATAGCAAAAAAGGTAAAGTCATCATTAGAAAATGTACTTTCTAAACCCGCAAGCTTCACAATTTTAGCCAAAGTATCAAAGGGAACTTTTTTAGCCTGTAAATATTGGAGCATATTGCCCTTAAAGTTAGGGTCGGCTAAGCCCCCATCACGATAATACTCATCACGTTTACAAGCATTTAATATAAGCAGTACAGCAGCACAAGCAAAAATTAGCTTTTTCATATATCTTTTTATTACAATAAATTAATTACCACCATTAACCCAATAGTCATTCAGTTTCATAAAGGGATTATTATTAAGTGCTCCTGAGTTAATAGGCCAGGTCCAGCCACCACGACTAAATTTATCTGATGTTAGCACATTGTAAGTAAACTGACTGTTTAATATTCTTTTTGTTCTAACCAAATCGAAGTAATGGTGGCCTTCTCCAATAAGTTCTCTTGATCTTTCGTAGAAGATGAAATCTTTTAATTCTGAGCCTCCGCCACCACTGTATTTTGCTGCCTGTGCGCGATCTCTTACTTTGTTAACCATCACAATCGCATCAGCATCTTCTCCTAAATTTGCCAGTGCTTCTGCATATAACAACAATTCACCTCCATACCTAAAGATCATAAATGTATTATCAGGGTTGGCGTCTTCCTCTCCAACAATAAAGGAGTTCTTAGCATATTTTAACAACATAAACTTACCATTGTCGGCAAAAATATCTTCATTAAACCAAGTGGTAATCCTTTTGTCACTCCCATCCAGAAAAATTTTCTGCATGTACTCTCCTCTGTAATAAGCAAAACTTACGCGGTGAGTATATTCGGGCCTTTTGTAAGGGTAATGCAAAAACATATCGGCAATAGGTGCAACATTCAGTACTGCATCTCCATAGTTTATACTTTGATAAAACTCAAACAAACTTTCATCTGAACGGCCTTTGATCACTGTTGACCATTCTGAAAGCGGTAACAATCGATAGGCATTGCTGGCCACCAGTTCCTTACCTAAATCAGCAGTAGCTTGATAGTACTTTCTTGCATTATTCGTATCAAATCCAGCATTCCACATATTCATTTCCATCATTAAAGCAATAATACTTCCTCTACTTGCCCGTACACCTTTTAAGGCAGGGTCGCTATAGGTAAATGGAATTTCATTTTTGTGACTATTTAAATCGGCAATGCATTTATTGAGTACCGACACAAAATTTTCGCGTGGCAATGATGCGGAATGAAATGCATCTGTATAATACACTACATCTCCAAATAACCTCACCATAGTAAAGTAACAAAATGACCGAATAAACGCAGCTTCAGCTTTGAACTGTCCTTTTTCAGTGTCTGTAACGCCCGGAACTCCCTCATCTAATTTTGTAATTAAAATGTTGGCACCTTGAATTGCCCTGTAATAACCCGTCCAATCTGTAATTCTGTTGAAATTATAAAGACCACTCCATGGTCGATCCGTTCTAATGATGCTAAGCAGATCATTTCTTCCTAAATATTCAACAAACTCGCGAGCATCTGGACTATCAGATTGGCTTTCATGCAACACTTCGCCTGATCTATATTCTCCAACTGCACCTATGTAATGGGTTTCGTTTATTTTGCTGAAAACAATCCTAGATAGATCGTAAATATTAGCAACAACATCTTCTTTAGATTGGAAATAATTGTTCCCTGTTAATTTATCTAAAGGCTGGATATTTAAAAACTTTTTACATGAAGGCAAGCAAAAAGATGCTGCAATAACTAAAGTGTAAATAATAACTTTTTTCATAATAAATATTTTTAGTTGCCTGTATTAAGTTCTAAGTTTAAACCTATGTTATACGTACGTGGCACAGGATAACCGTTCGAAATATCGCGACCTAACGTGGTTACGTTCTCTGGGTTGGGGCCACTGTACTTAGAAAATGTAATTAAGTTATTGGTTGAACCAAATACCCTTAAATTGGCTAGTCCAAATCTGCGTATCAATTTCTTATCGAACATATAAGAAAGCGTTAAGTTGTTAATTTTCAGATAGGAACCGCTTTCTTGCCATAAGGTTTGATCGGCTCTTAATGGTTGAATATTTCCATAACGGCTATAATCATACGGGTACGGGTATTTGGCCACATCGCCAGGCCCCTGCCAGATATCCAAATCTCCTAAAGGAACTACTGATTTTAATGCATATGGATCTCTCATAATAGCAATACGATCGGCCAAGGCATTATTTAAGATTGTTCTATCAGCTGTATAACTTGCATAAACATTTAAACCCCAGTTTTTATACCGCATGGTAAATGATAAACCACCTGTAAATAAAGGCTGTGAGTTTCCTGTAATTTCGTAATCTCTACTATCCAGAATGTAATCACCATTTACATCTTTCAAAATAGGATCGCCGCCTAAAAAGAACGTATTGTTTGATTGGTATCTTTTTCCAGTTACCGGATCTACAGGTACATCGGCATCGGTTTTGTAAACACCCTGATTGATGCGTAAATAATTAGATAAAGTATTTCTGCCTACACGGAAAACGTTATGTTGTAAATATGCTGAACCATCGAAGCGGATGTATTGCCCATTATATTCTTCAGGTAACTTTAACAGCACATCGCGGTTATAAGCTCCGTTTATTGAAAATGATAAATCAAAATCCTTGCTGGTAATGACTTTTATATTTAAACTGATTTCGGTACCATAGTTGGCGATACCCAAGTCGTTACTAGATAGTTTATTAAAACCTGTACTATTTGATAAAATACGATCAAATAATAAATTATCTACTTTTTTGAAATAGGTATCCACAACGATCGAGAATCTGTTTAGAAATCCTATATCTAAACCAAGGTTATACTGGCTGGTAGTTGTTGGTTTTAATGACGGGTTTGGAATTAAATCATAATCGATACCAATGGTTTGTGTATTGTTATAATTTCCATTAAGGTTATATTTACCGTAAATGCTCTGAAGGTTACCGGTTGGTGCTATATTTTGGCCCCATGTTAATCTTAAACTACCATAATCTAACCATTTTTTATCGGTTAACCAGTTTTCTTTGTTGAAATTCCACCTTAAACCAACTGAAGAATTTTTAGAATATGGGTTTTCCAAACCGCTTGACGATGTACCATCCAAACGGTAAGAAAATTCAGCTACATATTTCCTGTCGTAATCGTAAGATAATGATCCTGCGAAAGATGCAATTGTTGCATTTTTGTAGCTACTTAAAACTCCCCCACCTCTCGAGTAATAACCATCGTAACCAAGTGGTCCCTGAAGCTGATCGTTCGGAATTCTTTCTTGCTGACTTATTGTAGATTGCGCCCCTTGTTTATAAATTTCATTAAATGTATTGATAAAGAAATTATGTTTTTCGCCAAAAGATTTAGCGTACGTAATTGCATTTCTATTGTATAACTGGAAATTTCTCCCATTATAATCGTACAATTTTGCAAATGATCCATTAGCGGCGGCAGGTGTAAATGTAGTTTCAGTATCTGATGTATAATCGTAACTTAAGGTTGAAGATGCCGCTAAGCCTGGTATAAATTCGTAACGGGCGTCGATATTTGTTCTTAAATTTCTTGAGTTATTATCATTTAAAGTTTGTAATGCTGATAATACCCCACCAGATGCCTGATAAAAAGATGGAGGTGGCAAAAGTGTCGATGCCTGTCCATTGTCAGCTACCCCCGATTGAAGTAAGCCGGCACCGTTACCTTTGTTTTGTTTACCTACTGAACCGTTAACGAAACCGAAAAATCTAAATTTATCATTCGGCTTAAACTCCATGTTCATATTCAAATTATAACGGTTATAACCTGTATTTTTAATTACACCTTTTTCTGCATAGTATCCCATGTTGGCTTTGTAATTAAATTTTTGATCGCCACCATCTAAAGCCAGGTTATGACTTTGGTTAAATGTGGTTTGATAAAACACATCCTGCCAATCGGTAGAGTTATTCCAATACGCATTTAAACTATCGGACAGGAAAGCTGTATTACTAATCTTTCTAATTTGATCGATATTTTCGGCATTCAAAATGATCTGCTGAATCTTCAATAAACGTTCTGAATTACCTCCTAATGTTTCGCGTAGTTTAGGCGGCGCATTAACGAAAAAGTTTGATACGTATTTAATACGCGGCACTTTAGAGTTACCTCTTTTTGTTGTGATGATGATTACACCATAAGCACCTCTGGATCCATACATAGAGGTTGCCTGCGCATCTTTCAGGATCTGGATATTTTCGATATCCTCCTGAGGGATTAATGAAAGCGGACTAACACCCGGACCTTGTGTTTGAAAACCAAACTCAGCTGCTTTATCTGCATCCAAAGGTACACCATCAATAATGTATAATGGCGATGTAGGTTGTAAAAATGAATCGTTACCACTACCAGAAATACTTAAACTTGATAATCCACGAATTTGTACCGATCCCCTAAAACCCGGGGCACCCGTATTATTCTGAATATTTAATCCAGGTACTTTACCTTGTAAAAGTGTTTCTATATTAGATACGGGTATATCGGCTACATCTTTAGCTGAAAGTTGAGTTGAAGAACCAGTTGAAGTTTCCTTTGGCCTATTTTGATAAGCGACAATAATAACCTCGGTTAAATCTTTCCTATTCTCACTAATAGTAACCGTAATATTTGTTTGATCAGTAATTTTAACTGATTGAGTGTTGTAGCCTAAAAATTTAAATAAAAGTGTTCCTCCAACAGGTACATTAACAGAGAACTTTCCGTCGCCATTTGTTTGTGTTAAGCCTTTGTTAGTAGCTTGCAAAACAACTGATACTCCTGGAACGCCTTGTTTTGTGTCTTTATCTAAAACCCTACCATTTACAATGATATTTTTTTCCTGCGAATAGGCATTCGTACAACATATTATACATACAATAAGTAATGTATATAAAAGTATATTTCTTTTCATAATATTAGCTTTATTGATCAACTATTCGTTAGCAAATTTTGGGTTCTCATTTTTGAAATAAAAGACTATTTCCCAGTCACCTGCTTTGTAAATGGCGAAATCGATACCGAAATTGGCCACTATACGAGCACCTCCAAAACCAATTCGGGAGTAGCTCAACTGTGCTTTTGCTCTTGATCCGCCAGTAGCATAAGATGTAGGAATTTCTACTAAAGGGATAGGATAAGCAACATCGTACTGCACATACTTATCTGTTTTTTGTATATTAAAACCATGGATCATCTTTTCCCAAACCGTTTCATTGAAGAACTTTGGATCAATCGGCAAAGAATCTTTACCCAAAACCACAATTCGCAGTGAATGGCCATTTCCTCCTGAAGCTAGTGGACGGATGTAAACAATTGCATCCTTTTTATCATTGTTGCTCACTAAGTTCAAGCTAGAAGTAGCGCCGATCACATTAGTTAAATAAGGGCGTATATAATCTCTCAGTGTTTTGTCAAATGGAAATTTCGGATCAGGAGCAGGCAAACCAGTATAGGCATTAAAATCGTTAGATGGTTCGTAAGGACGCTCTCTAAATGGCCTGATCTGAAAATCTTTGATCAACCTTTCACCACCAGTATTTTTCACCTTTACATCGAAAAAGCGTGTATCCTGAGAATAATTTGTACTATCTGTTGGACGGGGTTTCAGTATCTGGTTAGTTGCTGAAGGCCATAAAATGAATTCACCCGATGAGCGCATTTCAAATATCGGATGGGTTTCGATCTTTCTTTTTGCCTCAATTTCAGCCAGGCTCTTTTCCAAACCCGTGTAAGGGGCAGTCCATACATAAGTTGGCGCTGTTGTAAAAAGATCACTTACAGGCTTTCCATCACCATATCTTACGTTTACAATTTCAAACGTAATTGGGTTGGTTGAGTTATCGCTGTTAAAGCCACCTATAAGATTGGTTCTTCCAATTATTGGCTCCAGAATTTTGTTGGAAAAATTCACATTATTACTGATGTAATCTTTCTCATCAGGTAAGTCGAAAATCTTTTTACAGCTACTGAAAACAGTGAGGACAAGTAAAAGGAGCGCAAAATATTTATTTATGATAGATTTCATTGGAGTATTTATTTTAATGTTTCTATTTCGCATCACTATTTCGTTTTGTTTATGGTAAACTCAGCCAATTGGAAGGTACCGCTGTTTCTTAGTTCAGTAATATCAATGCGATAAAATTTGTAAGCAACTGTATTTGTACATCTAAATACCTTTTGCTGATATCTTTCTTCGAAGAAGAAGTTAGACCTTCTATCAAGCTCTACCCAAGTTGATCCATCCATAGAGCCTTCATAAGTCCAGGCTTTCGGATCTCTTTCGTTTGCATCATTTGCTGATGTTAAGGTATACACTGACGAAACAGCTGGCGTATTAAGTTCAAACCTCATCCATAACTCTCCTTTTAAATCGGCTAGGAATTTGGTATGATCATCACCATCGATAACTTTTCTCGAGTTTTCTCCACTGGTTAAACCACCACCGTTTTCGCGATTAGATGAAAATATACCGCCAATTTCCAGATACAGATTTGGTGGTGGCGGTACAAAAGTTAATCGGGTAACGAATTCGTTAAAACCGAAAACGTGATCGGCACTGATTACATGCACTACGCCATTTTTAGTTTTAATATTATTTGATGATGTGGTACTGGTTGCCCAGTTGCGAACAAACTTACTTTTTTTGGTATTATCAAAATTAATAATTGCCGGACCAGCTCCAACTTGGCCAGAAGCCGAAATGTTAGTTATACTAGCATGCATTGGGTAACCAATATGGGCACTGGTTAAGTTTAACCCATCTTGAAGCTTTAAAGAATCAGTCGTTCTCCTACCTCTTATAATATAATATGAGGTCATGGTATCTAACTGTATTGCATCTATATTGGCTAAAAAAAGCGGATCCTTATCCGATTGCTTTCTCAAAGTATTTAAGTTCCGTAAAGCCAGTTGAAAGCTTGGGTTGGTAACCGCGAATAAAGTAACATTACTATCAGTTAATGTTTTTTTCAAGCCCATCCTATCAATTGCTACGATTAGCGAATCGAAAACACCGGGTTTGCTTTTTAAATATTCATAAGTATTTCCTGCAAAGGTTATATCCTGTTCGGGAGCATCATAAAAGCCCCCATTCTTTTTGCAAGCCGAATTTATAAGGGTTAGCAATGATAAAATCGCTAAAGCGCCCATGTATTTTATTGAATTTTTCATATCCGTTATCTTTAGCGCCAGTAAGCATTTTGGGTTAATAAACTATTTTGAGAAATAAGCTTTCTTGATATTGGCCAGTAAATTCCACCCGAATTAATAAGGTTCATAAATTTTGCATCATTTTGTTTGATCTTATTGTAGCGAATTAAATCGTACCACCTTGAACCTTCACCCAACAATTCGCGATGGCGCTCTTCGAAGATTAATTTTATAATGTCATCTGAGTTTAGTCTGAAAGAGAATTCGGTACCTTCTTCAAACCTTCTGCCTTGTACGCTTACCAGTTCTGTTATCGCACCAACTTGATCACCTAAAACCGACAATGCTTCAGCACGCAGGAGAATGATATCTTCTAAACGGGTAAAGATTAATGCACTGGTAAAATACCTGAAGTTTGGATCTGTACCACCGCCTTGAATTACTTTTATTTTACTGAAAATGGGATATTTACCATTTAAATTGGTGAAATATCTACCATCGTATTTTGCCTGTCCTAAAGTATCAACCGCAAACCTTTGATCTTTTGAAATATTGAAATATTTCAGAATCGAATCTTTTGGCAGGTAAATATCTGGAACCGATTTAGTCATAACGGGTTCGGCTAAGGTTAACTCTTCAATATGCCCGGTTGATGAACCATCAACATGTCCATAATCGGAGTTGAAACCAAACATTTGTCTGGTGTTTTTATTGTAGAAAAATCCGTTAGAGTTTGATAAATCAGCAGTTGAAGTGAAACCGCCAGCACTTCTACCATAATTATCTTCAACAAATTTTGCATATTTAGCAACACTGGTATAATCGGCATTCCATGCAGCTATATGGGCCAATACGGCATAAGCTGTAACTTTTGTGGCCAAAGCACCGCCCCATCTTCCTGAGTTTTCATTATAATAATCAGTTGGCTGTTGTACATCACCACCTGAGTAAATAAAAGGCATATCGGCGGCTGCCTTTAATATTTCCTGTTCTGCCCAGGCTAAAATCCTCGCTTGGCTTTCGCGCGGTTTATCTGTAAATCTACCTTCATCAGATGAAGTAATAAATGGCACATCGCCCCAAATCCTAACCATGTAGAAATAGGCAAAAGCTCTTAAAAATCTAGCTTGTGCAATATCTACGGTCATGTTATTGCTGGTGTAACGTTTATCCGTTTCTTTAACATGAGCAATATTTTCTAAGAAAACATTGGCACCGTTTACAATGGCGTAAAATCTTGTCCAATCAGATAATGCTTCCATTACAGGGTAAGAAGCATTTAAGTTATTGCCGATAACAGCTTTCAAATCCTGTCTTTTCGGACTCAAAAACTCTCCTGTTCTAACATCACCATAAATCCAGTGACCGTTATTATCTGATAATGCCGCTCGTGTTAAAGCATAAACACCCAATATTCCAGAGCGGGCATCCTCAACTGTATTCCATGCATTTTTCTCCCCTACAACCCTGGTCGAATCTGTTTCTAAAGCTTTATTACAGCTCGAAAAGGCTATTACAGAAATCAGAAGTATGTATAATATATTTTTCATCTTGCTTGATGTTTTGTTCGTTCTTTTTTTCATCTTATAGATCCATTTTAACACCTAGGGTATATGTTCTCGGGATAGGCTGACCATAACCCGTATCAATGCCATCATAACTAACCAGTTCTGGATCCTGACCTGTGTAAGGGGTAATGGTGAAAATATTACTTACAGCACCATATACAAAGAGTTTACTGATTTTGATGTTTTTCTTAATAAGTAAGTTGCCCAGGTCATAACCTAACGATACTTGTCTTAACTTTAAGAATGAAGCATTTTCCAAGAAAAGATCTTGATCTGCACGATATGGAATTACAGTGCTCCAAGGGTTGTAAAGTGGATATTTTGTATAATCGCCACGTTTTTCCCAGAAAGTGATTTCTTTAACAGAATTGATATCTGAATTGCCTTCACGATTCACAAAATCGAAACGGTTAGCCATCTCCTGGTTGATTAGCTTGCGGCCTAAATTAAAATAGAAGCTTGTACCCAAACTCCAATTGCCATATTTAAAGTTGTTATCAAAACCACCAGCAATGGTTGGTAAAGAATGTCCTTTTAATACTTTATCATTATCATCAATGGTATTATCGCCATTTTGATCTTGCCAACGTGGATCACCAGCTTTTAAAGCAATTCCTTTATATTTTAATTTTTGTCCGTTAACCACCGGAACATCTGCATCTGAAGTATAGATACCATTATTAACCAATAACCAATATTGATCTACTGGTTGGCCAACTTTTAAGAACCTGTTACCTACAACCAGTTGATCCAAACCCCTAGGCAATGCTTTCAATTCATTCGAGTTGTGATTAAAATTTAGGGCAGAATTCCAAGAGAATTTACTTCTGGCAATTACCTGACCGCTGATTGTTACATCAACACCCATATTGTTAACAGACATACCACTTTCGATAGATTGTTTGTAACCATATTCAGCATAAGCCGGAATACCAATTAATTGGTTTTTATCGGTTTTGGTATACAAATCAACAGAAAGGTGAAGACGGTTTTTTAACATCGCTGCATCGGCACCGATATTGAGTTGATCTGAATACGACCAAGGCACACCATAACCTACCCAACCAAATTGGTAAGTACGGGTTAGTACGCCGAAAGCATTGTAGCCAGGAACAGTTAGGTTACCAGTATACCCTACCGAAGCTGTATATTGCGGGCCCTGGGCATAATTATCGTAACTAAACGTACGTCCCATTCTGCCAGCACTTGCACGCAATACCAAATCATCAACCAGTCTGTTATCTTTTAAGAATTCATTTTTGATATTCCAGGCTGCAGAAATGGTTGGCGAATAAAACCAGCGGCTTGTTGGTTGCGCGTTTGAAGAACCATCTAAACGTAATATTGCTGACAAGAAATATTTATCGCTAAATGAATAATCGGCTTTTCCATAAAAAGACAATAAATTATCTTCTGTTTTATCAATAAAGCGATATGTCAATTCTCTCGGGAAAGCAACCGGGGTTAAATAGTTAACATTATCTGTACCGTCATCATTTTTAGGCTTAGAATCTAGCAAATTGATTTTAATATAATCGTTAACACCTTTATAGGCATAAGCATTACTATATTTATAAATATCCCATTGCACGGATTGTCCTAACGCAAAATGAAAATCGTGAACCTTGTTAAGATTCAAATCGTAAGTCACTTTGTTATCCATCATTAATCTTTGGCTGAAACCATAATAATTAGATGCATAACTGTTTCCTTGCAAAAGCGTTCTGGCATAGAAAACATCCCTGTAACCCTCACTGTAGTCGGCATCAAAAGACGATACAATTTTAAATTTGCCAAAAGTTCCTTCTAATTTGGCATAACCCTGTATACTGTTTGTTTTATTATCATCAAAGCCTTTTGCATATTGGTCTATATAAGAACCGTAGAAATCTTTATTTGGAGGAAGTGGAGCACTTAAATCAGGGAAATAATTAAGTTGCGAAAACCGATCACGTAAGGTTCTATTTCTATCGCGGTTTAAACGGTTCGCATTAATCATTGTGGAGAACAACAACCATGGGGTTGGTTTCATATTGATATTGAAAGTTGCACTGTAACGGTCGATACCGGTTTCATCCGCTACACCCTCGCTTTTTGTATTACCCAATGCAAACCTAAAATTCGCCCTGTCGGTACCACCGGCAAGTGAGAAATTAATGCCATACACTAAAGCATTTCTATAATACAAGTCTGTCCAGTCTGATTTACCGCTATATACGTTGTTTAACGAATCACTCAAATATACCGGATACTCTTCATCATCAGAATATCTACCATTTGTGGTATAAATATCATAAAAGCGCTGTCTAAACTCATTTTCATATTTACCATTGATAGTATTTACATGCGGTTTTTGCACCATTCCTATGTAGGAGTTGAAAGATATGGCGCGATATTTACCAACGGCTGTTTTAGAGGTTAAAACAATTACACCGTTTACACCCCTTGGTCCGTAAATAGAAGTAGAGCCCAAATCTTTAAGCACTTCAACAGAGGCGATATTATTCATATCAATACCTGCTAATAAATTAGTTGCAGGGCCGATTCTATTAAAATCGAACTGCTGCGTATCAAAAGCGAAAGGATGCTCGCGCACCAGGGGAATTCCATCAAGCACAACCAGCGGCTGCGAATCATATAAATCCTTTTTGGACAACAATGGCATTGCAGCCCCCCTGATAAACATATTTTGAATGGATCCAGGCTCGCCAGATGGCTCCTGAATATACAGACCAGCAAAATTGCCCTTTAAGTTTTGCTGTAATGAAATAGCAGGAAAGAGTGAAAGATCTCTGGTGTCTTTTTTTACACCGCCAGATAACTTATTGTAAAGTGTTTTCTGCTTGATCTGGTCTAAACTGTCTTTTCGCAATGAATCTTTCAGTGTTACGATCTTGATTTTCGTTGTATCCTGAAGTGTCAAATAATTAATTGTTAGGCCTTTATGAAATTTTTTACCCGCTGCATAAGTCGGTAAAACGTTTAATGTAAACGCGGCAAAAAAAACAAGGCACGCCCATAAGTATCGCATAGTTAATGGATCTTTAATTTGGTAAAAAAATGATTTCTAAAACTTATTTCTTTGGAAACGGCAAGATATGTCTCAGGTTAGAAAGACAGGTACTTCGGTAGTAATAGTTAGGGATTCTCATAAAATTTAGTATTTGGTTAAATCAAATATATATATACTAAATCGTTTTAACAACAAAATGTCATTTTTATGAAATTTTTATAAAACACAACAATAATATTTAATTCTATTAAAATAAATGTCATTTTGACAGATAAAAAAATAAATATTATTAAAATATGTTAATAATTTAACATCCTATGAAACAGTATTTAGTGATACTTTTTGGTTGTATTTACAATAAATAAGACATTTTTCTGTTGCAGTTCTGAAATCTAGTTAAACGTTTTACTAAATATTAAAAATTAAGCACATCATGTTGCTTAATGCAAAAAAAACGTGTTTTCTGGAATGACTACAATTTATTATAGTACTAATACTATAATACTATTCTTTATGGATTTACGAATTAACTATGCTAATTACTTCTCTGTTGCCACGCGGTAAATAGGATCTTCAATTATGTTTACCTGGATAATATCGTCGGCATTTTTAAGTAAACGTTTACAATCGTCGCTCAAGTGCTTCAATTGAAGTTGTTTATTTGCGCTTCTATATTTCTCTGTGAGTTTATTCAATGCATCAATACCCGACATGTCGAAAACCCTACTGTGTTTAAAATCTACCGTTACCATTTCAGGATCCTGGCTAATATCAAAGAGTTCGTTAAAATTGGCCACTGATCCAAAAAACAACGGCCCGAATATTTCGTAATGTTTTATACCATCGGCATCAATGTGTTTACTGGCCCTTATCCTTTTAGAACTTTCCCAGGCGAAAACCAGAGCAGAAAAAATTACTCCGATTAATACGGCCAATGCAAGGTTATGTAACCAAACGGTAATAACAGCAACCAAAATCCCAATCACAATATCCTGTTTGGGCATTTTATTGATCACCTTAAAGCTCATCCATTCAAAGGTTCCGATGGCCACCATCATCATTACCCCTACCAGTGCAGCCATTGGCACACGATCGATTACAGGAGCGCCCACCAATATAATAAGGAGTATAGTTAAAGCAGCAATAATGCCCGATAACCTGGCCCTTGCTCCCGCAGATAAGTTAACTAATGTTTGCGCAATCATCGGACAGCCACCCATGCCCGTAAAAAAGCCATTTGCAATATTGGCAATCCCCTGCGCAATACTTTCCCGGTTCCGGTCACCTTTGGTTTCCGTAATTTCATCAACCAGGTTTAAGGTAAGCAGACCTTCTGTTAAGCCTACCCCTGCCATGATTAATGAATATGGAAAAATAATTTTGAGCATATCGAAATTAAGTGGTACCTGTGGGATGTGGAAAGGCGGGAAACCACCACGAACAGTAGCAATATTTTTTACCAGTTTGGTATCTATCCCAAAACACAAAACAATAAGAAAAACCACAATAATGGCTACTAAGGAGGCTGGCACTGCTTTGGTTATTTTAGGGAGGATAAACACAATGGCTATAGTGAGCAGCACTAAGGCCAACATAATATATAAAGGTGTACCAGTTAGCCATTCTACCTTGCCATTAACCAAGGTTTTGAACTGTTCCAACTGCGACATGAAAATAATGACCGCCAAACCGTTTACAAAACCGAACATTACAGGTTGGGGAACAAGCCGTACAAATTTGCCAAGTTTAAACACACCTACCAAAATCTGAATTGCCCCTGCCAAAGCCACCGCAGCAAAAACATATTCTATACCCTGGGTTTTCATTAACGCGATGAGTACAATTACAGTAGCCCCTGCCCCGCCCGATACCAAACCTGGCCGGCCACCTAAAACCGCAGTGATTAAACCCATTATAAATGCAGCATACAAACCTGTTAGGGGTGGAAAACCCGCAAGGATGGCAAATGATAATGATTCTGGAATCATCGTCATGGCTACCGTTAAGCCTGCAAGAATTTCAGTTTTATAATTTATTTTCTTCGAAAAATCGAAAAGCTGCAGATAGGGTTTCATTAATAATATTTTCTAATAGCCGCAAATATCGAAATTATAAGAAGATTAGCCGTATAATTAGCTATGGGTTGTGGATATTTCGGCAAGCTGTACTTCATCTTTAAAAGTATAGCAACTATTATCGTGATCCGCATTCCCAGAAACTGGATTGATACGGTGCTGAAAATTACTTCCCCAAATTTCTAATGCCTTAAAAACATCGGTTAATTTTTTGCCCGATTCGGTAAAAGAATACTCTACCTTTGGCGGCACCACGGGATAAATTTTTCTTTCAACAATCTGGTCTTCTTCCAATTCTCTAAGTTGCTGGGTAAGCATCTTTTCTGTAATACCTGCAACACTACGATGGAGTTCTCCATATCTTTTCGGACCAGACAAAAGCCTGTTTAAAATCGTAAGTTTCCATTTGCCACCTATCACATTCAGGGCTGCCTCCATAGAACAGGAATAATAGGCTTGTCTTTTCTTTGTCATATAAAA
>Ga0308165_1002702_pt1 | contig 20441 bp, 13 predicted proteins | sample PhyWR2_FD_201032 | JGI IMG/M metagenome (GOLD analysis project Ga0308165, IMG submission 201032) | Phyllosphere microbial communities from UC Gill Tract Community Farm, Albany, California, United States - DLSLW.R2 | ecosystem: Host-associated > Plants > Phyllosphere > Unclassified | place: USA... | reverse complement strand
CTGGTTTGTCGCCGGAGAATCCACCAACGTCATGACCCACATTATATAAGCCAGACAGACTCATCCCCACGCCCATTCGCGTGTTGTAACGCAACGTCTGCCAGCTTGTCCGGTTGTCGCCGCTCCACGTTTGAACATAGCGCTGCATGCCCGCACAGCCGGATCGTGAGATCAGATAAGGCCGCTGTTTAGGCGCGAAACGCTGTTGCGCTTCTAAAGAAGCACGCATCATCAGTAGCGGCATCACCGGACGGATCTGTTTAATCGCAATTTCTTGGCCAAACCCATGACAGCGCGCCTCGCCGTCCCATACTTCATATTCGTTATTATCATTCCACGTCGAGCCAATGCCCATTTCTAGCAGTTGCTGAGTCACGTTATCTTGCCACCATTTCACCGTAGCGGGGTTGGTGAAATCAAGGTGGGAGCCTTCGTCATCCCAGAATACCGAGCGCTCCGCGCAGTCCGATTCTGAATCACGAATGAATAATCCCTGCTGCGCCACTTCCTGATATTTAGGGTGATCCTGCAACAAACACGGTTTGATGTTTGCTGCCAGTTTGATCCCTGCATCGAGGAAAGCCTGTGACATCACCTTTGGTTGAGGCACTTTGTCGTAGTTCCAGTTGAAGACATAACGCTTGTTGTTAATCGAGGTGTAACCCGACGACAGTTGGAATGAGTCACATGGAATATCGTGCTCGCGGCACAGCTCGATAAACTTCATCAGCTGATTTTGGGCATCCGGTGCATCGGTGTAATACATGGTTGAGCCGCTATAACCGAGGCTCCATTTTGGCCCAAAAAATGTTTTACCGGTCAGTCGCACAAAGGCTTTAGTGACGTCCAGAACCTTTGGCCCAACGAACATGTAATAGTCTAAGTCACCCGCTTCCGCCTGATAGCGACGGTAGGCTAAATGGTAATTATCCAGCTCGTTGCCCAGATCCAACATAGTGCTGCTGAGGTTGTCATAAAACAGGCCGAAGCTAACGTCTTCTTTGCGCGTAATCGTGAACGGAACATGCTTATACAGCGGATCGGTTGACGCAGCGTTATAACCCATCGCATCCAAATTGCGCATTTCATAGCGCCCACCGGTGCGGTTAAGATCGCCTGCTTTTTCTCCCAAACCATAGTAGCTTTCGGTTGGGAAACGGCGCTGATAATGAGCAACGCCATCACCGTGCGCATTCAGTAAATAAGCGCTGGTTGGACGGTCTGCCGCCAGCGGCAGCCATTCACCTGCCTCGTTACAATATTCCCACTCTAACCACAGCGGTTGATGTACCGTCACCCGCATTTTGTCGGTGCTGATACACAGTTCAGCATCACTCTGTACCAGCTCAAAAACAGGCCGTGCGAAACCCTCGGTGCTTTCACGATCACGCCCCTCCCAAGGCACATCCGTTTGCGGGGCAATACTCCACGTACGGTTCAGCGCCAGCTCCCCGCGCTGTTTAATCAGCACGCGAAACAGCCCTGACTCTAAAATGTAGATGCGGAATAAATGCTGACCATCGACTTTTAACTCAACGTGATCGGCTGCTTGGCGATTCAGAACCCAGTTTTTCAACGTTTTCATTCTGTTATTCTTCCAAAAATTTAAAGGATCAGGCCTGACGCGACTTCTGGCGGCGTTCGGCAATAAAAGCAATCAGGAATACGGCGCCAATCAGGTCAAAGAAGCCCATGGCGATAAATAGCGGGTTGTAGCCAATTTTGTCGGCGGTCACGCCAATCAGGAGTGAGAACAGGAAACTGGCGATCCACGCAAAGGAACCACGCATCCCGTTCACGGTAGCCATTTGGCCTTTGTCGAATGATTCAACCACCAAGGCGCTCAACATGCAGGAGATCACCTGATGACCAAAGCCGCCAACGGAAATCAACGCAATGGTGATATAAGGGTCTTTGGTGATTGCCACCAGCGCCAGTGAGATCATCAGGAATGCACCGGTGACCGAGCTGGCTACGATAGAGTTCACGCGTGAGGTGCCAAAGATCTTGGCGTAAATACGCGTGAGATATCCGCTGGCTACGCTGCCTAAATCCGCAGCCAAGAACGGCAGCCAGGCAAACATCGCAATCTGTTTTAGATCCATGCCGCGTTCGTTAGCTAAATAAAGCGGAACCCAAAAACTCAGCACGGCCCATGCCGGTTCAGCCATAAATGCCGGAATGGCGATACCATAAAAGCGTTTATTTTTAGACACTGTGGCTAGCGCTTTGAAGAACGGCAGCTTAACCGGCGCAGGCTCGTTATCCTGCTTGATATAATCCAGCTCAGATTTGCTTAAATTCGGGTGTTGATCGGGATTGTGGTAGAACAGCCACCACAGCACCACCCACAGCATGGCCAGAACCCCAGAGAACATAAATGCGCCCTGCCAGCCAAATGAAACATGGGCAACCACGATAATCGGCGGTGCAAGCATTGCGCCAATCGAGAAACCGACTCCGGCCCATCCCGCTGCGATTGGGCGCTCTTTTTTCGGGAACCATTCACCGATGGTTTTGGCATTGGCTGGCGTTGCCGCGGCTTCCGCTCCGCCCATAAAGAAGCGTAGGATCGCCAGCTGCATCCAACTACCGGCTCCCGCATGGAGCATGCACATCAACGCCCAAATCCCCGCACAAATCAGAAATCCAAGCTTTAGGCCAATCACGTCGATCAGCCAGCCGCACAGCGGCTGGAAAACGGTATAGGCAATCTGAAAGGCACCCACGATCCACGAATACTGCTCAGTGGTCATCCCCAGACTGGTTTTTAATTCTGGTGCCAAAATCCCTAGCGAGTTACGCGTGATGTAGTTAACTGTCACCCCCAGCAGGAACAGCGCCAACATCCACCAGCGTAGGTTCTTAATCTTGCGTTTTTCCTTTACAGCCACAGCCGGTTGATTCATATCAAGACTCATGGTGATCCCCTGGTCGCAGTAGCAATATGCAGTCGGCTGAACACATTGTTGGTATAGAGCTTTTTGAAATGTGTCTTACCAATAAGAATATCGCTATTTATGACTATACATTTGATTTTTAATTTAATTATCCATTTTTGTGACCAAGATAACGCTTGTAATTGGTCGACCAATTGAGAGTAAAGAAGTTAAAAACGTGGGGATACGCACTTTTTTGCAAAGATTTTCATGCGACTCTTGGAATTCACTGTTTTCGGTCAAGAACTCCCGCTGTGTGGCGATTATTGGCTTATGAAAATTTTGTCATTTTCGAATTTGAACGAGATCACAAAATGAACGGAAAGCTAAAAATCCGCGAAATTGCCGCTCAAACAGGGCTTTCTATCAGCACGGTATCGCGCGTTCTATCCGGAAAATCGAATACCAGTGAAGCGGCTAAACAGCGGGTTTTAGCCTCGGCGCGCCAGCAGGGTGTCTTGGATGAGATCTCTACGGGAAGAATGCTGCTTAACGGGCTGGTGGTGTTTGCTCCCCAGCGCGCATTTGACGTGCGGTCTGACATCTTTTACTACAAGGTGATCCAAGGGATTGCTCAAGCGCTGGAGCCTCACGAGGTTCGGCTGCGCTATTGTTGCTTAGAGGAAAATGACAGCGATGTCTCCCTCTTCCTGCAAAAAATGAACGAGCCCGCCACCGAGGCCGCGATGCTGATTGGCATTGACGATCCCTATATCCACTCTCTCGCCGCAGACTTAGGCAAACCCTGTATTCTGATCAACTGCCGCGATCGCAAAATGCGTTTGCCCGGTATTGCCCCCGACCACCAAACCATCGGCGAATTCTCTGCAAACTATCTCTTTGAACAGGGGCATCGCCACGTTTTGCATCTACTTTGCCTGCGTCGCTATACCATGGAACTGCGCTTGGCCGGCATTCGTGAAGCCTATCAAGCACATAATCTTCCCTTTAATAGCGACGATACCCTGCTCACCGCGCCCAGTTTTGGTGCCGCAGATGCAGAGCTTGCCGTGGCTCAATTTCTTGAACATTGCCCTGCCGAACATCGTCCAACCGCCATCCTTGCTGGGGGTGACTATATGGCGGTGGGCGCCGTGAATGCCCTCTTAAAAGCCGGACTGCGCGTACCGCAGGATATTTCCGTGATGAGCATGGACGGATTCAATCTGGCCGCTATCCACGATATTCCGCTTACTTCGGTTCACGTACCTAGGGACGAATTAGGCGAGGAAGCGGTGCGCATGCTGCAACGACGACTCATGCAGCCAAACACGCCGCTAGGCAATTTATTATTAAACGGAACGCTGGTGGCACGAGACTCGGTTCGCCGCATCCGAACCAGCCAAACTCAGGCATTGGTGCAAAAAGACGGGGTTTATGGTTAAAAGCGCCCCGCTCAGCCTTGAGTTCATTCACTATTATTTGAGGTTCCACCTTAAATATGAAGGGTGTGCTAATAAAGCCTGTGGCAAACTGTGCTCACTTCCATCCGCTGCTTAGCAGCCAATACGAGAGATAATTCCGCGATGAAATGGCTTTGCTCGCTCAGTCTGGTCGCAGGACTGATTGCAACTACTCTGTCTCCTGTTCACGCAGACACAACCCAACCCGTTCACCCAATGGTGAAACCGCAATCCACACAGGCGCGTGATGCTTTCGTAACCGATCTGCTGAGCAAGATGACGCTCGATGAAAAAATAGGCCAAATGCGCCTTATCAGCGTGGGACCAGACAATCCTAAAGAAGCCATTCGCGAGATGATCAAACAGGGTCAGGTCGGAGCTATTTTTAACACCGTGACCCGTCAAGACATCCGCAAAATGCAGGATCAGGCTATGCAGCTTAGCCGCCTGAAAATCCCTCTGTTTTTCGCCTATGACGTGGTTCACGGCCAACGTACCGTTTTCCCTATTAGTCTCGGTTTAGCGTCAAGTTGGGATCGTAATGCGGTCACCACCGTTGGGCGTATTTCAGCCTATGAGGCCAGCGAAGATGGACTAAATATGACGTGGGCGCCGATGGTCGATATCACCCGCGATCCACGCTGGGGACGTACCTCAGAGGGCTTCGGTGAAGACACCTATCTGACCTCCGAAATGGGCCGTTTGATGGTTGAAGCCATGCAGGGTAAAAACCCGGCCGATCGTAATTCGGTCATGACCAGCGTGAAACACTTCGCCGCCTATGGCGCAGTGGAAGGCGGACGTGATTACAACAGCGTGGACATGAGCCCGCAGCGTTTGTTCCAAGATTACATGCCGCCGTATAAAGCCGCACTCGACGCGGGCAGCGGCGGCGTCATGGTATCGCTCAATTCCATTAACGGCACACCGGCAACGTCTAACAGTTGGTTATTAAAAGACGTGCTGCGCGACGAATGGAATTTTAAAGGCATCACCATCAGCGATCACGGCGCAATCAAAGAGCTCATTAAGCACGGCGTTGCCAGCGATCCTGAAGACGCCGTGCGCGTGGCGGTGAAATCCGGCATCGACATGAGTATGAGCGACGAGTATTACAGTAAATACCTACCCGGCTTGGTCAAAAGCGGACGCGTGAGCGAAAAAGAAGTCGACGACGCGGCACGTCACGTTCTAAACGTGAAATATGATATGGGTCTATTCACCAATGCTTACAGCCACTTAGGGCCTGTCGGTTCAGATCCTGTCGATACCAACGCGGAAAGCCGTTTGCATCGACCAGAAGCGCGCAGCGTGGCGCGTGAAAGTATGGTGCTGCTGAAAAATCGCCTAGATACGCTACCGTTGAAAAAATCCGGTACTATCGCGCTGATTGGCCCTCTGGCCGACAGCAAGCGTGATGTGATGGGCAGTTGGTCTGCGGCGGGTGTGGTCGATCAGTCTATTACCGTCTTGCAAGGCCTGCGCAATGCGGTCGGTAACAATGCACAAATTTTATATGCCAAGGGTGCCAACGTTTCGAACGATCCGGGGATCACTGATTTTCTGAACCTGTATGAAAAAGCCGTGAACGTGGATACTCGATCGCCACAGGCGATGATTGATGAAGCGGTAGCTACGGCTAAAAAATCGGATGTTATCGTCGCCGTCGTGGGTGAAGCTCAGGGTATGGCACACGAAGCATCGAGCCGTAGCGATATCACCATCCCACAGAGCCAACGCGATCTGATAGCCGCACTGAAGCAAACGGGTAAACCATTGGTACTGGTTCTGATGAATGGCCGCCCACTGGCGCTTGAAAAAGAAGATCAGCAGGCCGATGCTATTTTAGAAAGTTGGTTCTCAGGCACCGAAGGCGGTAACGCCATCGCTGACGTGTTGTTTGGCGATTACAACCCATCGGGTAAACTGCCCATGTCCTTCCCGCGCTCTGTGGGTCAAATCCCGATTTACTACAGCCACTTGAATACCGGTCGCCCGTATAATCCAGAGAAACCAGAGAAGTATACTTCTCACTATTATGATGCCGCCAACGGCCCACTTTACCCGTTTGGCTATGGACTGAGCTACACCACCTTCAGCGTGTCCGATGTAAAAATGTCGAGCCCAGTGATGAAGCGTGACGGCAGCTTAACCGCCAGCGTCACAGTAAAAAACACCGGCAAGCGTGACGGTGCCACCGTAGTGCAGCTCTATCTACAGGATAAAACGGCGTCAATGAGTCGCCCTGTTAAAGAGCTAAAAGGCTTTGAGAAAATCACGTTGAAATCTGGCGAACAAAAGACCATCAGCTTTAAAATTGATGCCGACCAGCTGAAATTCTGGAATGCATCGATGAAATATGTGTCAGAGCCGGGCACGTTTAACGTATTCATTGGCCTCGATTCACAGCGCGTAAATAAAGGTGAATTTGAGTTACTTTAAGCATTCTGGTTAATTCTATCCTTAAGCCTCCCTATTTCATTGAGGGAGGCTTAATTTTTCTATCTGCCAATAAATTTATTTTATATAGCCTGATATTAATACCGCAAGAAAATACATTTCTTGAAACTTACTGACATTACCCGATATAAGCTAACCTTTATAAACTGGCATTATTCCACCTGCGGTTCATACTGGTATTCAATGAGTACATTGTAAACAAAGGTGGAATGTCATGCCGAACAAAATCATCACATGGGTTATTATGTTTGGTTTTAGCCTATCGCTGGCGCTATTAGCCAGTATGCTGGGAGAAGCTAACATATGGGCAATTCTGAGTATTTTTACCGTTACGTATTTTATCTGTGATGTTATTTATACGGTCACTGAGTAATTTCTTATTTTCAGTGACCAGACTACAAAAAAAGCATGAGTATGCCTAGCGACAGTCCCTTTTATCATAGACCATGCTAATCCGTTCCGTATCTAGAATCAACAAATACTCGACTTTGATATCAGTTGCAGAAAATATAGGCAAGGCGCAGACTCGCTTAAATGCAGACAAACCATAACTATAAAGTTTGACTCGGGTGAAACTCTCTTTGTTGATATTCATGACGTATTCATAAGTGATTTTACTATCATCACGATACACATCTCTTAATGTAACATCATTGTTTATTTTTACAGGGTATCTATTTTCATTTTTATTTTTGGCAATATACTTATCAAATTCAATCAGTGTATTCCGAGCAACCTTCTTAGCCAAGAACTCACATGTAATAAACGTACCGCAATACAATGAAAATGATAATAATACACAGAGCGCAGTAGTAACCTTCAGTTGTTTAACTGTCGTATTTTTCCTTTTTTTCCATTGATGAAACGCTATCGTACCTGCAATGCCGTAAGAAAATAAAAAAACCAAGAATATTAATGAAATGTTAATAGCATAGCAATTATAAAAAGGAACTGATTGTAGCATCATAGCTTGATTTACTAAAAAATAAATCAGTAACAGTATAACGCACGCCCTGCTACGTTTATACCCGCCATAGGTTAATAAAATAACGATGGTTTCATGCGGTAAAAAACGCCAAGTAAATCCTTTTGACATTATACCAACAATCACAAATATAGTTGTAATAGCAGCATAAAATATGCTTACCCAGCAACCACATTTGGTTGCCCGATTGATATACTTGGGCACCCGTGCTATTGAATTAGTCTCTTCAATTTCAATTGCGTGAGCTGCTAGCATACCCATTCCCACATCCTTGTTATCACTGCTCATTTCAAATCCTTATAAAGCTATGCTTTACATCATTGTATTCAGGAGAATTATCATCATGAATAAACAATGGTATATCACTACCAAAGAATTTTGATCTCCAGATAGTGATATATTGAATTAAGCACTGATAACATCAGTGTGAGATAATATACAGCTCTTTGCTATATACATAGTCCTGCGGGTTGTGGGTGGGGAAACCACCAACGTAAGGCTTCAGTAGTTTAATCAGCGGCTGATAGTAGATTGGAATGATCGGCGCTTGTTGGTTGATTCGTACTTCGGCCTGCGCATATAAAACATTACGCATAACGGGATCGGATACGTTCTCCGCCTGCTTCAATAGCCGGTCATATTCGGCATCTTGCCAATGCCCAACGTTTTCCACACTTTCGGAACGTAGCGTATTCAAAAACGTTGAGGGCTCATTATAGGTCGCATCCCAAGACTGACGTGACAGCATAAAATCCCCTGCCCGTCGCGCATCTAAATAGGTCTTCCATTCCATGTTACGCAGCGTCACCTGTGCACCCAGTAGCTTCTTCCATTGTGAAGAAAGTGCTATGGCCGTTTTTTCGTGCAGGTCATATTTATTGTAAAACAGCTCAAACTTTAATGGATGCCGTTCGTCATACCCCGCCTGATGTAGCAATCCTTGAGCTAATACAGCTCGCTGAGCTAACGGTTCATTTAATTCATCAAATACCGGTGGCTTAAAATCAGCAACCTGAGGCGGGGTTAGCGTACTGGCAGGCTCTCGTAGCCCTAAAACTTTATGAGCGATCAGCTCGCGATCCACCGTGAGGTATAAAGCACGACGCACGCGAACATCATCAAACGGCGGTCGCGTAATATTGAAATTATAATATTCGGTGTTTAAACGCGGAATAATATGTAATTCATTCGGCATAGTTTGCTGAATATTTTTAATCTGATCGGCAGGCACCCAGGTGAGATCTAAATCACCAGCACGATAGCGGTTGTAACCAGAAACCGCGCTGTCGACCACTAAATACTCAACCTGTTTTAATACCGTTTCAGAACGATTCCAATATTGAGGGTTTTGTTTAGCCACGATTTTTTCATTCACTATGCGCTTAGCCAACACAAAGGCACCGTTAGAGACGATGTGTTCAGGCTGAGTCCAGCGTTCTCCCCATTGCGTCACCACCGCATGTGGAACCGGAAACGTTGTGGGCCACGCTAACATCGAAATAAACCACGGTGTCGGTTGTTCTAGCTGCACGCGTAAGGTTCGCACATCTAGCGCTTGTACACCCAGCGTCTGCGGTTTCATTTTTCCGCTCACAATTTGAGCCGCATTAACCACATGCCCAGCGGCAAAATAATTGGCAAATGGGCTCGCCGTGGCAGGATCAACCGCTCGCTGCCACGCAAAGACAAAATCATCGGCGGTCAATGCAGAGCCATCTGACCAACGCAAATTTTTACGCAACGTAAAGTCGATCTGCTTACAGTCTGCGCTCACTTTCCAGCTTTCAGCCTGCGCGGGTTGTACCTTACCCTTGCCGTCCAACCACACTAGCCCTTCAAACAGATCGAGCGCTATCTGCGCAGCGGTATTTTCTTCAATTTTTTGTGGATCGAGCGTCGCGGGTTCCGCATGGTTGTTGTAGCGGAAAATCTGTTGGGGAGAGAGCGATGTCCCTGCGGGGATTTGAGCAGCATATAACGGTGCCACGCTTATCAGGCTGACCAGCCATAATGGCGACATTTTTTTCATGATATTCCCTTTTCAATGCGTGAATGCGCGTACCTTACGCCCGCCTACTGCCGATTGCTGTGTGGGATCTCGCGAAAAATGTTTTTTGGCCTTGTTTCTCAAAGCAGTGGATAAAAAAATCCAGCCATATATCAAGGCTGGATTTTACTTACTCATTCATTCAGCTAGCTAACGATTCTTTCTTAGGCGTCAAGCGGATACCAAGACGTCGCAGCTGCCGCTTAAGCATTAACACCACCACTATCGATAAACAGATGTTCGATAAAGGCATCGCCAACCACACGCCGTCCAGACCGAATACCCACGGGAAAAAACCGAGGAATGGGAACAAGATCAGCATATTGCTCAGCGTGATAAACGTAGCATAGCGGGCATGGCCTAATGCTTGGAAGAACGTTGCGGCGAGCACGATAAAGCCATCCAAGTACATCACAAACAGATGCAGACGCAGGCCGTGAATGGTTGCCACGTGCAGCGCGCTGTCATCAGAAATAAAGATGCTGGTAAACAGAGAGGGAAGAATCAGTATCGCGACCGCTAACGCAATGCCGCCGCCGACTGCGGTCATCAAACCTAACTTTAAGACCTGACGTACCTTCTCCGGCTGGCGTGCGCCGTAATAGTAACTGACCAGCGGCTGCATTCCCCCGCATACGCCTTCGGCGAGCAGGTAATAGAAACCAATCAGATAGCTGGCGATGCCATAGGCGGCCACTTCTATTGGCCCACCGTGCTTCATGAAAAGCAGATTATGCATCATAACCACCACGCTGAGATAAAGGTACATCAGCATGCTGGAAAAACCGGTGGTTAGAGATTCCAAACTGAGGCGCAGGTTAAAAGCAATGTGCTCGCGCTGTGGTCGTAATTTGTTGTAGCGGGTGAAAACAAATCCGATGCAAATAATCACCGCCACGCTTTCACTGATTATCGTTCCTATCGCCGCGCCTTTTAATCCCCAACCCAAGCGAATGATGAAGACATAATCCATCAGCACATTCAGCAGCGCTCCCGTCAGCATGGCAATAGTCGCTAACCTTGGCGCGCCTAAGTTGCGCACCAACAGCGGCATAGCGATACTGCCGAGGACAATGGGTCCCGAAATACCAATAATAGTTAAGTAATCAATGCCATAATTTTCAATAATGCCAGATGCGTCTTGCAAGCGCATAAACATTGGGGCGAAATAAACGATGCACAGACCCACGCTGATACCCATGGCGATCAACAGCCAGAATACCTGCATTAAAATGCGCCGCGCCTTATCAATTTTTTCTTCGCCCTGCGCCAATGAACAGCGCGCGCCGCTGCCCATGCCGATCATCATCCCCACCGCAAGCAAAACGCCCGACAGTGGCCAAGCCATATTAATGGCGGAAAGGCCTTCAGCGCCCATCGCATGCCCGATAAAGGCACCATCGACAATCTGGTATAAACCGCTGATCAACAAGGCGGCAATAGCCGGAATACTGTAGTGCCAGAATGTGCGGGTAATACTTTGCTGCAACATAACTTTTCCCAGATCTCTTTCTTATCTATTTTTCATCGCTATCAGCCTGTTTTTAAGCTGCCGCAGGCTTTGTGGAGCAAACGCTCAAACTGCTGTTGTTCTTCTGGCGTTAACGAGGCCGCCATTTGCTGAGTGGTTTGCGCATAGATATCCATCTCTTCCTTTTCTAACGCCGCGCCTTTCTCGGTGGCCTGTAGCAACGTTGCACGGCCATCCTCAGGACACGAAATACGTTGAATGTAAGCGCGTTTTTCTAATTTGCTCACCATAGCGCTGGCGGAAGCTTTGCTCACTTTCATGCACTCAGCCAGTTCAGTAAGCCGCATCCCCTGCGGGTGTTCCAATAACGCATAAAGATAGTCAAACTCGCTGTTCGTCAGCTCCATACTGCCGCTTTGACGCGAGACTTCACGCCAGCAAAACCAGAGGTGCCACTGAAGTTTTTTCAGATCGTCAATCATTCGGGGACTCAGTTCAGAGAGGGAAAATAATTTAGTTAGGCTAACATACTAAATTTAGACAGGCAATTGGGCGAAAATAAATATTCTCAGGATAAAAACTATTTTCTAATTGGTTTCAGACGACCTATACATTTAGGCCGTCTGAAAGATAGGCTTAGGCTTTAAGGCTCTCCCCTTTGCTGGCTATCACCTCAGAATACCAATAGAAACTATCTTTGCGACTGCGGATAAGGGTTCCTTCACCGTGATCATCTCGATCGACGTAAATAAATCCGTAGCGTTTTGACATCTCGGCCTTCGACGCGCTGACGATATCAATCGGCCCCCAGCTGGTATAGCCCATCACCTCAACGCCATCGTCGATAGCTTCCGCGACCTGAACCAGATGATCGTTAAGATAGCTAATTCGGTAAGCGTCATGAATCGCGCCATCTGCGGAAATTTTATCTTTCGCTCCCAGTCCATTTTCAACGATAAATAACGGTTTTTGGTATCTATCCCACAGCATATTCAACAAAATGCGCAGGCCTGTCGGATCTATTTGCCAGCCCCACTCTGAGCTTGGTAAATGTGGATTTGGCACCATATCCAAAATATTACCGCGGGATTTACGATTTAATTCTTCATCAGCCGTGACACACCCCGTCATGTAATAGCTGAAAGAAATAAAGTCGATAGTCGTTTTTAACGCCTGACGATCCTCTGGGGTGATATCAAGCGTAATATTATTTTCACGGAAATAACGCAGCATATAGCCGGGATATTCCCCACGGCATTGTACGTCGCCAAAGAATAGCCAAGTCCGATTTTGCTGGAGCGTTTCCCATACGTCCTGTGGCTGGCACGATAGTGGATACATTAAACCGCCCAATAGCATATTACCTATTTTGGCATCGGGGATAATCTCATGACAGGCTTTCACCGCTTTAGCACTGGCCACTAATTGATGATGGATAGCCTGATATATTTCTGCTTTGCTACTACCTTCGGGTAACCCAACACCGGTTAAAGGCGCATGCAGCGACATATTGATCTCATTAAACGTGAGCCAATATTTAACCTTATGTTGATAGCGCTGGAATACGGTGCGCGCATACTGCTCAAAAAAACCAATTGTTTTCCTGCTCCCCCAGCCGCCATATTTTTTAACTAATTCCCACGGCATTTCATAATGAGAAAGCGTCACTACCGGCTGAATACCGTATTTAGCCATTTCATCAAACAAACTGTCATAAAAAGCTAAACCCGCTTCATTAGGCTGATCCTCATCGCCATGTGGGAAAACACGCGTCCAAGCAATAGAAGTTCGTAAACATTTGAATCCCATTTCTGCAAATAATGCGATGTCTTGTGGATATTGGTGATAAAAATCAATTGCGACATCTTTAATACCAAAGTCACCCTCACGACGCTCCACTACATCCCCAAAAATACCCTGCGGCTGAACGTCTGAGGTTGATAAGCCTTTGCCTGCCTCACGATACGCACCCTCAACCTGATTAGCGGCTACCGCGCCTCCCCAAAGAAAATCCTGCGGAAAAAGTTTCATCGGTTATTCCTTATGTTCGCGGCTTACCACCAGCAGTGGTTCGCCCTCTTGGGTTAATGTGCATGCCAGGCACTGCACATCCAGAAATTCGTCGCTATTACTGATAATTATCGGCGTCGTTAAATCGTAACCGGCAGCAATGATCGCCTGCCGATCAAACTCAATGAGCAAATCACCGGCCTGAACTTTGTCACCGGCTTTTACATGCGCGGTAAAATGCAGTCCGTCCAGCTTCACAGTATCGATGCCAATGTGGATCAACAGCTCAATCCCCTGCTCGCTGAGGATGCCGATGGCATGTTTGGTTTGGAATAGGGACGCTATTTCCCCCGCAAAAGGCGCCACCACACGCCCAAGCTCAGGCACTATCGCCGCGCCATGCCCGAGTAAACCACTGGCAAAAGTACTATCACTCACGTTTTCTAGCGCCAGTACCGTGCCGGTCATCGGCGACAGCACGGTATTTTCATCGGCAGTCCAGCGCCTGGCACCAGACTTCACTTCCGGCTTCGCCTGCTCTTTAGGCAGACCGAACAAAACGGTGCTCACCGCGGCGATAATCAACGCCAGTAATGACCCTGTAATCGCGCCCCACACGCTCAGATCCACGCCTGCGGGAGGGATAATTTGAGCAAAAGTAAAGACGCTCACTAAGCCAAAAGAGTAGGAAGCTGCTTGGCTATAGCCTACTATCGCACCGCCAATAGCTCCGGCCACGCAGCCAAAAATAAACGGACGTCGGCGCGGAAGCGTTACGCCATATACCGCAGGCTCAGTGATGCCAAAAACCCCCGCGGTGGCAGCGGAACCGGCCATCACTTTAAGCTTGGCATCCCGAGTGCGTAGGAAAACACCAAAAGCCGCACCGACTTGGCCGAGTACTGCGGACAGCAACAACGGTGATAAGGTGTCATGCCCAAGCACGCTAAAGTTGTTAATCATCAAGGGGATCAATCCCCAGTGAAGTCCGAAAATCACGCAGACCTGCCAAATGCCCCCCATCACTGCGCCCGCGAGCCAAGGTGCAAACACATAAATTGCTTGATACCCCATGGCTAGCATTTGGCTTAGCCATGTTGCTACTGGGCCAATCAACAGGAACGTTAACGGAACCGTGATCGCTAGACACAACAGCGGCGTGAGGAAGTTTTTCACCGCGGACGGCATATGGGCATTAAGGCGTTTTTCTAATTGGCAACTGACCCACGCAGCAAAAATGATGGGAATAACCGACGAACTGTAGTTGATAAAGGTAATAGGAATACCGAGGAAATAAGCGTCAGAACTATCGGCGAGTGAAGCATTAAACCCCTGCATCATCAGCGGGTGTGTTAACGCACCACCAATGGCCATGGTTAAAAACGGACTGCCACCAAATTTTTTCCCAGCGGTATATCCCAGAACAAGCGGGAAGAAATAGAACAGAGCATCACTGGCAGCAAACCAGATTTGATAAGTGCCCCCTGTAACGGATAGCCAGCCACAGGCCGCGGCTAGCGCCAATAATCCCTTTAAAATACCGGAAGCGGCCATCACGCCTAAGAATGGTGTAAAAATGCCGGATACAACATCAATAAAGCGACCAAGTAATCCCGATTTTTCACCACCTTCAGCGCTTGGCGTATCATCACTGAGCTGCGCTGCTTTTCTTACCGCCTGATAAACATCCCCCACGTGGTTACCGATCACCACCTGAAACTGCCCACCGCTTTCCACCACCATAATGATGCCAGAATGCTCTTTGAGTTTTTGGGCCTGTGCTTTACCGCTATCTTTTAATTTGAAGCGTAGCCGCGTGGCGCAATGCACTAGACTGGCGATATTCTCTTTACCGCCTACCCCCGCCACGATATCTACCGCTAATGTTTGATAATTCATTCCCTCTCCCTCTACGCCTGCCACCGTCAGCGGCTACGGAAACCTGATATAAAAAAACCTGACCCTTCGCCTAAATAAATCAGGAGAAGCGATCAGGTTTTGCCCGCCGAAGCAGTAACAATCCTTTAGTCCATGCCAACATCTGGCACGGTGAATTTTTTAACGCGTTGCCGCGCTTGGACACTCTTTGCGAACTCTTTCGATGTGAATAGACAAGAACATAATCTCTTCATTACTCAGTTCGCGTTGATACTGCGCCTTTAAATGCCGACCAATTTTTTCAGCACAACGCCATGCCAGCGGGTAGTTATCCTTTACCGCCGAATGCAGGGTAATATCGTCATCAGGCACCACATTTCGTCCTAGCATGCGCTGAGCAAAAAACTTGAGGTGCGTGACAAAGCGCTGATAGCTTAAGGTCTCTTCGTCGTATTCCAGCGATAGTTGGTACTTCACAATATGCAGGATTTCTTGCATCACCTGCGTGATGTGCATTACCTCAGGCATTTCGCTATTGAGCTGGGCATTAACCAGATGCAGGGCAATAAATCCTGCTTCATCATCCAATAATCGCACCCCTAAGCGGCGATCAATCAGCTCAATGGCCTCCTGCCCGATGGCATATTCTTTCGGATACAGACGCCGCGTCTCCCACAGTAAAACGTTGCGAATGGCCACCCCCTTCTGCTGCCGTTCAATCGCAAAATAGCAATGATCGGTCAGAGAGATATACAGGCTATCTTGTAGTTTACCGAGCCGCGCTTTTGCCGCGTTAATAATGAGATCGCAGGTAGTCATCACCTCGAGTGGTATATGGCTCAAAAGCTCGCTCAAACGCGTGATGAGCTCATCACTTTGCAGTGCGAAAACTTTCTCAATCTTAGCCTCGTCCACCGCATCACCGGAACGTTTCTGGAATGCCAAACCACGCCCCATCACCACCTGTTCGCGCTGATGTTCATCAACCACGACCACCACATTGTTATTCAGTATTTTGGCGATTTTCACGGGCTAACCTTTTTAGACTCCAGAAACAAAAAAACCTGACCGCTGACAAATGTCAGTTGATCAGGTTTTGCCTGCTTACGCAGTAACAATCCACTGATGACTCTATCAGTTTTAAACTTTGCCTCAACGGACACATGGCTAAAACGTGATAGCGATCGCCCGCGAACTAACGTTTTAGCTACAGATGTTGCAGCTCAGGTTTATTCAACAAATGCTGGTATTCAGACTCTAGCTGCGGCGCATTCCAGTCACCGTCAATGATGGTATAGGTGATATAACCTTTGTTAAGCCAGCCGGTATCGGTATCCGCCTGAGATGGGGTTAATACGTCTGTGTTCATAATTTGCTGTGCTTTACCATCCGGTAACAGCTTGTAGTGATGCTGTGCTTTAGGATGCGGCTCATTGATAACGTATTTCACACCGGCTATTTTATCTTTTGCCAGAGGCGGATAGTTGATGCTTAAGCCTGAACCTTTCGGTAATAAAGACTGCCCAGGCTGCCAGTTTTTCCCCAGTTCATCGACAACATGAACCACATAATCTACCGCCTGCGGCCAATAACGCTTGGTGCTCGGCCAACCCGCTTTCATTTCTTTTTCATTCAATACATAGCCGATACTGGCGGCGATGGCAGGATAACCATAGCGAACGGCGCGTGCTGCGGCAGATACCGTGCCGGAATTCAGTTGAGCAACACCAGTATTTGGGCCATCGTTCACCCCAGAGATAACGAGATCGGGCGGCGTGTCTTGCATCACGCCCAGCACAGCAAAATCAAGCGAATCAGCAGGCGTTCCAGGGAAGCAGTACTGTTTGTCGCTTATTTTTTTTACATCAAAAATCTTGTTAGGTTTAAACGTAATCGCAGAGCCGATGCCGCTTTGATTGGTCGCTGGCGCAACCAGCCATACGTCATAACCTTTTGCGGCCAGCTTAGTTTGTAGCGACGTGGTGCCATAGGATTCACATCCGTCGTCGTTAACGATCAAAATACGCATTGGGCGATCGGCAGCCTGTGCTACAAGCGCGGTAGACGCTAATAAAGCAGCGGTAATCAGTTGTTTTTTCATCGTGTTATTCCTAATCAGTAAAATCATTAAAACAAACCAAATTTATACTCAACGCGAACCGCGGCCCCTACGCCTTTCGCACGGTGGAAACTATCGCCATCATCGGTTATTGATGGGTTACTTTTGCTATCGAGTTTCCATGTATAAGCAGGGCCAAAGCCCGCAAAAATATTGAGGCCAGCGATACGCTGTGGTGACCATGAGAAGAATCCGCCATATTCCCACTCTTTTAACGAAACCCCTTTGTACTCAATGCCATAGCCATAGTTTCCATATAACCCGACCAACAGTTCGGGTGAAACCTGATACTGGCTATAGACATAAAGCATCTGCTCGCCATCGTTAACGTAGTCATTCCCTTCTCCATCGGCTGGGCTATTGAAAGTGCCACGGGTATTTTTCCCCATATGCCAATAGAAATAACCCAGTCCATCTTTTAAATGTGCCTTTGTTTTTGACCAGCCAACGCCGAATTCCGCAGCCGCTTTTTGATAACCAATAAGGCCAAAATAGTGCTCAGCATCATGTTCGAAGGCTTTAGTTCCTTCCCATTCACTCAAGCCACGGTTGTAATACACCACGCCGCGAGTCAGAAAACGGGAGTTTTCGGAGAGCGGCCAAAACCAACTTCCCTCAATGCCTTGTCGTAGCAAATAATCTTTACTATCACCGACCAAATAGGTGAAACCTTTGCCCTTTTCTGGCTTCCAGCTAATATCACCGGATGCTATATAGTCGATTTTCTTATCGCTTTTCAGCGTGTAAAAATGACGTTTTTCCGGCTCATCACGCTCTGAAAAACGATTCACCAACGCCGCTTTTATTTGCACCTGATCAAAACCAATCTCAGTGCTGAGCCCTTCCCAAGTGCTGGGAACTGCACGGCTAGTATTGGTGGTAATGGCGCCGAATTTATTCAGCTTTCTCCAGCCGCCATACACATTCATGAACCGTTTTTGTTCGCCAAACTTAGCCTTAGCAAAAAGCTGGCCGATCTTATTAAAACCTTCCGCATGCCCATTGTTGTCACGCAATAAATCACGGCCGTAGAAATCTTTATTGGCATATAGTTTGCTCACTCCATACCACGAGGCATCAAATCCCACTGTGTCTTGGTACCAGCCGCTGCTGTAATCTACATGTATCGCCTGCGCCCAGGCATTTTGGTCGCCAACATCGAAATCTGCACGCTGGTCTGTGGTGTTTAGCATCCATATATTTCTGAGCGTGAGATCTAAATGGCTACCCTCAAATAAACCGCCGCTTGAAATATCCATCGCATTGGCATGAGTAAAAATTCCAGTGGTAATTAAAAATAACGTTATTGTTATATTGCTGTGTCTCATCTTATATTCCCTGCCTTTCCTTGAATTAATTCGGCACTGGTTTTAGGCAAAAGATCCCCGAAAGCAGAATAAGCTGCTCAAAATAGAATCTAATGAATTAACGCTCAATAATTAGAATTTAATAAATCCGATTCAATATCCTTTATTAACACCAACAAACTAGAGGCAAAAAAAAACCTAAGCTCCCGATTGTTGGCCAATGCCATACATTCAGAAGCTTAGGTTTTGCCTGCTACTCAGTAACAATCCTAAACATGTTTCTAGCTAAAAGTACGTTACCACGGTAATTTTAGAAACTAAACCCTTTCAACCGTAAATAAGATTATTTTGTGATGTGGCTAACAAACATTGTTATGCATTTTCTATTCTTATCATCTAATTAATTAGCCTTGATCAAAAAAATACGCTTCGACTAATTCAGTAAAGTTATTCTTTAATATCGTATAAGTAAAAAGCCCTACTAGCGTTAACTAATAGGGCTTTATTTGGCTATGATCTTATCGATTCAATTAAAGAACCGGCTGTGCCATCTGCACCAGAGAAATCAGCGGCTGAGGGAAGATACCCAGCAAAACCACTAAGATCCCTGAAATCAGCACCACAACGCCACCGGCAGTCAGTGCCCAGTTATTTGGCGTATCACGCACCAGCGTTTCAGGTGCATGCAGGTACATACTCACGGCAACGCGCAGGTAGTAGTACAAACCAATCGCACTACCCACCACAACCGCACCGGTCAGCCACCACAGATGCGCCTGAACACCCACGGTAACAATATAGAATTTACCGATGAAGCCCAGCGTCATTGGGATACCCGCCAGAGACAGCATAGACACCGTCATCACCGCAGACAGAATTGGCTTATGCCAGAACAGACCACGATAAGAGAACAGGGATTCTGCGTCAGGGCCGCTGTATGGGCTAGACATCAAGCTCACCACACCGAAGGAGGCAAGACTTGCGAACAGATAACCTGCCAGATACACGCCAACCGCTTCAGCAGAAATTTGCTGACTCTGAACCGCAATCAATGCCACCAGCAGATAGCCTAAATGAGACACCGAAGAGTAACCAAGCAGACGCTTGATGTTGCTCTGCGTGATCGCCATCAGGTTACCAAACAGGATGGAGCAGAATGCGATGATGCCCAGAACTAAACGTACCGTTTCGCTGTTGGTGACCGGCGCATACATAAACAGACGCATCAGCACCGCAAAGATGGCAATCTTGCTGGCAGTGGCCAAGAAGGTTGAAACCGGTGCAGGAGCGCCCTGATACACGTCTGGCGTCCACAGCTGGAACGGAACCAGTGAAAGTTTGAAGCCAAAGCCAACCAGCATCATGCCCAAACCGGCTAACAACAGCGGTTCGTGCAGCATGCTATCGCTCATGCTTTTGCCTAGGCCGGCAAACGACAGGTCGCCAGATTCAGCATACAGCAGCGCCATACCGAACAGCAGGAACGATGAGGCCGCCGCTGACAGAATGGTGTACTTGATAGCGGCTTCCAGCGAGCGTTTCTGGCGATAGGCATAACCAATCAGGCCAAACAGCGGCAGCGAAATCAGTTCGATACCGATGAACAACGCCGCCAGATGGTTAGCGCAAGCCAGTACGATACCGCCCAGCGTTGCAATCAGAACCAGCAGATAGAACTCATCGCGGTTATCTGGGTAGCCTTGCAGCCATGGATAGGCAAACGTGCTGGTCGCAAGGCTCGACAGCAACACCAAGCCGATATACAGCATGGAGAAACTATCAACGCGAAACAGCGGCGTTACGTTTAACGAGCCATCCGTTG
>Ga0308165_1002700_pt1 | contig 20450 bp, 18 predicted proteins | sample PhyWR2_FD_201032 | JGI IMG/M metagenome (GOLD analysis project Ga0308165, IMG submission 201032) | Phyllosphere microbial communities from UC Gill Tract Community Farm, Albany, California, United States - DLSLW.R2 | ecosystem: Host-associated > Plants > Phyllosphere > Unclassified | place: USA... | reverse complement strand
CAGCTGCAAGTCCCGCATGGCGGCAGTCAGCACCGAACTGCTACCGCCGCCGCACGCACCGATCCCGTCCTGCAGGCAATTTGCCCCGTACGGGCTCATTTCGATTGCACCGCTGTGAACGCCCACTATCGTCGACACGTTACTGGCCGCGACCGTAAAGTCCGTTCCGCGAATGCCGATGGCTGCCAGCGGCGTGTTCAGGCGATATTGGTCCTTGGCCGCATGCCCGCCCGCGCCGGTAATGCTGCGCACCGTGCCCTGTTCCAGCGAAAAGCGGATCACGGACTTGGCAGGGTCCTGGGCGTCGTAGCGGTAATCCTGGATCACCAGCCGCGAATTGGGTCGCACGCTGACCAAGGCCTGGTCGACCATGCGCACGTGCACCTGGCCATTGGCACCGGTGTGCACCGAATCGGTCTGGTAGACCACGCCCCCTTTTTTAAGCGGCGTGCTGCTGCCGTCGGTGTGCACCACCAATGCGTCGCCCAGTGCAAAGGTCACCGTGCCGACGATAGCGGCATCGGGCGTGGATGCGTGTGCACATACCGCCATGACTGCGCAGGCAATGGCTGCAAGGGCCTGATGCGGCCGAACCTTATGCAGCAAAACAGGCGACAAGCGCTTCATGGCGAATTCCTTCGGGCGGTGTATCGGGGGACTAACCCGAAATGGTAGCGGAAAGCAAATGGAAAATGGTTGTGCGGGTGTCGCACATCCGCGCAGCGGTACGGCCTGTTCTGACTTGTTGCCTTTCTGCGTGGCCTGGTCAGAAGCCGTAGCGGATACCGGCCCAGACGATGCGTCCGCGCTGGTCGAAGAGCCCGATGTTGGACCGCTGCTGCAAGCGCTCGATGCTGACAAAGCCATCCACTGGACCGACCAGCGGGAATTGAAGCTGCAGCCGCGCCTGCGTGCGGGTGCTGCGCCGGACGGCGTTGTCCGCCAGGATGCTGCTGTACAGGCTGCTGTCGTGGGTCTGCGCCACGGCAAACAAGCCTTCCAGAATGACGCGCGGTCGCAGTTCTGCCGCCAGCACGGTGGTCAGTTCATAACGGCGAGCGTCGCCGCCTGCGCGGTCGTGCACCGCGGTGTCATGCCCGTGGCGCAACAACATGGCTGCCTGCACGGGCGTGTTGCCGATGCGGGTCAGGCATCCGCCGCCGCCCTGCACCCAGACAATACGCGCGTCCAGGTTGCTGACGCTGGCGTAGTGGCGCTGCTCCAGTTCGCCGCCGGCCCCGATGCGACAGGCGCCATATTGGCGTTCCCAGCCAAGCGCCGCGCGAGCCCCGTACAGCAGGTCACGCCCACCCAGGCGGATCTGCTGCATGGTGAAGCGCTGGCTGATGCTGCCGTATTCGGTGTCTTGAATCAGGCTGCCGCCAACCAGCACGTCGCGGGTGTTGTAGTCCTTCAGGTCGTGGTTGCTGCGTTGATTGACGGCCAGCAGAAACTCGCCTCGCCTGTCGCCGCGGTCGTTGAAGGCATGGCCGTATCGCAGCAGCATCGAGCTTTGGTAGGCCGTGTCGCCGCGTGCCCGCTCTTCATCGGCAATCGGAATATCCACAATGATGCCGGCACCGGCGATCAACGGCAGACTGGTCAGCGTGATGCCGTTATTGGCATTGCTGTCGTGCCCGACCTGCGTACGCAATTCGCCATGCCAGCCCAGCGAGGCCGGTGCAACCGCCACCAGTGCCGGGGCGATAGTCTGACGACGAAGCACGGCAATGCGCGCCAGCAACGGGGCCGGCGGGCTGAATTCGGTAATCACATAGTCGAACAGCGACTGCGCCGTGGCGTCGTCGCCATTCATTCGCGTCACCACGGCCAGGTCCAGCCATGCACCGGCGAAGTCGGGCTGGATCATCACGGCGCGCTCGTAGGCAGCGCCCGCCACCTCGTAATCCCCGGCTTCCTGGGCCACGCTGCCCAGCAAATACAAGGTGTCGGGGTCGTTGCTGGCGGCCAGGGGCGCGGCAACAGCAGCGGCATCTTTATAGCGACGCGCGCCACGCAAGCGCTGAATGCGGTCGAATTGGTCCTGGGTGATCACCGGCCCGGGTTCTGGCGGGGCATAGCTTGATGCGGGCGCAATGCGGGGCACGACAGGTGCACCGGACGTATCCGGCCCATGCTCGATACCTTTCACTTGCCCGGCATTGGCGCGGTCCTGGGCGTGTACGGCAGTCGCCATCAGTCCCAGGACGAACAACGCCACCGCCATGCTCGTTCCAAACGCACGGGCCGGACGCGGGCAGCGCTCCCGGACCGTCGTGGCGTCGGGAAGAGAAATGGGATGAGTTGGCATGGGGCCGACACTATGACGGGATTTCACCCCGGTGCCCATCCCAAAAGCTGGGTATTTGATCAGCAAAAACACCTACCCGATCGTGTAAAGCCGCAAGGGCTGTCGGTGCCCCCGCACGGAATGTTCACCCAGCAACGTCAACCCATGTGCCGACACGGCCGCGGCCGTCCCCGGCCCCACGATCACCGTATGCCCCAGGCTGCGGCTGAGTTCTTCGTATCGGCTGGCCAGCACCACGGAATCGCCGAGCGCGGTGAAGGTGCGTCGCTGCACGGGGCCGAAATGCCCTACTAATACTTCTCCAGTTTCAATCCCGACGCCAACACCCAAGCCCCCTTCCCCCCAAGGCCCTGCAGGGAAATGCGCCATGCCGTGCACCACATCGAAGGCCGCATCCAGTGCCCGCTGGGCATGATGCGGGTCGTCGTCGACCGCATTCCACAAGGCCATGGCGGCGTCGCCGATGTATTTGTCGATCACCCCGCCATGCGCATCGACAATCGCGCCCAGCTGGGTGAAGAACTGCTGCAGCAGCTGGGCCACGTCTTCCGGCGCCAGGGTGTCGCTCATGGACGCGAAGCCCCTAATGTCCACGAACATCACCGTGACCTCGCGGCGGGTGGCGTCGATCTGACCGTTGACCTGTTGGCGCTGCGCCAGTTGCGTGACCATGCGCGCCGGCAGGTAGGCAGAAAACTGGGCAAACAAGCCGCGGCCAGTGCGGGCTGCGCGATACAGCTCCATACTGCCTGCCAAGGCGAAGGCCAGCAGGCCGAAGATCAGTGCTTGCGTGGCGGGCAGCAGCCAGCCTGGGTTGATACGCAACACCAGGCCGGCGGCGAAGCTGGCGGGCAGAAACACCAGCAGCCACACCAGGGGGGCCAGCATTCTATATAGCGGGTGCGTGGCGGCGCGACGCATTTGCCACAGCAGCAACAGCGCCCAGGCGGCCAGCCAGACCGCAATCAGCAGCAGCGCGCCACGCGGTGCGAACGAGAAGGCATCGCTGCCATCCAACAGGGCGGACAAGGTTTCGGCGTGCGGCTCGATACCGGCGGCCACGCTGTGCAAGGGAGTGGCAATCACATCGGACAGACCGAAAGCGGTGCCGCCTACCAAGACCGCAGCGCCCTTGAGTACGTTGGTCGACACGGTGCGTTCCAGCACATCGGCCGCAGGCACGGAGGCCCAGGCATCGCGTTGGTGACGATAAGGCACCACCAGCGTGAAGTCGGCCGCCAGGGGCAGTGTCAGCAAGGGCTGGCCCTTGGCATCTTCGGCGGTCAGTACGTAGGCGGGCGCAAACAAGCCTTTTCCCCGTGCGATACGCAACTGCGCCGCATCGGTCATCGACAGGTAGGCGGCCAGCGTCAGCGTGGGGTAGCAGGCATCTCCCCGGCAGATCAGCGCTTGGATGCGCCGCACGCTGCCGTCACCATCGATCACCGGGTTGATATGGCCCAGTTGCGCCGGCACCAGCCCTGCGTGGTTGGTCAGGTAGCCCCGGGCTTGGGGCGGATGGGGGCGATCGGGGCTGCCGGCGTCAGTGACTTCCAGCGGCCAGTTGGGCGGGATCAACACGCCATTGGCGCGCGAATCGGCATTGGCGAACACCACGGCGGAAATCACATTTGGCGGCTGCAGTTGCGCGGCCAGCAAGGCGTCGTCAGGTTTGGTTTCCGGGAACACCATGTCCAGCGCCAGCACGGACACTTCGTGCGTCTGGTTCAAGGTCTGAAGCAAGCTGGCCATGACAGCACGAGGCCACGGCCAGGCACCGATCCGCCCCAAGCTGCCTTCGTCGACATCGACAATGGCCAGGCGCCCTTCTGCCCCACCGCGCGCCAGCAGGCGCGTGTAGACATCGCTGATTTCCATGTCGAAGCGTCGGGATGCTTCTGGCCAAAGCCAGCACAATGCGAAGGCCATCACCAAGGCGGCGATGACGCATAGCACTTGGCCAGGCTGGCGGGAGATTCTCATGGGCCGGAATGTTACCAATAATTGCTAAAACAACTTGTGCTTGAGCGGGTCATTCCAGGGCCGATAACAAGAATTTCGGCGATTAGCGACGCGAGCAGCGCGCAGGCATAACAAATAGCCTTGCATAGGCAAGGCTATTCTAATTAAACCAAATGGATGAGCCTACAGGCTGGGTGAAGCAGCGGATTAACGGAGGAAGGTCGTGCGTACGGCGTTACGTAGCTTCTCAATGTTCCATCGCTAAGTAACCAAAACCGAGAAGCTACGCCTCACGCGCCACCGGTGGGGCCTCAAGAGTCACTATCTCAGCGCCACTGATGCGCTTTTCCAGCGCATCGGGCCCCTCTTCCGCCAGCTTGCGCAGCAAATCAGGCTGCAACACGATGATCACGCGGCCTTCCTTCTTCAGGATGCCGCGCTTCTGCAGCGAATGGATGGCGCGCGATACGGTCTCGCGGCTGGTGTTGATGTTGAACGCCATCTGCTGCTGCGTGGGCAGGTTTTCAATGACGGTGCTGTCGCCGGTCTCCGCATTGATGTCGGTACGCGCCATGGCCAACAGCTGCAGATACACCCGCTGCTGCGCGTTGCTGATGGACAGCAAGGTGCGCTGGTGTGACAACTGGCGCACGACAGCGGCCAGCCGGATCATCACGCGTTCGGCAATCAGCGGGTAGCCGAAGAACAGCTGGCGGGCAGCCTTGCGGGGCAGCAGGCCGACGGTGGACGGCACCACAGCAACGACGGTAGCGGAACGCGGCTGATTGTCGATCAGGGACAGTTCGCCGAAGTAGTCACCCGGCTTGAGCAGGTGCAGGCCCACTTCGCTGCCGTCTTCGCCGAAGTCGACGATCTGCAGCGAGCCTTCCAGCAGGAAGGCCAGCGAGTCGCTGTTGGCGCCTTTGGCGATCACGGTCTCGCGGCGCGCGAACAGCCGCAATTGCATGATGCCCGCGATCTCTTCGAGAATGCGGGACTCGACTCCCTCGAAAAGCGGAATCGTCGACAAAACCTGCTGCGATATGGCCATGAGTACCTGAAAGCACCTTAGCCCGAAAGTATAGCGCTCGCGCCCGACCGGCTTTGTATGTGTCTGAAATGTGTGCTGTCACATACCTGCAATACCCGCGCCATACTATCGACACAACCCAGTCACCTGCGCGACGCAAATCACATGTCCAGCACCATTCTCGTTGTCGAAGATGAACCCGCGATCCAGGAACTGATCGCCGTAAACCTGTCCTTTGCCGGCCACAAGGTGCTTCGCGCCGACGATGCCGAGCAGGCCGAAACCCTCATCCGCGCCGAACTGCCGGACTTGATCCTGCTGGACTGGATGCTGCCGGGCGCCTCTGGCATCACCCTGGCCCGCCGTCTGCGCAGCGACGAGCGCACGCGCGACGTGCCGGTGATCATGCTGACCGCCAAGGGCTCGGAACAAGACAAGGTCGATGGCCTGGAAGCCGGCGCCGACGACTACATCACCAAGCCTTTCTCGCCGAAGGAACTGATGGCGCGCATCAAGGCGGTCTTGCGCCGCCGTGCGCCGCAGCTGACCGACGACGTGATCGATGTCAGCGGCCTGCGCCTGGACCCGGTCACGCACCGTTTGAATGGCGGCGATGCGCTGCTGCCGATCGGCCCGACCGAATTCCGCCTGCTGCACTTCTTTATGACGCACCCGGAACGCGTGTTCTCGCGCTCGCAGTTGCTTGACCAGGTGTGGGGCGACCACGTGTTCGTGGAAGAGCGCACGGTGGATGTACACATTCGCCGCCTGCGCAAGGCGCTGGAACCCAGCCGCCATGACGTGCATGTGGAAACCGTGCGCGGCAGCGGCTATCGCTTCACCGCCACGCCCATCGCCCCGGTTGCCGCGGCCGCCAACGACGCCTGATCTCGACGGCGGAACCAGCCCGGCGGAATTTGCCGGGCTGCTACCTGCGACAATCGCCCATGGTCTGGCTTCGCAATCTGGTTTTCATCGTGGTCCTGGCGCTCATCGCCCGGGCCAGTCGTCACGCGCTGGGCGACGACAGCGCCTGGATCTTCTTCTGCACCGGCATCGTCTTGCTGCTGCACTGGCATGTGCTGCAACTGGCGCGCGTGTCCAAATGGACGGAAGACCTGCGCCGCCCGCCCCCGGTCACCACCGGGTCGTGGGACGACTTGCTGGCGCGTCTATATAAGTACCATCGCTCGCAGGAACGCCGGCTGTACGACGCCGAGGAAGGCTTGCAAGGCGCGATAGCCGCTGGCCAGGCGCTGCCCGACGGCGTGGTCACGCTGGACGCGGGCTTTCATATCCTGTGGTGCAACCGCATTGCGCGCCAGCACCTGGGGCTGCGCATTCCCGCCGACCAGGGCCAAAACCTGCTGAACCTGATGCGTGCGCCGGAATTCGTGCGCTACGCCAGCCAGGACAGCTGGACCGAACCGCTGCTGGTGCGCAGCCCGGCATCCTACGAACGCCTGTTGATGGTGCAGCTGATTGTGTATGGCCGCGGCCAGCGCATGGTGCTGACCCGCGACGTGACGCAAATCGAAAAGCTGGAAACCACCCGGCGCGACTTCGTGGCCAACGTGTCGCACGAACTGCGCACGCCGTTGACCGTGCTGGCAGGCTTCCTGGAAACGCTGAAAGACATGCCGGGCGACGCCTTGTCGGACGAGCAGCGCGAACAGTACATGGGCATGATGCTGGAGCAGGCGCAGCGCATGCAGGCCATCGTGGCCGACTTGCTGACCTTGTCTGCGCTGGAAGCATCGCCCTCGGCCGAGCCGCACCCGGTAGGCATGCGCACGCTGATCGAAGCGGCGCGTCAGCAGGCCGAGCCGCTGTCGGCCGGTCGCCACCGCTTCACCTGGCGAATCGACGACACCCTGGACTTGCTGGGCACCCCGACCGAACTGGGCTCGGCGGTGACCAACCTGCTGGTCAATGCCGTGCGCTACACACCTGAAGGTGGCCACATCACCATCAGTTGGCAGCGCACTGCCGATGGCGGTGCGCGCTACCAGGTGACCGATACCGGCATCGGCATCGCCGCCCACCACCTGCCGCGCCTGGCCGAACGCTTTTATCGCGTGGACCGCAGCCGCTCGCGCGAATCCGGCGGCACCGGGCTGGGCTTGGCGATCACCAAACACATCGCCATGCGCCACGACGGCGAATTGCAGATCGCCAGCGAAGTCGGCAAGGGCAGCACCTTTGCAATGGCCTTCCCGGCAGAGCGGGTCACAGTGGCGGAAAACGACACGGCATAAGTCATTGCATAAACGCTGGCCACATAAGCTTATACGTATTGATTCTCGTTTTTCCCCTCTGCTGACCGGGGATTGCCTGCTCCCGATCCCGCTTTGGCCCACAATGCTTGATTGTGCTTTTTCGCAGGACGGAGTCGCCGCATGGCCAAGATCGTGTTTTTCGAGAACATCCACCCCAGCGCACGCGCAGTATTCGCCCGCGCCGGTCTGACCGACATCACCACGTACAACAGCGCCCTGTCGCCTGAAGCACTGATCGAAGCCGTGCGCGGCGCCGAGGTGCTGGGCATTCGATCGCGTACGCAAATGGACGCCGCCGCACTCGCCGCTGCCGCCCCCACGCTGCGTACCGTGGGCTGCTTCTGCATCGGCACCAACCAGGTGGACTTGAAAAGCGCGGCCGAACAAGGCGTGTCCGTCTTCAATGCGCCGTTCTCGAACACCCGTTCAGTTGCCGAACTGGTGATTGCCGAGGCCATTCTGCTGCTGCGCCGCGTGCCGGAAAAAAGCGAGCGCGTGCACCACGGCCACTGGGACAAAAGCGCCACCGGCGCCTTCGAAGCCCGCGGCAAGACGCTGGGCATCATCGGCTACGGCAACATCGGCTCGCAAGTGGGCACGCTGGCCGAAAGCATCGGCATGCGCGTCATCTTCCATGACCTGGAAGCCAAGCTGCCGCTGGGCAACGCCCGAGCACAACCCGACCTGTCGATTTTGCTGGGCGAATCCGACGTGCTGACCCTGCACGTGCCGGGTGGCCGCGCCACGGAAAACCTCATCAACGCTGAAACGTTGAAGCAGATGAAGCCCGGTTCGATCCTGATCAACGCCTCGCGCGGTGGCGTGGTCGACATCGACGCCCTGCGCGACGCGCTGGTCAGCAAACACATCGCCGGCGCCGCGCTGGATGTGTTCCCCACGGAACCCAAGAGCGTGGACGAGCCGCTGGACAGCCCGCTGCGCAACCTGCCCAACGTGATCCTGACCCCGCACATCGGCGGCAGCACGATGGAATCGCAAGAGAACATCGGCATCGAAGTGGCGGAAAAACTGGTGCGCTTCATCCAGACCGGCACCACCAAGGGCGCGGTCAACTTCCCGGAACTGTCTTTTGAGGACGCCGAAGGCGCCGCGCGCCTGCTGCACGTGCACCGCAACGAACCCGGCGTGCTGGCCTCGCTGAACAACCTGCTGGCCGAGCGCAAGCTGAACATCGTCAGCCAGCGCCTGCACACCAAGGGCGGCATTGGGTATGTGATCACCGATGTGGATGGCACGATCGACGCGGGCGCGCTGGAAGCGGTGCGCAAGCAAGGGACGACGATTCGGGCTGACGTGGTGTAAGCGATGGTTTAAGCAGGATGCCCGCTGTCTGCAAAGACAGCGAGCCAGAAAACGGCAGCCACACGCGAATAACGTGTGGCTGCCGTTTTTTTATTTGTCCTGCGGGTCGCAGCAAGCGCTGCTTGTCTGGGGCTACGTGCTCAGACCAAAAGACAAGCTCTACTTGCTGTGTATGTAATCATTGATTAATGTTTTCTCATTGATTGGAGAACGACAGTGGCAAGCATGACGATCCGAAATCTAGACGAGAATCTTCAGGCACGGTTGCGGGTGCAGGCGGCGCAGCATGGCCGCTCGATGGAGGACGAGGCAAAGGACATTTTGCGCGCTGCCTTGTCTGCAGAACCGTCACGGTCCCAGAGCCTGGTAGAGGCCATTCGCGCTCGGATTGAGCCGCTGGGGGGCGTTGAACTGGACCTCCCTTCGCGGGACGCAATACGCCAGCCGGTGAATCTGGACGCATGATTATTCTGGATACGAACGTACTGTCAGAGATCCTTCGTCCCAGACCAGACGATGGCGTCCTGGCTTGGTTGGCTCGTCCTCCACGCGCATCCTTGTTCACGACGACGATAACGCGCGCAGAAGTGTTCTATGGCGTTAGCGTGCTGCCGAGCGGAACACGCAAGCAAAACTTGTGGGATGCCACGCTCGGCATCTTCAACGTGGATTTTTCCGGCCAGGTCCTGGGTTTCGACAGCGACGCTGCTGATTCTTACGCGGCCATCGCGGCACACCGGAAGAGCTTAGGCCGTCCCATCAGCCAGTTCGACGCGATGATTGCCGCGATAGCTCGGTCCCGGGGCGCCACCTTGGCCACTCGCAACAGCAAGGATTTCGTGGATTGCGGGATCGAGATTGTCGATCCTTGGAACGTCTAGGCGTGGCGCACGAATACACAGCTTCAGCGCTAGGCAATTCGACAGTCTTGCCGCCTCAAATTGCATGACCTATCATCTATTGGTACGTCACCAATGGAATGGCAATGACATCCCCGGACGACACTCGGCACGGCCAATTCGGCGCCTTGCTGGGCCTGACCACCCGCCAGTGGCGGCGCGCGGTCGATCAGCAACTGCAACCCTTCGGGCTGACCGAGGCAACCTGGCGGCCGCTGCTGCACATTGCGCGCACGCCTGAGGCGCTGCGGCAAAAGGAACTGGCAGCCGCACTGTCGCTGGACAGCTCTGCCGTGGTCCGCCTGCTGGATTCCCTGCAGACCGCCGGCCTGATCGAACGGCGTGAAGATGCCGCCGACCGGCGCGCGAAATCCATCTTGCTGACCGACACCGGCAAGGCGATGGTGGCGCGGGTGGAAGAAAGCGCGCGCCAGGTGCGTGACATTGCGCTGGTGGGCATCTCGGATGCGGACATCGCCACCACCATGCGTGTCATGCGCCAGATCAACCAGACGCTGGCTTCCTCGGCGCCGGACTCACAAGACCCGGCACCATGAGCGCCATCCAGCGCCCTCGCATCGTCAACGGCGTGGAGATCCCCCAGGCGCCGCTGTGGCTGCTGGCGATCATCACGTTTTGCGGCACCTTTGCGATGCACATCTTCGTGCCGGCCCTGCCGATCGCGGGCGCCGATCTGAAGGTGGGTGCTGCGGCAATGCAGACCACCATCAGCATCTACATCCTGGGATTGGCCTTCGGGCAACTGATCTACGGTCCGCTCGCCGATCGCTTCGGGCGCCGCAAGGTGCTGATGTTCGGCATCGTCATCTACACGTCTGCGGGTCTGGCGGCGGCGCTGGCGCCCGATGCGCAGGCGCTGATCACGGCAAGATTGTTCCAGGCATTGGGCGGCTGTTCCGGCCTGGTGCTGGGGCGCGCGATGGTGCGCGACACGTCCACGTCCGACGATGCCGTCAAACGCCTGGCCTTGATGAACATGATGGTCATGCTCGGCCCGGGCCTGGCGCCCTTGCTGGGCGGGCTGATGGCCAATTCCCTGGGCTGGCGCTCGATCTTCTTTGCGCTCTGTGCACTGGGCATCGTCAACTTCTTGCTGGCGTGGCGGCTGTTGCCGGAGACCGGCAAACCCCGCCCGAAGAACGGCCCCTCGCTGCTGCATGACTACAAGAAGCTGCTGAGCTCGAAGGTGTTCCTGCTGCTGACCCTGGGCGGCGGCTGCGCCACGACGTCGGGCTACGCGTTCATCGCGTCGGCGCCCTTCATTTTCGTGCACGACTTGCAGCGCCCGGCCAGCGAGGTCGGCCCCTACCTGGCCATGCAGGTGTGCGGCGTCTGGGGCGGCAGTTTCACGGCCAGCCGGCTGATCGCCTATGTATCGGCGCGCAAACTGATGATCACCGCCAACGCCGTAAGCCTGCTGGCCATCTTCGTGTTGCTGGGCGCGACGCTGCTGGGTCTGCTGTCCGTGCCACTGGTGATCGCCACGATGTTCGTCTTCAGCTGGGGCTCGGGCACAGCATCGCCGTCCGCGCTGAACGAAGCCATCAGCCTCAACCCGAACGTGGTCGGCTCGGCATCCGGGCTGTACGGTTTCGGGCAGATGGCGGTGGGTGCTGTCTGTACCACCTTGGCCGGCCTGGGCAGCAACCCGGCGCTGGGTGTGGGCATCGTGATGGCTACGGCCGGCGTGATCGCGCAGCTGAGTTTCCGGTATGCGGGGCGGGTGCGGATTGAGGATTGATCAGCGTCTGCCGCTGGCGACGCAGACCATCGTCATCCGGTCAGGCTAGTTCGACAGCCCAAGCAAGGCGGCAATCTTTGCTTTGACCTCGGCCAGTTCAGCAATCGTCGCGCTTCCTTTGCGCGTCGCCTTTCGCGCCCGCCAGTCCAAGCTTTTGACTTGGTCCGACAGCGCGACGCCGGGCACCGCGCCTGCGATCCGAACCTCGAACGGATAGCCCTTGATCTGCGTCGTCAGGGGGCAGCAGACCATGAGACCAGTCTTGCCGTTATACGCACCAGGGCTCAGGACCAAGGCGGGGCGATGCCCCGCTTGTTCGTGCCCGGCCTGCGGATCAAATTCAAGCCACACCACATCACCAGCCTCGGGAACATACGGCCCCGCGCGACGCGCGCTCAAAACTGTTCCTTGCCGACGGGTGCACCAAAGTCTACCGATGAATGCAGATTGTCTGGCGTGATGCCATCGAGCAGCTCGCCCAAGTCCAACTTGGGTGCACGCACTGGTTCGATGACCAGCCGTCCCCCTTCTTCGCGCACCTCGACGATGTCGCCCACACGCATGTGGACCGCCTCCATCAACGCGGCAGGAATTCGCACTGCAACGCTGTTTCCCCACATCTTGAGTGCAACCGGCATCACCTTCTCCGTATCTACAATGTAGATACATTAGCAAATTATGTCCAGGCATTCAATACGCCTTCGGCGCGAAGAGCGCGGATGCTCAGCGAGCCAGTCCGACGCGTTCCTGAATACTTTGCACAAGCCGGGCGCAGCGCGTCGTGATCTCTGCTCTGGGCAAGCCAGCGGTCGCGTTGGTTTTCGCGCGCAGGCACTCAGACAGCACAACCCGCATATGCATTTTCTGCGTGAAATGCAGATCTCTTTTTGCCTGCACAAACACCAGCCCGGCTGCGCCGACAGCGCCGATCAAGGCCAGCCATGCCACGCCGATTGCCAGACAGATCAGCCTGTCGCGCAGCGTCTTGATCGTGCTTGGGGGCGAGGGGGCTGAAGCAGCCATGGCATTGCCGATAGATGATTTTCGGCTGTGGGAACAGGCGTGAATTCAGTCTATCGCCAATAAGGCACGAAACAAATATCCATTATGGTCAGCCGCCATAAATACGACTTGGAAAACAGCTTCATTAATTGCGAACGACAAAATATCCGGAATAAATAAAACACCTGATGCGCAGTCAGGCATTGCATACTGAAGCTGCCTCGCAGTCCATCTTGTCGCGCATTAATAACCATGCTGTTTTTTATTATCGCTGTCCTGACTGCGTTGATGACGTGGCTCTTCGGCACGCCTGCGGTCCTCAAGGACGAGCACGTGTCGGCGTGGGCTGACGCCCCGGTATCGCCACAGGTCATGGACGCCAATGTTCGCCTTGTCTTTGGTGGCGACCACTATCTGTTTTTCCCCAGTGACAACGTGTTCGTGAAACACGGGCAGAAGACGCCCGAGTCCCCGCGTCGGGTCACGCTCAACCTGGGCGAGCAGACCAAGGTCTTGATGTATGTGCCGCAGAAACGCGCCATTCGGGATCAGCAGGCACGTCTTGCTACGCACAAGGAACCGATCTGCCCGCGCCTGCCGCAAGACGTCAACGCAGCGGTGCTGTGGCAGGTGGACAAGTTGGGCGTCAAGATGGCAAGCGAGATGCGCTCGGGAAAAATCCCCAGCACCAAAAGCGATCCGGGCAAGCCGATGCGCAGCCTGTACGAGATGCACCTCATCCGCAAGCCAACATTGACGACCGACGCCGAACGCGAAGCGGCCTGGAACCCCATCAAAGAGAAGATCATCCAGAACATCGGCAAGCCCGTGGATGTCACTACCTTGCTGGGTATCGATCCTGCCAGGCGCAGGCTCTTCGCGAAGCTCGCCCTCACCGGCCAGATGGTGTCCATATGGACGGTCGTGCCCGTCAAGCACCCTGTCTACAAGTACCGCATCGAAGTCGAGCAGGACACCGAGCGCACCGGCTCGGCCATCACCACGGCGATCTTCACCAGCACCGAAGACATCGCGCCCTGCCTGGACTTGTCGGAACGCATTTCCGTGCACGCGGTTCGCGTGTTGGCCGAGACCCAGAGTCGCCTCAAGTACAACTGAGGCCACAACGAAAAACCCCGCGACGCGCGCGGGGTTTATCCGTACATCTACATCAGACGCGCATCACACCAGCACGCGTTCGATCCCGCCTTCGTTGGCCCGCTTCACGTAGCTTTCCATCCAGGTGTCGCCCAGCAGGTGCTTGGCGATTTCGACCACGATGTAGTCGGCATCTACTGAGGCGTCGTCGTTGTAGCGCTTCAGGCCCTGCATGCAGGACGGGCATGACGTCAGAATCTTCACATCGCCCGTGAAACCGTCGGCGCGCAGCTTGTCTGCGCCCTTGCGGATTTCCTCTTCCTTGCGGAAGCGGATCTGCGTGGAAATGTCCGGACGCGACACGGCCAGCGTGCCCGATTCGCCGCAGCACCGATCGCTCTTTTCCACTTCCGGCCCGACCAGCGCACGCACCGTCTTCATCGGTTCCTGCAGCTTCATCGGCGTGTGGCAGGGGTCGTGATACATGTAGCGGGTACCCGTCACGCCTTCCAGCTTCACGCCCTTTTCCAGCAGGTATTCGTGAATGTCGATCAGGCGGCAGCCGGGGAAGATCTTGTCGAATTCATAACCCGCCAGCTGGTCATAACAAGTGCCGCAGCTGACCACCACGGTCTTGATATCCAGGTAGTTCAGCGTGTTGGCCATGCGATGGAACAGCACACGATTGTCGGTGATGATCTTCTCGGCCTTGTCTTCCATGCCGTTGCCGCGCTGCGGGTAACCGCAGCACAGGTAACCCGGCGGAAGCACGGTCTGCACACCCACATGCCAGAGCATGGCTTGTGTGGCCAGACCCACTTGCGAGAACAGGCGTTCCGACCCGCAACCCGGGAAATAGAACACCGCTTCCGACTCGGCAGAGGTCGCCTTCGGATCGCGAATGATCGGCACATACTTGGCGTCTTCGATGTCCAGCAGCTTGCGTGCAGTCTGCTTGGGCAGGCTGCCGGGCATCTTCTTGTTCACGAAATGCACCACCTGCTCGCGCATCGGCGCCTTGCCCACGGTGGCGGGCGGCAGCGCGGTCTGCTTCTTCGCAAACTTGCCCAGCATGTCGTGTGCAAAACGCTGCACCTTGTAGCCCACGTCCACCATCGCGGTACGCGTGGCGTTGATGGTGCGCGGGTCCTTTGCGTTCAGGAAGAACATCGCCGCCGAGGTGCCCGGATTGAAGGACTTCTTGCCCATGCGGCGCAGCAGCGCGCGCATGTTCATCGACACCTCGCCGAAGTCGATATCGACCGGACAGGGCGTGACGCACTTGTGGCAGACCGTACAGTGGTCGGCCACGTCTTCGAATTCTTCCCAGTGCTTGATGCTGATGCCGCGGCGCGTCTGCTCTTCGTACAGGAAGGCTTCCACCAGCAAGGACGTCGCCAGGATCTTGTTGCGCGGCGAATAAAGCAGGTTGGCGCGTGGCACGTGCGTGGCACAGACCGGCTTGCACTTGCCGCAGCGCAGGCAGTCCTTCACCGCGTGCGAGATCGCACCGATGTCGCTCTGCTGCATGATCAGCGATTCATGGCCCATCAACCCGAAGCTGGGCGTATACGCATGGCGCAGGTCGCCGCCCGGCATCAGCTTGCCGGCATTGAAGCGGTTTTCCGGGTCGACCCGACGCTTGTAGTCCTGGAAGGGCTTCAGTTCGGCGTCGGTCAGGAACTCGTACTTGGTGATGCCGATGCCGTGCTCGCCCGAGATCACGCCATTCAGATCACGCGCGATCTGCATGATGCGCACGACGGCCTCGTTGGCCTCTTGCAGCATCTCGTAGTCGTCGGAATTGACGGGGATGTTGGTGTGCACATTGCCGTCACCGGCATGCATGTGCAAGGCCACGAAGACCCGGCCCTTCAAGACCTTGTCGTGAACCTTCTGCGCCTCTTCCAGCACACAGGCCAGTGCGGCACCCGCGAACATGCGCTGGAAGTGCGCGCGCAGTTCTGCCTTCCACGAGATGCGGATGGTGCGGTCCTGCACCACGTCGAACAAGCGTGCATCGGGCTGGATCATCAGGCGCTGGCGCAAGGCCGGCAGCAAGGTTTCCATGCCGTGCAGTTCGATCGACGGCAAGGCCTCTGTCAGCGGCAGGTCCAGGTGCTCCAGCACCCAGCGCCAGCGCGCGCCAACCTGGCTGAGCAGCTCCAGCGCCTGGGCGCCGCGATCACCCAGCAGTTCTTCGCGCGACAGGCGTGCGCCGTCGCCATCTTCACTCTTGCCGACCGGCAGTTCGCCGTCGAAGAAGGTCTGCAGCTTCTCGACCAGCTTCAGCTTGTTGACCGTCGACAACTCGATGTTGATGCGCTCGATGTGGTCGGTGTATTCGCCCATGCGGTCAAGCGGGATCACCACGTCTTCGTTGATCTTGAAGGCATTGGTGTGGCGCGCGATGGCGGCAGTGCGCGAACGGTCCAGCCAGAACTTCTTGCGGGCTTCGGCGCTGACGGCGGTAAAGCCTTCGCCGTGGCGCGTGTTGGCCAGGCGCACGACTTCGCTGGCGGCAACCGCCACCGCGTTCTCGTCGTCGCCAACGATGTCGCCGATCAGCACCATCTTCGGCAGCGTGCCGCGCTTGCTCTTGGTGGCGTAGCCGACCGCGCGCAGATAACGCTCGTCCAGGTGCTCCAGGCCGGCCAGGATCGCGCCGCGAGCCTTGCCCTCGCCGTCCAGATAGGCCTTGACCTCGATGATCGACGGGATGGCGTCACGCGCCTGCCCGAAGAACTCCATACAGACCGTGCGCGTGTGCTTGGGCATGCGATGCAGAATCCAGCGCGCCGACGTGATCAGCCCGTCGGTGCCTTCCTTCTGCACGCCAGGCAGACCGGACAGGAACTTGTCCGTCACGTCCTTGCCCAGACCTTCCTTGCGGAAACGCTTGCCCTCGACTTCCAGGATTTCGCTGCGCAGCAGCTTGGCGCCCGGTGCCTGCAGGCCGTCGAACCACTTCAGCTCGAAGCGCACCATGTCCACGTCGTGGATCTTGCCCAGGTTGTGGTCCAGGCGCGTGACTTCCAGCCAGTCGCCCTGCGGGTCGACCATGCGCCACCACGCCAGGTTGTCCAGCGCGGTACCCCACAGCACAGCCTTCTTGCCGCCCGCGTTCACGGCGACGTTGCCGCCCACACAGGACGCCTCGGCCGAGGTCGGGTCGACGGCGAACACGAAGCCGGCTTTCTCGGCCGCATCCGACACGCGCTTGGTGACCACGCCCGCGCCGGAGAAGATCGACGCGCTGGGCTCGGACAGACCCGGCAGCACGGTCTGCTCGACCTCGCCGAGCGTCTCCAGCTTTTCGGTGTTGATGACCACCGACTTCCAGGTCAGCGGAATCGCGCCGCCCGTATAGCCCGTGCCACCCCCACGCGGAATGATGGTGAGGCCCAACTCAATACAGGAACGGACCAGCGCGGCCATTTCTTCTTCGCGGTCCGGCGTCAGCACCACGAAGGGATATTCCACGCGCCAGTCGGTCGCGTCGGTCACGTGCGACACGCGCGACAAGCCATCGAACTTGATGTTGTCGGCAGCGGTGATGCGACCCAGCAGCTTGCGCGTCTGCTTGCGCAAGTCGTAGGTCGACGCGAATTCGCGTTCGAACTTCGACACCGCGCCACGCGCCAGTTCCAGCAGGCTGGCCACCTTGCCATCGCGCAGCGTGTCGCTGGCGTCGCGGCGACGCTCGACTTCGCGCAGGCGGTGGTTCAGCGCCTCGACCAGCTGGGCACGGCGCTTGGGGTTGTCCAGCAGGTCATCCTGCAGATACGGATTGCGCCGCACCACCCAGATGTCGCCCAGCACTTCGTACAACATGCGCGCCGACCGGCCGGTACGGCGTTCGGATCGCAGCTCGTCCAGCATCGACCAGGCATCCGGGCCCAGCAGGCGCAGGACGATCTCGCGGTCGGAGAACGAGGTGTAGTTGTAGGGAATCTCGCGCAGGCGGGAAGCCGCCTGAGGGGGGACAAATGCAGTCGGAAGCAGCGGCGCGTTCATGTCTTGGACCTGAGATCAGGGCGGACATTCTAGCTGGCTGGAGCTTAAACGCGGGTAAACCCGGCCAGATCTTATCGAAATGTAGGTTCTAAGCCGACTCTGCTGAGAGCGCCAGAGGCTGCACGGCAAGCCGCAAACCCATTGCCCGAAGGATGGCCACCAGACTACTGAGACCTGGATTACCTTGCGGAGAAAGCGTGCGATACAGCTGCGTCGGATTGAGTTGCGCCTGCGCGGCCACCGCCGGCACCCCGCCGAACGCCTTGGTCATCTGACGCAAGGCAATCAGCAGTTCAGCCTGATCGCCGTCAGCCAGAATGCTGTTGAGCACCTCCAGCGCAAACGCTGGGTCGCCCCGATACAGCTCGGCCATCGCCTCTTCATGGGATCTGCTTTTCATCATCGGCCTCGGCAAAATTCGTTTATAGACGAAATTTTCTTGAACCGATTTATCAAGCGAACCACGGCCCCCACGCCGCTTTCTTGAACCCCACACTCACCTCGCCCGCTGCCCTGACCAGCACAGGGCGGCGCACCAGGGCGGGGTGTTCGGCGATCAGCGCGGTCCACGCCGCAGCATCCGCAGGCTGCTTGCGGTCCTCTGCCAGACCGCGCCACGTGGTCGACGCACGGTTCACCAGCTTTTCCCAGCCGCCCACTGCATCGGCCCAGGCACGCAATGTAGCGGCAGGCACCGGGTGGTCGCGGTAGTCGATGAACTCATGCGCCACACCAGCCTGGTCCAGCCAGGTGCGCGCCTTCTTGCAGGTGTCGCAGTTCTTCAGACCAAAAACCTTCACGTCGGCCATCGCCACACTCCTTGAATCAGATATTGAATCCCGCTACGCACAGGCGGATTTTGCACATCGCCTGCCGCCGTCGATGGCACAGACTTTGCATTGAACCACCGCGTGCATCAGAAACTGTCGCCGCGTGAACCGCCGTGGTGCACCCATCGTCATTTTCCTTGGAAAACCCCATCAAGGTTTCCCCGTAAAAGGCGCAGGTCTGCTTGTCCTATTAGTTGAAAAACGCAACTATTGAAAAGTGAACCTACATGGTGCGTGATCGCATGGAATTGAACGGCGGGGCGCGGGACGTTGCGATCGACTACGTGACCTTCCGGTTGGATGTGCTGACCGCGATCGCCAAGAACGATGCATCGCTGGTCTACGAGCGCGAGTGCAGCGTCAGTCTGAAAGACTTGCGCGTGCTGCGCTTCGTTGCGCTCGAGCCCGGTCTGGTTCAGGGACGGCTCGCCACGCTGTGCTACCTGGAAAAGACCTCGACCTCGAAGATGGTCACGGCACTGGTCAAGCGCGGCCTGCTGCGGCGCAAGATCGGTTCTGAAGACGCGCGCCAGGTGCGGCTGCACCTCACCGCCCACGGCCAGCGGGTGGTCGATCGCTGCGAAGTGCTCGGCCGTGAGATCGAAGGCAAGATGATGTCGGTGCTGAGCGAACAGGAACGCCGCGTGTTCGAGCATTGCGTGGAACGAATAACGGCCGGCCTGCTGTTGCAGCGCGAAAGCGCGGCAAGCGGGGCGGATACCCAGGATTGATTCAGTTTTGCGGTGTGCCGCATTCCTGCGGCGCGCTGCGTTCCCTCACCCCCGGAGGAGTCGCACCATGTTTCCCACACGAACAATGAAGAGCTGGCTGGCCGGCGCCGTATTGGCCGCCATGTCCAGCGTCGGTGTTGCGCAAGACGCGCCCAAGGTCATCCGCATGGTGCCGCAGGCCGATCTGAAGATCATCGATCCGATCTGGACCACGGCCTTCATCACGCGCAATCACGGCTACATGGTGTACGACACCTTGTTCGGTGTGGATGTCGACGGCAAGGTGTCGCCGCAAATGGTCGACACCTATACCAAGAGCGCCGACGGCAAGACCTGGACCTTCAAGCTGCGCAGCGGTCTGGCCTTCCATGACGGCGCACCGGTGACCTCCGCCGACGTCATCCAGTCGATCAAACGCTGGGGTGCACGCGACGGCCTGGGCCAGAAGTTGATGGCTGCAATGGACAAGTTCGAAGCCATCGACGACAACAGCTTCACCATGACCTTCAAGGCGCCCTTCGGCATGGTGCTGGAAGCGCTGAGCAAGCCCTCGTCGATGCCGCCCTTCATCATGCCCAAGCGCGTGGCCGAGACGCCCGCCGACAAGCAGATCGATGACGCGACCGGCTCCGGCCCCTACGTCTTCAAGAAGGATGAGTTCCGCCCTGGCGAACGCATCGTCTATACCAAGAACACGAAGTACGTACCGCGCACCGAGGCCCCCTCGGGCACCGCAGGCGGCAAGAACGTCTACATCGACCGCATGGAATGGGTCATTCTGAAAGACGCACAGACCCAGGCCAATGCCATCGCCAATGGCGAGGTCGACATGATCGAATGGGTGCCGGCCGAGCAGTACGCCCCGCTCAAGGCCAACCCGAAGATCGAACTGTTGAGTGTGCCGCCCAAGGGCTCGTTCGCACTGCACCTGAATCGCCTGGTGCCGCCCTTCAACAATGTGAAGATCGCGCAGGCCGCCTTCATGGCCGTCAGCCAGGAAGCGCTGATGCGCGCCCAGCTGGTGCACAAGGATCTGTACAACACCTGCACCTCGGTCTACCCCTGCGGATCGACCTACGGCATCGAGAAAGACACCTCCTACTTCACCGGCAAGCCGCAGTTCGAGAAGGCCAAGGCGCTGCTGAAGGAAGCGGGTTACGACGGCACGCCGATCGTGCTGATGTGGCCGGCCGATTTTGCGGTGAT
>Ga0308165_1002699_pt1 | contig 20450 bp, 18 predicted proteins | sample PhyWR2_FD_201032 | JGI IMG/M metagenome (GOLD analysis project Ga0308165, IMG submission 201032) | Phyllosphere microbial communities from UC Gill Tract Community Farm, Albany, California, United States - DLSLW.R2 | ecosystem: Host-associated > Plants > Phyllosphere > Unclassified | place: USA... | reverse complement strand
GTTGAGGTCGCTGTGGGGCAACCCGTGGAAGTTCGAGTCTTCTCGACCGCACCATTCTCTTCCCTGAAAACAATCTGATTTTTTGCGCGCTAACTGTGAATAGCTTCTCGAATTTGGGATGTTATCCAACCTGTTAAAATGCTTTATTGCATCATGTAGACGCCAATTGATAACGGGAAGACACCATGAAAATCAGCGCACGCAATCGCCTCAAAGGCACAATCGTCGATGTCACCAAAGGTGCAACAACCGCGCATATCCGCATTGATATCGGAAATGGTGTCGTTGTTACCTCGTCTATCACCAATGAAGCAGTAGATGAACTTGATCTTAAGGTCGGCAAGACGGCCTATGCGGTCGTTAAAGCATCCGACGTGATGGTCGCCACCGACGACTGACCCATTAAAAAACCCGCTTAAAGCGGGTTTTTTCTTACTCATTATTTTTATGCTCGCCGAGCTTTGGTGATCGCTTATCCAATTTCAGTTCTGCGTCCGAGAATCGGATTGGCGTACGCAAGCCCGGCACGCCATCAGGACCGATTCTCATCTGTCGCGCGATGAATTGCGGATCGGCAAACACATCTTCAACCGTGTTGATCGGCCCGGCGGGCACTCCTGCTTTGGCGAGTGCTGCCAGAAGATCATCGCGCACCCATTGCTTCGTGCGCTCTTCCAGCAAAGCCGTGAGTGCATCGCGATTAGCAACGCGGGCTGAATTGGTGAGAAAACGCGTATCGCTCGCGATTTCACCAATCCCCAGCAAAGCGGTCAATTTTGCAAACTGCCCGTCATTGCCACAGGCGATAATGAAATAACCGTCCGATACAGGCAGCGTCTGATAAGGCGCGATATTGGGATGCGCATTGCCCATCCGCTTGGGCGAAACGCCGGACGCCAGATAATTCATCGCCTGATTGGCAAGAACCGCCGACATGCAATCAAACAGCGCCATATCGATATGCTGACCCTTGCCCGTGCGCTCACGCATGATGAGAGCCGACTGGATAGCAATGACGCTGTAAAGCCCGGTGAAAATGTCTGCGAAAGCCACACCGATCTTCTGCGGTTGCCCGTCCGGCTCGCCAGTCAGATCCATGATGCCGCCCATGCCCTGGATCATGAAATCATAACCCGCACGTTCTGCATAAGGCCCGGTGTGACCAAACCCCGTGATTGAGCAATAGATAAGCCGCGGATTGATCGCTTTCAGGCTTTCATAGTCGAGGCCGTATTTATCAAGACCGCCGAGCTTGAAATTCTCAATCACGACGTCCGCATCAGCAACCAGCTTGCGCACAAGCTCCCTGCCCTCATCAGAGCGAAAATCAGCTATGATCGATTGCTTGCCACGATTACAGGCGTGGAAATAGGCTGCCGACTTTTCGCCTTCAACCTCGATAAATGGCGGCCCCCATGTGCGGGTATCGTCACCTTCAGGGCTTTCGACCTTGATGACGTCGGCACCAAGGTCGGACAGTGTCTGTCCGACCCACGGACCTGCCAGAATGCGGGCCAGCTCAATGACTTTAAGACCCGCAAGCGGTGTATTTTGCATTTCTCAAAACCTTTCCGGCGATCAGAAGAAGGCCTGAATTCCGGTCTGCGCACGTCCGAGAATCAGCGCATGAACATCATGCGTACCCTCATAGGTGTTGACGGTTTCAAGATTCTGCGCGTGGCGCATAACGTGATATTCGATCTGAATGCCGTTGCCGCCATGCATGTCACGAGCCTGACGCGCAATATCGAGCGCCTTGCCGCAATTGTTGCGCTTAACGATAGAAATCATTTCAGGCGCCATTTTGCCTTCGTCAAACAGACGACCAACGCGTAAGCTTGCCTGTAAGCCCAAGGTGATTTCGGTCTGCATATCGGCGAGCTTCTTCTGATAAAGCTGCGTTCCAGCCAGCGGCTTGTCAAACTGCTTGCGATCGAGACCATACTGACGCGCGCGGAACCAGCAATCCTCTGCCGCGCCCAGCACACCCCATGAAATGCCATAGCGCGCACGGTTGAGACAACCAAAAGGACCCTTCAGACCCGATACATTTGGTAGAATTGCATCTTCGGAGACTTCCACGCCATCCATAACGATTTCGCCGGTGATCGACGCACGCAACGAAAGCTTTCCGCCAATCTTGGGAGCAGAGAGACCCTTCATGCCCTTTTCAAGCACAAAGCCACGGATCGCATTGTCATGCGCCGTGGACTTGGCCCAGACCACGAAAACATCGGCAATCGGCGAATTGGAAATCCACATTTTGGAACCGCTGATGCGATAGCCGCCATCAATCTTGTCGGCGCGGGTTTTCATGCCCGCAGGATCAGAACCGGCATCAGGCTCTGTGAGACCAAAGCAGCCAATCAATTCGCCCGAAACCAGACCCGGCAGATATTTCTTGCGCTGTTCGTCGGAGCCATAAGCATAGATCGGATACATGACGAGCGACGACTGAACGCTCATCATCGAGCGATAGCCGGAATCGATGCGCTCGACTTCACGTGCCACCAGACCATAGGAAACATAGCCAGCATTGGCTGCGCCATATTCTTCGGGAAGCGTTACACCAAGAAGGCCAGCCTGCCCCATCAGGCGAAACAGATCCGGATCGGTCGTTTCATCGAGATAAGCTTTTTCAATGCGCGGCAGTAGAACATCACTCGAGAAGGCCTGTGCAGAATCGCGGATCATACGCTCGTCTTCGGTCAGCTGCTCATCAAGCAGAAACGGATCTTCCCAGTTAAATGCGGCACGCGACATCAATAATCTCCTCAAATTCGGTTGGTGAGACTATGGCGCAGCATTATACGACATGCAATTTACGTTTACTCATCGATCTATTCCATTTAGTAATAGATAATGATTTCACTTTCGAGACGCCTGCTTCCTTCCACGAGCGCGCTTGCAGCCTTTGATGCAGTCGCGCGCTATCAGAGCTTTTCGAGCGCTGCGGAAGAGCTGTCTTTAACGCAAGGTGCGGTTAGTCGTCAGATTGCTTTGCTGGAAGAACAGCTTGGCGCCGCCTTGTTTGACCGCTCCAGCCGCCATGTGATGCTGACCGATGCCGGACGTACTTATCTTCATGCTATCAGCCCTGCCCTTGCCTCTATTCGTGCAGCCTCATTGCAGGTCATGTCGCAAATGCGTGGAACAACGCTCAATCTTGCATTTCTGCCGACTTTTGGCACCCGTTGGCTGATCCCGAGAATCCCGCGTTTCGTCGGGCAATATCCAGATATTATTCTGAATTTTGCCACCCGCATTGGCCAGTTCGATTTTGAACGCGAGGGCCTTGATGCGGCAATCCATATCGGCCAACCGGACTGGCCGAATGCCGATTGCACATTTCTGATGGAGGAAACGGTTGCGCCTGTTTGCAGTCCAGCTTTTCTGAAACAGCACGCCATCACCGGGCCGAATGACCTTTTGCGCCTGCCGCTTTTCAACATGGCATCACGCCCCGGCGCATGGAATCACTGGTTTAAAAGCCTTGATATTGCAGCACCTGTTGCGGGCGGAATGCGCTTTGAGCAGTTCTCAAATGTTTCTCAGGCTTGTGTCGCAGGTCTTGGGATTGCACTGATGCCGCTGTTTCTGATCAGTGCCGAAATTGAAAACGGGCAGCTGGTCGTGGCCTATCAGCACACAGTCAAAAGTCCGAGCAGCTATTACTTTGTAACACCGCAGGCGCGCGCAAACACGCCTGCGGTTAAAGCTTTTCGCGATTGGCTTCTTACTGAGGTCAATCGAGAGTTCGATCCTCATGCCATCGAGTTGCTGACGATCTCATAAGAGCGAAGACGCTTCTGATGGTCAAAGATCATGCCTGTCACCATCAATTCGTCAGCGCCAGTGCGTTCGGCAAATTCGCGAATGCCCTTGTCGACTGTTTCAGGGCCACCCACGACACGACATGAAAGCATCTGGCGAACCAGTGCCTGTGCGGAAGGATCGAGCTGCTCCTGATAACCAGCCACAGGCGCAGGCAACTTGCCCGGACGGCCGCTGCGCAAGTTCACAAACGCCTGCAATTGCGACGTGAACAGGTGATGTGCTTCTTCGTCCGTATCCGCTGCAATGACATTCAGCCCAAGCATGACATAGGGCTTTGGCAGATATTCGGACGGCTCAAATCGTTCGCGATAAAGGTCTACAGCGCGTTCCATATCTGCCGGTGCGAAATGTGAGGCGAAGCCATAAGGCAGTCCCAGCATCGCAGCCAATTGCGCACCAAACAGACTTGAACCGAGAATCCAGACCGGGACATTCAGTCCCGCGCCCGGCACGGCCTGAACGCGTTGAGCAGGATCGGCGGGCTTGAAGTAATTGAGAAGCTCAACGACATCACGCGGAAAATCATTGGCGCTGCTTTCCAGATTGCGGCGCAGTGCATGTGCTGTCATCTGATCGGTGCCGGGCGCACGGCCAAGGCCGAGATCAATACGTCCCGGAAACAGCGAAGCCAGCGTGCCGAACTGTTCGGCGATCACTAATGGCGAATGGTTGGGCAGCATAATACCACCGGCACCGACACGAATGGTGGACGTGCCCGCTGCCACATGGCCGATAACGACCGAGGTGGCCGCACTGGCAATACCGGGCATGTTGTGATGCTCCGCCAGCCAATAGCGCGTGAAGCCAAGCTTTTCTGCCTGTTGGGCGAGCTCCAGCGTATTACGCAGAGACTGACCAGCATCGCTGCCTTCAGGGACGGGTGAAAGATCAAGTACGGATAAAGGTATCATGCTTGCTCATATGGTGTGGAAGAGTGGGAATGCAACAGAGCATAATCTGACCGGAGTGAAACGAGGATCGATAAGACTATGCTGGAAAGAAAACAGAGCGCCGAACTGATAAAATCAGATCGAAAAACGCTCGACTCCCAACAAAAAGGGCGGCCCACATGTGGCCGCCCTTAATCCTATTATTCAATACAAGTTTCAGTGATGGGATACAGTCGCCGGCTCTTTGCCATCTTCTTGCGATGGTACAAACTCACCTTCCACATCCTTCTTCGCGATGAAGGTGTAGAACATAGGCACCACAAATAGCGTGAAGACCGTTCCAACGGTAATACCGGTGAAAATCACCAGACCCATCGAATAACGCGCCGCTGCCCCCGCGCCGCTTGCAATGATCAGCGGCACAACGCCAAGCGCCATTGCAGCCGTGGTCATTAGAATCGGACGCAGGCGTGTTTCGGCGGAGAGAATGATCGCTTCACGACGTGAATGACCATGCAGACGACGCTGCTGATTGGCGAACTCCACCATCAGAATACCGTGCTTGGTTATTAGCCCCACAAGTGTAATGAGACCGACCTGCGTGTAGATGTTGAGCGTTCCAAGACCGAGGTTCAGCGGAACAATCGCACCGAAGATCGAAAGCGGAACCGACATCATGATGATGAACGGATCACGGAAGCTTTCAAACTGTGCCGCAAGCACCAAATAGATCACGATAACAGCCAAGCCGAAGGCGATCATGATCGTGTTGCCCTGCTCGACTTCCAGACGTGACTGGCCGGAATAGTCGAGGAAGAAGCCTTCTGGCATCTTCTGTTGCGCCAGATTGACAAGCGTTTGCAGGCCCTCACCTGTCGTGACACTTGGCATTGGCAGAGCAGAGATCGTCGCCGAGTTGAGCTGGTTAAACTGCTCAATAGCGGCAGGCGAAGCATTCTGCTTGATCTCAATTACCGATGACAGCGGAATCATTTCGCCAGACACACTGCGAACAAAGAATTCGCCGAGTTTTTCAGGCGTCGAGCGATAAGCGTCCGGCACCTGAGTGATGACGTCATAGCTGTTGGAATCACGGTCGAACTGAGCAATTTTTGCACCGCCCGTCAGAAGACCAAGCGTCGAACCGATATCGCTAACCTGAACACCGAGCGTCGCAGCACGATCACGATCAATGGTGATCGTCGTCTGCGGTGCATTAAAGGACATCGAATTCTGAACAACGATGAACTGACCCGATGCCTGTGCTTCGTTCTTAATTTCCTCAGCCAGTTCAAACACCTGACTGGATGGTCCCGTGGACTGAAGCGCAATCGAGATCGGCAGACCACCACCAGCACCCGGCAGCGACGGAGGCGCAAAAATAAATGCGTCAACGCCAGCAACCTTGGTCAGTCGAGCAGTCAGATCTTCCTGAATTTGCTTTTGCGAACGTGTACGTTCGGACCAGTCTTTCAGAACCCAAAGAGCGATGCCAGATGTTGTACCGCCATCCATACCAACGATCTGGAAACGTGTATCCAGTTCCGGCAGATCTTTGGTCAGACTATCAATCTCTTCTGCATAGAGGTTGGTGTAAGCAGAAGTCGCGTATTGCGGAGCCTGGAACATAGAGAACAATGCGCCTGAATCTTCTTCAGGGGCCAGTTCACTCGACGTGTTGACGAACAGGAAACCTGTCAGACCAACCAGAGCAATAACGATCATCAGCGTAATCGGACGATAATTCAGCGAACCGGATACCATGCCATGGTACCATTTTTCGAGCTTCTTAAAATTCCGGTCAATGAACTGCTGGAAACGTGACGCTTCGCCATGCTTAAGCATACGTGCGCACATCATCGGCGAGATCGTCAAAGCTGCGATGCCCGAAATGATAACCGCACCCGCCAGCGTAAAGGCAAACTCGCGGAACAGCGATCCGGTCAAACCACCAGTAAAGCCGAGAGGCGCGAACACCGCAGCTAGGGTAATCGTCATCGCGATAATCGAGCCGGTGATTTCCTTCATGCCCTTGAAGGCCGCATCCATCGGACGCAATCCTTCTTCGATATGGCGGTGGATGTTTTCAAGCACCACAATCGCGTCGTCGACCACCAGACCAATCGCCAGAACCATCGCCAGAAGCGAAAGAAGATTGATAGAAAAGCCCAGAATATAAAGGAAGAAGCAAACGCCAATAAGCGAAATCGGGATCGTCACAATCGGAATAAGAACTGAACGGAACGAACCGAGGAAGACGATAATAACCAGAATAACAATCGCGACAGCTTCACCGATGGTTGTGAACACTTCGCTAATCGACGAACTGATCTGCTCAGTCGCGTCATAAACCAGATCAAGCGTCATACCTTCAGGCAGGGAAGCCTGAATAGCTGGCAATTCCTTTTTAAACGCAGTTGCAACATCAATCGGGTTGGCTGACGGCGTTGGATAAATTGCAAGGAATGTACCTGCGGAACCGTTGAACGAAACAATCGTATCTGTGCTTTTCGCAGCAAGTTCAACTTTTGCGACGTCGCGCAGACGAACAATCTGATCGCCAGTCGATTTGATTGGCATTGCGCCAAACGCTTCAGGCGTTTGCAATGTCGATTCAAGCGTGATCGAGGATGCAACATACTCGTTCTTCGTCTGGCCCGGCGCGGACAAGAAGTTGGACGCGTTGATCGCATTCAACACTTCAGAGGCTGTAACCTGGCGCGCTGCAAGCTGAATCGGATCGATCCAGACACGCATCGAATAAACCTGACCACCAAGAATTTCAGCCTTCGCCACACCCTGAACGGTGGAAATACGCGGCTGCATGACGCGTTCCAGATATTCAGTGATCTGTTCGCTGGTCATATTGGGGTTCTGCGCGGCCAGATACATGGTCGCAAAGCTCTGCCCCGTTCCCTTAACGATCACCGGATCATCAGATTGTGTTGGCAGATTACCGCGAACCTGATTGACCTTGGCAATCACCTCGGTGAGTGCTGCGTCAGGATTAGCGCCAAGCTTCATCTGAACCGTCACCGTGCTCGACGATGGGCGGCTGGACGATGTGACGTAATCAATGTTTTCGGTCGTAGCCACCGATTCAGCAATCGGCGACGTGATAAAGCCCTGAATAAGCTCCGCGCTCGCACCGGCATAAGCGGTCGAGACGGTGATTACAGTTTCATCGACCTTCGGATATTCACGCACAGAAAGCTGCGCGATACCCAAAAGGCCGAGGAGAATGATCATGAGGGCGACCACTGTAGCAAGTACGGGTCGCCGGATGAAAATATCGGAAAAACTCATCTCGCTCGCCTATTACTTGTCAGCTGCAGGGATAGGATTGACTGTGTTGTCAATCGTTACTGGTGTCCCCGCTGAAAGCCGGTTTTGGCCCGCCGTGATCACAACATCTCCAGCCTTGAGGCCATCGTTGATTTGAACAAGGCCGCCATAGCTGCGGCCAATTTTAACGAAAACCTGCTGTGCGACTTGTTTTGCAGCATCACCTTCAGGAGCCTTTTCGCCTTCTTTTGGCTGTGCAGGGCGAACAGCGTAAACATAATCGCCGTAAAGGCTGCGAACGACAGACGTCATCGGAAGTGCCAGCACATTGTCTTCTTTTGGAAGCTCAACGCGAACCTGAACGAATTGTCCCGGTGTGAGGCGTGGTTCATCATTCTGCACTTCCGCACGCACAGAAACCAGACGGCTGGATGGGTCGATTTTTGGATCGATACCGACAATGGTGCCGCTATAATTGAGCTGTTCCATGCTAGGACCAACCTTCACCGGCTGACCGAGTTTGAGCAAAGGCAGCGACTGCTCCGGCACAGTGAAGTCGATACGCATCTTATCGGTTTCCTGTAGGGTTCCGATAATCGTACCTGGCGTCAGATACTGCCCAAGATCAACCTTAGGAATACCAATAACGCCTGTAAACGGAGCTGTTACAGTCTTCTGATCGAGTACAGCCTGCATCTTGGCAACAGCAGCCTCCTTGGCACTTGCCGCCGCAGCTGTTGTATCAACGTCAGAAACAGCGCCTACACCACGTGTGCGTAGCGTTTCAGCACGCTTAAGATTTTGGTCTGCAAGCACGGCTTCAGCCTTGGCAGCCACCAGATCAGCTGTTTCGATGCTGTTTTCCAGTTGGAGCAGAACCGTACCCTGCTTCACTTCCTGATTGGCTTTAAAGTCGATCTTATCAACAATTCCGCTGACCTGAACTGTCAGATCAACACCATTGATAGCATTGGCAGAACCGATCGCCTCAATACCCGGCGTCCAGGTCGTCGGCTCAAGGGTGATCGTGGAAACCGTCTTCGCCGGCGGTTGCATATTGGCGAAGAAGTCCTTGATCGCTTGCGTTCTGAACAGATTAAAACCGACGAGCCCCCCCACGACGATCACGAGAAAGATTATTGCCAGAATAAGGCGTTTGATCATTGCGGCTGCACTCCGGGCGGCTCAAGCGCGTTTCTGCCACAGCAAAAATCGCGCGTATTTTACTTGAATGTTTGGATCAAATAACTGTACCGTCTGGACGGTATTGTCAACTATTGAACTGTCAGGAGACCCATAGAATTGAACACAAAAAAGAAGGTCTCTTCGCGTGAACGTATTCTTAAAGCGGCTGTTGAGCTCGCTCAGGAGGTCGGACCCGCGCATATTTCACTCGACGCAGTGGCGGCACGCGCTGGGCTTTCAAAAGGTGGATTGCTTTATTCTTTTCCAACCAAAGCTAAACTTTTGGAAGGTGTGGTTGAAGAGTATATGAAAGTGCATGAACACGCGATGGAGGTTCAGGAGAACCTTCAAAGCGGCGGCAAGAATCAGGTTGCGCGTGCGTTTTTTGATGTTTTTCGCGTTCAGGCAGATGATGAGCCACCGGCAAGCGGCATTCTTGCGGCTTTGGTTGAAAACCCGGATTTCATGATCCCGGTCAGACATTACCACCGAAGTTTACTCGACCGCATGCTCGAGGATGCTTCGGATCGCAACCTTGTACTGATTACATATTTAGCAGTTTCCGGCCTAGAATGTGGCCGATTGCTTGATTGTGATATTGTCAGTGACGAAGAGCGACATTCATTGATCTGTCGATTGGAAACGCTGTTAGAAGCCGGCTAATATTTTTTTCTTAAGTAAACTTACAAAAAACGCGCCCTGTGAGGCGCGTTTTTATTAGATTAAAGAGCGGGTATATCGCCCCTCTCCCATCCGGCTGTCGTTTCAGCTGCAAAATCCTCAAAACGGCCTTCTGCAATCGCAGCACGAATACCCTGCATGAGATATTGGTAATAGGCCAGATTGTTCCATGTCAGTAGCATGCCGCCGAGCGCCTCACCCGATTTGACCAGATGATGCAGATAAGCGCGGCTGTAATCACGCGTCGCCGGGCAATTGGATTCCGGGTCAAGCGGACGATGATCGTCAGCATGGCGCGCATTGCGCAAATTCACCTTGCCAAAGCGGGTGAATGCAAGACCATGACGACCAGCACGCGTCGGCATCACGCAATCGAACATATCGATACCGCGAGCGACAGATTTCAGTATGTCATCCGGTGTACCAACTCCCATCAGATAGCGTGGCTTCTCAGTTGGCAGGATCGGGCAAACCACTTCGAGCATGTCGAGCATGACACTCTGCGGCTCGCCAACAGCCAGACCGCCGACGGAATAGCCCTTGAGGTCCATGGCTTTCAGTGCTTCTGCCGAGCGTTCACGCAGACGCGCATTGTCACCGCCCTGCACGATGCCGAACATCGCTTTACCCGGCTGTGTTCCGAAGGCAACCTTGCAGCGTTCAGCCCAACGCAACGACATTTCCATGGCGCGCTCGGTGTTCTTTTCAGGGGATGGCAGGGCCACGCATTCATCAAGTTGCATCTGAATATCACTATCGAGCAGGCCTTGAATTTCGATAGAGCGCTCTGGCGTCATTTCATAGGCTTTGCCGTCGATATGCGAACGGAAAGTCACGCCGGTTTCATCAATCTTGCGCAACTGCGCGAGCGACATAACCTGAAAACCGCCGGAATCCGTGAGAATCGGGCCTTTCCAGCCACCAAATTCATGCAGACCACCAAGGCGAGCTACGCGTTCCGCACCCGGACGCAGCATAAGATGATAGGTGTTGCCGAGGATAATATCCGCGCCCAAATCCTTAACCTGATCCATATACATGGCTTTGACGGTTCCGGCTGTACCTACCGGCATGAAAGCGGGCGTACGCACCACGCCGCGCGGCATGGAGATTTCGCCCTGACGGGCTGCGCCATCACGCGCAAGCACTTTGAATTCAAAAATTTCGCTGGTCATGCCGTGTCTCTAATAAATTATGGCTGAAAAGGAAACCGTTTCATTGCCTCTCAAGAAGAGAGGAGTCTCCATAGGAATAGAAGCGATAGCTTGTCTCAATAGCGCGCTTATAAGCTTCATGCATGGTTTCAAAACCACTGAAGGCTGAAACAAGCATGAAAAGTGTTGAGCGCGGAAGATGGAAGTTGGTCATCAGCAGATCAACGGCACGGAACTTATAGCCCGGCGTGATGAAAATATCGGTCGGGCCAGCCCATGGCCGGATGACACCATCTTCACCGGCAGCACTCTCAATGAGGCGCAGCGATGTCGTGCCGACACAGATAACGCGGCCACCGCGCGCATGAACTGCATTGAGTGCATCCGCCGTTTCCTTTGAAACATAACCAATCTCGGAATGCATCTTGTGATCAGTTGTGTCGTCGGCCTTGACCGGCAGAAATGTGCCTGCCCCCACATGCAGCGTCACAAAATGCTCTTCGATGCCGCGTTCGCGGATTTTCGCGAGCAGTTCAGGCGTGAAATGCAGACCAGCCGTTGGTGCCGCAACTGCGCCCTCTTCACGCGCATAAACCGTCTGATAATCGCTGCGGTCGCGCTCATCCTCTGCGCGCTTGGATGCAATATAAGGCGGCAAAGGAATATGACCGACGGCGGCAATCGCTTCATCCAGCATGGCACCTGAAAGGTCGAACACCAGCAGCACTTCACCCGCATCGCCTTTTTCTGCAACGGTTGCATCAAGCGTACCTATAAAGCAGCTTGAACCAGAATGGCCGAAACGAATGCGGTCGCCCTCCTTCACACGCTTGGCAGGGCGCAGGAATGCCTTCCAACGATCAGGACCAGTGCGCATATGCAGCGTCGCACTCACCTGCGAAATATTGCCTTCGCGCTCGCGCATGCCTTCAAGCTGAGCTGGAATAACTTTTGTGTCGTTGAAAACGAGCGCATCGCCCGGCTGCAACAAGTCAGGCAATTCAAATACCTGTCGATCTTCGAAAGGCTGGCCTGGACGCACACGCAACAGCTTAGCATGGTCACGCGGCTCTGCTGGACGCAAAGCAATGCTCTCATCCGGCAAATCGAAATCGAAAAGATCAACACGCATTTTAAACCTCATTAAAGCATTTCATCTTTCAGAAATGCATCAAAGCAAGAGCGGCCCCGGCAAAACCGGAGCCGCTATATTTCGATCGTAAAGACCGAATTAGATGTCAGCAGCGATGCGCGCGGTTACGATCGTGTCTGGATCGGTAACTGGCTCGCCGCGCTTGATCTGGTCAACATTTTCCATGCCTTCGATAACCTGACCCCAAACGGAGTACTGACGGTCAAGGAATGATGCATCGCCAAAGCAGATGAAGAACTGTGAGTTAGCCGAATTCGGGTTCTGCGAACGCGCCATCGAAGCCGTGCCGCGCTTATGCGATACGTTCGAGAATTCAGCCTTCAGATCAGGCTTGGACGAACCGCCCATGCCAGCGCGCGAGCCATTGAAGTCAGCGCCACCCTTTTTACCGAACTTCACGTCACCAGTCTGCGCCATGAAGCCATCGATAACGCGGTGGAACACAACGCCATCATAAGCGCCTTCGCGTGCCAGTTCCTTGATGCGTTCGACATGGCCAGGAGCCAGTTCGTTAAAGAGTTCGATAACAACATTGCCCTTGGTGGTTTCAAGAACGAGTGTATTTTCCGGGTCTTTATAAGCCATCGGGCCTCTCCTATTGAGCATATCCCAAAAGTTTAAATGATTTTTGGGACCGGGATACGCGTTGAATCTAAAACTTATTTCGTTTCGATCGTGGCTTTGACGATCTTGTCAGGACTTTCAACCGAACCATTATCGGATTCGCTGCCCTTTTTGATCTTATCGACGACATCCATACCACTGACAACCTTGCCAACAACAGTGTACTGGCCGTTCAGGAATGCGCCATCATTGAACATGATAAAGAACTGCGAGTTGGCCGAATCCGGCGACTGGCTGCGCGCCATACCAACTGTACCGCGCACGAATGGTTCCTTAGAAAACTCAGCCGGAATGTTTGGCATGTCAGAACCGCCGGTGCCGACGCGCGATGCATTGTAGCCCTTATCGACATTGCCGAACTTCACATCACCAGTCTGTGCCATGAAGCCCGGAATCACACGATGAAATGCGACGCCATCATAAGCGCCTTCCTTCACCAGCTTTTCAATCTGCGCAACATGCTTTGGTGCTAGCTTTGAATCGAGTTCAATAGCAACATTGCCGTCTTTGAGCTGCAAATTGAGGGTATCGGCAGCAAAAGCTACACTCTGAGAAAGCGCAACAATGGTGGCAGCGGCGAAAGCCGAACGAATAAAGGACATAATCGAGAAACTCCCTAAATCAGGATTTGAATTTTGCTTCCAGAGCGGAATCAACAACTGCGGGAACGAAGGGCTTTATATCGCCACCCATTGAGGCAATCTGGCGAACCAATGTGGCAGTAATTGTGCGCACAGCCGGATCGGCGGGCAGAAAGACGGTTTGCAATTCTGGTGCCATGGTTCCGTTCATGCCTGCCATCTGCATTTCATAGTCGAGATCAGTACCATCACGCAGGCCACGAACCATCAGCTTGGCGCCATGTTCGCGCGCAGCATCAATAACGAGCGCATCAAACGAAATCACGGAAACGCGCTTTGCATCCTTGCGCAGCAAAGCCTCCGCACTCGCATTAATAAGCGCGACGCGCTCTTCAAAGCTGAACAGCGGCTTTTTACCGGGATGCACGCCAATCGCGACAATAACCTTGTCGGCAAGGCGAAGCGCGCCTTTGAGCACATCCATATGGCCGTTTGTGACCGGGTCGAAAGAACCCGCATAAATCGCGATCGTCATTTCTTCCAGCTAGCCTTTTCTCATCAGATTTTCAACAACAACCACAATTGAAAGAAATCAGAAACCAAGAAAACAAATTGAATGAGCAATGAAACACGATTTCACGACAGATTCACAACCAGTTTACCAGCATGGGCGCAAGTTCGGTGCAACCTTTTTGCTTCTCAAGCGTATCTATAATGAAAGGATACAGCGATGATGATATTTCTTCTGGCATTATCCATGATGGTAGCAATGGCTGCATCGGCGATTATTCTGCTTCTGGAAGAGAATGAAGCAAAGCGTAACCGAGTTCGTCCGGCAGCATTCAGTTTGAGTTCTATGCGTAAATTGCGTTCACATTAATTGCTTATTTTAAAGATCGTCAGTTCCCTCCAGTCCTGACATCTCAAAAAGGCCGATGGCTTCCGCCACCGGCCTTTTTCTATTGAAGAAATCGCCTCTCATTGAGGCTTTTTTTTATTCTTCACCAGCTGCTTCAGGTGCATCACCTTCGGAAGCTGATCCCTCAATTTCAACAGCGCCATTGTCTTCATCGCTTTCGGTTTCCGAAATGCGCTCGACCGAAACGACCTTTTCGCCGTCAGCCGTATTGAAGATCGTGACACCCTTAGTCGAACGTCCGGCAATACGAATGCCGCCAACCGGAACGCGGATCAGCTGACCTTTGTCGGAAACCAGCAGAATCTGATCGCTTGTTTCAACTGGGAACAGGGCAACCAGTTCGCCAATTTCGTCGGTCTTCGAAGTATCCGTTGCACGAATACCCTTACCGCCACGGCCAGAAACGCGGAACTCATAAGACGAGGAACGCTTACCGTAACCATATTCGCTAACAGTCAGAACAGTCTGCTCACGTGCCTTCAGTTCCTGATAAAGCTCTTCCGTCAGCTCAGCCTCAATCGCGACTTCTTCACCGACAACAACAATATCATCCGCATCATCTGCACCCATCGCGCGACGCTCGGCAATCGAACGCTTGAGATAAGCGGCACGCAGCGGTGCATCCGCATCAACGTGATGCAGGATGGCCATCGAAATGACCTTGTCGCCATCTGCCAGATTGATGCCACGAACACCAATCGAGTTACGGCCTGCAAAGACGCGAACATCAGTAACCGGGAAGCGAATGCACTGGCCGCCGGCGCAAGTCAGAAGAACGTCGTCGAATTCGGTACAAGTATCGACCGAGAGGATTTCATCGCCCTCTTCTTCCAGCTTCATCGCGATCTTACCGTTACGGTTGACCTGAACGAAGTCGGAAAGCTTGTTACGGCGCACCGTCCCACGCGTTGTCGAGAACATGACGTCGAGGTTTGCCCAGGATTCTTCATCCTCCGGCAATGGCATAATGGTGGTAATGCGCTCACCCTGCTGCAATGGCAGCATATTGATGAGTGCCTTGCCGCGCGACTGCGGATTACCGACTGGCAGACGCCATACTTTTTCTTTGTAAACGATACCACGCGACGAGAAGAACAACACCGGCGTATGCGTATTGGCAACGAACAGACGGGTTACGAAATCCTCGTCCTTCGTGGCCATGCCGGAGCGACCCTTGCCACCACGACGCTGCGCACGATAGGTCGCCAGCGGTACACGCTTGATGTAACCAGCATGGCTGACGGTGACGACCATGTCTTCGCGGGCGATGAGGTCTTCATCGTCCATTTCCGCGCCACCAAGACCAAACTCAGTGCGGCGTGGCGTAGCAAACTCGTCACGAACGGCAATCATCTCTTCTTTGACGATTGTCATCACGCGAATACGCGAGCTGAGAATGTCGAGATAATCGCGGATTTCTTCGCCGATTTTGTTCAGCTCGTCCGCAACTTCGTCGCGACCCAGTGCTGTCAAACGCTGCAAGCGCAATTCGAGAATTGCACGTGCCTGCTCTTCAGACAGATTATAGGTATTGTCATCATTGATCTTATGACGCGGATCGTCAATCAGACGGATCAGCGGCGCAACATCAGCAGCAGGCCAGCGACGTTCCATCAACTGCTCACGCGCAGTTGCCGGATCTGGCGCACGACGAATGAGAGCAATGATCTCGTCAATATTAGCAACTGCGATGGCCAGACCAACCAACACATGCGCGCGGTCGCGTGCTTTGTTGAGAAGGAACTTGGTGCGGCGCGTGACGACTTCTTCACGGAAGGCCACGAATGCGCGTAACATATCGAGCAGAACCATCTGCTCTGGCTTGCCACCATTCAGTGCAACCATATTGCAGCCAAAAGACGTCTGCAAAGGCGTGTAACGATAAAGCTGATTCAGAACGACATCAGCAACCGCATCGCGCTTAAGCTCAATCACAACACGATAACCATCACGATCAGATTCGTCGCGCAGATCGGAAATGCCCTCAATACGCTTATCGCGTACCAATTCGGCCATTTTCTCGATCATCGAAGCCTTGTTTACCTGATAAGGAATCTCGGTGATAATAATGGCTTCACGATCGCCGCGCATTGGCTCAATCGCAACAACACCACGCATGATGACGGAGCCGCGACCTGTGCTGTAAGCGGAATTGATGCCAGCGCGGCCAAGGATGATACCGCCGGTCGGGAAATCCGGGCCGGGGATGATTTCCATGATTTCTTCCAGCTCAATGGCCGGGTTTTCAATCAGCGCTACGCAGCCATCAATGACTTCGCCAAGGTTATGCGGTGGAATATTGGTGGCCATACCAACCGCAATACCGCCCGAACCATTGACGAGAAGGTTTGGAAAACGCGCTGGCAGAACCATTGGTTCGCGCTCGCGGCCATCATAGTTGTCCTGAAAATCAACCGTATCCTTGTCGATGTCCGACAGGAGGGATTCAGTGACTTTTTCCAAACGGCATTCAGTATAACGCATTGCCGCTGGCGGATCGCCATCAATGGAACCGAAATTCCCCTGCCCGTCGACAAGCGGATCGCGCAACGAGAAGTCCTGCGCCATACGTACGAGGGCATCATAAATTGATGCGTCGCCATGCGGATGGTATTTACCCATCACTTCACCGATCACACCTGCCGATTTACGGTAGGGGCGATTGTAAGCGAGGTTCATCTCGTTCATGGCGTGGAGAATACGACGGTGCACGGGCTTCAAGCCGTCGCGCACATCAGGCAGCGCACGGCTAACGATAACGCTCATCGCGTAATCGAGATAGGAGCGCTGCATCTCCTCAATAATAGAGATCGGCTCGATACCTGTAGGGCCGCTCGGGCCGCCATTCATATCTTCGGAACCGGGTGGTGGCGTTAGATCTGACACTATTCAGATATCTTTCTCAACAGAATCGATAAAGTCACTATATAGAGCAAACTGACACAAAAGGCCAATTTGACGCCCAATTCGGGCGGCTAAATTCCATCACCTTATCAACGGCTTGAAAGATATTCACATAAACATCGCGCAATGATGTTGTGTGAGCGAACGCTTTGCATCGACCGTGTGCCACTGATCGGCTACTATCCGTTTAACAAATCAGGTAATCATTACCAATAAAAGAGGCGAGTTTAGCATGGGGTTTTACGATACGGTTTTCAGCGCCTTCGTCACCCTCCTTGTAACAATCGACCCGCCCGGTCTGGCACCACTATTTCTGGCGCTCACGCCCGGCATGGATCGTAGCCATCGCAGTCAGGTTGCACTGCGCGCTTCTATAATTGGCTTCATTGTCATGGCCCTCTTTGCGATTGCTGGAGCGCAGATACTCGGCATGTTCGGTATCTCCATCGGCGCTTTCCGCGTCGCGGGCGGTCTGCTGCTCTTCTGGATCGCCTTCGAGATGATTTTCGAAAAGCGGACCGAGCGTAAGGAGAAGAGCGCGGAAGTCGCGATCACCAAGGATCATATCCGCAACATAGCAGCCTTCCCGCTTGCCATTCCGCTGATAGCTGGTCCGGGCGCGATCTCAGCCATCGTGCTGACATCGGATTCCTTTGACGGTATCGGGCCGCGCGCAGCCCTGCTCGGTGTGATCGCAGTCTGCCTACTGATTACCTACGTCGTATTACTGCTCGCAGAACGCGTAGACCGGTTTCTGGGCGAAACCGGTCGTTCTATTCTAACCCGACTGCTCGGTGTCATTCTTGCAGCACTTGCAGTTCAGTTCGTAGCAGACGGTGTCAGATCACTTATCAATGGTTAAGCGGACTTCATAGCCTTTTTGCCAATCATTGCATGGCGAAGTTTCGACGAGAACCAATCAATCACTGCGACGGCAATCAGGATCATCAGGATCAGGAAAGAAACATCCTGAAGGTTGAGAACCTTGATCTGCTCGGCCAGATGCGCGCCGATGCCACCTGCCCCGACAATACCGATAATTGTCGCTGAACGGGTGTTTGACTCGAAGAAATAAAGCACCTGACTGCCAATAAGCGGCAGAACCTGCGGCAACACGCCAAAGCGATAACCGTGCAGCTTACTTCCGCCCGAAGAAACAACACCTTCGACCGGCTTTTTGTCAGCACCTTCAATAGCTTCTGAGAACAACTTGCCGAACGCCCCGAAATCAGAACAGGCAATCGCGAGAATACCCGCAAACGGTCCGAGGCCCACAACCGACACCCAGATCAAGGCCCAGATCAGCGTATCGACGCCGCGAATAGCATCAAGAAAACGGCGAATGCCGAAATGCAGGAATACATTCGGAATAATATTCTTTGCTGCCAAAAAGCCGAATGGGAAGGCAAGGATCGCCGCGAGCAACGTGCCTAGATAAGCAATCGCCAAGGTTTCCAGCATTGACCACAGATAGAGGCTGAAGCGTCCACCAGACGATGGCGGCATCATCATCAAGGCAAAATCGCCAAGACGACCAAGGCCATTGAGAATGCGCAGCAGCGAGAAATCGAGCCAATAGAAGGCGAACCAAACGGAAGCAATCACGGCTACAGTAAAAATCGCCAGATTGCGCCACGCACGGGCATTTCCAAACAGATCGGCATGTTCGGCACGGAGCTCTTTTTCATGCGCGTGTGCTTCGCGGGAGAGACTTTGTGCAATATCGGTCATAATTCTCTCCTCAACCAACACGGCCCAAAAGCGTATGGCGGATGCGCTGGGTAATCAGGTCGATGATAACGATGGTCACGATAATTAGCAGCAGAATGGCGCTGACATCACTGTAATAGAATTGGCGGATCGAGGTGATGAGTTCCTGACCGATACCACCAGCGCCCACAAAGCCCATCACCGAAGCGCCGCGCACATTGATTTCAAAGCGCAGCAAGCCATAGGAAGCAAAATTTGCGGCTACTTGCGGAAGCACAGCAAAGCGGATCACCTGAAAACCAGAGCCACCCGAAGCGCGAATGCCTTCCACCGGACGCATATCAATGTTCTCAACAACTTCGGAGAACAGCTTGCCCAGCGCACCCGTTGTATGAAGCATCAGCGCCAGCACACCCGCCATCGGCCCAAGACCAAAGGCAATAACGAACAGCAAAGCGAAAACGATTTCAGGAACCGTTCGCAGCAGTTCCAGCCCACGACGAACGATAAAACGCACCGTCGAGTTAGGAGCCATATTCGATGACGCAGCAAAACATGCCGCAAAAGCGATAACACCACCAATAAGCGTAGCGAGATATGCAATCAGCAGCGTCTCGAACAGCATTTTGAGCCAGCCGCCAAGGTTCCAATACCAATTGGCCATATCGGCCCCGAAATTGGCAAGGGTGAGTTCTGGCAGGATACGCCCAAGATAATTTGTAAAGCGGAAGAGATTTTCGGCCAATGTGCCGGGCCGAACATCAGCGACAACTGAAGCAGCAATGGCGATAACGACAAGCGCGAAGAGCAACGACATACCGTAGAGACGTCGTTTGCCGACTTCCCTGCGATAATCGGCAAGCAGGTTTTTTGCGCCGTTGCCGTCGAGTGAAGATACCGTCATGCGAGATTCCTTCAGAGCGCATTACGATCTGATGAAATCAGATCGCCGCTCTAACTGTCTGTTTAATGCGCATCCGTTCCGAAAACCGGTTCTCACTTTTCGGGATGCGTTCTAAAAAAATGCCCGGAACGGGATACGTTCCGGGCATTTCAATTGTTCTACAGATTAGGACTTGCGAGCCTTGTCGTTAAACTTGAGCATCTCGATGATTGGCTCGTATTCCTTGGCTTCAGTTCCTACGAACTCAAGATCTTTACCATCAGAAAGAGCATCAAAGCCTGCTTTGTCTTTCTTAGGCATATCGAGGAAAGCCTGCTTGATGTCGGCCTGCAGCTGTTCTGGCAAGCTATTGAGGACGGCAAATGGGCCTTCAGGAAGGAAGTCCGACTTGAAGATGACACGGAAGTCGTCCTTGGTCATGACCTTGCCATTGGCATCCTTAAGAACGCCGCGGCTGACCATGCGGGTCAGGTTGGAATCGTCTTCCGAGTTCCATGAGTTTGCAGCAGCGTCTGCAGTGCCCTGTGCGAGGGCAAGAACTGCGTTTTCGTGGCTGCCAGCAAAGAAGTTCTTACCAAAGAACGTATCAACGCTATAGCCATCGCGGTTGAGGAAGAAGCGCG
>Ga0308165_1002696_pt1 | contig 20459 bp, 13 predicted proteins | sample PhyWR2_FD_201032 | JGI IMG/M metagenome (GOLD analysis project Ga0308165, IMG submission 201032) | Phyllosphere microbial communities from UC Gill Tract Community Farm, Albany, California, United States - DLSLW.R2 | ecosystem: Host-associated > Plants > Phyllosphere > Unclassified | place: USA... | reverse complement strand
ACCCCGGAAGGCAGCCACAAGCTGTCGGGCCTGCCGCAGTTGCTCAGCGCGCGCAAGTTTGACGACGTGTACGTCTACAACGGTGATTTTGCCTGGGATAACCAGTCAGGCTTCTTCAGCAACCAGGGCATGACCAACTTCATCGGTCGTAACGACTTCGTCGACCCGGTGTTCTCCGATCCGACGTGGGGCGTGTCCGACCAGGACATGTTCAACCGTGGTCTGGAAGAGTTGAAAGCCCGTGAAGGCGGCAAGCCGTTCTATGCCCTGCTGCAAACCCTGTCCAACCACACGCCGTATGCGTTGCCGACACCATTGCCGGTGGAAAAGGTCACGGGCCGTGGCAGCCTCGACGAACATTTGACGGCGATGCGCTACTCCGACTGGGCCCTGGGCCAGTTCTTTGAAAAGGCCCGCAAGGAGCCGTACTTCAAGGAAACCCTGTTTGTGATTGTCGGCGACCACGGTTTCGGTAACGAGCAACAGATTACTGAAATGGACTTGGGCCGCTTCAACGTGCCGATGCTGATGATCGCACCGGGCATACAGGAGAAGTTCGGCGAGCGTGACCACACCGTGGGGACCCAGATCGACATCGTGCCGACCATCATGGGCCGTCTCGGTGGCGAAACCCTGCACCAGTGCTGGGGCCGCGACCTGTTGAACCTGCCGGAAGGCGACAAGGGCTTCGGCGTGATCAAACCGTCGGGTAGCGACCAGACCGTGGCGCTGCTGACGGGCGACCGCGTGCTGGTATTGCCTAAGGAAATGCCGCCTAAGCTGTGGTCGTACGAACTGGGCGCCGAGCCGAGTGGTAAGGTCATTTCCGAATCGCCAGACGAGGCCGCACTGAAGCAGAAGCTTGAATCGTTCCTGCAGACAGCGACCAAGAGTCTGTTGGATAACACCGCAGGGGTGGTAGACGGTAAGCCGGACTAATCGACCGGCAATAAAAAAGAGGCCTTCAAGAAGGCCTCTTTTTTTGCCCGGCGTTTATATTTTGCCGAGCAACAACAACACCAGCAGCACGACCAGGACCACGCCCAGGATGCCCGATGGGCCATAACCCCAGCTACGCGAGTGCGGGAACACCGGCAGGCCGCCCACCAGCAGGAGGATAAGGATAATGATCAGAATAAGGCTCATGGTTTTTTTCCTTGTAGGCCTTCTTTAAAGACCGGTTGTTTAAAAAGTAGGCCCGACTTAAAACCGACTTAAATACGGACGCCTTAATAACTCCGACTGTACCTCTTCGTGGAAAATTCCCTGTTTTTTTAAAGCATTTTGCAGTGGCGCTTATTTCTTTTACTGCGTGAACACTTTCTTCTGCTTAGTTGAAAAAGATTGAACTTAGGCTCCGCCTCGCTATCCGACCGAGCCCGCGGTTTGCCAGGGCTATTCATCACTCTGATGGTGGATGGGTGTGGGAAAAACCTTCGTTACACTGCCGGTTACTTCTTCCATGAACCACAAGGCTACTTCCTATGCAAAATCGCATGATGATCACTGGTGCCGGGTCGGGCCTGGGCCGCGAAATCGCTCTGCGCTGGGCCCGTGAAGGGTGGCAGTTGGCCTTGTCGGACGTCAGCGAACCGGGCCTGCAAGAGACCCTCAAGCGTGTACGCGAGAGCGGTGGCGACGGTTTTATCCAACGCTGCGATGTACGCGACTACAGCCAGCTCACCGCATTTGCCCAGGCGTGCGAAGTGAAGCTGGGTGGCATTGATGTGATCGTCAACAATGCCGGTGTGGCCTCGGGCGGGTTCTTCGCCGAACTGTCCCTGGAAGACTGGGACTGGCAGATCGCAATCAACCTGATGGGTGTGGTCAAGGGGTGCAAGGCGTTCCTGCCGCTGCTGGAAAAGAGCAAGGGCCGCATTATCAACATCGCGTCGATGGCTGCGCTGATGCAGGGCCCTGCGATGAGCAACTACAACGTGGCCAAGGCCGGCGTGGTGGCGCTGTCGGAAAGCCTGCTGGTGGAACTCAAGCAGCAGGAAGTCGGCGTGCACGTGGTGTGCCCATCGTTCTTCCAGACCAACCTGCTCGACTCGTTCCGTGGGCCAACCCCGGCGATGAAGGCCCAAGTGGGCAAGTTGCTTGAGAGCTCGCCGATTTCGGCGGCGGATATTGCCGATTACATCTACCAGCGCGTCGCGGAAGGCGAGTTCATGATCCTGCCCCACGAACAGGGGCGGATGGCGTGGGCGTTGAAGCAGAAGAACCCGCAGCTGCTCTATGACGAGATGACCACCATGGCCGACAAAATGCGCGCCAAAGCGCAGGCGGCCAAGGGCTGATCAGGCGCTAGTCTGTCAGGCAATTTACCTGTCTTTGTAGGTGCTGCCTGTTTTCGCCGCGAGCCATTGCTGCGACCCATCCCCTGCGCGCATGGTCAAGGTCCTTTCACTATTAAAAGGACAACCGCCATGTTGGTCTTAAGCCGCGCTGTAGGCGAAGTCATCTCCATCGGCGATGACATCGCCGTACATATCCTTGAGTTGAACGGTAAACAGGTCAAGTTCGGTGTGGAAGCACCGGCCGGGGTGCATGTTCATCGCGCGGAGGTGTACCAGAAAATCCTTGAGCGCCAAGACGCCAGACACCCTCCAGTGCCTGTGCCCAACCCCTGAAACCCCGGTCAGTCGAACAGATGCTTGGGCACATCGTGCTTGAGCATCAACTGGCACTGCTCGCTTTCCGGGTCGAATACGATCAGCGCCTGGCCCTTGGTCAGCGCCTGGCGTACGCGCAGCACGCGGGTTTCCAGGGGCGTGTCGTCGCCATTGTCGGTGCCGTCACGGGTGACGAAGTCTTCGATCAGGCGGGTCAGGGTGTCGACTTCAAGTGCGTCGTAGGGAATCAGCATACAAGCCTCGGGTAATGGATCCCGGCGATGCTACTGCGCCGGGACCCCAGTTGCCAGCCTCAGGACTTGTTGCCCACCAGGCTGTCTACCGACGGCACACGTGTGTCGCTCTCCATCTGCGTCTCGTGCTCGATCTGATGACTGAACCGATCCAGGGAACCCTGGGCCGGTTGTGCATCGCTGGCGAACACCGGCGGGCTGAGAATGTAAGCGCCCAGCAAACGACTCAGGGCCGCGAGGCTATCGATGTGGGTACGTTCGTAGCCGTGGGTCGCATCACAACCGAATGCCAACAAGGCAGTGCGGATATCGTGGCCGGCAGTGACCGCCGAATGCGCATCGCTGAAGTAATAGCGGAAGAGGTCGCGGCGTACTGGCAGTTCATTGTCCGACGCCAGACGCAGCAGATGCCGTGACAGGTGATAGTCATACGGCCCGCCGGAATCCTGCATCGCCACGCTCACCGCGTGCTCGCTGGAGTGCTGGCCGGGGGCGACGGGGGCGATATCGATGCCGACAAACTCACTGACGTCCCAGGGCAGAGCGGCCGCCGCACCGCTGCCGGTCTCCTCGGTGATGGTGAACAGTGGATGGCAGTCGATGAGCAAGGGTTCGCCACTGTCGACGATGGCCTTGAGCGCAGCGAGGAGGGCGGCAACACCGGCTTTGTCATCCAGATGGCGGGCGCTGATGTGGCCGCTCTCAGTGAACTCCGGCAGTGGGTCGAAGGCCACATAATCGCCGATGCCAATCCCCAAAGAATCGCAATCGGCACGGGTCGCGCAGTAGGCGTCCAGGCGCAACTCCACGTGGTCCCAGCTCACCGGCATTTCGTCCACCGCGGTGTTGAACGCATGCCCGGACGCCATCAATGGCAACACACTGCCACGGATCACGCCGTTATCGGTAAACAGGCTGACACGGCTACCTTCGGCAAACCGGCTCGACCAGCAGCCCACTGGCGCCAGGCTCAGGCGGCCGTTGTCCTTGATCGCGCGCACGGCGGCGCCGATGGTGTCCAGATGCGCGGACACGGCGCGGTCGGGGCTGTTTTTCTGGCCTTTCAAGGTGGCGCGGATGGTGCCGCGCCGGGTCATTTCAAACGGGATACCCAGTTCTTCCAGACGCTCGGCGACGTAGCGCACGATGGTGTCGGTAAACCCGGTGGGGCTGGGAATGGCGAGCATTTCCAGCAGGACTTTTTGCAGGTAATTCAGATCCGGTTCGGGGATGGTTCGGCTCATAAAGACTCCTGGGGTTCGGATCGTTCAGCTATGGGGAAACAGCAAATCCACAAATTTCTCCGCGGTAGGCTGCGGTTCATGATTGGCCAGGCCGGCCCGTTCGTTGGCTTCGATAAACACGTACTCGGGTTGATCGGCGGCAGGCACCATCAGGTCGAGGCCCACCATGGCGATGTCCAGGGCGCGGGCGGCGCGCACGGCGGCGTCCACCAGCGTGGGGTGCAAGATGTCGGTGACGTCTTCCAGGCAGCCGCCGGTGTGCAGGTTGGCGGTGCGGCGCACGGCCAGGGTCTGGCCACGGGGCAGGATGCTGCTGTAGTCGAAACCGGCGGCTTGCAAGGTGCGTTCGGTCTCACCATCCAGGGGAATTTTGCTTTCGCCGTCGGTGGCAGCCTGGCGGCGACGGCTTTGGGCTTCGATCAACGCGCCGATGGAGTGATGGCCGTCGCCGGTCACCTCGGCAGGACGACGGATCGCCGCGGCGACCACCTCGAAACCGATCACCAGGATGCGCAGGTCCAGACCTTCGTGAAAGCTCTCCAGCAACACACGGCTGTCGAACTGGCGCGCGGTTTCAATCGCCTGTTGCACCTCTTCGATGCTCTGCAAATCCACCGCCACGCCCTGGCCTTGCTCGCCATCCAGCGGCTTGACGACGATGCGCTGGTGTTCATCGAGGAAGTCCAGGTTGTCATCGGCGCTGCCTGCCAATTGCTGCGACGGCAGCTTCAAACCGGCGGCTTTCAACACTTTATGGGTCAGGCTTTTGTCTTGGCACAGGGTCATGCTGATGGCGCTGGTCAAATCGCTCAAGGATTCACGGCAACGCACGCGACGCCCACCGTGGCTCAAGGTGAATAACCCGGCATCCGCATCATCCACCTGTACGTCGATACCACGCCGGTGGGCCTCCTCGACAATGATCCGCGCATAGGGATTGAACTCCGCCTGCGGGCCCGGGCCGAGAAACAACGGCTGGTTGATGCCGTTCTTGCGCTTGATCGCAAAGGTGGTCAGCGCACGGAAGCCGAGCTTGGCGTAGAGGTTCTTGGCCTGACGGTTGTCGTGCAGCACCGACAGATCCAGGTAACTCAGGCCACGGCTCATGAAGTGTTCCACCAAATGGCGCACCAACACTTCACCCACGCCGGGCCGGGTGCATTGCGGGTCGACCGCCAGGCACCACAGGCTGCAACCGTTTTCCGGGTCGTGAAAGGCCTTCTGGTGATTGAGGCCCATTACACTGCCGATCACGGCGCCGCTGTCTTCATCCTCGGCCAGCCAATACACCGGGCCACCTTGGTGGCGTGGGGTGAGGCGTTCGGCGTCGACGGGCAACATGCCGCGCCCTTGATACAACTGATTCACTGCCAGCCAATCCGCCTCGGACTGCACCCGGCGAATGCGGAAACCGCGAAATACCCGAGTCGCTGGGCGATAGTCGCTGAACCACAGGCGCAAGGTATCAGACGGATCAAGGAACAACTGCTGCGGATCAATCCCCAATATCTGCTGGGGCGCGGCCACGTAGAGCGCGATATCCCTTTCGCCAGCCTGCTCGTTGAGCAACTCCTGGGCGAGGCTGGCTGGGTCTGGAAAAGTATGACCGATCAACAATCGGCCCCAACCGCAATGCACGGCAATCGGTTCGGCCGCCAAGGGGCTGCCATCTTCGGCCAGGCGGGCTTGCAGGCGCTCGTAAGTGGGCGCCTGGCCTTTGAGCAAGCGTTGGCTGTAAGCCGCTGCGTGGGGTTTCATTGATCAGATTCCTTGTTCGCTGAGCCACAGGTTCAGCGCCGCCAGTTGCCACAGCTTGGAGCCGCGCAGCGGGGTCAGTTGGCCTTGCGGGTCGGTGAGCAAGCGGTCGAGCATGGTCGGGTTGAACAGGCCGCGATCCTGGCTCGGGTCGAGCAGCAGTTCACGCACCCAGTTCAGGGTATCGCCCTGCAAATGCTTGAGGCCCGGCACCGGGAAGTAGCCTTTCTTGCGGTCGATGACTTCGCTCGGAATCACGCGGCGCGCGGCCTCCTTCAAGACTTGCTTGCCGCCGTCGGGCAGTTTGAACTGGCCGGGCACGCGGGCCGAGAGTTCGACCAGGCGGTAATCGAGAAACGGCGTCCGTGCTTCCAGGCCCCAGGCCATGGTCATGTTGTCGACGCGTTTGACCGGGTCATCTACCAGCATCACCGTGCTGTCCAGGCGCAGAGCCTTGTCCACGGCGGCGTCGGCGCCGGGCATGGCGAAATGTTCGCGCACGAAGTCGCCGGCGGCATCATTGGCGGTCAGCCATTTCGGCGCGACAGTGGCTGCGTAATCGTCGTAACTGCGGTCGAAAAACGCGTCGCGATAAGCGGCGTAGGGATCGCTCGCGCCGTCCACCTGCGGGTACCAGTGGTAACCGGCGAACAGCTCATCTGCGCCCTGGCCGCTCTGCACCACTTTGCAATGCTTGGCCACTTCCCGCGACAGCAGGTAGAAGGCGATGCAATCGTGGCTGACCATCGGCTCGCTCATGGCACGGAACGCCGCCGGCAATTGCTCGATGATCTCGCTTTCGGCGATGCGTAACTGGTGGTGGCGGGTGCCATAGTGCTTGGCGATCAGGTCGGAGTACTGGAACTCGTTCCCGGCCTCGCCGCCGGCGTCTTCAAAACCGATGGAAAATGTCGACAGATCCTGCACGCCCACTTCCCGCAGCAGGCCGACGAGCATGCTTGAGTCGACGCCACCGGAAAGCAGCACGCCCACATCCACCGCCGCGCGTTGGCGAATGGCCACGGCTTCGCGCGTGCTGTCGAGGACGCGGTCGGTCCAGTCTTCCAGGGTCAGGTTTTTTTCATCTTCATGTGGGCCGTAGGGCAGGATCCACCAGGTTTTCTGTTCTGTCTTGCCGCTGGCGTCGATGCGCATCCAGCTCGCCGGCGGCAGTTTTTCAATGCCCGCCAGCAAGGTACGCGGCGCAGGCACCACGGCATGGAAATTCAGATAGTGATTGAGGGCGACCGGATCGAGGATCGGGTTGATATCACCGCCCTTGAGCAGCGCGGGCAATGCCGAGGCGAAGCGCAGGCGCTGGCCGGTGCGCGACAGGTACAAGGGCTTCACCCCAAGGCGGTCGCGGGCAATAAACAGTCGCTGGGCATCACGTTCCCAGATGGCAAAGGCAAACATGCCATTGAGCTTGGGCAGCAGCGCCTCGCCCCAGGCGTGATAGCCCTTGAGGAGGACTTCGGTGTCGCCACCGGAATAGAAGGCGTAGCCCAAGGCTTCCAGCTCTTGACGCAATTCCGGGAAGTTATAGATCGCGCCGTTGAAGGCCAGGCTGAGGCCGAGCTGCGAATCGACCATCGGTTGGGCTGAGCCGTCCGAAAGGTCCATGATTTTCAGGCGACGGTGGCCCAGGGCAATCGGCCCTTGGGCATGAAAGCCCCAGGCATCAGGGCCGCGTGGGGCCAGGTGATGGGTGATGCGCTCAATCGCAGCCAGGTCGGCAGGTTGGGCATCGAAACGTAATTCTCCAGCTAATCCGCACATAAATTCCTTACCGGTTTTTCCGTTGGGGAGGGGCCATTCTCAATACGCCCAAAGGGCGCGTACCCAGAAACTGACCCAGTGCTATCCGCGGAGTTTTAGACCAATAAGTTATAAGGCAAATAGCCGTGATGGCTTCAATGCCGCTCTTTGTTGACCGTTGACTTGCCTCTCACCAACGCGCGCAGGGCAAACCGATTCGGGTGGCACGCCTCGGCTACGCTGGCCGGAACCGGCAGCGGTTCGTCATTCAGCCAGGCGGCGAGCAACTCGCCACAGAGTGGCGCGGTGATCAGCCCGCGAGAGCCGTGGCCGCTGTTGATGTACACCCCCGGCAGCCACGGGCAGGGCATGTCCGGTACCTGGCGGGCATCTTTACTCAGTACCGCATAAGTGCGCTGGAACGCCTCGGTGTCGGCCAATGGCCCGACGATTGGCAGGTAGTCAGGGCTGGTGCAACGAAACGCGGCACGGCCCTCCAGTTGTTCAGGTACCAGTTGATTGGCCCCCAGGCGCTGCACCAGGTCTTCGGAAATCTCGCGCAGCATCGCCAGGTTGCCGGTATGTTCGGCAACCGTTGGTGTGAGGTCGTCATTGTTGAAATCAAAGCTGGCACCCAAGGTGTGTTCGCCACGCCGGGCTGGCGCGACATAACCCTCGGCGCAGACCACCGTGGCCAGGGCCGCACTGGCCGTTGTTTGCGCCAGCCGAGTGATTTGCCCGCGAATACGCTTGAGCGGCAAGTCAGCGCTCAGCGCGAATCGCTTGATGTCGGCAGCCCCGGCGAGCACGACCACCGTGGCGCTGGCCAGTACCCTATCGCCGTCGCGGGCTTGCCACTGGTCGTCGACACGGTGCAACTCAAGGGCCTCATGATGAGTGAGTACCTTAATCAGCGGATGCGCCGCTTGCCATTGGCACAGCGCCGGAGGATGCACCCAGCCACCTTCCGGGAAAAACAGACCGCCCTGGGCCAGCCTGATCCCCGCCTGTTGTTGAGCCTGATCACGGTCCAGCAGGTGCAGCAGGTCCGGTGCGAACGCGTGTGCAAGCTGTGCCTGGCGTTCGGCTTCCTTGGCGTTGAAGGCCAGTTGCAGCACGCCGCAGCCGTCCCAGTCGACGCCACGGTGCAGGTGCTCCAGCAGGCGCCGGGTGTGACCGAACCCAGCGACGATCAGTTGCGACAGCGCTGTGCCATGGGCCGACAGCTTGAGGTACAGCACGCCCTGCGGATTACCCGAGGCCTCCTGGGCCAGGCTCGCGTGGCGCTCCAGCAGGCTGACTTGCCAACCGCGTGCCGCCAGGCTGGAGGCGGTGGCGCAACCGGCCAGGCCGCCGCCGATGACCAGCGCGTGCCGTTCGCCCGCTAACGCCGCAGGGCGCGCAAACCATGGTTTGGCAGCGGACGGTGCGGGTGCGTCCGCCGGCCAGCCGAGGAATTCGCCGCGCAGGATCTCCCACTTGTGGCCAATGCCCGGTGTGCGTTTCATTTTGAACCCGGCGGCATTGATCAGCCGGCGTACCCAACCGGTGCTGGTGAAGGTGCTGATGGTCGAACCTGGAGCCGCCAGGCGCGCCAGTTCGGCAAACAGCTCGGCGGTCCACATTTCCGGGTTTTTCGCCGGGGCGAAGCCGTCGAGAAACCACGCATCGACCTGTGCGTCCAGTTGTGGCAACTGCTCCAGGGCATCGCCGATCAACAGGGTCAAGGTCACGCGACCGTTATCCAGCACCAGGCGCTGGAAACCCTGGTGAATGGCGATGTACTGGGCCAGCAGTTGCGCGGCCAAGGGCTGCAACTCGGGCCAGAGGGCGAGGGCACGTTGCAGGTCGGCGCGAGTCAACGGGTACTTTTCTACGCTGACAAAGTGCAGGCGCGCACCGGCTACCGCGTGTTGTTCAAACAGTTGCCAGGCGCATAGGAAATTCAAGCCCGTGCCGAAACCGGTCTCGCCAATCACCAACCGACCGCCCACCGGCAAGGCGGCAAAGCGCTCTTGCAAACGGTTCTGCTCAAGGAACACATAGCGCGTTTCTTCAAGGCCCGACTTGTCGGAGAAGTACACATCGTCGAAGACCCGCGAACGCGGGCGGCCTTGGTCGTCCCAGTCGAGCTGGGCGTGGGTTACGGGGTTCATGGGCGGCTCATAAAAATAACGCAGGCAAAGGCAAGGCGGCCATTCTAGCCGATCACGCGCCACAGGGCTGATCCAGGGTGGTAGCCCTACAGTTTTTGCATGGGAAATACTGCTGTGCGCGCCCGCCAACCCATCAACAATCAGCGTTAATTCCGCGCAGGCCGCTGCGGTATCGTCATTCCTTGATTTTCTGGCAATAAAGGATATTGCTGATGCGGCCCAAGGATGATTTGAATAACAAGTTGAACCAGTTGACCCAGAGGCAACTGCAAGCAGCTTTACTGGAAATGACCGGCGATCTGGACAAGGCCCAACTGCTGCAAAAAAAGCTGCCGGGTTGGATGGTCAACGCGCCGCCTGGCGTGCTGCAAGCACTGGAGAGAGAGGTCGTACAGGTGGCCGGTGCCCAGGCGAGCGTCGCCGAGCGCATGAAGCCCTTGCAGGCGCTGGATGAGTTTTGCAATGAGCGGCTCAAGGACTACTGCCAGACACGGTGGCAGCTGACGCTGGAGCCCAAAAAAGATCGCTTCGTGCGTGCTGTGAACGAGTACGAGACAGAGCTTTTACCGTTGCAGTACGTGAAAAAGGTGAGGCTGGTGCGGGACAGCCTGTTGCATGTGGCGATGCAGAACTTTTCTGAGCAAGAGGCGCAAGCGCAACACTATCCGGCGGGGTCGCTGCTGCAGTCGGGGTCTGCGGCGGGGGAGGTCATCGGCCTGTCACCCCATGCGTTTGCCCAGGGGTGTCGGGCCCTGGATCTTGGCCGCTTGTATCAGCAGCACATCCGTGACGTGCTCAAACTGGACAGCGCCCCGGCGAGTGATGAGCCCTACATCAATGATGTGGCGACCGATATTGGCCGGATGAAAACCCTGGATATGAAAATCGATGCCCATATCGCCCTGATGCGGGGGGATATCACCCAGGCCACCTATGGGATGTTGTGCGCCTTGCTGGACCGCTCACTCACACCGTCCCAGGCTCAGGCGGCAGGGGTGCGCTTTCAAGGGCTTCCGGTCATTTGGCAGGGGTTGAATACACAGGGCGGTTGCTTGTGGAGCATCCTGGTGTTCTCGGGTCGATCGATTGTGCAATACCCGCATGAGCCTTGTGTGGTGTATATGCCCAATGAGCCCGAGCGGCCATTGTTTGAGTATTCCTCGCTGGACGATTTCCAGGTCTACCTTAAGCGCAAGAGTGAAGTAGCCGCCTACCGTACCTTCTTTAGCCGCTACCTGAGTCAGGGCGACCGGGCCGGTTTCTTTAGCCGTTTCGAACATGCCCACACGCTGGGGGTGCTGCAAGAAAACCGCATTACGGTCAGCCTGGCGCAGCATTTTTTCGACGCTTACACAGCAAAGCTGCAAGCCGATGCTCGGGCGCTGGCGGTGCCGGTGGCTGACGTGGATGAAGAGGTCCGTGAACAGCGCTTGCAGGCGTACCTGGATGCCGGGTTGACGGTGCTCAACCTCGCCGGGTTTGTCGTCCCGGAGCTGGGGATGTTGATGACGGGCGTGGCGCTGGGCCAAATGCTCGGGGAGCTATATGAGGGCATCGAAGATTGGCGCCGGGGTGACAAGGAAGAGGCGTTCAAGCAGTTGGCGGGGGTGGCGGAAACTATCACCTCGATGGTGTTATTCGCGGCAGGGAGCAAGGTGGTCGGGTCGGTACTCAAGCGCAGCGGCCTTAGCCTGGACAGCTTTTTTGGCAAGTATGAAGTGGTTCGCCCGGCTGATGGGAACCAGCGGCTGTGGCGCCCCAATTTCATCCAGTACGCCCACGATCGGAGCCTTATCGACGACGAGCCGGCGGACGCTTCTGGCGTCTACAAGGTGGAGGGGCATTCATATGTCGTGATCAATGATTGTGTGCACCGGGTTTCGTTCGACGCCAAACTGGGTCAGTGGCGGGCACACCACCCGGCTCGGCACACGGCTTATCGCCCCGAAGTGCTGCATAACGGTGAGGGGTGTTGGCGTTTTGCGTTGGAAAAACCTGACGAGTGGGACGACCCCGAGTATCTCTTTTCACGCTTGAAACCGACGGGCCCCGGCGCCTCGCTCCCGCCAAGGAAACTTCTACAGATCAAGTCCATTATGGACAAACCCCACGATTGGGGCGTCTATCAGGCCCAGGAGTGCTTACCCTTTCCCGCACGCTTTCGCGACCTGTACGAGCGTTTCAGGCTGGATCAGTCCATTCGCGATTTGATCTGGCAGTTGGAAAACGGTGCCTCCCCCAGCCTCGAAAACTCAACCGTGCAGATGCACGCCTTGCCCCTGTTACAAGGGTGGCCTGAGGGACGCTATTTTGAGCTGCTGGATGCCCAGGGCAGCGTCAAGGCCCGCTACCCCGCCAACGCAGCGTCTAACCCCGTGAGCCTGCGTTTGCCGGTCAACGAGCAGATGCTCAGCGAGGGGAAAGTGTTCGATGTGCTGTTATCCGGGTTGGATGAGCCACAAAAAATCGCCCTGCTGGGAGAGGGTGTTGCGGCCGATCATGAGCACGCGGTGCTGTCCCGTCAGTTGCTCGCGCAGCTCAAGGCTGATCACAAGCCGTTGTTTGAGCAGCTGTATCAGGCCTATGACGGCCCAGTCCCGCCTGAAGGGGCGTTGCTCCGACGTGCCTATCCGCAATTGCCCTGTACGCTACTGCGCGAATTGATGGCCGAGACCTCAACGGTGCAGCGTGAGTCCCTGCATGATAATCAACGGATTCCCATGGCACTGGCCGAGGCAGTGCAACGTGCCCTTGGGGAGCAACGCCTGGACCGCGCCCTGATGGGGTTTGAGCAGCCAGAGTTGGCCAGCCTGGATACCGCGCTCCTCGCGGTCCGGTCAATGCCGCGTGTAGCGGGGTGGGGGCGGGAATTGCAGCTCGAGTTGCGCGAGGATTCGCCACAGGGCGAGTTGCTGGCCTTGGGCGCACTCACTGGGGCCAGCGTGCGGCGAGTCGTGGTCAGATCGGACGCCGGGTTTGAAGCGTTCAATGACAAGGGCCTGCGTATCGGTGGGCCTTATGCCGGACCGGACGGCCTGTTCGAGGCAATTGATGCGGCGCTGACGGGTCGCCAGCGGGTGGCACTGGGTTTACCACCCGAGGAGGCCAGCAACCTCTGGCGGTTGCGCTACATGTGCGCGTCGCAGGCGAAGGGGGAACGGGAACTGGCCGCCGAAGCGTTTTCCGGCAAAGTCAAAGAGCCCGTGCTGGAGGCAGCGTCCTGCAGAATGGCCGACTCACCGACGGGGCCGTTGGTTCATCCGCCCGCGCTGGTGCGTAAGGTGAAAGGGTTATACCCCTTGTTCAGTGACGGGCAAGTGTCGTCGTTGCTGCTGGCCTTGGGCGCAGACCATCTTTCCCGGGCCAAGGCGGTAAAGCGTCTGGAGGCAGAGCTGGCTCATTTGCGAGCACTGCTCAGGCACTGGAAGAGCGATATCCAGGGCCTGGATAAACAGCCGGGCCTGAGTGACATCCGGTATAGCCGCGAGCAGGTGGCAGAGCGCCTTGAGGCCTGTTGGCGACGTCAAAGTTTTGCTCTGAATGAACACCAGACGTCCGTACCCAGTTTAAACCTGGACGGGATGCGCATTGGTTCGTTGCCGACGCTGCCCCCTGAAATCCGTTTCGACCATGTCGAGCAGCTGTCACTCAAGAACATGCAGTTAGGCGATGATGTCGCTTATTTCCTGAAGTGTTTCAAGGGGCTGAGGCGTCTGGACCTGGACCGAAACCGTCTGACCCGATTACCGGAAATACTCTCACGCATGTTGGCGCTCGACAGTCTGTCGATGCCCCGCAACCGGTTGGCCCTGACCGAATACACCCGGGTGAAATTGGCTGACATGAGCACGTTGCGGAGGCTGGACTTGAGCCACAATCCCCTGGAAAAGCTGGTGGATGTCGGCAAGATGCGTGATTTGCATACGCTGTTATTGCAGGACACAAAAATCACCGACCTGCCCGTAGGGCTCGGGCGGTTGGCCCAGTTGGAGCAAATGGACCTTCGCGGCAACTCGATCACGGTGCTGCCCGAGTGGGTGTTTACCACGCCGCGTAGTTTCAGCCAGTCGGTTAACCTGGGCGGTAACCCGTTATCCCGTTCGACGGTCGAGGCACTTGAGCGTTATCGCGACGAAGTGGGGATTGGCATGGGGTATGTCGAGGACGATCAACCCCGCATGACTGAGTTGAAAGCCAGGGCGTTGTGGTTGCCAAAGGACACGGCCAGCCGAGATGCCCACAAACGTGCGGTTTGGGCCAACCTTCGCGACGATCCGGAATCGGCACCATTGTTCGAGTTGCTGGCCCAACTGTCAGCGACTGCGGACAGTCGTTACGTACGCGAGGATTTGACCCGGCGCGTCTGGGAGGTCTTGCAGGCGACCCATGACAGTGTCGGGCTGCGTGAGCGGGTCTTTCAACTGGCCGCTCATCCGGCGAACTGTTCAGATGGGACTGCGCAGATTTTCAGTCAGTTGGAAGTCTTGAAGGAGGTTGAGAGCGCGACGCTCCAGGCTGGTCGCGCGCAGGGCAACTCCGGGGCGCTGTTGAAGTTGAGCCGCGGTTTGTTTCGCCTTAGCGAGCTGGAAAAAATTGCTTCGACCTACGCTGCCGAACACTTTTCTGTGGACCCGCTGGAAGTCAGCCTGGCATTCCGGGTCGGCTTGGCCCAGTCCCTGCAATTGCCGGGGCAGCCCAAGCACCTGAATTTTGCACTATTCGCCAATGTGACCAACGAGGGTCTGGAGGTGGCGCACTCCCAAGTGCGCACGGCAGAACTCTCACCTGCATTCCTGCGTTTCATTACACAGTTGGCGTTCTGGAGAGCCCACCTTAAACAGCAATTTCCTGATGCATTCCAGTCAGCGACAGCGTCCTTCGATTCGCGGCAGCAAACACTCTTCGAGAACAGCCAGAACCTCACCGACGCGCAATACCTCGAGCAAATGGAGGCCCTGCGTTCGCCGCGCCGGCGAGCAATAAGCGGCGTGGTGGAACGCCTCACGCAGCAGATGTTGAAGGATCAGGACCTGGGTATTTGCCACGTTCCGGGGAATTAGCCGTCGCCCCCGATGATTGATCCACGGCAAGCCTGTTGGAATTCCTTGACTGGCGTGGTGCCCAATCCGCTAGTCTTGAGTCATCTTGAAACGGAGCTGCCCATGTTCGAATCCGCCGAAATCGGTCACGCCATCGACAAAGACACGTATGACGCCGAAGTGCCGGCCTTGCGCGAAGCCCTGCTGGAAGTGCAGTACGAACTGCAACAACAGAAGCGCTTCCCGGTGATCGTCCTGATCAACGGCATCGAAGGCGCCGGCAAGGGCGAGACCGTCAAGCTGCTCAATGAATGGATGGACCCGCGCCTGATCGAAGTGCGCACCTTTGACCAGCAGACCGACGAAGAACTGGCCCGTCCGCCCGCCTGGCGCTACTGGCGGCAACTGCCCGCCAAAGGCCGCATGGGGATCTTTTTCGGCAACTGGTACAGCCAGATGCTGCAGGGCCGGGTGCATGGGCAGATCAAGGACGCACGTCTTGACCAGGCCATTGCCGGTGCCGAGCGCCTGGAAAAGATGCTGTGCGATGAAGGCGCGCTGATCTTCAAGTTCTGGTTTCATCTGTCCAAGAAGCAGATGAAGGCGCGGCTCAAGTCCCTGGCCGACGACCCACTGCACAGCTGGCGTATCAGCCCGCTGGACTGGCAGCAGTCCGAGACCTACGACAAATTCGTGCATTTCGGTGAGCGTGTGCTGCGTCGTACCAGCCGCGACTATGCACCGTGGCATGTGATCGAAGGGGTCGACAGCAATTACCGTGGGCTCACCGTGGGCAAGCTGCTGCTGGAGGGCATGCAAAATGCGCTGAAGCTGCCCAAAGGCAAGGCCAGCGGTATGAATCCGGCGCCGTTGATTGCGTCGGTGGACAAGAAGAGTCTGCTGGACAGCCTCGACCTGACGCAACGCCTGGAGAAGGACGATTACGAAGAACAGTTAATCACCGAGCAGGCGCGTTTCTCCGGTCTGATGCGCGACAAGCGCATGCGCAAGCACGCGTTGGTCACGGTGTTCGAAGGCAACGATGCGGCAGGCAAAGGCGGGGCGATCCGTCGGGTAGCGGCGGCGCTGGACCCACGCCAGTACCACATCGTGCCGATTGCCGCGCCCAGTGAAGATGAGCGCGCTCAACCGTATTTGTGGCGGTTCTGGCAGAAGATTCCGGCGCGGGGCATGTTCACCGTGTTCGACCGTTCGTGGTACGGCCGTGTGCTGGTGGAGCGTATCGAGGGCTTCTGCACCCCGACGGACTGGATGCGCGCTTATGGCGAGATCAACGACTTTGAAGAACAACTGCGCGACGCGGGTGTGATTGTGGTCAAGTTCTGGCTTGCCATCGACAAGGCCACCCAGCTGGAACGCTTCCAGGCCCGCGAGGAAATCCCGTTCAAGCGCTTCAAGATCACCGAGGATGACTGGCGCAACCGTGACAAGTGGGACGACTACCGTGCCGCCGTGGGCGATATGGTCGACCGCACCAGCACCGAAATCGCGCCCTGGACGTTGGTGGAAGCCAACGACAAGCGCTGGGCGCGGGTCAAGGTGCTGCGCACGATCAACCAGGCGCTGGAAGAGGCGTTCGAGAAATCCGACAAGCACGACAAGAAAGTCAAGAAAGGCAAGAAGAAGTAGGCCTATCCACAGGGTGAATGATCGTCGCGGTTGACGGGAGCTGGATCTATCCTCGGTCCATCTCCCAACCCTCACAAGATCGAGGTAGCCCATGCGTGAAGTAGTGATCGTCGACAGCGTACGAACCGGCCTGGCCAAATCCTTTCGTGGCAAGTTCAACCAGACCCGCCCGGATGACATGGCGGCCCATTGTGTCAACGCGCTGCTCACCCGCAACGGTATCGACCCGGCCACCGTGGAAGATTGCATCGTCGGCGCCGGCTCCAACGAAGGCGCCCAGGGCTACAACATCGGGCGCAACGTGGCGGTGTTGTCGCAACTGGGCACCGGCACGGCGGGCATGACCCTCAACCGCTTCTGCTCGTCGGGCTTGCAGGCGATTGCCATCGCGGCCAACCAGATCGCGTCGGGCTGCAGCGATATCATCGTCGCCGGTGGCGTCGAGTCCATCAGCCTCACCCTGAAAAGCGTCAACACCGACAACCTGATCAACCCGCTGCTGAAAGAGCAGGTGCCGGGCCTCTATTTCCCCATGGGCCAGACTGCCGAGATTGTTGCGCGGCGCTATAGCGTCAGCCGCGAAGAACAGGACATGTATGCGCTGCAAAGCCAGCAACGTACGGCCCAGGCTCAGGCTGATGGTTTGTTCGACGATGAAATCGTACCGATGGCGGTCAAGTACAAGGTCGAAGACAAGAACACCGGAGAAGCGCAGGTGCTCGATGGCGTAGTCGACCGCGATGATTGCAACCGGCCGGACACCACGCTGGCCAGCTTGCAGGGCTTGAAGCCGGTGTTCGCCGAAGACGGTTCGGTGACGGCGGGTAACTCGTCGCAATTGTCCGACGGCGCTTCGATGACCTTGGTGATGAGCCTGGAAAAAGCCCTGGCACTGGGGCTCAAGCCGAAGGCGTTTTTCCGTGGGTTCACGGTGGCCGGTTGCGAACCGGACGAGATGGGTATCGGCCCGGTGTTCTCGGTGCCCAAGCTGCTCAAGGCCAAAGGCTTGCAGGTGGCGGACATCGACCTGTGGGAACTCAACGAAGCATTCGCCTCCCAGTGCCTGTATGCGCGTAATCGCCTGGAAATCGACAATGCCAAGTACAACGTCAACGGCGGCTCGATTTCCATCGGGCACCCGTTCGGCATGACCGGGTCGCGGCAGGTGGGGCACCTGGTGCGTGAGTTGCAACGGCGTAATCTGCGTTACGGCATCGTCACCATGTGCGTGGGCGGGGGCATGGGCGCCACTGGCTTGTTCGAAGCGGTGCGCTAGTTTCAATTGGCTAAATGAGGTCAATGTGGGAGGGGGCACGCCCCCTCCCATATTTTGAAATGCGGCGTAGCCCAATCCTTTCGCTTGCCCCTAGAATGCGGCTCCACTTCCTCTGGCTTCTGGGGCACTCATGCACATCTCTTCCGGCCGCTGGGTCTATGGTTTTCTGCTGACCCTGCTGACCGCGCTGCTCTGGGGCATTCTGCCGATCAAACTCAAGCAGGTGCTGCAAGTGATGGACCCGATCACCGTCACCTGGTTTCGCCTGATCGTGGCCGGCAGTTGCCTGTTCGTCTACCTGGCGCTGACCAAGCGCTTGCCCAGACGCAGCGTGTTGGGCCCCAAGGGCGGATGGCTGGTAGGGATGGCGGTGTGTGGGCTGGTGGGCAACTACGTGTTGTACCTGGTGGGTCTGAAAAGGCTCAGCCCTGGTACGGCGCAACTGGTGGTGCAGATGGGGCCGATCTTCTTGATGATCGCCAGTGTGTTTGTGTTCAAGGAGCGCTTCAGTCGCGGGCAGGTACTCGGGCTGTTTGTGTTGATCGCAGGCTTCGGCCTGTTCTTCAATCAGCGCCTGGAAGAGTTGCTGACGTCCCTTGGCGCCTATACCGCCGGCGTGCTGACCATCCTGCTCGCCACGTCTATTTGGGTGTTCTACGCCCTGGGCCAGAAGCAGTTGCTGACGGTATGGAATTCGCTGCAAGTGATGATGGTGATCTACCTCACCTGCGCCTTGTTGCTCACGCCTTGGGCGCATCCACTGGAGGCCTTGGACCTGAGCCCACTGCAAGCCTGGCTGTTGCTGGCGTGCTGCATGAATACCCTGGTGGCCTACGGTGCCTTTGCCGAAGCGCTGGCCCACTGGGAAGCGTCGCGGGTCAGCGCGACCTTGGCGCTCACACCTCTGGTGACCTTTGTGGCAGTCGCCCTGGCGGCGTGGCTGTGGCCGGCGTATGTGCAGGCTGAAGAAATCAACGCCCTGGGTTATGCCGGGGCATTGGTGGTGGTGCTGGGCTCGGCGACCGTGGCGCTGGCGCCGTCGTTGCTCGCCGGGCTCAAGGCCCGGCGGTTACGCGTGGCGCCCTAGGCACCCAGCATATCTTCCGGACGAACCCACTGGTCGAATTCCGCATCGGTGAGGTAGCCCAGGTCCAGCGCGGCCTTCCTTAGGGTCAGGCCTTCGGCGTAAGCCTTCTTGGCGATTTCTGCCGACTTGTCGTAGCCGATGTGCGGGTTGAGCGCGGTTACCAGCATCAGACCGCGTTCCAGGTGCTCGGCCATTTGCAGGGGGTCGGGCTCAAGCCCGGCCACACAGTGTTCCTGGAAGTTGTTGCAGCCGTCGGCCAGCAGGCGGATGGATTCCAGCAGGTTGTGGATAATCACCGGCTTGTACACGTTCAACTGCAAATGCCCCTGGCTGGCGGCAATGCCGATGGTCACGTCATTGCCCAGCACTTGGCAGGCCAGCATCGACAGCGCTTCGCACTGAGTCGGGTTGACCTTGCCCGGCATGATCGAACTGCCCGGCTCGTTGGCCGGCAACTTCACCTCGGCCAAGCCGGTGCGCGGGCCGGAGCCCAGCAGGCGCAGGTCGTTGGCGATTTTCATCAGGGCCACGGCCAGGGTTTTCAGCGCGCCGTGCAAGGTCACCAGCGGTTCATGACCGGAGAGGGCGGCGAATTTGTTCGGCGCCGTGACGAACGGCAAGCCCGACAGCGCCGCCAGCTCGGAGGCAATCGCCTCGCCAAAGCCATGGGGCGCATTGAGCCCGGTGCCGACGGCCGTGCCGCCCTGGGCCAGTTCGCAGACGGCGGGGAGGGCGGCGCGAATGGCGCGTTCGGCGTAATCGAGCTGGGCGATGAAGGCCGAGAGCTCCTGGCCGAAGGTAATCGGCGTGGCATCCATCATATGCGTGCGGCCGGTCTTCACCAGCTTCATGTGCTTGGCGGCCTGCTCGGCCAGACCACCGGAAAGCGTGGCGATAGCCGGTAACAAACGCTGATGCACAGCCTGGACGGCTGCGATGCTCATCGCTGTGGGAAAGCAGTCATTGGAACTCTGGGAACGGTTGACGTGATCATTGGGGTGCACCGGGCTCTTGCCACCGCGCTGGTTGCCCGCCAGTTCGTTGGCGCGGCCGGCGATCACTTCGTTGGCGTTCATGTTGCTCTGGGTGCCGCTGCCGGTCTGCCAGACCACCAGAGGGAATTGGTCGTCATGTTGCCCGGCGAGTACTTCGTCGGCGGCCTGTTCGATCAGGCGGGCGATGTCGGCGGGCAAGTCGCCATTACGGTCGTTGACCCGTGCCGCCGCTTTCTTGACCAGGGCCAGGGCGTGCAGTACCGCGAGGGGCATGCGCTGTTCGCCGATGGCGAAGTTCACCAGTGAACGTTGGGTCTGGGCGCCCCAGTAAGCGTCATCCGGGACATGGACTTCTCCCAGGCTGTCGGTTTCGATACGGCTCATCGGGCACACTCCTTCAGGTCTGTTTGCGCAGTTTAGGCCTTGATCGACCGGTGGGGTTCCCTAAAAGACGTTTCATCGGGTTCATCCCCCGAGAATCCTTGTCCTACGAGGCCTGGGGTTGAGCCCTAAGGTTTTTTAGGCGCAGAATGGGCGCCCTTGGGGTCTTACCTCGCCTGCTAGAAAAGGAAACTCGATGACTCGTCTTCGTGCCATCTGTACCGCGGTTGCTCTGGTTTGCGCCAGCGG
>Ga0308165_1002693_pt1 | contig 20480 bp, 17 predicted proteins | sample PhyWR2_FD_201032 | JGI IMG/M metagenome (GOLD analysis project Ga0308165, IMG submission 201032) | Phyllosphere microbial communities from UC Gill Tract Community Farm, Albany, California, United States - DLSLW.R2 | ecosystem: Host-associated > Plants > Phyllosphere > Unclassified | place: USA... | reverse complement strand
CTTAGTATGTAGTTAAATATTTGAATGTCAGATACTTAAATATACTATTTTACTGCCATGGTTACAAATTTTTCAACGATTAATTATCGAACTCAGGTTATTAGTAAAGGAAAGTAAAACCCACAAAAAAACCACCCGATATTTTCGGGTGGTTTTTTTATGGGTTATAGAAAGTTATTTTCTGTTTTTCAACTCAACAAATTCTCTATCCGTTTCGCCAACATAAATCTGACGTGGACGACCGATAGGTTCTTTGTTTTCGTGCATTTCTTTCCATTGTGCAATCCATCCTGGTAAACGGCCTAAAGCGAAAAGAACAGTAAACATCTCAGAAGGGAACCCTAAGGCACGGTAAATAATACCTGAATAGAAATCTACGTTAGGATATAACTTACGGTCGATGAAATATTGATCAGTTAAAGCTGCTTCTTCTAATTTTTTAGCAATCTCTAAAATCGGATCGTCGATACCTAAATTTTCTAGGATATCGTCGCAAGCTTTTTTAATGATTTTTGCTCTTGGATCGAAGTTTTTATAAACACGGTGACCAAAACCCATCATACGGAAAGGGTCATTTTTATCTTTTGCTTTTGCAATCCATTTTTCTGTATCGCCACCATCAGCTTTAATTAGTTCAAGCATATCGATAACAGCCTGATTTGCACCACCATGTAGTGGCCCCCAAAGTGCAGCAATACCAGCAGCGATAGAAGCATATAAATTACAGTCAGATGAACCTACGATACGCACTGTTGAGGCCGAACAGTTTTGCTCATGATCTGCGTGTAAAATAAGCAATTTGTTCATCGCGTTAACAACGATCGGATTTACATCATAATCTTCGGTACGTTGTCCAAATGTCATCCAAAGGAAATTGGTCACATAATCATATTTATTTTTTGGATAAATAAGCGGATGCCCTAATGATTTTTTATAAACGAAAGAAACAATCGTTGGAAATTTAGCCAACAATTTGATAATGGTTAAATCTTGTTCCTCTGCGGTTTGGTTTGGTTTTAAACACTCGGGGTAAAACGTAGATAATGAGAAGATTAATGAACCCAATTGACCCATTGGATGAGATCTTGATGGATAACCATCAAAGAATTTCTTCATGTCCTCATGAATCAAAGTATGTTTGCTAATATCTGCCTGAAGATCTTCCAATTGTTTTTGTGTTGGAAGATCACCGTAAATAATCAGATAAATAACTTCTAAGAAACTCGATTTTGCGGCAAGCTCATCGATAGAATAACCTCTATATTTTAAAATGCCTTTTTCACCATCTAAAAAAGTGATTTTACTTTTTGTAGAACCAGTATTTTTAAAACCAGTATCTAGAGTTACAAAGCCCGTAAGATCTCTTAATTTCGAAATATCAATGGCCTTTTCATCTTCTGTTCCTGTAATTACTGGCAATTCTATTGTCTTACCATCAACTTTAATCTCTGCAATATCTGACATATTATTGTATTGTGTTTATAGCTTTCTAAATTATATAAAATTAATATACATGCATAACAAATCTGTTAAATTAATATGAATAATTGGTCAAAATGACGTAACAATCATGCTTAATTTAATAGCTTTTACATTCTATTTCGAGTTGATCTCTTCGGCAACTCTCCCACACTCCAGCATTTCATTTCCATAATAAGGATTTCTGATTTCTTTTTCCGTTGATAACCAGTCTCCTCCATCGCCTTTGTTCGCCATTGGGCAATGCTGAACATAAATTGTGCCTTTTTCGATTTCTGCATTTTTTAGCAAAGCAATCAGATCAGCACTTAAAACTGTAAAATCTTTTCTTTGCGAAACTAGATTATTGCTTGCTGAAATTTTGCTTGCTACATCAGCAGTAGGTTCGCAACCTTTGTAGGCGGCCAAACTGGTTTGTAATTGAGCAGCAGATTTTTGTGCACCAACAGCATCTGATTTTACCAATGCATCCTTTAAGCTTACATACTGGTTAAATATTTCAGATTTCTGTTTATCTTTTATCGAAACCTCGTTTTTAACAGATATCGAATCAGTTATTATGGAGTCTTTGGTTTCTGTAGATTTTTTATCAGCCTGGTTGCAGGCCATTAAAGCGGTGAGTATTGCTATTCCGAATATTCTTTTCATTGTATTTGGTTTGTGGCTCAAAATAGCAATTAAAATGGTAAATAAACAAAAAAGTCCCGATTTTCATCGGGACTTCAAAATTACATGATGTTTTTATTATAATTTAAAATTATAAGCCAATCTCAGGTTAAATTGTCCTGTTTTCATGAAATAAAGATCAGAAGCGCTATTGTTTACATAACCTTCATATTTCACGCCAAGGTCTAAACCATTTTTCCATTCGTAACCTAAACCACCAGTGTAAATAAAGTTCATATTTGCACCATCTTTAATGGCTAAACCAGAACCTAATTCGGTAGCCAGGTACATTCTTTCTATCGGGAATACCCTAACACCACCTAATAAAGGAATAAATTCGAATTTAAGCGGACTACCTTTCCATTTTAAACGGGTATAACCACCTGATGCAGTAACGGCAACATATGGGCTTAAATCATATTGAAGTTTTACATCTGCACCATAACCATAATCCATTTCAGATTTGTCAGGAAATATTCCGTAGTTTACGCCTACACCAATTTTGAAAGCCATACCGCTTCCTGTTGTCATTGGTTCTGTAGAGCTCATCGTTTGCGCTTTTAAATTAGATGTGGTCAAAATTGCAAGGGCTGTTAATGTCGTTGCAAAAAGTTTAGTAACTGTTTTCATTTTAAGATATTTTAAGTTATTAATTAAGGGTTTGGTATACATACGTTAAAATATCAGTTGTGGATTTTTAAATTTTCATTTTTTTCAGAATCTTATGAAATAAAAAAAGCCCCCTTAAAAGGAGGCTTCTTCTTTTGTGATAGATTTTACTTACAAGCTAAATCCATAAGCCAAACGTAGGCCAAAGAAACCTGTATTAGTACTATTTTGAGATAGCCCTTCATATTTAAGACCTAAATCTAATCCATTACTCCATGCATATCCTACAGCTGGAGAATACACGAATGATGTTCCGCTTCCGGATTTAGTACCAAAACCGGCACCTAACTCTGCTAAGCCATAAACACCAGAACCAGAATCGTTAAAGAAATATTTCACACCTGCTTTTACTGGAATGTATCCGTAATCAACTCCATCAAAAGTAGTATTGCCAACTGTGAAGTCTTTCGCAAATAAATGGGTATAACCAGCCGTTACTGGAATTGATAATTGTTTATCAATATCAAATTGATAACGTAAATCTACACCACCAACGAAATTATAAGCATCGCTTGTAGGGATACCTGCTGTTAGTCCTATTCCTAATTTTTGTGATTGTGCATTAACATTGGTAGTAAAAAATAATGCCACTACAGCTGCTGAAGTAGCAATGATTTTAGTAATTGTTTTCATTTTAAGGATTTTTATGAGTTAAAACTAATATGTTTCAACAAATACAAAGGCTATGCCAAAACAGCTTTGTTCAGCGTCTTTAACCAATAAACCAACGTTAAAATGACTAATAAAAATTAATTTTTGCTTCGTGAAACTTTTTCAATAACCATGTGTTTTAATTGGTTTATTGGTGCAGAAGCATCGAGCCAATGGATGTGAACACTGTCTTTTTCCATCTTCCTGAAAAAAGTATTTTGCCGTTTGGCATACTGGCAAATGGCAATGCCTAGTTTCGATTTTAATTCATCAAAAGTGAATAAGCCATCCAGATAATTCACAATAAATTTATATTCTAATCCATAGAAAACCAATATTTCTTTGCTGATCCCTTCTTCAAGCAATTGCTGCACTTCCTCAACCAATCCTGTTTCAAATCTTTGATCCAGTCGCGCTAAAATTTTTGCCCTTGTGATTTCTACCTCGTTCTTTAGTCCAAAAATGATTGGTTTTAATGCTGGTCGATCGATAATTTCGAGTTGATTATATTTCAGATATTCTGAAATCTCTAAAGCCCTGATCAGTCTCTTTTTAGAAGATAGATCAACATGATTGTGACTCAGACTTTTATCACTCTGCAATTTCTCAATTAATTCTTCTTTCGATGCCAAGTTTAATTGATCTCTTAGCTGTTCATTTACCGGAATGGCTGTAAAAGTTTGGTTTTGAAGAAGGCTATGGATATACATCCCTGTTCCTCCACAAAGGATTGGCATTCTATTTTTTTGTGTTACTGACTCAAATGTTTTATAAAAATCATTTTTAAAGGCATCAACATGATAACGTTCGCCAGGTGTTAGCATATCAATAAGATGGTAAGGAATTGTTTTGTTATTAATCTCATATTCCTGAAGGTCTTTTCCAGTACCAATGTCCATCTGCTTAAAAACCTGACGGCTGTCGGCACTTATAATTTCGCCATCTAAGGCATCTGCTACCTGAACAGCAAGTTTGGTTTTACCTGATGCCGTTGCACCTAAAATGATGATGAGATTATACTGATCCATTAAACCTGAGAATAAATTTTAAACTTCCTGTATTAAATACTTCTTCGCCCAAAACCTGATGATCCTTTTTGAGCTGACGGTTTAAATTTTCATCTAATATATAAGTATGAGGTTCAATAATTGAAGTTTGGATAAATCCAAGTTTGCTATAGGCCTCTCCTGCCGACCAGTCCCGATCTGCATAAGTCATTAAATCATCGGGTTTATGCATTTCTGAAAAATAAGCAATTAACTTACTCAATCCACCAGTAATGGAATAGCCGGATTTAACTGCAAATCTGATTAATTCTGCCGAGCGGTAATTTTCGGTATGGTTCATTTTGCGCAATGCCGAAAAAGTGGCCACTGCAACCAATTCTTCTTTTTCAAATAATCCAATTTTATAACGACTGCTCACTGGTCCTTGTAAGTGGTTTTGAGTTAAAAAAAGATCGGATACAGGTTTTGTTATTCTAAATGCTTTAGTTTTCCGACCATGAATGCGAATATTTCTCCCTAATAAAGATTTTATGCGTGCTAATACCTGAATAGGTCTTGATTGCCATAAATCTTCCCAAAGATGTACAAGTTTGATGTTCTTTTTGCGGTAATTTTCTTGTAATGTAGTAAGCTCTTCGGCAACGAATTTGTTATTCAAATTTACCAAATGAATAATTAGGTACTGATCAACCTTTAAGAAATGAAATTTGTCTTCTAAAAAAAAATGGCACTCAATTTCATTATTAGAAAGCGCTAAACTTAATTGATGATGCCAGTTATTATCAGAATTTAAAATATTCAATCAGCAGAAGGTTATTCGGAGAAATTATCTGCTGCAAATTTAACTATCAAATTATTAAATCCATTCTTTTTCTTTAAAGTTCGTATGGATAATTTCGATAAGGGTTTCTACTTCTTTTAGCTTAGAATCATCTAATTCTATGATTTTTAAACCTGCTGTATTGCCTCCAAAATCACTCAACTGTTCATTTTTTGTAGAAAATTCGGATGTGTTAACTTTAACTTCTACCTGGCTCCCATTGATATAAACGCCAGTAAAAAATCGTTCTGTTGTTTTTTCACCATTTAAATCGATATTTTTTTCACTATACAGATCATAACCGCTTTCGGAGTTTTCGTGCACAGTATAACCTCGGGTTGCGTAAGGCTGTATCCCTGCTCTAATGGTTTGAAAAATTTCTACAAGATCAGTTTTCATAATTCTATTGATTTTAGAATTTAAACAGCTTAAGGCGGGTATTGTTTAATTTTATTGTTAAAGCCACCAGTTTTCAGTTGGTAAATATTCATTTAAAATAACAGTTTCTCCTAATTTTGGGGTTACTAACGGAAATTGTTTTGCTAAAGCAGCCTCAACTATCCGTTTAATAGGTTCATCCCAAGGGTGCATAGCCAGGCTAAATTTACCCCAATGTACAGGCATTAAAACCTTTGCTTTCAAATCAATTGCCGCTTGAACGGTTTCTTCGGGAAACATATGAATATATGGCCAATAAGCGTTGTATTGTCCACATTCTAATAAAGCCATATCAAAAGGTCCAAAATCTTCTCCAATTTTGGCAAAATGTGTATCGTAACCTGAATCACCACCCAAAAACAGTTTACAGTTGGCGGTTTTTAGTACGAATGCCGACCAAAGTGTTTGGTTTCTTTTAAATTTCCTTCCGGTAAAATGCCTTGCCGGTACAGCGGTAAATTCTACGTGGTTAAACAAAGTAATTGATTGGTTCCAGCATAATTCATTGATTTTCTCTTTTTTAATGCCCCACCGCTCTAAGTGCTCACCTACACCTATTGAAGTTACTATTGTTTTAACTTCTGGCGCAATTTTAAGTATACTCTGATAGTCAAGGTGATCGTAGTGATCATGGGTGATCAACAAAATATCGATATTTTTAAATTGAGCTGCCTTTACTATTTCTGTACCTAAAAAAGTTTTGCTACCAATAAAAGAAAATGGAGATGGAGTTTTACTAAAAATAGGATCGACTAAAATCCTCAGGCCATCTACTTTGATCAGGTATGAAGAGTGGCCAAACCAGATAATTTCGGGATGATTACCTTTCGGTTTTCCATCAATATCAGGTGTTAAAAACGGAAGTGCTTTATCTGGCGATTTGTTGGGGTGTTTCTCTAAAAGGAAAGCTTTTAAAATTTTAAAAAAACTCACACCTTCGGGCTGCATGGGTGTTATCGACTGGTTTTGTAATGCGCCATCTCGATAAATGGGCAATTGTTGGATTTTCTTCAGTCTTGAACCTTTAGGTAAACGACCAAAAACTGGAAGGTTTATTATAATGAAAAAGATTATTACAATAAAAAATAAAATGTATATCACAGCCATTTTTAATAATAAAGAAACCAAAGTAACAATATGATTTTAAAAATGAAGCGGTGCTTATATATATGACGTATGGATTACTTCTTTACTTGAAAACAAAAAAATCCTTCTGGTGTAGAAGGATTTTTTTGTTTTCAAGTACTATTTTAAGAGCCACATGGCTTGGTTTACATCATCACTCCCACCGTATTGACTTGCAACGGCAAGCGATAGATTAGCTGAATTGTAACTCAGCTCATTTGAAGGGTAAAGCCATCTTAACGGAAAATTGGTAGATGGCGAATTTAAATTGGTTGACGAATTGAGCTTAAAAACCGGATATCCTGTTCTTCTATTTTCAAACCACCCCTGGTATTTGTTGCCTTGTAAAAAGCTGGCTGCATATTTTTGTGTAATCACTTGTGCTATTTGTTGTTCATTACTACCTGTTAAAGCAACAGTAGTTGGAAAGGCATTAATATATGCTGCATCCATTTTCATATTATGGTGATAATCAGCAAGATCTGGTGTATATTGTGCAATAAACTTCATGGAATTTGTAATACCGTTTGCATAGTAGGTTTGGGCGGTAGTACCTGTTATCCAGCCACGTATGGTGGCCTCGGCAAGAATAAATTGTAAATCCCAATAATTGAATACACCTACTGGCTCAGCATTTACAAGATTTACATACCTAATATTAATATCGGTATAGTCTTTATTTACTCTTCTGGTTTGCAAGCTCGAAAATGAATCTGAAGGTTCTACGCTTGGATATGCCGCGATATCAGATTGCGAAACACCAGCGGTAATTTTTACGGGTGATGGTTTAGCATAATAAAAAAGTCTTCTATCGCTAGTTGCTTTTAATGGTTCTAAAAGCACGTTTGTTAGCATTGTATAATTAGATTTCACAAATGAATTACCAGATCCTGCCGGAACATCGCTCCAAGGATAATTCTGGCCAGCAGTTGCATTATAAGCAAGCGCAAAGTTGTCGTTATAATCTCTCATTAATGGTCGGTTGGCTACAATATCTTTAAAACGCTCAATTACTTTTAAATCTGCATCTGCTGTTTTTTTATAGAGATTGATGAGTACATGCAGTTCAAAACTATTGGCTAATCTTCTCCACTTATCGGTACTTCCTGCAAAAATGGGGTCGCCTTCGAAATTATTACCAGCTGCAAATAAGGCATTTGCCTGATCTAATTCGTTTAATATGCCCAAAAATACTGTTTTTTGAGTATCGTATTTGGGTTGTAAGATTGCATCTGATTCTCCTTTTACAGCATCTGTATATGGAATGTCGCCAACTTGCATAGTGGTCATAAAAAACTGCCAGGCCTTTATAAAATGACCTAGTGCCTGGTATGATTTTTTCAGTCCATCATTAGTGGCGTAATTTTCCATTGGGGCAATATTGCGCAATAAAGTTATTCTGCTAAAATCGGTACGGCTTATTTTATTATACTGAAAATTTTCCTGCCCTTCGCCCCATGTTAAATACTTACCCAGTAAAAAAGGTTGCATAAAAGTTTTCGTAGAACTGATGTCGCTCCTGGTGATGTTTAAAATCATTCCCGTGGCAAGCATAGCCGAATTTACCTGGGTAGTTGCGTTAGGATTTGTGTTAATGGCGTCGAACTTGCTACAGCCATTACTTATCAATACCAATAATGGTAATAATAAGGTATATCTTAAAAAATTAATTTTCATAAAATTCTCTTTAAAAACATTAAATAACTAGAAACCTACTTTAACATTAAATCCAACCATTCTCATTGATGGTGAGTTTAAGTTTTCAGTATCAACATCAGGATCTGAGTATTTGAAATTTGTCCACATGAATAGGTTTTGGCCTGTTAAAGAGAAAGATGCACTCTTTAACCCTAACTTGGTAACAGCTTTTGATGGCAAGCGGTAACCTAATGAAACCTCTCGCAGTTTGATAAATGATTCGTTTTGTACCCTTTTATCTCCACCTCTGTACCACTGTGCGTAATCCTGATATCCGAGCGGTACATCATTAACAGCATATTTACGTGTATCACTTGTAATTTGACCATACTTATCATAAGTAACAGTACCAGAAACTACTTTAACACCCTGACCTACATAATTATTCTGTCCTAACACTACCTGGTTATAACGATAAATATTATCCGTTTCTGGCGCTGTTCCCGAATCGAACATTTTGTCATAAACATAATTATACATTAATCCACCAATTCGACCATCGATATTGAGGCCTAAAGACCAATTTTTGTAATTGAAATTATTGATGAAGCCAAAACTGAAATCAGGATCACCGTAGCCAAGTTTTTTAACATAATCACTCCAAACTGGATAACCACTTTCGTGAATTACATTTCCTTCAGGATCTTTTACCCAGTAGTTATCTGTGTAAGTATCTAATCTTTCTCCTTTTTTAACCCACAGGTTGTCTGCAGAATAAACAGGGTCGAGATTTACATAGTAACGGTGTTGGTTAGACCAATTGATGGTTGAATGCCATTCAAAATCCTTATTTCTGATTACAGATCCATCAACGGTAATCTCAAGTCCTCTTCTTTCATAAGTTTCCTGCGTATTAACCAATGTAGATGAGAACCCAGATGATGAAGGAATAGAGGTACTCACTTGTTGATTGTAATAATATTTATTAAAATAAGCCACATCGAAATGCAACCTTTTCTTAAATAAGTAAGCTGCAGCACCAATTTCATATGTTCTTTGAGCACTCGGCAACAGGCTATTGCCAAGTAACGATGAAGGATAACTTGCAGCGTTTAAAGTATTCCAGGCGGCAGTTGTTGTGTTGTAAGTTCGGTTATTGGCATAAACATCTAAAGCCGTTTTAAATACCGCCCAAGAACCACGGATTTTGAACATGTCGATTACCTGAGGCAATTTTACCAGCTCTGAAACAACGATACTTGAACCGATGGAAGGATAAAAATAAGAACGTGATTCTTTTGGTTGTGCAGAGTTCCAATCATTACGGCCAGTAAAATCAATAAAAATGGCATTATTATAACCAATCGAAGCCCTTCCGTATAAACTGTTGATCTGTCGGGTACCATAACCTTGAGAAACTGTTGGTGCTTCAACAGAACCTGCTAAAGAATAAAATGTTGGAGAAATTAAGCCATTTTTTGTTGTACCATTTAAAGTTTCATCAACATAATAATATACTGTACCACCTGCCAAAGCGTCTATCGAAAACTTGTTCAGTTTCTTTTTATAACTTAAAATAACATCATCATTGGTACTAAAACCCTTTGCATCCTGAATAGAATACATTCCTTTTGCATTCCACCCACTTCCGTTTACAGCTCCACCACGTGTAGAGAAAATATTCGCAGTTGGATTTCTGAATGTTGTTTTGTTGTTATAATTATCATAGCCTAAACGTACCAATAGATTAAAATCTTTATTGATTTGATAGTTAGCAGTTACATTTGCGTTTACGGTATTGGTTTCGATGCCATTTAATTTCTCGTAAGCAATTAAATAAGGATTGTCGTACCAATTGGTATACATCCAGTTTTGTGTTTTGTTTGGTTCCTTCCAATAATCTTGATAATCGCGGATATCATATTCAGTACCCGTCCACATAATTAATTGATACAAATAGCCCTGGTTGTTATATCCACCTCCCCAAATCTGATCGGCCCAACGACGGCTTACTCCCATATGCCCTTCCAATTTAAACTTATCACTAAGCTTCATTTCGCCAGACATGGTGAGGTTTATCATATTCAGGTTTTGATTTGGAAACTGACCTTTATTGTAAATATCATTCAAACCGATTCTGAAACTCCCATTTTCGCCAGATTGAGCAATACTTAAGTTATTATTCAGGATAAGTCCGGTAGACATGAAGTTTTTCAAATTATCTTTACCCTTCGATTCGAGGAGCATGTTATCTTCAAATTGTTTGGTAACCGGATTCCAATCTCTTGCTGTTTTGCCAACATCTAACTTTGGTCCCCACACATAATCATTGTCGATTACTCCATTTTGACCACGACCATAGGAACTCTGCACCTCTGGAATAGCCAGAAAACCCAATGAAGCCATGGTATTGCTGTTTATATCAATTGAAAGACCTTTGCCGGCAGCACCTTTTTTTGTGGTGATTAAAAGTACTCCACCCGATGCTCTTGAACCATATAATGATGATGCTGTTGGTCCTTTAAGTATGTCCATACTTTCAATATCGTCGGTAGGAATATCTCTTAAACTTAAATTACCATAGGGTACTCCATCAATAACCAATAATGCATTTTCGCCACGAAGTTCGATAGTAGGCCTGGCGTTAAATTCGGTTGAATTCTTAATTACTAAACCAGAAACTCTTCCAGTTAATGAAGTGGCTACATCAACACCTTTAACTGTTTGTAAATCTTTACCAGATACTTTTTGTACTGCATAACCTAATGATTTTTCTGATCGTTTAATACCCAACGCAGTTACCACAACATCTGTAAGTTCAGTTAAGGCAGGCGTTAAAGAAATAGTATAATCTCTATTGCTATCGATAGTGATCTCACGTGCATTATAACCAATGTACGAAATAATCAAGGTGGTGCCAATATTGGCGTTGATTGAGAAAACTCCATTGGCATCAGTTGTAGCTCCAATTTTTGCACCTTTTAGTTGTATGCTGGCTCCAATAATGGGATTACCATTTTCATCTAGAACTTTTCCACGTATGGTTTCGAAAAACGGTTTTAGAACGATTTCTGTTTTCTTTTTAAGCACAATTGTTTTGTCGAATATTTTATAACTCAACGGCTGGTCTTTAAAACAAAGATTCAACACCTTTTCAATCGATACATTTTTCACATCAATGCTTACTTTTTGTGCATTTTGTAGTTCGAGGTTGTCGTATAGGAAAACATATTCGCTCTGTTTCTCGATCGACTTAAATATTACATCCATTGAAGCATTTCTTTGTTTCAATGTGATATTCTGGCTATAAACACTTGCGCTTACCTGACAAAGGCTTGCCAATAAAAATATTGTTGTTAGCTTCATCACCAATATTATTTGGGTTGATTTGCACCGCTCCTTAAACGCGGTGTTAAAAGGCATACTGAAATTCATAAATCTGAATTTGGATTTAAAATATGATTGCTTAGATAACTTATTGTATTCCTGCAGCTTCAACTGCATAGAAAGAATTATCTCCAAAAACGGCAGCTGAAAATGGTACGAACATTTCATGACTTTCTTTAGAGAAAATTAGTTTGATGGTCTTTTCCTTGCGTATTATTTCTTCATATGTTATTGGTTTTATTTCTTTGGTTTGGTTTTTTATTTAGGGTTTACAGTAATCTGATTATGCTCTATGTTACAATGAATACCTGAGTACGATAGCATTTCAATTAGTTTTATCGCGTTTACACTTCTTGGTATTTTTCCAGTATATTGTTTTGTTGGAATGGCACCATTATAGCTCACATCAGTATCATACCAGCGTGAAATCTGACGCATTACAGATTGAAGATCTGATTTTTCAAATTGGAAATACCCATTTTTCCATGCAATTATCGCATCTGGATCTTCTACTTCCTGAATATTAATTTGGTCAGATTGTTGATTAATATTAGCTTGCTGTCCAGGTATTAAAAGAGCTTTTCTATTGCCACGTTTAATTTCAATGCTTCCCTCTAATAAAGTGGTACGTTGATATTCTTCATCATCATACGCATTAATGTTAAAGTGTGTTCCCAAAACTTTAATATCAGATTGATCGGTATGCACAATAAATGGTTTGTTTTTATTTTTAGCCACCTCAAAATAAACTTCTCCACTTATTTCTACCCTTCTATTTGCACCATTAAAAGCAGTTGGGAACTTAATCGAAGAAGCTGCATTTAACCAAACTTCAGTACCATCAACCAAAATCAAATGGTATTGCCCGCCACGGGGTGTGATTACAGTATTAACGGCGACAGATTTTGAATTGGTGTTCCGTGCGAATCGATAAATTAACTCTCCACTTTTGGTTTTAACAACTTTAACGCCCAATTGATCAGCAATCTGCCCATCCGAAGCATTATTTAAAACGATTTTCGATCCATCAGCCAATAACAACACCGCATTATCCCCGCCCGGAATAATACTTGATTTCTTACCTTTTAGAGATGTGTTTAAAGAAGAATGATCTGTTTGTTTTAAATAAATATAAGTTCCTGTTAGTAAAATCACTATAATAGCTGCAGCTTTTAAAAGTAAAGGATAAAATGCCTTAAGCTTTAGTGGCTTTTTCTCATTTTTCTTCTCTTCAATTCGCGCACTTATATTTTCGAAAATTTGCTTTTTAGTCTCTTGGTTATTAAATTCATTTTGCATTAATTCTTCTCCATCTACACGGTCATACCATTCCTCTACCATCATCCTTTCGGTTGGGTTAGCGGTTTGATTATTATATTTCTCGATTAAATATTTAATTTCTTCGGTATTCAAAATAGCTGCATTTATAGTGATATACGGTTACGCTGGAAAAAGTACCATACCATTTTTATTATTCTTGAAATTATTTTTTGGAAGCCGTTTACAGCTATTGTTAACAGGTTATTATAAGTGTTTAGCAATAAATAATGCCAATAGTGCCAGAGAAGAATCGTAATTTTTAATTTTTGTCCGCAAACGCTGGTATGCCATTTGAAGTTGATTTTTAACGGTTTGTTCTGATAATGATAAATTGTTTGCTATTTCTCTGATCGAAAGATCGTCTTCTTTTTTTAGTATATAAATCTCCCTCATGCGTATTGGCATACAGTGTACTTCAGCATCTATAATTGCTTTTAACTCTTTTTCGAGCAGACGATTTTGGGAATGGATATCAGCAACACTTCCACTCGTGGCAAAATTAACAGCATATCTTAACCGCACTTCATCTTTTTCGTAAAGTTTCAAAATTTTATTGCGGAGAATGGCGAACAGATAAGCCAGTACGCTACCTTCAGCATCTAAAAGATCAATTTTATCCCACAAACTAACGAACACATCCTGAACCAGATCTTTTGCAATATCTTTACAATGTATCTTCTTATAGGCTTGTTTGTAGAGCGCAGCCCAATAAGCATCGAACACCAGGTTGAAGGCTTTATTTTTGTTCAACTTTACAAGAAGAAAAAAATTACTTTCTAATTCTTCGTACATATATGAGATAAGGGAGTGAGACTATTAGGTTTTTTAAAGAATACCAAAGAAAGAACATCAGTATTAATCCAATGTTAATTTTAATAAAATAATATTACGGTTATTTAAATATAATTGGCTAAAAGTGATCTGCTCGATAAAGGATAAACTTATTCCTTAATTTTAATCGTATCTATATGGTTAAAATGTAATAATCTGGGTGTAAATTATGTTAAGCAATTTCATCGGTAAATGTGCTGTTAAACCAAACTTAAATTTTATACCTTTGAAATGGGTTAAACATATAGCTTAGATAACTTATTGTACCTGCATGCAGGAAAATAGCCCAATTTAGCGAGGAGTGGTACGAACACTTCTCGTTTTTTGTTTAAATACCCCTCCAAATTGAGGGGCACTTTTGTTAATCATTGGGGGTATCTCTTTTATGGTTATATCAATTTTAATTTTTGAGTACTAAAATTGCTTTCCATTTATAATTTTTTTAATATTATTCGTAAATGTTAAGCCCTGATTCTTCATCGAATGTATTGATATTTACATCGTGGAGGAAAGAATTGAGAAAAAAAAACAACGCAAACGTTTGATTAATTTTGTATTATTACATATTGAAGAAATTTAATGTAGTTTAGCAATTACAATGCAATCGAAACCAACAACCATTAAAGAAATAGCCAGAATTTTAAACATTTCTCCCTCAAGTGTTTCCAGGGGATTGCACGATCACCCTAGTATTGGAGCAGTAACGAGAGAAAAAATTAAACAATTGGCAAAGTCTCTAAACTATGAGCCTAACAATGCTGCTATCCTATTTCAAAAAGGAAAGACTTATACCATTGGCGTAATTTTACCCGAACTTTCTGAACACTTTTTCTCTATTGCCATTTCTGCAATTGAAGATGAGGCGATTAAGAAAAACTATACCGTAATTTTTGCTCAATCGCATGATAATTATGAGCAAGAAGTTAAACTCGTTGAAAAGATGAAAAATCAGCGGGTAGATGGTTTGTTGGTATCAATCAGTAAGGATACTTCGAAGTTCGATCATTTTGAGAAACTGAATTCTTTCAATATCCCTGTCGTATTTTTTGATCGCATACCACCTTTTAAAAATGTTCATTATGTAGCCTGTAGTTTAGAAAGTGCAACAATTAAAGCGGTTAACTACCTGCTTAAAAAAGGACATAGAAGCATAGGGATGATTAACGGACCAACAACCTTATATGCAAGTGAAGAGCGTAAGGATGGTTATATGCAGGCCATTACCTTTAACCGCTTAAAGTTTGACCCCTCATTGGTGGTAAATTGTGATTTGACGGAGCAAGGCACCATAGACGCCGCCAATCAATTTTTAAATCATAAAAGAAAACCTACGGCAATTGTTACTTTTAACGATTATGTGGCACTTTTTTTAATTAAATATTTCAAAAAGCTTAACGTAATTAACGATTTTGATGTGGTGAGTTACGCCAATTTGCCTATTATCAGTTATTTAGATAACTCGCCTGTTGCTTCGGTTGAACAATATCCTTATTTACAGGGACAAAAGGCCGCAAACATCTTATTAGACCTTATTCATAGCCCGAATTCTGAAAATCAGGCATATTACAATACCATTGTAGAATCTGATTTAATCGTGAATGAGGTAAAAGAATAACGAAACAAACGTTTGCGCTAAGTTTTTAGTTTTTGTTTAAACTTCCCGGTAAAACATGGAACTGTTTTTTAAAAGCTGCAATAAAATGCTGTGCATTTTTATAGCCTACAAGAAAAGCAACTTCATTTACAGTTCTTTTTTCTTTGGATAAAAGATAATATGCTTTTTCCATCCTAATCTTGTATAAATAACCAAATACGGTATGTCCGGTTAGTTCTTTAAAGCCCTTTTTAAGTTTATAATCATTTATTCCAGCTTTACGCGATAGCTCAATTAACGAATTGGGCTTTTGTAGATCTTTTTCTACCAGCTGCTTAGCATACAAAATCTTATCTACATCTTCTTGTTTTAAAACGACAGACAGCTTTTCTTGCTTTTGATTTAGATAAATAATGATGAGGTCGAATATCCTGGCTTCTAAAAATAACCGCTTTGCCCTACCCTCATGTTTATGGCTAAGCAAATGCTGTAACATTAAACTGATTTCTGGTAAGATCGACTCTTGCGTATTTAAAAAGTTGTTTATAATGAACTCGCGACCTGCCATTTTATTAAAATAGCTTTCAGTAAGCTGTATATAAATGTATTTTGTTTTCTCAGTCACGCTAAATTTAATGGCATTTATCTTGCCCGCATTAATGTTCTGTTCGTATTTGGAAAGTGATAATTGGTTATCCAGTTGATGATTTAGATAATATTGCATGGCCCCACTCAAGCAAAATAGAAAGCCGATATTTGGATAAGATGATTCAAATAAAAAGTACTCCGTTTTATTAGGATCTATTTCAACAATGCTAATGTGTATCCCGCTAAACCACTTTTCTCCGAAATGCAACATGGTATTTTCTGTATCCAATTTTACGGCTATCTCATCAATATCTTTATTGCTATCAAAATTTTGGGAATAGGAATTTTTGTAAATGATATTTCCTTTTGGATAGGTTGAGAGTTTAAATTCCATAAATGATTTAATCCGTTTGGCGGTATTAATTATCCGTTTAACGTTATCTGATTTTTGTGATTATGCACAAATTTGCACAATTATTTATAATTAGTCTAAATAAATGAAGATATATTTATCAATTGCCTTATCGCTTTGTGGATTTGTTACTGTGGCTCAAGAAATTAAAGTTGACACAACAAAGGCAAATGATTTAAAAGATGTGGTGGTAACCGGGCAGTATGGCCCGCAAACTTTAAAAAACTCGGTATACAATATTAGAACCATCACTGCCGAGCGGATAAAACTTAGGGCTGGCACCAACGTGCAACAGATTTTAAATACAGAGTTGGGTTTCCGCTTTAGTAATGATTTGACTTTAGGCACTACGGATATTCAACTGATGGGAATGACGGGTAGAAATGTTAAGATACTTTTAGATGGTATCCCTATGGCTGATCGATCTGATACGCGAGAAAGTTTAAATCAGATTGATATCAATACTATTGAACGGATTGAGATTGTGGAAGGACCAATGTCTGTAGTTTATGGAGCCGATGCACTGGCAGGGGTAATTAATATCATTACTAAAAATCCTACAAAAACAACCTTAAATCTATCTGCAAGGGTACAGGAAGAAACCGCTGGCAATGAATATGATGCTTTATCCGGAAAAGGTAATCATACGCAGAATTTTAGTGCCAACTGGAAGAATAACCAATGGAGTGTAATAGCAGGTTTCACTCATAACGATTTTGGTGGATGGAATTTGGCAGGTAAAACAGCAACAATAGGTGAAGTTGCTGCTGTTACCAACAGATGGAAACCGAAAGAACAGTACTTAGGAAATACCAAAATTGGCTACCGTAATAACAATTTCAGCATTTGGTATCGCTTGGATGGCTTGAAGGAAGATATTGATGTGCGAAACGGCTTGAACCCAAATACTTATAAAGGTGTATTGCAAACCTATACCACACACCGGTATACACAACAGCTCCAATCTGAATATAGGATCAGCAATAAACTACAATTGTCTGCTATTGCAGGTTTTACAAATCTCGATCGCGCCACCAGAACGGTTATTCATGATTTTACTAATAATACCGAAGTATTATCAACAGCAGCCGGAGAACAGGATGTAGCAAAATTCAACTCAACCAATTTTAGAGCTACAGGCATTTATCGTTTAAATAACTCGGTATCCATTCAACCTGGTTTTGAATATAGCAGAGATGCAGCAAGTGGACAAAGAATTATGGGATCGCCGGTAATAAACGATTATGCAGCATTTATTACCGCTGAAATTAAATTGGGAAACATTGTAAATATCAGACCAGGATTAAGATTTATTAAAAATTCCATTTACGATGCGCCACCGGTAATACCATCGTTAAATGCTAAATTTATCTTATCACAAGACCTTGATTTGCGCTTGGCTTATGCAAAAGGTTTCCGATCCCCTGCCCTCAGAGAACTATATTACGATTTTGTTGATGCCAGTCACAACATTTTTGGAAATCCAGATTTAAAGGCAGAAGAATCGAACAGTTTTAATGGCTCTTTGGTTTGGGCTGGTATCCACGATAAAGATATCGAATTCCGCTCAACATTAACTGGGTTCTATAACCTGGTTAGAAACAGAATTGAATTTGCTGCCAGCCCTACCAATAATACCATTACCACCCTTGTTAATATTTCCAGATATAAAACCACAGGTGGTACGCTGGATAATGTGTTAACTTATAAAAAGAACCTTCAGGCCTCACTTGGAGTATCCTACATTGGCAGGTATAGTGGTTTTGATAGTGACAGCAATCTTGAGATACCAGAATTTGTATGGGCTACAGAAGTTAACTCGAACATTACCTATACTTTTCCGAAACTGCGTGGTAGCATAAGTTTGTTTTACAAGTATACCGGAAAACTGCCTAGCTATCAGCTTTTTGCAGCTAACGATGTTAATACCATACTACTGACAAAGATTGGCGATTTCCATACAGCTGATTTAATGTTAAACAAGAACCTATTTAAATCATTAAGCATTAATGCAGGTGTTAAAAACCTTTTTAATGTAACACAATTGACTAATACTTCCGCTGTAGCAGGTGGAGCACATAGTTCAGGTGGAGCTGTACCCTATAGCTATGGTCGTTCTTATGTACTGGGCTTAAGTTATAATGTAAATATACTTTAATTATAAAATAATATAATCACAATAAACATGAACAAATTTAACTCCATGATTGCCATTGCTTTGTTAGCAATAACCTTTACAGCTTGTAAAAAAGATACAGACGAACCCATATTTGTTGTTCCGCCATCTGATGGAAGTACGTTAACACTTAATGGCCTAGTTGGTGCAGAGACCGGCAGTGCTGCAGGTAATAGTGTTTTTGTTGACTTTAGCAGCGATAAACAAACAGCTGTAGAAAGAGATAGTTGGGATTTAGGTTTTTATTCTGGGGCAGACTTTAAAGTAATCTTAAACTCAAGTAATGGTGCTTCTGCTTTAGTAATCAATAAAACAGATTTAAATGCTGTAACAATTGCCGATTTTGATCCTAATGCATTAAAAGTTGGCCAGGGCCAGGGCAATTTTACAATAGTTGATGATGGCAGGGAAGCTAATATTTTAAATAAAACTGCTATTGCAACTATTTCAGCCACAGACGCAGAAAATAAAGTTTATATCATTAACAGAAAAGGTGGTTCTGCAACTGTTTTGGCAAATAATGAGCTTTATAAAATCAGGATAATAAGAAAAGGTGCTACGGGATATACTTTACAATACGCAAAAGTAACCGAAACTACATTTAAAACACTTGATGTGACTAAAAATACAGATGCCAATTTTCAATTTGCTTCACTAGTTAAAGGAACAGCCGTTTCAGCGGAGCCAGCAAAGGCAAGCTGGGATATTGTTTGGGGTTACAGCATGTACTGGACGGGCACTTTTCCTTATGCCTTTTCTGATTTGATTTTCATTAATAGCTTAGGTGGTACATCTGCGGCAATTGTTACTATTACGGATACAAAAACTTATGCATCATTTTCGGAATCCAACGTTTCTGGAGAAACATTTTTAACCAATAGAGATGCTATTGGATCGGGATGGAGAAGCACACAACCTGCTACAGGTGTTAACACAAAGGTTTTTTATGTAATTAAGGATGCAGCTGGTAACGTGTACAAACTAAAATTCATCTCTATGGGCGCTGGTGATGCAGGTACACGTGGTAAACCGGTAATCGAGTATAAATTGATTAAAAAAGGATAAGGTTGGGTTAACGCTCACCGGATTAAAAAAATATGTTTTGTTAGTTGGATAAAAGCTCTCCGCGATGGGGAGCTTTATCTTTTTAAGGGCTCGGTCGGAGACTTACGAAGTCTGATAGCCTTGGTGCAGGTAGATTTTGTAAGTCTAGCCTAGATAGTTCTCTCCCCTCTTGCAACAGGCAGGCATTCCGTTTCGCTTCAGTAGAGACGAAGCTTTGTGTAAATCCGTCTACTGAACTTGTTTCAGAATCTATCATGCTACAAACAGAGTTAAGCTAATAAAAAAGACCCTGAAATAAATTAAGGGTGACGTTTGGGGAGACTTACGAGGTTTAACAACAAACGGGTCGTCATTTCGAGCAGAGTGCAACGTAACCGAGAAATCTATCGTGGCAGATCTCTCCACTCCGTTATGCTCCGGTCGAGATGACTACATTTTTTATATAAACGCAAAAAGGGTTCTGGCAAACCAGAACCCTTTTTGTTTCTTACTCGCGAAATATTATTTGCCAGTATTTTTCTTGTCAGTTACTTCTGCACGGATTTCTTGTGCTAAAACTTTAAGATCTTGCATTGCTTTACGCACACGAGTACCAGCAGCTGCATTGCCAGCAT
>Ga0308165_1002692_pt1 | contig 20480 bp, 18 predicted proteins | sample PhyWR2_FD_201032 | JGI IMG/M metagenome (GOLD analysis project Ga0308165, IMG submission 201032) | Phyllosphere microbial communities from UC Gill Tract Community Farm, Albany, California, United States - DLSLW.R2 | ecosystem: Host-associated > Plants > Phyllosphere > Unclassified | place: USA... | reverse complement strand
TCATTGATGATGCCGCCGTAGTTCCAAATCTCGACTTCGATTCCCGGTTGCGTCAGTGTGTGACGAATGAGATCCGTTTCCCGGATCAACGCTGTCTGTTTCGTCATCGCCGATCACCTGCCACTTGTCGGCTGACCGTTTCAAGAAAGCGGTCAAGTCCCGCCTGCCCGTCCGGCGTCTGTTTAAAGACACCACAATCTTCGAGACCACGGACAAATTTTGCCGCGACCGCTTGGCGGACATACTCCGTCACGTCTTGTCCGTTGTATGCTGCCTTCAATTCCATTGCCCATTCTTGATGCGAAGGAGCTGTCGAAGCAGCCGTCCCTACGATGAACTGTTCGACTTGCTTGAGTTCACTTAACAGACGGGCCGGCAACACCGCGAGTCCCATTACCTCAATCAAACCGATATTTTCACGTTTGATATGGTGAATGTCGGCATGCGTATGGAAAATGCCGTCCGGATGTTTTTCCGATGTCCGGTTGTTGCGCAGGACGAGATCAAGTTCAAACCGTTCGCCGCGCATCCGGGCAATCGGTGTCACCGTATTGTGGCGGATACCGTTCGTTGCCGCAAGAATCTCATGTTCGGCATCTTCGTATGTCAACCAGGTCTGATAGACCTCGTCCGCCGCATCAAGTAATGCGGAAGCGTCGGTACTGCTCAGACGAACGACCGTCAACGGCCAATGCAGTGTTTCGCCGGTGACGTCCGGGTGATCCGGTAAGCCAAACTTCTGTAACGTCTTCGCCCGGTCCATCGCAAATTCATACCGGCCGCCCTGATAATGATCATGCGTCAAAATCGATCCGCCGACAATCGGCAGGTCCGCATTGGATCCGGCAAAATAATGCGGGAACTGCGCGACGAATTCAAGCAATCGCGCAAAGGCTTGGCGGTTAATGACCATATCCCGGTGCTCCTGCGACAGGATGATGCTGTGTTCGTTGTAATAGACGTACGGTGAATATTGTAACGCCCAAGACTCGCCACTGAGTGTCAGCGGTACAATCCGGTGATTCGCACGGGCCGGATGATTGCTCCGTCCGGCATAGCCGACGTTTTCAACACACAAGAGACAGGTCGGGTACGTTGATTCGACAATTTCTGTCTGGGCCGCCGCAATTTCACGGGGATCTTTTTCCGGTTTTGACAGATTGATCGTAATATCGATTTCCCCGTAGACCGTGTCCGCCTGATACTGAATATTTTTAGCGATGCGTTTTGTCTGGATGTAATTGTTCGCTTGACTGAGCTGATAAAAATAGTCAGTCGCCTGTTGCGGATGTTCCGCGTACAGCTGACGGAAAGTCGAAGTGATCTGAGACGGGCGATCGACGAACACATCCATCAATTCTGCCGCTAACCGTTCTTTTTCGTCCAGACGCGGTGCCAGTTTCCCGGCCGTGATCTGTTGTTCAATCATCTCGTCCAAAAGATCAGGAATCGGACGCGTCCCGACGGTTCCCGGATCCACGTATGCAGCTTCCCCGAGCAAGGATAAGAGCCGGTTCCTTGCATAGACCGTATCTTCCGGTTCGATCAACCGTTGACGGACCGCCTGCTCTGTTAATTGTTTGATGAGTTCATTCATCGCCATTCACTCTCCTAACTCTCTCTTTACCGTACAGGTGTTTTGTAGCCTTGCGGACGCTGTTCGTGCCAACGCCATGCATCTTGAATGATCGTGTCGATTTCTGTCCGGCGCGGTGTCCAGCCGAGGAGCGTTTTCGCTTTATCAGAACCTGCAATCAACGTACTCGGGTCTCCGGCGCGTCGTGCGACAACCTGTTCCGGAATTTCATGTCCCGTTACGCGGCGTGCCGCTTCAATGATTTCCCGGACTGAAAAGCCGCGGCTTGAACCGAGATTAAAGACGTCACTCGTGTTGCCTTGTTTTAAATATTCCAGTGCCAACAGATGGGCATCGATTAAATCCTCGACATGGATGTAGTCGCGGATACACGTGCCGTCTTCCGTCGCATAATCATCGCCGTAAATCGAAATCACCGGCCGCTGACCGTTAGCGACTTCGAGAACAAGCGGAACCAGGTGGGTTTCCGGTGTATGATCTTCTCCGATTTCACCCGTTGCACGTGCTCCGGCAACATTAAAGTAGCGGAGCGCGACATAGTTCAGACCATACGCCGTTTCACACCAACGCATCATCTTTTCCATCATCAGCTTCGTTTCCCCGTAAGCATTCGTCGGATTCGTCGTGGCCGTCTCAAGAATCGGCATCTGTTCCTGTTCACCGTACGTGGCAGCTGTCGACGAGAAGACGATTTGCTTCACGTCATGTGCCATCATGGCTTCAAGCAATACTTGTGTGCCGTAGACGTTGTTATCAAAATAAGCGAGCGGGTGCTCCATCGATTCGCCGACTAACGAAAAGGCCGCGAAATGTACGACCTGATCGATGGTTTCCGTCTCAAACACCGTGTCAAGGAAAGCACGATCCCGGATATCCCCTTCGTAAAAACGGGCTTTCGGATGAACCGCTTCCCGGTGTCCCGATTTTAAATGATCGATGACAACAACATCTTGTCCGGCATCGACCAATTGATAGACTGCGTGTGATCCGATATACCCTGCTCCACCTACTACGAGTACTGCCATTTAGATGACCTCCTGTTCGACTTCTCGTGCTCCATCGCCAACGGTTGCGGTATAAAACGATGCCGGATAACCGATTTCAGTCTCATATGCGTGTCCGACTGCCGTCATGAATGTTTCCACTGTGTCGTCTTCGACGATCGCAATCGCACAGCCGCCAAAACCGGCACCTGTCATCCGGGCACCAAGAACTCCCGGTTGCGCCCAAGCGGCTTCGACCAATGTATCAAGTTCTTTCCCCGTTACTTCATAATCAACCCGTAACGAACGGTGGGAAGCATTCATCAGTTGACCGAATGCTTCGAGCCGGTCTTCTTTGAGTGCGTCCAGTGCCTGCAACGTCCGTTCATTCTCAGAAATCGCGTGCCGGGCGCGTCGTTCCAATCGTTCGTCCTCAAACGAAATCGTTTCGAATTCATCCATCGACCATTGACCGAGTGAGGCATACGGACGGTACTGTTGCAGATAAGCTAGCGCCGCTTCGCATTCCGAGCGGCGTTCATTGTATTTTGAATCGGCCAGTTCACGGCGTTTGTTCGTATTCATGATGATGATCGTATAACCGGATAAATCAAGCGGCGCATACGTGTACTCAAGCGTCTCACAGTCAAGCAACAGTCCGGATCCGGCTTTGCCCATGCCGATTGCAAACTGATCCATGATGCCGCTGTTGACACCGATGTACTGGTTTTCGACCTGTTGACCGTATTTAACGAGTTCGATCCGATCGATATCCAGAGCGTATAGTTTGTCGAGCAAAACACCGATGACGAGTTCGAGTGACGCGGACGAAGATAATCCGGCACCATTCGGAATATCCCCTTTAATTAAAATATCGCACCCTGTATCAATCCGGTAACCGGCTTCCCGTAAGACATGAATCATTCCTTTGGCATAGTTGGCCCAGCCGTGAGCAGATTGAGGCGTCAAGTCATCACCTGCGACTTCAATGATCCCGTCATCTTCAAAATTCAGCGAATAAAACCGAAAGACCGCATCGTCCCGTTTTCGGGCGACCGCATGGGTGCCGAGCGTCAAGGCACACGGAAAGACATGACCACCGTTATAATCTGTATGTTCTCCGATCAAGTTAATCCGGCCCGGTGCAAAAAAGCGGTGGGTCGACGATTGACCGAATTGTTGTTCGAAAATCTGTTCTAATGTCTGGTCTGTCATACGATCGGCTCCTTTGACTCTGATGTAGGGATGCTGCGATGAACCGGTTGGATCCGCAGGCAACGTGCTTCATAATCGTTCGTGTAGTTCCAGGTCAAACCTTGTTGCATCAAGTAAGCACCGCTCAGTTGACGGTCTTCAACCTGATAAAGTGTGGTCGCTTCAAGGCCGGCTAACCGGAAATGGTAGTGACCGATTCCGTGTTTCCGCATCGGTGCGACCGCCAGGATAACGGTTTGATCGTGTGACGTATACTGCATCAGCGAGGTCATCACGCGGTCCGCCTTCAACCGGTACTGACGACCGAACTGAACGGTTTCCCGAATCGTTTTGTACGTCGCAATCCATTCAGCTGCTTCCGCCAATTCTTCCGTTGTCCATTCGCTTAAATTACCGCCGATGCCGAGTGTTCCCTGCATCGAAGACACAAAGCGTGTCGCAAGCGGTAAATCCCGCCCGTTGAGCCAGTTTGGACCATCCGTCACCCAGCAACTCATCATCTTCGCATTGTAGGCAAATGAGAAATCGTGTTGAATCGTCAAACGATCCAGTGGATCCGTGTTGTCACTCGTCCAGACTTGTTCCGTCCGTTTGAGAATTCCGAGGTCGATCCGTCCGCCGCCTCCGGCACACGCTTCAAAATCAACTTCCGGATGACGGACGCGTAATCCGTCAAAAATCCGGTACAGTGCATCGACATGCCGCTTCCATAATTCCTGTTGTTCTGCCGGTGTCGCACCCGGGAGAGCCGGTTCCGAAAACGCACGATTCATATCCCATTTGATGTAATCAATGGCGTGGGTTGCGAGCAGTTCATCCATCATCTCGAACACAAATTGTTCGACTTGCGGTAAACCGAGGTTCAGAACAAACTGATTGCGTGATGTCGTCCGGCGGGCACCGGAACTGTGATAAATCCAGTCGGGATGGGTCCGGTAAAGATTCGAATCCGGATTGACCATTTCGGGTTCAACCCACAAACCAAATTGCATGTTTTGTTGTTTCACGTAGTCGATCAACGGCGTCAGACCGTTCGGGAATTTCTCCGGATTGACGACCCAGTCACCGAGACCGGCCTGGTCGGAGTTCCGTTCCCCGAACCAGCCGTCATCGACGACAAACAGTTCACAGCCGATGGCAGCGGCTTGATCCACCAGTGTCCGTTGACCGTGTTCCGTCACGTCAAAATAGGTCGCTTCCCAGGAGTTATAGAGCACAGGCCGGACCTTGTTCCGGTCCGATTCCGGCATGATGATGTCACGCTGGAAATCATGTGCGCGCGCACTCATCCCGGCAAAGCCGTCTGCCGCGTATCCGATATAAAATTCCGGTGTCGTAAGATGCTGACCGGCTTCAAGTCGCCAGCTGAAATCAAACTCATTCATTCCGCCCGATAGTTGGACGAATCCGAAGGCATCCTGCTCGAAGTGCATCGACCAGTTGCCGGAATAAGCGAAATGTCCGTAAATAACTTCGCCGGCTGATTCTGTTGCGCTGTGTTCCAAAGCGAACCACGGATTTGCCTGGTGACTCGTCACACCCCGTCGGCTGTCAATCGTCTTACGTCCCGGAGTCAGCGGTGTGACTTGTTTTTGGAATTCACCGGTCCATGTTCCCGCGAAGTGGTGTAAGTTCAAGTCCGGTCGTTGTAAAATTCCCATCGCAAACGATTGGGCCGTCGTCAACCGGACGGATTGTGTTCCTGTGTTTTCAATCACGAGTGATCGTCCGATCATATCGTACGTTTCGTACAGATCGTATTTGATACCGACCCGGAGTTCCTGTAACGAATCAAACAACCATAAGATCAATCCATTATCGGATTGTTCGGCGCGTTCAAAAACGAACTGACTGATTCGTTGCCCGTCCTCCCGTTCTGATTTTAAAGTCGGTTCTGTGTAGACCATCTCACCAAATGGAATGAAGTCATAGACCGCAACCCCGTCCGGCGATTCAAATGAGCTGTGTGCCAGGACCGGATTCGGTAAGGCTTCATAGTCGGATGGGTACGGCAGACGCGCTCCAAAATACGTATGCAACACTTTGCCGTGCTGTCCGATTGTCACGACATGCGCGACGTGTTGTCCTTCGAGGACGAAACGCTGATTCGGCAGTTCAAGAATGGCCATGGTCGTTCTCCTCCTTACGTTGTCAGAATCAGCGTCTCGAGTGGGGCGAGCGTCACTGTTCCACTATATGTCTCGTTCGTATTCAACTCTTGATAGGCAGCATCGAGTACAACGTCCCGGCTTGCTTTCGTATCGTGATTCATCAGGAAGAGGAAATCACGTGTCTCACCATGACGGCGGACAATCTCGACTTGATCCGGTGCTTCAAACGTTTGAACACCGGCATCGAGAAACGCTTGACGGTAAATCGTATCGATCATCGCATCGTCAACCGATGCGCCGATATAGGTAATCGTTCCTTTGTATTCGTTGCGTGTCACGGCAGCGACGCCGTCATAAAACGTATCGCGGTAGACAGCAAGCGGTTCAGCTGTCGTCGGTGTAATCAAATCACACCAGAGACGGGCCGGTGAACCTTGTCCTTCGAAGGCACCAATCCCTTCCACCCGGTTTTCCTGCACGGCCTGCAACGATTCGTACTCATCGATTTCGATTCCTGCGTACGGTGCGAACTTCCCTGGCAACGTCAGTGGCAGGACATTGTTATGCGGATCCTTGACACCGGTCCGGTACGTAAAGATGACGTGTCCGCCCTGCTCCATATAATCAATTAACGACTGGTCAAACGTCGGATTCGTCAGGAAATACAGCGGAACGATAATTAATTTATATTGATCCAGTTTGTCCCCCGGGAAGACGATATCCGTCGACGCTTGACGCCGGACAGCACCACCATAGAACCGGACGAACTCGGTCCGGAAATCAAACGCATCACTGTGCGGCTGATGGGTCCAGGCCCAAACGTTCTCTTGATCAAAATAGACGCCAACTTCCGCCTGATAGCGGCTTGCATTGATCTCGTCACCAAACGTGTTGAGTTCAGTCATGATTTGTTTGACTTCATTGAATTTACGCTTCGGTTTTCCATCGTGATCGATGATCCCGTGGCAAAACTCTTCTGTTCCGAACAAAGCCGCCCGGAAACGGAAATAGACGATAGCTTCGGCACCACGTGCGACCGCCTGATACGTCCACAACCGGATGTGACCGGGACGCGGCAAGTAACCGATTTTACTCCAGCCTTGCGCGCCGCTGAGTTGCTCCATGACCCAAAAACCTTTCCCTTGTTTTGAGGAGCGGCAAAGGTCATGATCGCTCGCCATCTTCTCGAAACGGTTCGGTTCCGGCAATCCACCCCAGACCGGATAGTTGTCAAAGGCGACGTAATCAAGATCCTGTGCCATCTGCTGTTGATTGACGGCCATATCACTGTACACGAGGTTATGGGTAATAAAGGCATCCGGATGAATGTGTTCCCGGAGGGCATCGACTTGCAGTTTGTTGTAATGGTTGTAACCGTCAGCACAAAAGCGGTCGAAGTCGACGAGTAATGATGGGTTATGTTCCTGATAGACTTTCCGCGGCACCGGGATTTGCTCCCATGCCGTATAGGTCTGACTCCAGAAGACGGTTCCCCATGTTTCATTTAACGCATCGAGCGTGCCGTAACGGTTTTTGAGCCACACCTGGAAAGCAGCCCGGTCGATATCGCTGTAGGAACGGTCTGATTTCTCATGACCGTATTCGTTGTCCGTCTGCCAACCGATGACGCGCGGGTGTTTCCCGTACCGTTTCGCCATTTCAGTCGTAATGGCAACCGAAAACGTTTGATACGTCTCGCTGTGAACCGTGTAGTGGCGACGGGCTCCAAAACTGATGGTCACACCATGCTCGTCTGCCGGAAGAATCTCCGGATACTTGTGACACATCCATGCCGGTGGTGTTGCGGTCGGTGTCCCGAGAACGATGTCAAAACCGGCGGCACTTAAGCGTTCGATGATATCGTCCCAAAACCGGAAATCGTAGACTCCTTCTTCCGGCTCCATCATCGTCCAGGCGAATTCCGCCAACCGAACGACGTTGACACCAAGTTCTTTCATCAATCGGAAGTCTTCCTCCCATAACGCACGTGGAGTTTGTTCCGGGTAATAATCGACGCCTAAATACATTGTGCTCCCCCTGACTCAAAACAAATTATTTTACTGCACCTGCCGTCATTCCTTTTTGGAAGAAACGTTGGAAGAAGATATAGAAGACCATTGTCGGTAAACTGATTAATACGAGTGACGCATAGATTTTCCCCGGGTCACCGCCGAGCGCATCTTTGAAGAAGCTTGGTGCCATCGTGACCGTTTGATAAGCCGGATCCGTCATGAACGTCAAGACCATCAAATACTCATTCCACGAGTTGAGGAACGCATAGATTAACGCTGTCGCAAGGGCCGGTTTCGCAAGCGGCAACATGACTTTAAAGAAGACTTCAAGAATCGTCGCGCCGTCAATGTACGCGGCTTCCATTAATTCGTTTGGCAGCTCGTCAAAATATCCTTTGATCAGCATCAGACCGAACGGCAAGAAGAACGCGACTTCCGCCCCGATCAAGCCCCAGTGGTTATTCAGACCGTCAAACGACCGCAATGTAAAGAACAATGGAACAATCATCGAAGCGACCGGTAACATCAGACCGGCAAGTACCATGTTGAACAACAGACGTTTTCCGGCGAATTCGAGTTTTGAGAACGCGAATGCGGCAAACGCAAGAATCGTGATCGAAATGATAATCATGAAGAAAGCGACAAAGAAACTGTTAAAGACGAATGTCGGGAAATTCGGGTTTTGCAACGTTGCGATATAGTTTTCAAATCCATTGACGCGTAAGCTTTCCTTGAACATGACGAAGATCGGGAACAGCCAGACGATCGAAGCAAGCATCAGGACGAGGTTAATTACCCAACGGCTTTTTTTAGATTCTACATTCATGGGACGTTCCTCCTTAGTTATCCATTTTCTTTTGAACACGTAGCTGGATGTACGTAATCAGTAAAGCGATTGTCAGCAAGATGATGGCAACAGCACTTGAAAAGCCGACTTCTTGTTGCAGCATTGATTTACGGAACAGGTACGTCGAGATGAATTCCGTTGAAGAACCGGGTCCGCCGGCTGTCGTGATCCAGACTAAGTCAAACGTCTTCAGACCACCGATGACTCCGAGAATCGATAACGTAAATGTCGTTCCTTTTAAGTTCGGGAAGACGATGCTCCAAAGCGTCCGGAAGAATCCGGCTCCGTCGATTTTAGCGGCTTCAAAAATCTCTTTTTCAATTGTCAGCATCGCCATGTAGTACATGACCATCGATGAACCGGTCCATTGGAAGATGTTGATGGCAATGACCGAGTACAACGCGATATCCGGGTCACCGAGCCAGTTTTGCTCTAAGCTGCCGAGACCAATCGCCCGAAGAAACTCATTGATGTATCCGAACTGGAAGTCGTAGATTTGTGAGAACGCGGCACCGAGGACAACCGGACTCAGGACAACCGGGAAGAAGAAGACCGATTTCATCGCCGTCCGCAACGGTCCCTGTGTGTGCAGGAAGTACGCAAGAACCAAACCGATAAAGGCTTGAATCGTAACCGTTAAGATCGTGAAGATGAACGTATTTTTAAGCGAGAGGTAGAAATCCGGATCACGGAACATTTCCGCGTAGTTTTCAAACCCAACGAAGACTTTATCAAACGAAATTCCGTCCCATGAGAAGAAGGAGTTATACGCGTTATAGAAAATCCCGTAATAGATAAACGCGACGACAAACAGGACGATGGGTCCGACGAACGCCCAACCGACCATGTTTTGCTTCATTTTGCCTTTTCTTTTCTTTTTCGGAACGTTCGGACGGGGTGCTGGTTTCAGCGTTTCCGCTTTTGGTTTGATTGGCAATTCTTGTTGCTCTGTCTGCATAACGATTTCCCCACTTTCTTAATCTTAAAAATCAGGAAGTGGCACGCAGGGCGCACCACTTCACTGTATCGTTCTTATTTTTTCGATTGATCGGCTGCATCCTGAACACGTTGGAGTGCTTCTTTCGGATTTTGACCCGTCGCGATGTTTTGAAGTTCCTTACCGAGGATATCGTTAAGTTTTGTATCACGGATACCACGGCTTGCTACAGCTTTAGAAAGTGTTTCGTTCAGCATTTTGTATGATTCTTTTTCTCCTTCAGATGTGAAGGCCGCATCTGAATCAATTTTGACATCCTTGATTCCCGGTGCCATTTCGAACTCACCCATGTAGACTTCCTGTCCTTCACCTTGGCTCATGAAGGCAACAAATTCAGCTGCACCTTCTTGTTGTTTTGATTCTTTATTGACGGCAAGCGCCATATCGATTGATGCGATGATCGGTTGTTCTGTTCCACCTGCAAGGTTTGGAAGTGGTGTGAAGCCAAGCTCGTCTTTGATTTTCCATTTGTCTTTTTTCTCAGCTGTTGTCATCGAGTGAGCTTCCCATGAACCGATAACCCACATCGCTGCTTTTTTATCGAAGAACTGGTTCATCCCGTCATTGTATGTCGCAAGTCCGAGTGCTCCTTCTTGGAAGACTTTATCTTTGAAGAGATCCTGCCAGACTTGAGCTGTCTTGACCATCTCGTCGTCCGTCCATTTCGCTTCGCCGGACAAGACTTTTTGGATATAACCCGGTGCGACCTGGTGGCTTAAAACGTTGTAGACATCGATGTCGATCCAGGCATCTTTTGCTCCAAGCATCAATGGAATGACTTTATCGCCCGACGCTTTAATCTTTTTGACAGCGTCGACTGTTTCTTTGTAGTTCTTCGGTGGTGTGACACCGTATTTATCAAGCATCGTTTTGTTGTACATCAAGTAGGCTTGACCCGTAAAGCCGATTGGAACCGCATATTGTTTACCGTCAATCGTCGTTTGATCGATACCGAGCTCGACGAATTTGTCTTTCCATCCTTTGCCGGCTGCTTTATCCATGTAAGAATCGACTGGCACGACACGGTCTTTGTACTGCTGGATCATTGGTTCTTTCAGACCGATGATGTCTGGTCCCTTACCAGATAACATCGCGACTTGAAGTTGTTTTTCATAGTCTTCGCTGTAACGTTTGAACTCGACGACATATTTGTCTTGTGATTTGTTGAAGGCATCGACGACTTCCTTACCGGCTTCAGGCTGAGGTGCCCAACCCCACCAGGAAATGATGGTTTTTCCGTCTTTTGTTGTCGCCTGTTTTTCATCTTCGCCACCACAAGCGGCAAGTAATGCCGATAATGTCAGAACTGATGCAGCTGCGAGTACTTTGGTTTTTTTGAATTTCATGTGAGTGATCCCCTTTGTATGTGAGTGGTCAAGCGTACTTTCTAAGCTGTTGCCCTTCAAGCTGTGCGTGTTGACACCATTGTTCGATGACTTCCATGCCAATCGGCATCCGTTGGAGTTGAATCAAGACTCGTGCAATCAGTCGCAGACGGTAGTCTAACGTGTCCACTTCCGGTGTCACGAACAGATAAAATTCTCCACCGAGCGTCAAACAACCGGCTGTGCGCATGTGTTGCATCAACACCCGTAATTCAATGTATCCGTTCTCATTTTTTCGAAGATGAAGTTCTGAAGATCGAATCGTCAGTACCCCTTGTACGGACGACATTCGAAATTGAAAGACTCCATCTTGTCGTGGCCGAACGAGAACGCCGTCTTGATCTGCAGACCGCTTATCTCCCGGCTGTTGTTCCGTCATATCTCCTGTCAAACGGTTCACGTAAAAGCCACGGATTGCTCCGTAACGCCCGAAAGCTTCACGGTAGGAAACCCATAAATCCTCTGTTTCCATCTGCGCGACGCCCCCTTCTTTCTGTTTCAGCTTAACCGGTCCCTGCCGGTCTGCATCCACCTCCACTGGTTGATGAAAACTTAGTAAATTAAATTTATTATCTAACTTTAAGAAAACTATAGCACATGCTGTTTTGTTTTGTAAACGGTTTCAAAAAAATATTTTTTCTTCGTTCTTTTCACAAAAAAAGCTTGCCGGATCCGGTGAAAACACCGTCATCCAGCAAGCTGCATTTTAAATGGTTTGAAAAATACTGTTTGTTGCGAGTGCCGCTGCACTGAGTGCCCCTTGTTTTTCACTCCAGGGAACCATCTTAACATCGGTTTCACGTGAAGCCGTCGTCAAGGCCGTGTGTTCGACCCGTTCTTTGATTTGATCGACGATGGAAGGAGCCAGTTCAAACATCGGTCCTCCAAGTAAAATCCGCTTCGGATTGATCAGATGAATCGTATTCAGGACACCGATTCCGATGTATTCACCCGCCCGGTGGTACGCGGCTTTCGCGTACGGATCCCCGTCCGTCAGACGTTTTCTCAGTTCCGCCAGTGTCTTGACTTGCGGGTCAATGGCTTCAAAATCACGCAACAACGCTTTTTCCCCAGCCAATGCTTCAAGACATCCCCGATTCCCGCAGGAGCAAATCGGGCCATCCAAATCAAGTCGCATATGCCCGACCTCACCTGTAATGTGATTTTCGCCGTCAATCAGCTTCCCGTCCAGGACATACGCCCCTCCGATTCCTTCTCCGGCATACAGATAGAAAAATTGGTCGACCCCGACGCCTTCTCCGAATAACAATTCGAATGAAGCGAGAGCCCGGACATCGTTTTCGATAAAAACAGGATACGCAAACCGATTTTCCAAATGTTCCTTTAATGCCACATCATGGAGATGAAAACGAGGAGCAAATAAAATCACTCCGGTCTCCGGATTGACCATCCCGTGAACGGATATTCCGATGCCGTGAATCGTTCCGACCTGCTCCGTCGCCTCAATCAGTTCTTCACACAACAGAACCACAGCCTGCATTAATTCTTCGTTTGTATCAAATTTACCCATCGTTTCCACTTCGTGAATCGTATTTCCGCTTAAATCCGCGATGACTCCGATGAAGCGGTGACTTGTCGCATCAATCCCGATGACATATTGTTCTTTCGCCACGAGTTCGAGCAGAATCGGCTTTCGTCCTCCGTTTGAGACGCCGAGTTCACGCTCTGTCACGAGTTGGTCGGCAATCAGTTCTCCGACGATATTCGAAACGGTTGGTTTCGTCAGTTTTGTTTGTTGTGCCAGTTCCACCCGTGAAATCGGTTGATGCATCCGAATCAAACGTAATACCAGTGCCCGATTGTAGGAACGCATCCACTTAGAATTTCGTGGCAGCTCTTTAACCATGTTCGTCCCGCATCCCTTCCATTCTTGTCTCTGTTTCTATTCTCGCATATTTTGTAAGGGATTTCATGGTTACCTGAAGATTCGTTATGATTTAACTTTTCCGTCAACATCCGTGTCAATTCACACGATCTCATTGTGCTTTATAGTCACGCTTCATCATACGGCTGTTCAATGACTAAGACACGACTTCCGTCTGCATTTTCGGTCAGTTCCATTTCGATGATGGCTTCTCCGACCAACAGCACAATCGGTAATGCTGGATCGGTGTTCCGGAAAAAACCGACCCGTCCCTGATAAACATCCATATAGTCGGCAAATAAAAACGTTCCGTTGACATGCAGTTCATCTTGATTCGGATTAAATTCAAGTCGCGGCACGCCATACCATGCCTCACCGTTCAAATACAGCAATGGCTTTTTCCCCATCACTTCACTCGATTCCCGCCGCATCTCGATTGCTCCTTCGGTGTCATAATACAACCGGTCTGTTCCTCTGGTTGCAATGACGATTGGATTCCCTTGATACAACACAATTTCTAAAATTTCATCCGCCTGTTCCACGTAGTAACCGGATGCGTCAGAGATCGCAAAACTAATCGTGTACAGTTGCATCCACGATACGATATCTGCTACCTCGACCGGTTTTAAAAACAAAGCCGAAACGAGCCGGACCTCACTTTTTGTCATCGCTAAATTCACATAAATATCAGCCAGTTGAATCGTTCGGATCTCGTTTGACTGATACACCTCATCATAGTCGGGAACAAACATCGTTTCATAATAATCGTCCATTTCACGTAATTCAAGCGGCGGCATACGACGGTCAAAGTCGGCAATCTGGATGCGTTTCATGGGGAAGTGCCTCCTTTTCGTAAAGTTCATTTTGTCCTTTGTATTGAATTACCCAATATCTGGTTCCGTTGCACTCCCCTAAAACGAAAAAAATCACCCTGGGCTACAGGATGATCCGTCATTTCACAAAAAATTGATACAGCAGATATAAGGCAAAGCCAATCACTACAAGGACCGTGAAAATATTAGCTGTTCCAAAAAACACACGATTGGCCGTTTCATTCCGATCTTCAGGCTTACGATCGATCCATTACGAGAACTCCTTTGCTAAAATCCATTTTTTTCTATCTTATACATAAGGAATTCTCGAATGATCTGTTCAGCACCTGCTGTTTTAATTATTTTTTCGCACCATTTGCAAAAAATACGAGTGTTTCTTCTTCGTCTGTCGTCAGTTCCCGTCCGACCAGCTCACGGTACAGCCGCTGCATCTCCGGTAGATGCCCTGCTGCTCGTTGCGTCACTTCAATGATTTGGCGTAAGATGTGTACTTCTTGCTCAAACGCCTCTTTGGTCATGGCTTCGCCGTGAGACCAGACATAATAATCCGCCTCATACGCAGCAATAGTATCCAACAACCGTGTCATCTGATCAACCGTATAATTCCACTCGGCTGAAAAAATATCCGCATACATCGCGTCCCCTAAAAATAAGACACGTTCTTCCGGAATGTAGACAATCGCACTCCCCGGTGAATGATCATTCTCCACTTGACGCAACAGACATGTCACGCCTCCGAGACTGATTTCCAGTTCCCCTGTAAAACGAATTGTCGGCAGGATGACTTCGATGTCCCGTTCCTTTCCGAACTCCAGCTTGATTGCATCGGCGCAAAACGGAATTTCAATACCTTGGCGGATCCGGTCTTCTAGTGCCTCATCCGACCATTCGTAATCGAGCATTTTTTGCATTTCTTCGACTGTCCGGTTGGTTGCAATCGTTGGTACAGCCATCTGTTTCATGCCAAATATATGATCCCAGTGCCAATGCGTCAATGCGACGAGATCCGGTCGTCTCAATCCGTGTTTTTCCACCTCATCCAAAAAGAGTGCCGCATGCTGACTTGAGTTTCCGGCGTCAATCACAAGACTCCGCTCATCCCCCGTAATAACGGCCACGATCGGCCGGTCCGTCTCACTGACGGGCGTTTGATACCAGATCCGGTTCGTCAATTGTTTAAACTGTTGCATCTTTATCGCCTCCTGTCTCTAGTATAACGAAACAGTCCATCCGGATGATGACCGGACGGACTGTTTCGCGTGTATTACTTCTTATTCTGTTTTGGACGGAACGGCCACCAGACACCCTGTCCAAACGATACCGTAATCGCCGGAATCAGGAGCGGTAAGACAATCAATCCGTACAGGAGCAGACCTGTGATGACAATTGTAGCGATTTGAACCAGACTCAGCACACCGGACGGCATCATCGCGCCGAACGTTCCGGCAAGGATGATGGCCGCTGTGATGATGACGGATCCCATCTTCTTCATCGAGATATACATCGCTTCATTTGTCTCCAGTCCGTTAATTGTTTCTTCCCGGAACCGGTCGAGCAGGAAGATCGAGTAATCAATCCCGAGCGCGACGAGCATGACGAATCCGAAGAATGGAACCGCCCAGCTGATGCCGTCATAACCGAGACCATTGACGAAAATCAGTTCAGCAATCGAAACCGACGTGTAGTACGTCAACAGAAGCGAACCAATCATAAACAACGGCATGATCAAGGAGCGGAACATGATCGCAAGGACGATAAACAAACTGATGATCATGATGATGACCGTCCGAGAGAAATCGGCTTTGGACGTATCATTTAAGTCACTGTTGATGCTTGAGATTCCGCCGTAAGCCACTTGTGCCTGTTCAAGCGGTGTATCTTTTAGTGTACTCGCTGTTGTTTTCTTGATGGCAGCGACTGTTTCAATCGCCTCCGGTGAATACGGATCATCGTCCAGAATGACTTCGAATTTCAGACCGGTTTTGTCATCAATCGTATAGCGGTCGATGACAGGCTCAAAGTCTTTACTCGATAAGGTATCTTTCGGAACGAACATCCCGGTACCACGAATCGTTTTCGAGTTGCCCATCTCTTTTAAGAAATCGGCTGCTTCTTTTAAACCGTCTTCGATTTTACCAAGCCCATTGTTAGCAGATCCGACACCATCAGCCAGTTGGGTTAATCCGCTGCCCAATTGACCGGCTTGTGCGCCTTGCGTTTCAATTCCGGTTGCCGCTTGTGCGATTCCCGTTTGAATTTGTGTCAACTGACCGGATAACGCTGTTAATGTTCCGACAGTTTGCGGAATGTTTTCCGCTGACTGTAATCCTTGACCGACAAGCGTTAACTGCTGATTGATTTGACCGAGACCGTCTGCTGCCTGCTGCAATTGTGCTGCACCTGCTGACGCCTGGTCACCGGCCGGAATCTGACCGCTGATTGTCTTCAGATTATCTTCCACAGTCTGTAGACCTTGACCGACTTCACCGATTCCGTCTTTGGCATCCGTCAGACCGGATGCTACTTGTTTTAGTTGTTGATCGACGTATAAATCGTTGATCACTTCACCCGTTGGACGCGAAATCGAACGAACGGCTTTGACCCCATCCAGTTTGACGAGTTCACGGCTCAACTGTTCTGCATACGGAACTGTTTTTTCAGTCACGATGTTCTGATCGTCCTTCAGGATGATATTGACCGGCAATGACTCACCTGCACCAAAGCCGTCTGAAATGGCATTTAATCCTTTGACCGTTTCATATTTTGCACCAATCTCATCAACCGTATTGAACGACAGATCGTCATCATATGTGAACAAGGTCGGAATCGTCACGACCGCGACGATTGCCATCGCAAGTAAAGGACGACGAATCGATAATCCTCCGTACCGTGCCCACAAACGGCTGTCCTGGTGACTCGCCGCATTTTTCGACGGCCAGAACAGTTTCTCTTTTAACGTCGCCATGAAAAACGGCACCAGTGTAAAGAGAACCAATAATAAGACCGCAATCCCGACTGCAACGGCGACCGACGATTTAAAGATCGGGAAATCAGCAAAACCGATTGCCGAGAACCCGACGAGGACGGCAAGACCACTGATGAGCAGCGTCCGTCCCGCTGTTTTGTACGTGTTGACGATGGCTGTCTCGACATCGTGTCCGGCTGTCAATTCTTCTTTATACCGGCTGAGAAGCAAAATACAGTAATCCGTCCCGATCCCGAAGAGAATCGCAACAAGGAAAATCTGTGTGAAGTTCGAGACAGGGAATCCGAACCAATCGACGAAAAAGGCAACAAACGATTGACTCATTAAATACGTCACCCCAACAGCGAATAATGGAACAAATGGTGTGACAATCGAACGGAACACGATTAACAACAGACCAAAAATCAGACCGACTGTGATCAATTCCGTTCGTTTCAATCCTTCTTGTGAACTTTTATTAACATCGGCATTGATCAGTGACTCACCGGTCAGATAAATCGTCCGGTCGTCCGGTAAGAGATCACTCCGGATGTCTTCAGCGAGTGCCGTGATTTCTTCCTGCGAACCATCGACGGTAATCGGAACGAGGACCGTTTTTTTATCTTTTGAAATCAATTGTCCTTCCGTTTCCTTACTTTCAAACGGATCGAGAACTCCCGTCACCGGTTTATCCAATTTCTCCAAATCTTTGACGATTTGACCGATTTCGGTCCGATCCTGTTTCGTGACGGCTTCCTTTAACGGGATAACCAGCGAAATCGTTTCTTCACTTGCACCGGCTGCCTTTAAAATATCGGCTGCCCGTTGTGAATCCGTGTCACTCGCGAGCTGAATGGCACCCGCATCTTCTGCCTGTTTTGATAAGTTTGGTGCCGCTAAAAATAATCCGACTGTCGCAAGCAACAAGACGATTACGATTGGCCAACGCCATTTGACGATTTGTCGCATTCCCATTCCACCTCTTCTTTGTCTGTTTTTCTGAATTAATCTTCAATCTTTAAAATGGCTTTGACTTTTCGGAACGTCTCGATGAATTGTTTAATTTCATCATCGTCGACCTTTCCATCAATCAACTGTTCCAAATAACTGTAAATCGCTTGATCTGAAGCTTCGACGACTTCTTTTCCGGCATCCGTCAAAATAATCCGCTTGGTCCGGTGATCATCTTCTGAACGTTCGACCTCCACCAAGCCGTGTTCATTTAACTTTTTCAGACGATTGGAAATCGCACTTTTATGAACCCCTTGGATAACGGCAATCCGCCCGGAAGCAATCGGTCCGTATTTACCGACCAGCTTTAACAAATGCAGCTGCTCCGGTGAATAGAGACGCCACACCGGTGAATCGACTGATTTCAAGACACGTTCCGTCCCATGAATCATCACTTCTTCAAATAACTGAACGGCTTCCCGAAGATTTTCTTTCATGATTAGTTTACCCCCTAAACTCATACCAGTAGTTTAGCCCCTAAACCAGATGGCGTCAACTCCAAACTGTCACAAATACTCTGACATTTACACCCAATTTTCGTTATGATGAAAGAGAGGATTCATCCGAATGAAGGAGGGCTGAACATGACCATATTATTTTGGATTGCTTTAGTAATCTGTGTACTTGGACTTATTTTTACGTTAATGGTCGGACAGAGTCGAAACGAAGAAACTTACAGCAACAGCCAGACAGCCAAAAACATGTCCTGGATGTATTTAGTTTTGTTACCGGTCATTTTGATCATCTTAGGAATTTTTTATTATTTATTGACTTAAAACAATCTGACAGGACATCAAACAGGCTGCTTCGATAGATGATCGAAGCAGCCTGTTTACGTTTTGATTCAGTTGAGTGTTTTCGGGCGAACGATATAGATATCACACTTCGCATAACGGGCAATGTTTTCAGAGACACTTCCGATCATGATGCGTTCCATTGCATTCATTCCGACAGCACCGCAGACAATCAGTCCCGCTCCGACACGCGGTGCGATGACTTTAGGAATCAGCGTTTTCGGCGAGCCGCTTTCGATGACCAGTTCGACTTCGTTAACCCCTTCTTCGACCGCCCGGTTTTGATATTTATCCAGCAGTTCCTGTGCGTATTCCGTGACATTTTGATCGATGAATCGTTGATTCGCACGGACATTCGCAAAAGTTTGAATATCGATGACATGTGTGATGACGAGTTTCGCTTGGTCGAGCTTTGCGAACTGGACGGCTTTTTCAAAAGCTAAATCCGCGGTTTTGGAGCCGTCGACTGCAACTAAAATCGTATGATAATGGCTATCCATCGTCGTTCACCCTTTCCACTCTGGCACAATTACAACATCCGGTCGTTTTCGTTCTCAAGTGCCCGGTTTTCGTGGTCAAGCTTCCGCTCGGCCTCGATGCCTTCCGGTTCACTCTCTAAAATACTTTGGGGTTCCGGTTTAGGACGTCTTGCCCCTTCTTCATCCGCCAGCAGAACGTAAGCCCCGTGTTTGACGCTCGCTACATGCCGTTCCATGTCGCCTTCAGCCAGTCCCAAGGATTCAAACGCTTCACGGGTTTCTTCATCCGTCACCGGTTTCCCTGTAAACCGTTCAAATAAAGTCCGTTTTCCCGAAACCAGCTGGGCTGCCGATTGACCGCGTAACATCGCCATATCGGTTTTATCCTGCAAGACGATATATAAATCTTCTTCCAGGTATCCGGCAAAGTGTAAATCTTCAATCTGACGAATCAAATCCGTCTCATTATCGTATGTTCCAATCAACTGCTTTTTCCCCATTGGTCATTTCCCCCTTTTATACTTCTATAAGGGATATACCCCAAAAAACCAAAAGCAATGACACCAACTGCCGCTTTCTTATGAAACGGGTCTTTTTTCTTCGGCAAACAGCCGGTCCCGTTTCCGAAAGACAAGAATGACCGCTGCCAGAACGGCAATCACACTAAAGACCGCCACCCCTTGCTGAAAGTCCGTCAACCGTCCGTTAAAGAACAGACCGACGTAATACCAAATCATGACGAGACCGAATACCCAATCGGTGTGGACGAAAATAAAAAATACGATGCCACAGGCAAATAAAATCAACATGATCGTCACCCACTCCGATGTCGTCAGTCCAAACAAATCTTCAAACCGGAAGTCACGCAAAATACGAAATGGTAAGATTAACATCTGGATGCTCGACCAGGCGAGAAATACGGAAAATGGAGAACGCATCCAGGGGGAACGGTTCGGATGATGTTGTACTTTCATATAGATGATACATAAACTGATAAACGAAATTGTCATTAATACAAGTTCCCACGGAGGACCGACGATACTGCTCGCTCCGTATCCGAGCATCGTCAATATAAACCAGCCGCTGATATCAAAAATTAATGTCCGGTCAGCCGGGTACGCTTGCACAGGCCGGATACACCAAATCAGCAAAGTCGTATAGACAACACCAAACACCGCATCTGTAAATGATGCCGGCATGATGGCAAGAGGCTCTCCCGTCGGCGGTTCATACCAGACGACACGTGCTAAAAGGACAAATAAAAAGCTGATTAAATTTAACAGGCGAAGTCCGGTCAATGCTTGCATTCCTGTACACCTCCTCAGGTATTTATTTCCCGGGTGTTACATGAAGAAAACAAAAAAAT
>Ga0308165_1002691_pt1 | contig 20499 bp, 17 predicted proteins | sample PhyWR2_FD_201032 | JGI IMG/M metagenome (GOLD analysis project Ga0308165, IMG submission 201032) | Phyllosphere microbial communities from UC Gill Tract Community Farm, Albany, California, United States - DLSLW.R2 | ecosystem: Host-associated > Plants > Phyllosphere > Unclassified | place: USA... | reverse complement strand
CGGTCAAGCAAGCGTGCAGGTGCAAGTTCCAGCAAGCGACTCTCCTCCCAAAGACAGGTTGCTTTGCTTGTTATATTACGCAGCTTATCTATCAGCGCGTCTTGCGGGTTCCCGCAATTTTGCTGCGTAAACCCGCAGCGCAGTTGCTTCGATCAGCCTTCACAGCGCAACAGTTTTATTACATCCTCGCTTGACCAGAAAATTGCTCGCAAGACAACAGGAAATGTCGCGGGCGTGCTGGTGCCGTTGAGGAGCGGCGGTGCGGGAGGTTTCGCGCCACATTCAAATTCAAACGATCCGAAGGGCATAACGCTCTGCGGCGCGGATATTTGCAACTGGGAGGAATAAAATGCAGCTTGGGAAAATTCTTTTGGCATCCGCCGCACTAGCCACTTTGATGGCAAGCGGTAGCGCATTTGCCGACACATCGTCAAAAAAGATCGCTTTCTCCAACAATTACGCAGGTAACTCATGGCGTCAGGCCATGTTGCAGAGCTGGGACAAGGTGACAAAGGAAGCCGTCAGCGCGGGCGCAGTTTCTGCAGCCGACGCTTTCACGACCGCTGAAAATCAAGCCACAGAACAGGCTGCGCAAATCCAGAACATGATCCTGCAAGGTTATGACGCGATTGTCGTTAACGCTGCTTCACCAACTGCATTGAATGGCGCAATCAAAGAAGCCTGCGATGCGGGTATTACCGTTGTTTCGTTCGATGGCATTGTCACCGAGCCTTGCGCATGGCGTATTGCGGTCGACTTCAAGGCCATGGGCGAAGGCCAAGTAGACTATCTCGCAAAGCGTCTGCCTGAAGGCGGCAAGCTTCTCGAAATTCGCGGACTGGCAGGCGTTTCGGTTGATGATCAGATGCATGCCGGTATCGAAGAAGGCGTGAAGAAGCATCCGAACTTTAAGATCGTCGGCTCCGTGCATGGCGATTGGGCTGCAGATGTGGCGCAACGTGCGGTCGCGGGTGTTCTGCCAAGCCTGCCGAAGATCGACGCCGTGGTAACGCAGGGCGGCGACGGTTATGGTGCTGCACAGGCCTTTGCCGCTGCAAAGCGCGAAACGCCGATCATCATCATGGGCAACCGCGAAGACGAACTGCAGTGGTGGAAGCAGCAGAAAGATGCGAACGGCTATGAAACCATGTCGGTTTCGATCGCGCCGGGCGTTTCAACACTTGCTTTCTGGGTCGCACAGCAGATTCTCGACGGCAAGGAAGTCAAGAAAGACCTCGTCGTTCCGTTTCTGAGCGTCAGCCAGGAATCGCTCGATAAGGATCTCGGCAATACCCAGAAGGGTGGCGTTGCGAATGTCGAATATTCGCTGGAAGACGCACAGAAGGTCATCGCAGAAGCGAAATAACTCGTTTCTCCCAGGGGGTGGGCGTGTCTCATGCCTGCCCCTCCCTTATCTCCAATACAGTTCGGATGCATGTCTCATTCAATCGACAAAGGCGAAGTCGTCGCCGCACGCAATATTCGCGTGCAGTTCGGTGCGGTTAAGGCACTGAATGGCGCTGAACTTGTGATCCATGAAGGCGAATGTGTCGGACTTGTCGGCCATAATGGCGCGGGCAAATCCACCATAGTCAACGTCATCAATGGTGGCCTTACCCCGCATGAAGGCAGCCTCTCCTATCACGGTGAGGCGGGTCATGGCGTGGTGACTGCCCGCAAGCACGGCATTCGCTGCGTCTTTCAGGAGCTGTCGCTTTTCCCCAATCTGACAATTGCTGAAAATGTGCGCATCATGCAGCGCGACCTTACGGGCGCGAACTGGCGCGGCAAGGCTGTTGATCTCATTGCAACAAAGCTCAGTGAGATTTTCCCCAGTCACAAGATTGATTGCGCGGCAACCGTCGACGAGTTGTCCATTGCCGAGCGGCAGATGGTCGAAATTGCCATCAACTTCACCGCACCCGGCACACCGCCAAAGCTGGTCATTCTCGATGAACCGACCTCTTCGCTCGATGCGGGCATTGCTGCGCAGCTGATGGCCTATGTCCGTGGCTTTGTGGGCACAGGTGGTTCGGTGATCCTGATCTCACATATGCTTGGTGAAATCCTCTCGACATCTGACCGCATTGTCGTGATGAAAGACGGTAAGGTCGTCGCCAACCGGGCCGCGAGTGAATTCACCAACCGCAGCCTTGTCGAAGCTATGGGCAGCGTCGAACGTGAAAAAGCGGCACGCCGCGCGGCAAAAGCCGACAAGACGGGCTCAGCAGTTCTCTCTGCAAAAAAACGCGCCCCTGACAGCAAGCCGTTTCAGGCTTTCAAGGGCGAAGTTATCGGCCTCGCTGGGCTTGCCGGTCACGGCCAAACGAAAATGCTGCTTGATCTTTATTATGCACGTCGGCCAAACTGGTTGCCTGCACGCAATTGTGAAATAGCATTCGTGGCGGGGGATCGCAGCCTTAACGGCACGTTTCCGCTCTGGAGTATCCTGCACAATCTCACCATTGGCTCGCTTGATCGCCTCTCATCACTGAAGCTTGTCGGTCAATCACGCGAAGATCAGCTTGGCGGGCAGTGGAAAGACAAAATCCAGATACGCACACCGGATATGGGCAATCGCATCCTTTCGCTTTCAGGCGGCAATCAGCAGAAAGTGCTTTTTGCCCGCGCGCTTGCCACCACTGCCAACGCCATTCTGATGGACGATCCCATGCGCGGCGTGGATGTTGGCACTAAGCAGGAAGTTTATGAAATACTGCGCCATGAAGCTGAAAATGGCCGTACCTTTGTCTGGTATTCCACCGAAATGGACGAGATCGAACTATGTGATCGTGTCTATGTCTTCCGCGACGGTGCAATCGTGACAGAACTCGTCGGCGACGAAATCACGGAAAAGAACGTGCTTGCTGCATCTTTTGAGGGAGGACACGAATAATGCGTCTCTCCGCTTCATCCCTCCGCCTGTTGACGCCGGTTTTCTCGCTCGCTTTGCTGCTGGCCGCTGTTTTCTACATGCAGCCGCGTGCAATGAGCTATACCGGCCTTAATCTGCTGTTCAATCTCGCAGTACCAATTGCGCTTGCAACAATCGCGCAGATGCTCATCATGGCGGTCAATGATCTTGATCTTTCGATGGGCACATTCGTGAGCTTCGTCGTGTGTGTGGCCGCGACCTATCTCAATACTGATCCCGTCATCGGTATTCTCATACTTGCCGCGGCAATCTTAGCTTATGCAGCGCTTGGTGCAATCATCCACCTGCGCAATCTCCCATCCATTGTGGTGACACTGGGCATGAGCTTCGTCTGGGGTGGGCTTGCCGTTCTGCTTTTGCCGTCACCCGGCGGTCAGGCGCCTGACTGGGCGCGCTGGATTATGACGACCAAACCGCCATTTGTGCCGATGGCAATTGTTGCAAGCATTTTGATTGCCATTGTCACGCATTTCATCGTCATGCGCACAACCTTCGGCGTTCTAATGCGTGGTGCAGGTGGCAATGGACGCTCCATTGAACGTGCAGGCTGGTCTGTCACCGCCATTCGCGCTGGAACCTATGCGCTTGCAGCCTTCTTTGCAGTGCTTGCAGGCATCGCGCTTGTCGGTCTCACAACCTCGGCAGATGCCAATATTGCGCTGCGCTATACGCTGCTTTCCATTGCCGGTGTCATACTTGGTGGTGGTGAATTTGTTGGTGGCCGTATTTCGCCAATCGGCGCGGTTATCGGCGCACTGACACTCACCCTTGCGGGTTCATTCCTTTCATTCATGCGCATTTCTCCAGACTGGCAGATAGGTGCGCAGGGTGGAATCCTTATTCTGGTGCTGGCACTCCGCCTCTTCCTCAACCGTCTCGACCGCAAGGGGAAAAAGCAATGAGCGCTATCTCCGTTCTCACAACTCGCCCATGGATATGGTCGTTTATCGCGACTATTGCGGTCTGGATCATCACTGTGGCATTTACCGGTGGCGCGGGTGCCGCAGGGCTTTCTCATGCAGCTTTCACCTTCGCATCGTTTTCGGTGATTGTCGGCCTCGGGCAGATGTTCGTCATCACGCTCGGACCCGGCAATATTGATCTCTCGGTACCGGCCACCATGACCCTCGCGGCTACATTGGCTTTAAAGCTGATGGATACGCAGGACAGCATGGTGCTGGCAGGCCTCGCTGTTGCACTCCTGATAGGCCTTGGCATCGGCATTTGCAATTATGCGCTGATCAAGCTGCTGCGCATCCCGCCAATCATCGCAACCCTGTCGATGAGCTTCCTGATCCAATCAACCGCTATCTGGAGCAATCGCGGTCTGCGGGTAAAGCCACCAGAAGTTCTGGCAGAATTCACTACGTCGTCGGTCTTCGGCATTCCCAATGTTGCAATCGTGGCGCTGCTCCTGTCGGTGTTAGGATGGGTGCTTCTCAAGAAAAGCATTTATGGCCGCTGGATTTCAGCCATCGGACAAAACCCGTTTGCGGCGCGCATGGCAGGTGTTCCGGTTGATGGCACACGCTTCGTCACCTATCTGATCTGCGCAGTTTTAGCGTCGCTCTGTGGCTTCCTACTTGCCTGTTTTTCAGGCGGCGCAGCACTCAACATGGGCACGGAATATCTCCTGATGTCTATTGCAGTTGTCATCATTGGCGGCACGGCAGTAGCAGGTGGAGATTCCAACATCCCCGGTATTTGGGGTGCAGCACTCTTCATGTTCCTCATAGTCTCGATGCTCAACACCTATGGCTTCGGTGCCGGTGTTCGTCTGGTCCTGACAGGACTCACCATTATTGCGGTGATTTTCCTGGCGAGCAGCCGCAGACCTGAGCGCTAAACAGCATTCCCGGAGTATTTTTCTTGTCTCAGAATAACTCAATTTACGAAGTTCACGATGAGCGCTTTAAACACTTGATCGTATCAAGCGCTGGCCTTGATGAACTTTACAGTGACTGTCGCTGGGCAGAAGGTCCGGTGTGGTTCGGTGATCTGAATTGCCTGCTTTGGAGTGATATTCCCAACCAGCGTATTTTGCGTTGGGTGCCGGAAGGCGGCGTATCGACCTTCCGCCAGCCTTCGAATTTTGCCAATGGCAATACGCGCGACCGTGAAGGACGGCTCGTTTCCTGTGAACATGGCGGACGTCGTGTTACCCGCACTGAACTTGACGGCAGCATCACCGTGCTTGCGGACAATTATCAGGGCAAGAAGCTCAACGCACCCAATGACGTCATCGTGCGCTCTGACGGGTCCGTCTGGTTTACCGATCCGACCTACGGTATTATGGGTGACTATGAAGGCTATAAAGCGGAGCCTGAACAGCCGACCCGGAATGTCTATCGACTTGATCCTAAAAGCGGCGAGCTTAATGCCGTCATCACAGACTTTGTGCAGCCAAACGGCCTCGCATTTTCGCCTGATGAAACAAAGCTTTTTGTTGCCGACAGCGCCTATAGCCACGACGAAAAAGCACCGCGTCATATCCGGGTTTTTGATATCGTTGATAACGGCAAGCGCGTCACGGGTGGTAAGGCTTTCTGCACGATTGATAACGGCCTGCCAGATGGCTTTCGCTTCGATACAGACGGCAACCTTTGGACGAGCGCGGGCGACGGCGTGCATTGCTTTTCGCCGGAAGGTAAACTTCTCGGCAAAATCAAAACGCCACAGACCGTCGCAAATGTCACTTTTGGCGGGCCACGTCGCAACCGGCTTTTCATCACTGCAACAAAATCGCTCTACGCAGTTTATTTGACTGTTACGGGAGCACAGTACCCGTAAAGCTGTACCCGCAATCGGTATCGAAGCCACATCAGTCGACAGGCAATAATTGTCGGCTGATGCTGATAATTATTCCTTTCATTTTCGCATAATACAAAATATCTACTCACGACATCTTCGTCGAATTGGAATAATTCAGACATTGCGCCACGTCGGCAATATTTTACGAAAACGAAAGGGACTGAAAGTGTTCAGCCGGTTTCGTCTGTTCATACCCATTTTGGCTGGCGCGAATTTACGTGATCGTATGATCGCCTGCTTCGGTGCCTTGTTCGGCATCTGCCTTACAGGTTTCATCACTGCAGCCATTCTGGGAAAATCAATCGCGTTACCGATCATCGTGGCCCCGATTGGTGCGTCTGCTGTGTTGCTTTTTGCGGTTCCTGCCAGCCCATTGGCGCAACCATGGTCAATCATCGGTGGCAATGTTATCTCGGCTTTTGTCGGCATCACAGTTATGCAATTCGTGGATAATCAGGTGCTGGCAATTGGTATGGGCGTGGGACTTGCCATTGCAGCCATGTCCTTTGGTCGATGTCTGCACCCGCCGGGTGGAGCCTCTGCACTCACCGCAATCATCGGTGGCCCCGCTGTAACCGACCTCGGTTATCAGTTCGCCTTGATACCTGTCGGCTTAAACTCTGCTATGCTTGTTATGCTTGGAATTGCATTTCACAAGCTTACACGTCGCAAATATCCGCATGTTCCAGCGGCGGCACTAGTGAACACGCATAAGACTAGCGATCTGCCCGCCTCTCTGCGTGTCGGCTTTAATTCGGAGGATGTGAGCAAAGCGCTCACATCAATTGATGAGACATTCGATATTGACCCGTCGGATCTCGATCGCTTGCTCCGACAGGTCGAGCTGCAAGCTCTGATGAGAACACAAGGCAAATCGCAAGCGAAAGACATTATGTCCCGCGACGTGATCGCTATCAATGAAACCGACACGCCAGAAAAAGCGCGCGCGCTTTTACTTGATCACAATATTCGCACGCTGCCCGTGATTGATGAAACGGGGAAACTGAAAGGCACGATTGGGCTACGTGAATTGCAGAAGAATAGTTCCGATGTTCGCGAGATGATGATTGATGCCATCACGGCTTCTGTGGACGATCAGGTGGTCGGCCTCGTACCTCACCTGACAGACGGACGCGCTCATGCGATTATTGTAACGGATAGTGACAATGTGGTGCAGGGTCTCATATCACAGACGGACCTTCTCAGCGCTCTTGCACGCTCACTGCGTTTTCAGGAGCCGGAAAAGCCAAAGAAGCGGAAATCTCCGCTTCATCTTCTGCGAGGTGCGGGAATTTAAAAGCGATTAATTGACGAGATAAAATGCTTTATTGTTTCCATTTCGGAAGAAGTAAGCATCTCGCTGATACGCTAATATTCCGGTTCAATTTTTGACATTATGGCCTCAACTTCACATTTTGAAATGAGGCTATCGTGATCGACAATCGTACCGCTCCTTATGCAATCTTCCTTCTGCGTCTCGCACTTGGCATTCTCTTCCTGGCCCATGCCGGACTCAAAATTTTCGTTTTCACGCCTGCTGGCACTGCTGCTTTCTTCGGATCGCTCGGTCTTCCTGGCTGGTTTGCTTATGTCACCATTCTCTGGGAACTGGTCGGCGCAGTCGCGCTGATCCTTGGCATTTTCCCACGTATTGCAGCAGTAGCCCTTATCCCTATCCTTCTCGGCGCTATCTATACCGTTCATGGTGCAGCAGGCTTCTTCTTCACCAATCCAAATGGCGGCTGGGAATTCATCGCACTCTGGATTGCTGGTCTTGCGGCTGTCGCACTGGGCGGCAATGGCGCATACGCTCTTAAGCCGGGCAAATAAGTGACATCACCACGGGGCAATGCCCCGTGGTTTCAAACAGGTTTTCAGGGACAGATACCATGCTGGTAGACGGAAAATGGACAGAAGACTGGCAGCCAGTTCAGGCCAAGGATGAAAAAGGCGGCTTTGTTCGCCAAATTTCTGGCTTTCGCAATTGGGTCACGCCCGATGGCAGCGCGGGTCCGACTGGCGAAGCAGGATTTAAGGCCGAAGCAGGCCGTTACCATCTTTATGTTGCTTATATCTGTCCATGGGCTTCGCGCACGCTGATTGGCCGCAAGCTCAAAGGCCTGGAAGACGTCATCTCAATTTCCGTTGTCGAGCCTGCACTGACTGATCAAGGCTGGCGATTTGGCGACTATCGCGGTTCCGACCGCGACAGCCTGAACCATGCCACCTACATGCATGAGATCTACACAAAAGCCGATCCGCATTATACCGGTCGCGCGACGGTTCCCGTGTTGTGGGACAAGCAGAAGAACACCATCGTCAACAATGAATCCGCCGATATTCTGCGTATGCTCAATTCCGGCTTTGGCGATCTCGCACGCAACACAATCGACCTTTATCCGGAAGCTCTGCGCGCTGATATCGATGCTCTGAATGAACATATCTACCCACGTCTCAACAACGGTGTCTATCGGGCAGGCTTTGCCACCACGCAAATCGCCTATGATGAAGCCTTTCAAGATGTCTTCACAACGCTCAATGAATTGGAAAACAAGCTCGCTGGCAAAGGCCCGTTTCTGTTTAGCGATCAATTGACAGAGACCGACATCAGGCTGTTTGTGACACTCGTGCGGTTTGATGCGGCTTATTTCAGCCTGTTCAAGTGTAACTTACGCCGTATCGCTGACTATCCGGCACTGCAAGCATGGCTGATGCGTGCTCTGGAAATTCCCGGCATCCGTGAGACGGTCAATATCGACCATATCAAGCGTGGCTACTATTCTATCAAGGCACTCAACCCAACCGGCATCGTGCCCGTCGGGCCGGATCTACCGGGCCTCGCTCCTGTCAAAATTTGAAAGATAACGTCATGGATTCGCTGATTATCTTTCTGCATGGTGTCGGAAGCCGCGGTGCCGATCTGGCGCCGCTGGGCGAATACTGGTCACAGGCATTGCCGGGTGCATCATTCGCTGCACCAGACGCGCCCTATCCCTTCGATCAGGGTGGTGCGGGCCGACAATGGTTCAGCGTGAGCGGTGTAACGGCAGAAAACCGCGCGCAGCGGATTGTGGACGCCCGTCAGGCTTTTGACGAAACATTGCAGACGATCATGACAGCAAAGGGCTTTGTTGATAAGCCGCAACGTGTAGCACTTGTGGGCTTTTCCCAAGGTTCTATCATGTCGCTCGATACACTGGTGACAGGCCGCTGGCCATTGGGTGCTGTTGTCGCATTTTCCGGGCGGCTCGCATCGCCTAAGCCTTTTACGCCGTCACTTTCAACAGCTACGCTGCTTATACATGGTGGTGCTGATCCCGTCATTCCGCCAAGTGAATCTCAACACGCCCATGAGCAACTCAGCGAAATCGGCGTTAACTCGACGTGCCATATTCTGCCGGGCGTTGGACATACAATCTCTGCCGAGGGTGCCACTCTTGCAGTCAGTTTTCTAAAGCAAACTCTGCATCTTGGATAATTTCCAAATTCGGCTATTTTCTCGCTCACAAGCGTAGATAATATCTGAATTGGAATCAATTATGGATCGGCTCGATTGTGAGCGCATGTTTGTCGCCGTACTCGATACTGGCAGCTTTTCCGCAGCCGCCCAACGATTAGAAACAAGCAGTGGTCAGGCATCCAAACTTGTATCGAAGCTTGAGGCTGATCTAGGTGTTCAGCTGATCAGGCGGACGACGCGCGCATTGTCGCCGACAGAAGTAGGCTTTGCCTATTACGAGCGCATGAAAGGTCTTTTACAAGATTTCGATGCTCTGGATGCCTCCGTCCGCAACGCTTCCGGCGCACCGACAGGGCGCATCCGGCTAACGGCACCCATGTCCTTTGGCACTTTGCGTCTGACGCCGGTTCTTCTCGATTTCGCGCAGTCTTTCCCTGATATTCAAATTGACGTCAGTTTTTCGGACCGCATCGCCAGCCTCGTCGATGAAAATTTTGACATTGGCGTTAGGATCGGCAAACCACTCGATAGCAGCCTGATAGCAAGACGAATTTGCGATACGCGTTTGGTTTTGGTGGCCTCACAGTCCTATATCGACAAGTATGGATCGCCCGAGCATCCACGCGATCTGGTTTCGCATAATTGCGTCATTGATACCAATTTTCGCGAACCCTTTGTCTGGCGCTTTGCACCGTCACCTGAAGGCGAGCCCCGTGCAGTCAATATTGCTGGAACGCTGCAATTTTCAAATGGCGAAGCCTGCCTTCAAGCAGCAATAGCCGGGCTTGGCATTGCTCATGTCCCAAGCTTTATTGCTGGTCCCTCCATTCGCGAGGGTGCCGTGCAGCAACTGCTAAAATCTTATGAAGATAGACCTCTCGGCATTAATGCAGTTTACCCTCCGGCAAGGCATTTGGCACTGAAGGTCCGTGCACTTGTCGATTACCTCGCTGACCGCTTTCGCGGCCAACCGATATGGGACCAAGGTTGGTAAAGATACCAATCGTTTGCGTCAGCGATGCATAGAAGGCCGGATGCTCACGCTCCGGCCCTCCTCTAAAACCAACATTAGGCGGCCTTATTGATAGATTTTTCGCATCTGAGCAACATTCCATAAAGATCGCGTGGCTCGTCGGGGTCGGCCAGCATATCAAGCTCGTCAAAAAAGCCTGTTTCAGCAAGCTTGCTACGGACATAGCGAAGTGCGGAAAAATCTTCGATCGCAAAACCAACGCTGTCAAACAGAGTGATCGCACGTTCTGAAGAACGACCTTCAATCGCTCCCGTGATGACTTCCCAAAGCTCTTTAACCGGATAATCGGCGTCAAGCTGCTGGATTTCGCCTTCAATGCGGGTCTGTGGCGGGTATTCGACAAAGATGTCGGAGCGCAACAGGATATCCTTGTTCAGCTCAGTCTTACCGGGGCAATCACCGCCGACAGCATTGATGTGCACACCCGGTCCAACCATGTTGTCGCTCAGGATCGTTGCATATTGTTTGTCTGCCGTCACAGTGGTGATGATATCAGCACCTTCAACAGCTTCCTGAGAGGTGCCAAAGATCGAAATTGAAAGTCCGGTATTGGCGAGATTGCTCGCACAACGCTCGCTTGCAGAACGGTCAATGTCGAAGAGACGCAGGTTTTCAATGCCCACAATCGCTTTGAATGCGAGTGCCTGAAATTCGCTCTGTGCGCCATTGCCAATGATGGTCATGGTTTTTGAATCTGAGCGTGCAAGATGTTTAGCCGCAACTGCCGACATTGCCGCGGTGCGCAAGGCAGTCAGGATCGTCATCTCGGTCAACAACATCGGGTAACCATTACCAACATCCGACAAAACGCCAAAAGCAGTTACTGTTTGACGGCCTTCCTTGGTGTTTTTCGGGTGACCGTTGACATATTTAAAGCCGTAAAGCGTACCATCGCTCGTCGGCATCAACTCAATCACACCTTCATCCGAATGCGATGCAATGCGCGGTGTTTTGTCGAACTGCTCCCAGCGTCGGAAGTCTTCTTCAATCACCTCGGCCAGTTCTTTAAGAAAGGTTTCAACGCCAATGGTCAAAACCAGTTTCATCATATTATCAACGCTGACGAAGGGAACGATGTTCAGCTTTTCAATGGTCATATTGTTAATCCTCTATCGGATGGTTTAGTGCTGAACTTCAGGCACGCTTCGACAAAAACTCTTCCGCGATCATCGATACGACCTGCGGCAAGACCTCAAATGCATAAGGCGCATGTACGCGCTCCAGCTTCTGGTGGAATTCGCGCCCCCAAGGACCGATGTTAACGACAGGGAACTGCAACGCATCGCTTGCCGGATGATCAACCAGACGTGCAACCGGCGTGTTGAGCGAAACGAGATCCTGACCAAGCGTCGCCTGCCCCAAGAAACTCATATCTGAAATGCCTTGGAAATATGGCTTCCAGACCAATGCCTGATCCGCAAAATTTGCGAATTGCTGCATTGTCTTATCAATTGCCTGTTTGAATGCACGGTCATTCGCCTGCTTTTCATCCAGATGGCTTGCAGGATAATGGAGACCGGCAAAGCCGACCACGACTGCTGGACCAGACAGATGTGCCACGCCAACCAACCATTCAGTTAACCGACGGCTGACGGACAAAGGATTATCGATATGCGAAAGGCGCTTTTCCTGTTCGTCGTAAAGCGCCTCGAACTTATCGCCTGCTACTTCCGCAGCCATAAGCCGTAATTGCTCGAAAGTGATGAGCTTCGGTGCAGCCGGAATTGCACCCGCACGTTTGCCGATCAGCTTACCGAAAGCCTCAGACTGGCCTGCAAAACGTTCAACCGCTTGCGTGGCCCCTGCCAGAACTTCACTCTTGAAACGCTCAAACAGTTCTTCTGCGGTCATGGCATGATAAAGCCAGTTCAATGCGATCCAGAAGCGTTCCGGTGTTGTGACTTCATAGCCATCGCGCAAATCTTTCGCTTCGAGGCAGATTGGCGGTGGCGAAATATCATGCTCGTCACGATCAGCAAGAGCAGCGTTACCCTCAAAGCGAGCCAGAATACCCGCAGCCATAGCCTGTGCGCTAACACCCTCATACGGGTAGCTCGCATGGGAGCTCAAGCCAATAACTAAGGCAAATGGCAACAACTTACCAATTGTTCCGGCATAAACAGCACGCCCTTCCTGACCATCGCCCTGATCTGACGTCACATCGAGATTAATAGCTGCTGCAATTTCAATATCGAAATCCCGGGCAATCGCCGGCAATGCATTGCGCATTGAGCGCATACCACGGCTCTCGCGTTCTTCATCCGGGGTAAAAACAAGCAGCAGATTGCCACTGCGATCTTCATCTTCGGCAAATTTTTCAGCGCAAGCGATACCAACAGCGAGACCGCTTTTCATGTCAAGCATACCGCGACCAGGAAGGAAATTGCCGCTTAGCAGATCTTCCAATGCACGCTCTTCCTGTGCCGAACGCGAACGTTTGGATAAATCCGCAATCAGTGCATCTTTAAGTTTGATGCTTTCGCAGGCAAGGTTCTTCAACTCGTGATAATTATCGGTTGCAACGGTATCGAAATGACCCGCCAGAGCCAGCGTTTGCTTGCCCTTGCCACGCACCAGTGCGACCACATTATGCGTCAGCGGATCACCATGGCTCGCAACCGTACGGATATTATCAGGGTTCTGCTGAAAGTATGGGATTTCCTTCAAAACAGAAACCAGATGGTCGGAAAATGTCGCTTCGCCCGGTGTTCCGGTTTCGCTGTTGCAACCAACCAGACGCAGCGCCAGTTCTTCAACATGCTGCGCATTAATATGGTTGTGCGCCATTGTTACGGCGTTGGGCGCGCCGTTTGCAATATTTGCAGTCATAGATCAAATCTCCTTTGATCGAAGCGTGTTTGCAATCACCGCAACACGCCTCTAAGGCATTAATTTCAAATTCTAATGAGACAGATGCTTACGCAAGAATGCGCGCGTCCGCTCTTCCGTTGGATTGGAAAGCACCTGATCGGGTGAACCTTGTTCAACAACCACCCCGCCATCCATAAACATCACATGATCACAGACTTCCGCTGCAAAGCGCATCTCATGCGTGACAATCAGCATGGTCATGTGTTCACTTGCGAGCTGCTTCATCACCTGGTTCACTTCTTCAACCAGTTCGGGATCAAGCGCGGATGTTGCTTCATCAAACAGCATAACCTTGGGCTGCATCGCCAGTGCGCGGGCAATCGCAACACGCTGCTTCTGACCACCCGAAAGTCGGGCTGGATAGGCATGGCCCTTATCGACAAGTCCGACCTTCGCAAGCAAGCTATTGGCACGTTCCAATGCATCAGCCTTAGACAAGCCCTTCAGCTTCATCGGTCCGACCATAATGTTCTGGAGAACAGTCAGATGTGGGAACAAATTAAACTGCTGAAACACCATCCCCATTTCCTGACGGATATGGTTAATATGTTTTTCAAAAGCGCGCCCCTTTAGCGGGCGATTGACCTGATGCCCATCCAGCCAGATTTCACCGCTGTTGGTTTCTTCCAGCATGTTGATAGAACGCAAAAGTGTACTTTTTCCTGAGCCGCTAGGGCCAATAATGGAAACAATTTTGCCTTTGGCAACGGTCAGATCAATGCCTTTTAGCACTTCGATATCGCCATAGGACTTTCTGATCTGACGCAGTTCGATCATGGGGGTCTGTGTGTTCATCGGATAGCTTCCGCTTTCTTGGCCGCTTTGCTTAAAACCCATTCCATCAAAAGATTGACAAGGTAATAGAGCACGGCTGCAACGAAGTAGAACTCAAAAGGACGATAGGTTTCGCTGATGCCACGCTGTGCACTCAGCACCAATTCCGTGATGCCAAGCACCGACAGAACGGCTGTGTCCTTGAGCAAGATAATGCTGTTATTTCCGACTTGCGGCAGCGCAGTCAGGATCGCCTGAGGGATAATGAAATAGCGCAGCGATGCGCCGCTTCCAAAACCGAGCGATCGTGCGGCTTCCATCTGTCCTTTATCAACGGCTTGAAGGGACGCACGGAAAATATCGGCATTGTAAGCCGCGTAGTGCATACCAAGGCCAAAGACGCCCGTCCAGAAAGCTGGCACCATAATGCCGATCTGCGACAAGCCATAATAGAGCAGATAAAGCTGCAACAGCAGTGGCGTCCCCATGAAGAGAAACACAATACCACGTATCGGCAGACTGATCAGTTTTGGTGCATGCAACGTTACAATCGCAATGACAATTCCCAAGACAATGCTAATTAAGCCAGCCAGTACAGTAATGAGTACAGTCCAGGTTAGCCCAATCAACATCAGTTCGGCATAGGGCGGAACAACGGTGAAATCGAGACTCATGCCCCTGCCCTCTTATCTGCACTGAAGTAGATTTCAAGGCCGCGAATGATCAGGGAAATGACCGCGATAATCACAATATATGCCGCCGCTGCCACCGCAAAAACCTCAAACGGCTTATAGGTCGAAGTCACAAAACGTTGCGCAGTGTAAGTCAACTCAACCACGCCAATCGTGGACACAAGCGCGGTGCTTTTTGTCAAAATAACCGTGTTCACGCCGAGCGAGCGGATCATCAAGGGTGCAGCTTGTGGCAGAATAAAAAGGCGCATCGTTCCAACACGACTAAAGCCAACCGAGCGTGCCGCTTCATTCTGCCCCTTATCAACGGCCAGAATTGCGCCGCGCATGCCTTCAGACATGTAAGCGCCGATATTGAAGCCCATCGTGATTACGCCAGCAACGAATGGAGTGAATTCAAAGCCGAATTGTGGGCCACCGAAGAAAACGAGAAACAACTGTACCAGGAGCGGTGTGCCACGCATGACGCTGATATAAGCGGTTGCGATCCACCGAACGGCTGCATAGCGCGAGAACTTGGCAATCACTAACAGGCTGGCAACAACAAGGCCAATGAGCAATGACACAACAGTCAGCTCAACTGTGACCCACCCTGCCTGAACAATGAAGGGAAAAATCCGCTCAATGAGTGCGATATCCATCCTTCAACCTTTCTGCTTCAACTCTGGAAGCATCTGCCAAATCTGATCAATCCAACGATGAGCCGGAACGCGCATATGACAAAGTTTAGGAACGAAAGCATTCTCCGAACGATTGCCTGACATTATGTCAAAGCCAAAGGTTGGGGGAAGCTTGAGCGACGGCAACACTGCTGTCGCATTTATCAAAGGTGGAGCGGCTTATCAGCCGCTCGCAACCAGTTGTGAAATTAGCGGATATCCGCGCCGATCCACTTTTCAGAGATGGTTTTGTAGGTGCCATCTGCCATCATCTCATCGAGAGCTTTCTGCATGGCATCGCGCAGCTCTGGATTGTTCTTGCGCACGGCAATACCAATGTCGTAGCGCGGCAGCTGATCGTCCTTAACCTGATCGATTGGCGCATTGCTTTTGCTAATTGCAACGAGAACCGGAACGTCGTCAGCAACAACGGCATCAATACGGCCCGATCCAAGATCGAGCAGCATTTCCGGCAGGCCTTTATAAGTGCGGACTTCATATTTGCCCTGCTCACGAACCCACTTTTCAGAAGTTTCGCCGAGCGTCACACCGATGGTCTTGCCTTCAAGCTCACTAAGCGACTTAACCGCATCACCCTTGCGGACGAACAGCGCCAGACCGGAACGGTAGTAAGGCCCGACGAAATCAATCGCCTTCTTACGCTCGTCAGTAATGCCCATCGATCCAACGATCGTATCAAAACGACCCGTGACCAGACCGGCAATAATGCCATCCCAAGCAGTCGTAACAATTTCAGGCTCTGCCTTGAGGCGGCGCGCAATTTCGGAACCGATATCAACGTCAAAGCCAACGACCTGGTTATTTTCATCAACAAAGCTGAAAGGGGGAAACACGCCCGAAAGCGCAATTGTCATTTTGCCGTTCTTCTGGATTTTTTCCAGATCATCAGCTTTTGCCGCATGTGCGGAGAAAGAGATACCAAGCGCAACAAGCGCTGTGGAAACAAGTCTCGCCATTTTCATTATCAATGTTCCCTACGAAAGCTCCGAACGGAGCTGTTGACGCAATTTTCACAGCCTTGTAACCGGCCTGAACAGGGAATTGTGCAGCGCTCCTTCTGCTTGCAGCATTTTAGGAACCACTTTTACATTCCCCTTGGATGAAATCATTAGCTACAATCTCATTGACAAAAAAGAATATAAAGTGATTGTTTTTATAATAAAATGACGATTTAGTCATAAATAATTACGAAAAAGAAAGTGGGAGCGATGGACGAGCTGGATAAGAGACTGATCACAGAATTGCGCATAAACGGTCGTGCCTCCGTTCCACAGCTCGCAGAACTCCTCGGCGTTGCGCGCGCGACGGCACAAAAGCGCCTCGACCGCTTGATGGCGAATGGTGACATCAAAGGCTTTACGGTGCGCGTACGCGATGATATTGGCAAAGACCAAATCCGCGCCTTTATGCTGATCGAAATGTCGGGTGCATCGCTTAAAGCCACCATCGCCGCAATTAAGCGCGTTCCCGGATTAACCAGCTTGTGTAACACCAATGGAATTTGGGATGTGATCGCCGAGCTCGAAGTCTCAACGATCTCAGAGTTGAATGAAGTGATCTCTACAATTCGCTCTCTTCAAGGTGTGAGCAAAAGCGAAACTTTCATCATGTTAGGGCCGGCATAAACACGATCGTCTGTAGAAATTCTGTCGCCACAAAAGCAATGCCGCCGTCCAAACAAATTATCGATGATTGGGCGACGGCATTTTTGTCTACATGATGACTTGTATTACGAGAAGAACGCTTACCAACGCATTCTGAAACCAACACTGCCTTTGAGAGTGTAATTATCAGACGCATCTTCTAGTGCTGTTTTTAATGCCCCTTCTCCGTAAACTCCATAAGCTGAATCTTTCCAAGAGTAATCGACACCAGCGCCGACTTCGGCCCAATTTGCTTGATTATCATTTACAAAATTTTCTCCGGAAACATTCACACTTTTATCGCCCTGAAAATCGCGAATTAAGTTGGCAATAATATAACCTTTTGAAACCGTATATGTATTATCCAACTCTTTCTTCTTATCTTTGTACTCCAAGTTTACGCCGACACGACCAATCGTGCGATCATTATCATTCAATTTAAACTTCGTATTCCATTTATCCTGAGATGAGTCAGCATTGATCGTTGACCAGCTAAGCTGCATTTGCGGGGTAATTGACCAATGTTCAGTCAATTCAAACTTCTTACCCGCTTCAAGGCTTAATGCATATCCTTGTGCTTTCTGGCCATCAGAAAGCGATGCGCGTGTGGTTTCTGAGAATAGGTCACTTTCAAACCACGTAGTCTGCGCCTGCGCGTCAATGTAAAAGTCTTCAGCAGCATACCAAGTCACAGTTCCACCAAGGGTCCAGGCATCAGTGCTTATGTTGCCGTCACCTACTTTTGATAGGATATCGCTCCTAGCAGTGCCGTAGCTGCCATATAACCCCGCGACAAGTTTGCCCAACTCACCATCATAGAATAAACCATCTACGCCTGACTGAAAAATCACAGTATTTATATCGTGGGTCATTCCGGTTGTTGATGATGGCTTAACCTGACTGTGCGTGCCGTCAATGCGCGCCCAAATATACTCTGGTGACGGCGTAGTTTTCTCGTTTACTTTCTTGGGAGTATTAACTCGCTCTAGGCGATCCCCTACGCGTTGTTGCAAAGAAGGCATTTGCATCAAGCTATTCATTGTCTCTCTGTAAGCTTCATAGACCGGCACGTTAGCGCTGATCAATGGCTCAGGCGTGTCGCCTGTACTACTGACCAAATACCAATTACCGTCATTACCTGTTACATCACCACCACTCTGCAGCGTGTAAGCATAAGCACCCGCAACCACGGCCTTCTTGCCATCCTTTGTTCGGTAATCACTATCAAGATCAAAGGTACCATTTGAGCCACCTTCAACTTCGATAATCTTAATGCCATTTTGGGTTTTATCACCTGCCCCCCCGGCATTATTGACAGTTACATATGTATTGCCGGAAGAGTTACCTTTAATCACCAGCAAGTCGGTAATGGAATTATCTGCACCAAGAACCGTATTAATTACCAGTTCGCCATCTTGACCCACATAATTATTTAAGACTGTAAGTGTCGTACCAACACCTTCATGGTTCAAAGAAACAGTACCCTTATTGGTAAGCGAAAGCAGTGACGTATCGAACCCGCCGATTGCCAGTATACCATTTTGGCCAACTGAAAAATTCGAAGCTTCAGTGAAGCTTCCCGAAGCTCCCTGATGTAAAATTCCGCTTAAGACTTCCGTATTACCCGTGTAACTGCTTTTTCCAGAGAGTGTCAGTGTCCCCTCTCCATCTTTAGTCAAACTGCCCGACCCTGCTATTGATCCGGAGAAGGCTGTGTCATCTATCTGATCGACATTGAGTGACCCGCCGTCTAAATCGATAGAGCCTGCCCCCTCAAGCCCAAATACGCTAACATCGAAATCAGCCAGATTTACTTTCGCTCCGGCATCAATATCGAGTGCGCCATGGCCAAAGACCGTTCCAGAAGCACCCGCCCTAAGTTCTCCGTCAGCAACATGCATATTCCCTTCAAAGGTATTCTCCCCTGATAAAGTTAGACTACCTGAACCGCTCTGTGTAACCGATCCTTCGCCAGAAAGATCACCGTCAAACGTCAAATCATCGCTACGGTTGAATGCAAGAACAGCAGCGTCGAAAATATCAACATCGCCTCGAATACTACCACTCGCACCACCCGCACCAATCTGTAATATACCACCAACAACATCGGTATCGCCGGTGTAAGTGTTTTCACCAGTCAGGATGAGAGTACCAGCGAAGGTCTTTTGGAGACCCGATGTGCCATCCAGCACTACTGAAATAGTGCTAATTTTGGCGGCGTCCGTTCCATCTGAACTGCCCACACGAATGATAGTCTTTTGGTCAGGATTCTCTGGGTCAGATATAAGGGTTAGAACATCATCGGCAGTTAACCCTGCGATCTCATAGCCACTTGTATCGAACTGGATACCAGAAGCAGTCACCGCACCCACGGAATTATCAACCTGAACTTTGCCAGCAGTCCCACCAAAAAACGCGAATTGTCCATCATCCCAGGAACCATTCACTTCATAGTCTGGCAATTGGGTCCAATTATCATTAGTGCGGTTCCAAATACCGTCACCACCATCTATCACGCCATTATCATGGCCTGTTGCGCCATCCCAAATATTGAGCTTCGCACCATTTGCATTAACGAGGCTGTAATATTGATCATCATCAATGAACGAAATTTTGCTTGCGTCCACTCCACCCGGCATTGTGCCTGCGATTAGTCCGCCAGTTAGACCATTTGAATATTCAAAAATGCGATAAATTCCTGGTCCAGTATCGCCAAAACTTAAAACATTAACTTTGCCAGCAAGCTGCAAAGAACCAGCTACATCAAATAGCTCATCACCTGCTTTGCCTCCAAAGCTTAATTCCAGTAAGCTATCGGCATTGAATACTAAATCACCACCGAAACTGAGTTTGTGGGGAGCCGAGCCTTCCAGCGTACTTCCAGCGCCAATAGACGCGCGGCCAACAATTTTACCACTACCCGCTAGTCGAGTACCACCATACGTATCAACAGTACCACCGAGAGTGCCATTCGCGGTAAGTGTGCCTTTTTGAACGTGCGTAGAGCCTGTAAAGCCAAAGCTATTTCCTGTTAGTACCAGATTTCCATTGCCTTCCTGATACAATGTGCCCACGCCACCTATCACTCCGGAGAAAGTTACATCATCGCTACGTTTAAACGCCAATGAGCCAGTGGAATTTAACTTAATATCACCAGTAATACTCCCAACCGTTCCATCGTTTCCAATCTGGAGCGCTCCATTATCTACCTGAGTACCACCCTGATAATTATTATCGCCAAGAAGTATAGTGGTTCCCGCCCCCGCATGTGTGACCCCGCCCGCACCGCTAATAGATCCAGAAAAATCATATTCATCACTACGATTAAAAATGAGAAAGGCATCAGCCGCTGCAATATTTATATCACCAGCAACCCTACCGACGAGTCCCCCTTGACCTATCTTTAGAGAACCACCACTAATCGTAGTCCCGCCAGTATATGTATTATCGCCAGTGAACGTTGTTACGCCACTACCATCTATTTCAACCGCACCATCGCCGCTTATGACTACGCCAAATTCTGTATCACTGCTTTTATTGACAAAAAACTTGGCTCCGGAATCTACGTTTATGTTCCCATCAATAGTACCTTGTGCACCG
>Ga0308165_1002690_pt1 | contig 20509 bp, 19 predicted proteins | sample PhyWR2_FD_201032 | JGI IMG/M metagenome (GOLD analysis project Ga0308165, IMG submission 201032) | Phyllosphere microbial communities from UC Gill Tract Community Farm, Albany, California, United States - DLSLW.R2 | ecosystem: Host-associated > Plants > Phyllosphere > Unclassified | place: USA... | reverse complement strand
GTGAAGCTTGATTACCGCCCTGTTCACCTCGATCCGCTGACGACCGAGGAAGAAGGCGGCATCAATCTGGCCAAAATCGCGCCGAAAAAGCGCGTTTACTGATCGAGGGAATGAGCAATGGTTGAACTCGCACTTCCCAAAAACTCCCGTATGCAGGAAGGCAAAACCTGGCCGCGTCCAGATGGTGCCAAGAATGTAACGGAGTTCCGCATTTATCGCTGGTCGCCGGATGACGACGCAAATCCAAGCATCGATACCTACTATATCGATCGCGATGATTGCGGCCCGATGGTGCTCGACGGTCTTCTCTACATCAAAAACAAGATCGATCCGACGCTGACGTTGCGCCGTTCATGCCGTGAAGGCATTTGCGGTTCCTGCGCAATGAACATTGATGGTGCCAACACGCTTGCCTGCACCAAGGGCATGGACGAGATCAAGGGCTCCATCAAGGTCTATCCGCTTCCGCATATGCCGGTGGTGAAGGATCTTGTGCCGGATTTGAGCAACTTCTACGCCCAGCACCGTTCGATTGAGCCATGGCTCAAGACGGTTTCGCCTGAGCCGCAGAAGGAATGGTTGCAGAGCCACGAAGACCGCCAGAAGCTTGATGGTCTTTACGAGTGTATTCTCTGCGCTTGCTGCTCGACCTCGTGCCCGAGCTATTGGTGGAATGGCGATCGTTACCTCGGACCTGCTGTGCTGCTTCAGGCCTATCGCTGGCTGATCGACAGCCGCGACGAAGCCAAGGGCGAACGTCTCGACAATCTCGAAGATCCGTTCCGTCTCTATCGCTGCCATACGATCATGAATTGCGCGCAAACCTGCCCGAAGGGTCTGAACCCTGCCAAGGCGATTGCCGAAATCAAGAAGATGATGGTTGAGCGCCGCGTGTAAAACGCGTTTTTACAATCGACGGAAAGGGAGGCTCATGCCACCCTTTTCTTTTGCGGAAAATCTGGCTGATACTTGATTTTTTCGTGTTGCCCATATCTGATCATAAAGCAGAAGTTCAATCCTCGTTTGAAGGTTTCATCATGCTTGATCATATCGGCTTCAATATTTCCAGTATGCCAAAATCCAGCGCATTCTATGATGCAGCACTCGCTCCTCTGGGTATTACGCGTGCGATGGAGTTTGGCGACTGGGTTGGCTTTGGCCGCAATGGCAAGCCGGAATTCTGGATCGGCAAGCAGAAGGGTTCAAAACTTGAAGGCGTTCTGCATGTGGCATTTTCGGCGGGAACGCGTTCCGAGGTTAATCGCTTCTACGAAGCGGCGTTAGCAGCCGGCGGACGTGATAATGGCAAACCGGGAATCCGTGAACACTATCATCCCGATTATTATGCAGCTTTTGTCACCGACCCTGACGGGCACAATATCGAGGCTGTCTGTCATCTGCCGGAATAAAAAAAGCGGGCGTTGCCCGCTTTTTTGCTAGTGATCGCTCAAACGAGCTTTGCGTCCAGTGTTACTTCAATTGCACCAAGCGCTTTCGAAAGCGGGCAAGATTCCTTTGCCTTCTTCGCGAGGTTTGCAAAATCTTCATCCGAAATCCCTGGAATGCTCGCCTTGAGAGTCAATGCGCTGCGGGAGATCGCAAAACCACCACCTGATGCAGGTCCTACACTCACCGCGGCCGTCGCTTCAAGCTTTTCTGGTGGCGTTCCGTGTTCGGTCAGCATAGCTGAAAGTTGCATCGCGAAACAGCCGGCATGCGCTGCGCCCAAAAGTTCTTCCGGGTTGGTGCCAGCGCGTCCGCTTTCATCTTCAAAACGCGCTTTGAAATCATAAGGCAAGCCTTTTAGTGCGCCGCTCTGCGTATCGAGGGTGCCTTTGCCTTCTTTCAGCGTGCCTTGCCAGATTGCAGTTGCTTTTCTGTCCATGATGAAACTCCTCTGTTTGGTCTAAATAACCACATAGGGCAGCCACCCAAACCTTCCAGATTAAATTGCTTCACCTTGTAGCAAGCGCGGGGTATCGCCAGACAAGCCCGCAGCTTGCTTTATGAAAAAGGATTTGAGGCTAGGAACGCGATCAACAAGACCCAGCCCAATGTCACGAATAGTGCGCACAGCCGGATTGTCGTTGGAGAATAGTTTGGTCAGCACATCAGTGGTGACCCCCATCTGCACTGTGTCGAACCGGCGCCATGCCTGATAGCGTTCCAGTGCTGCAAAAGAGCCGATGTCGAGGCCGAGGCGGTCTGTCTCGACAATCACTTCAGCAATAGCGGCAGCATCGCGGAAACCGAGGTTCAGACCTTGTCCCGCGATTGGATGAATACGATGGGCTGCATCACCCACAAGCGCGAAACGTGGCTTTACAAATTCGCGCGCCAGCGTGAGGCCGAGCGGGAAAGCACGGCGCGGGCCTTCAACGGTGAGAGCGCCGAGGCGATGGCCGAAACGCTGTTCAAGTTCGGCATCAAAGATGAAATCATCTTCCCGGATGAGACGCTCGGCGTCTGCTGTGCGCTCGGTCCAGACGAGTGAGCTGCGATTGCCTTTAAGCGGCAGGATCGCAAAAGGACCGGCGGGCAGGAAATGTTCGTCAGCGCGGCCTCCGTGCGGGCGTTCGTGGGCAACGTTGCAGACGATGCCGGATTGGTCGTAATCCCAGTTAACGGTTTTGATGCCTGCAATATCACGCAGGCGCGACTTCGCGCCATCGGCGGCAATCAGCAGGCGTGTGGAGATTGTTTCGCCGTTGGCCAAAGTGACAGTGACGGATTCGGGCAGCGTTTCAAAATTCTCGACACTCATGCCTTCAATAAAGGTAATGCCGAGTTCGTCTGCTTTTTTGTGAAGGGCGGTGTTGAGAACGCGGTTTTCCACCATATGCGCAAATGGTTCGCCGGGGTTAACATCGCCAGCGAATGTCAGAAACACCGGACGCACGGGATCAGAGGTGCGGGAGTCTGTTACGACCATTTCAGTGATTGGCTGAGCATCTGTGACGATCTCCTGCCAGCAGCCAAGCTGATCGAGCATGCGTGTGGCTGCTGCTGCAATGGAAGAAGCACGCGGATCATTTTTCCATGCGCCAGCCGGTGCACCATCAATGACGGTTACGGAAAGATGCGGCGCTGCCGATTTGACGGCAACAGCAGTCACAAGGCCGACATAACCGCCACCTGCAATCACCAGATCGCGTTTGTTGGCAGCATTTTGTGTGGCTTCGGCGGACATAGCTCTTCCTTTCAGATCGTTCTTCGGTGAAGCTTATAAGGCTGCAATGGTGTACGGGAACTTGACAGTTTCCCTTGTGCGAGCACAAACAGTTCATCAAGAATATGTTGTCTATATAGGGTTTCAGGAGACAGGCTGTCCATGTCCAATAATGAAAAGACCGATCTATCGAAGGTCGAGCAAACAGCTGCCATGCAGCAGCTTCTGACAACGCTGGATCTTGAAACGCTTGAAGTGGATCTTTTCCGTGGTAACAGCCCGCAGGTGGGTTGGCAGCGCGTTTTTGGCGGGCAGGTTATCGGGCAGGCGCTCATTGCAGCGCAGCGTACGGTCGACGCAGACCGGCATGTGCATTCGTTGCACGGATATTTTGTGCGTCCGGGCGATCCGGCCATTCCGATCATCTATGAGGTTGACCGTATTCGCGACGGTTCCAGTTTCAATACGCGTCGTGTTTTGGCCAAACAGCATGGCAAAGCAATTTTTACGCTTTCGGCTTCGTTTCAGATCGATGAAGCAGGCCTTCAGCACCAGATTGATATGCCCGAAGGGCTGCCGACGCCGGAGCAATTGATGGGCGATCACGATCTGAAGGAAGAATATTTGCATCTCGCACCCGCAGGTGTGCGCAAATATTGGGAGCAGGAGCGCCCGATTGAGATCAAACCGGTTTCGCTCAAACACTATTTTTCGCGTGAGAAGCTGGCACCGCGCCAGCATGTCTGGGTACGGGCGCGTGGAATCGTGCCGGATGATCGCGCACTTCAGGCTGCAATCCTTGCTTATCTCTCGGACATGACGCTGCTCGATACATCGCTGCATCCGCATGGACGCACTATTTTTGATCGCGATATGCAGGTCGCAAGTCTCGATCATGCGATGTGGTTTCATCGTCCATGCAGGCTTGATGACTGGCTGCTCTATACGCAGGACACCCCGAGCGCTTCCGGCGCGCGTGGTTTCAACCGCGGTGCGCTCTACACACGCGAAGGAGTTTTGATTGCTTCTGTGGCGCAGGAGGGCCTTATCCGTGTTCATGAAAAAGACAGGTGATGATATTTTAACCATCGTATAAACTAGTGACTAAATTTTAGTCATTCTGCAACCGGCCGGTATTTCAAAAAAAGCAAAAGCTTAGTGCGATGAATCACTTAGAGCGGTTTTTCCATGACGGAGAAGCCGCTTTGCTTATTTGTTATGACTTTTTTTGAAACCGTTGCCTGGCGCGCAGAACGCTCAGAAAGTCCCGGTTTTGGCCGAAAATGCGGCCGTTTTTCGGGGATTTGAGTTTACGTCAGATGCGCAATATCAGAAAAAATTCATTTTAATGGCGTTGCTAAGCTCAACTGGCATGATTTTTGTTTCTCTTAGTCCGAACCGGTCTTTTCAGCGCACACGCGTTTGAAGCCGCCATTCGACGGAGATATTCGATGCTGATAACAGGAAGATTCAAGCAAACGGCTTTAGCCACCTTGCCAATGCTGCTCGTTCTTGCAGGAACTGCGCTGGCACAGGACGCAGCCGATGCTACCCCAACCCTTGATACCGGCGATACCGCCTGGATGCTGACCTCAACCGCGCTTGTGTTGATGATGACGATTCCCGGCCTTGCGCTGTTTTACGGCGGCATGGTTCGTAAGAAGAACGTTCTGTCGACAGTCATGCAGAGCTTTGCCATTACCTGCCTCATGTCGGTCTTGTGGTTGTTCTTTGGCTATTCGCTCGCCTTCACCGATGGCGGTTCGATGAATGCCTATATTGGCGGCTTCGATAAGGCGTTCCTGAAGGGCGTCACGATGGATTCGCTCACCGGCACGATCCCGGAATATCTCTTCATCGTGTTCCAGATGACCTTCGCGGTTATCACGCCAGCGCTTATTGCCGGTTCGTTCGCTGAACGCATGAAATTCTCCTCCATGCTCGTCTTCATGGTTCTGTGGCTTTTCATCGTCTATGTGCCGGTTGCGCATTGGGTCTGGGGCGGCGGCTTCCTTGGTTCTGACGGCGTTCTCGACTTTGCTGGCGGCACGGTCGTTCACATCAACGCCGGTGTCGCAGGTCTCGTTGCAGCGCTTATCATCGGTAAGCGTGACGGTTACGGTCATGTCAACATGGCTCCGCATAACCTCGTTCTTTCGGTCATCGGTGCAGCCCTTCTGTGGGTGGGCTGGTTCGGCTTCAACGCTGGTTCGGCTCTGGGTGCAAACGCACTGGCTGCCGTCGCCATGCTCAACACGCAAGTTGCAACCGCGGGTGCTGCTCTGGCCTGGATGTTCATCGAATGGGCCATTTCCGGCAAGCCAAGCGTTCTGGGCATCATTTCGGGCGCCGTTGCAGGTCTTGTTGCAGTCACCCCTGCTGCTGGCTTTGTTGACCCAACAGGTGCGCTTGTTATCGGCGTTATCTCGGGTGCGGTTTGTTATGTTGCTGCCGTCAAGATCAAGCATGCACTTGGTTATGACGACTCACTCGATGCATTCGGCGTCCATGGTGTCGGCGGCTTCGTCGGTGCGATCCTGACCGGTCTCTTTGCAGATGTGGCCATCAACGCCGCCGGTGAGGGCGCTACGATGGGCAAGCAGTTCTTCGGTGCTGCCGTAACCGTTGTATACACGGCAATCGCAACCGCCATCATTCTTTATGTGATCAAGGCCATTATGGGTCTGCGCCCAACCAAGCAGGAAGAAATGGAAGGCCTTGATATCGCGTTGCACGGCGAATCTGTTCAGTAGAACAGGCTTGTCCCAAGAGGAAAAAGGCGCGGGAAACCGCGCCTTTTTCATTTTCTGGTGCAAGGCGCTGCATGGTTAATGGGGAATTAACCATCGCCCAGCTAGGATCATCCCGATTCATTGCGCCCAGGGCTATCAAAGCCTGAGGGCAACAAACCATAGTTCGGGACAGGCTTTATGCGGCAAGGATATTCGCCCTCATACCCGCTGCGTGACGAGCGGATTTCGGATGATAGACTGCGACTGGTCAATATCTTTCGTAGGCAATTTTATATCCTCTTTGGGCTGGCGTTGCTTTCGCTGGCAGCGATGGCTGTTGGCGCGCTCGCTACATGGAACGTGGCCGATCCTAGTCTCAGTCATGCGACGGATAATCCTGTTACCAACGCGCTTGGCTATCCGGGTGCAGTCTTCTCCGATATTGCCATGCAGTTTTTCGGTCTGGCCAGTGTGCCAGCACTTGTGCCGATTGTTGTCTGGTCGTTGCTGATGATGACCCGCGGTGGTATTGGCAGGATAGCAAAGCGCAGCGTCGCCTGGTTTGGTGCGGCACTTCTGTTTGCGGCTATTGCAAGCTGCTTTGCGGTGCCGGAAAGCTGGCCGATGCCAATTGGTCTTGGCGGCGTGTTTGGCGATCTTGTGCTGCGCATTCCGGGTGTGTTTATCGGCGCATTTCCGCAAGGTGCGATTGCATCCGGCATTGCGCTGGTGCTGGCTTTCCCCGCTCTATGGCTTTGCCTGTTTGCAAGCGGGATTATCGGTCGCCGTGAAAGGCTGCTTGATACAGCTTCGGCACCTGGTGCATCGACTGATGATGATTTTACCGATGATGAAGATATTGGTGACGATAGTTCTTCCGGTGGCATCTCTGCGTTTGTAGGTTCTCTGACACACACAATGTACAGCGTATCGGCAACATTCAAGCGTCTGACCGGCATGAACCGTCGTAAGCCGCGTGAGGACGAATATGGTGATATGAGGCGGGTGCGTCGCAGTGCGGAAGCACGTGACAGTGCGCGTTATGAGCCCGGCTTTGATGGCGCATCTTCGGAAGAGCCACCGTTTGAAATAGATGATTCCATGGATCGGGCACCGCTTGCGGGTGAAGAATGGCACGATGCGCCGCCGCAGCGCTCCAAAGCGCGGGTTGGCGAACGAGCGCCTTCACCGAAAGCCGGTGCGCGCATTCAACGTGAAGCGCAGTCGTCGTTCCTGAAAGATGGCGGTGCTTTTGAAATGCCGTCGCTGCATTTTCTGGCTGAGCCGAAGCTGGTGCAGCGCGATTCATCCCTTTCCAAGGACGCGCTCGAACAGAATGCACGTTTGCTGGAAGGCGTATTGGAAGATTTCGGCGTGCGCGGCGAAATCATCAATGTGAAGCCTGGTCCGGTTGTCACCCTTTATGAGCTTGAGCCAGCTCCGGGGATCAAGTCATCCCGCGTGATTGGTCTGGCCGACGATATTGCACGCTCAATGAGCGCGATAGCAGCCCGTGTTGCTGTTGTTCCGGGTCGTAATGTGATCGGAATCGAATTGCCAAACCAGAAGCGCGAAATGGTTTATTTGCGCGAAATGCTGGCAAGTCGCGATTTTGAGCAAACCAAAGCAAAGCTTGCGCTGGCGCTTGGCAAAACCATCAATGGTGAGCCGGTCATTGCCGATATTGCTAAGATGCCGCATGTGCTGGTGGCAGGTACGACGGGTTCCGGTAAATCGGTTGCGATCAATACGATGATCCTGTCGCTGGTCTATCGCATGACGCCAAAAGAATGTCGTCTTATCATGATCGATCCAAAAATGCTGGAGCTTTCGATCTATGACGGCATTCCGCATCTTCTGACGCCCGTTGTGACCGACCCGAAGAAGGCTGTGGTCGCGCTCAAATGGACTGTGCGGGAGATGGAAGACCGCTATCGCAAGATGTCCAAAGTTGGTGTGCGTAACATTGACGGCTTCAATCAGCGCGTCGGTGAAGCCCAGAAGAAGGGTGAGCAGATCGCGCGTACCGTGCAGACCGGCTTTGACCGCAATACGGGCGAAGCAATTTACGAAACCGAACAGCTCGATTTGGAGCCAATGCCATATATCGTCGTGATCATCGACGAAATGGCTGATCTGATGATGGTTGCAGGCAAGGACATTGAGGGCACGGTTCAGCGTCTGGCGCAGATGGCGCGTGCCGCGGGTATCCATGTCATCATGGCGACACAGCGTCCGTCCGTCGATGTGATCACCGGTACGATCAAGGCAAACTTCCCGACGCGTATTTCGTTTCAGGTTACATCAAAGATCGACAGCCGCACCATTCTCGGCGAGCAGGGTGCCGAGCAGTTGTTGGGTCAGGGCGATATGCTGTTCATGGCCGGTGGTGGCCGCATTCAGCGCGTGCATGGTCCGTTTGTCGGTGATGATGAGGTTGAGCGCATTGTTCAGCATCTCAAGCTTCAGGGTGTGCCGGAATATCTGGATGCGATTACCGAGGATGAGGAAGAGGACGAGGGCGGAGGTCCGGCTGGAACGTCTAGCCTTGAAAACTCCGACGATCCTTATGATCAGGCTGTTGCAGTGGTATTGCGCGACAAGAAGGCTTCGACTTCCTATATCCAGCGTCGTTTGGGAATTGGCTATAATCGTGCGGCTTCGATCATTGAGCGCATGGAAGAAGAAGGTATTGTCGGTCCAGCCAATCATGCGGGTAAGCGCGAGATACTAGTGCCGACAGAAGACGAATACTAAAGCCTCGATATTTCGGCTCTGCTGGCCTGCAAATGGCGTGGCGCTACGTTTCCGGTGCTCATGTACTTTAAGTACACTCCGCTCCGGTTCTCTCGCCCCACCATTTTCGGCTCATTATAGCCAAAACCTCATTGGCTTTGGCTGCCACACTGGTGCCTAACTACCGGTTTATTTTAAGAGAATGAAGAAAAAAGAGAGTTTGCCGATGATGATCTCCCGAGTTTCCGCATTTGTGAAAGCCAGCCGTTTTGCGGCTGCAGTCGGATTGGGAGCATTGGGTCTTGGAGTGGCAGCACCGGCATTCGTGCCTGTTGCAGCCCATGCGCAGGGTGCGGGTAATGCGGCGGCAGCCCAGCAGATCGCGGATCATTTTTCGTCTTTGCGCACGTTGACCGGCGAATTTGTTCAGTTTGGACCTAAGGGCGAACAGACCGGCGGGACTTTTTATCTGGAGCGTCCGGGTAAAATCCGTTTCAATTATAACGACTCTCCGATCCGGGTGATTTCCGATGGCAATCAGGTTGTCATCAACAATCGCAAGCTCGACACATGGGATATGTATGCGCTGGGCACAACGCCACTCAAGATGCTGCTGGCTGATCGGATTGATCTTGGCGGCGGTCGTCTTCAGAGCGTCAAGCAGGACCCGGATATGACCACGCTTGTTGTGGGCGACAAGACTGCTTTTGGTAATTCGAAAATCACTATGATGTTTGATCCGCAATCGAAGGATCTCAAGCAGTGGACCATCACTGATGCGCAGGGTCTCGATACCACGATCATGGTGTTCAATATCCGCAGCGGTGTCCGCTTTACCGACGACATGTTCAAGATCGATTATCAGCGCATTGCAATGAAGCGCAAAAAGTAACTCATCGAATCTTTGAACATTTGCTTTTGCCGGATAATTGATTAGGTTCGCGGCTGTCTTTTACTGTCCGCGAGTCTTTCCCCATGACATTTTCTGTTGCTACCTGGAACATCAATTCCGTTCGTCTGCGCATGCCCTTGGTTGAGCAGTTTCTGAACGATTATCAGCCTGATGTTCTGTGTCTTCAGGAAACCAAATGCCCCGACGATCAGTTCCCTTCCAAAGGCTTTCGTGCGCTCGGCTACGAGCACATCGCAATCAGCGGGCAGAAAGGCTATCACGGCGTTGCAACCATTTCCAAGCGTCCGCTGCGCGACGTTGAGAAGATCGGATTCTGCGAGATGGGCGATTGTCGCCATCTGAGCGCTGTATTGCAAGCGGGTGGCAAGAAGCTGCGCATTCATAATTTCTACGTGCCTGCGGGTGGCGATGAGCCTGATCCGGCGATCAATCCGAAATTCGCGCATAAGCTCGGCTTTCTCGAAGAAATGCGCGCCATTGTTGCCGACAGGCAGGATGGCAACTCCTCCATTCTCGTTGGCGATTTGAACATTGCGCCGCTTGAAAACGATGTCTGGTCGCATAAGCAGTTGCTCAAAATCGTCAGTCACACGCCGATTGAGACCGAAACGCTGGAAGACCTGCGTGTCAAAGGCGGCTGGAGCGATCTGATGCGGCAGGTCATTCCTGCTGACCAGAAAATCTACACATGGTGGAGTTATCGCGCCAAGGATTGGGATGCGGCAGATCGCGGTCGCAGGCTTGATCATATCTGGGGTTCGGCTGATCTTGAGGCCCATATGCAGGGGCTGCAAATCCTGCGTGACGCACGCGGTTGGGATCGTCCATCTGACCACGTTCCGGTCATTGCATCGTTTAATCTGGATTAATCTGCTCACGCAGCCTATATAAAGCGCAGTTCAGAAGAGGAGAGAAGAGCAATGGATCGTACAGCACTGTTTTCAATAACCAGTGTTTTCAACGTTTCCGAGGCTCTTCATGTCTTCTCTTCTCACACTTCAGGATGTTTCCTGCGCCACGGCTGATGGCCGTGCTCTTTTCTCCGGTATCAGTTTCAGCGTAACCGAAGGCCGCATCGGTCTTGTCGGGCGCAATGGCGTGGGCAAATCCACGCTGCTGAAAATCATGAGCGGTGCGTTGTTGCCTGCCAGCGGATCCGTCATGCGCCATGGCAGGATCGGTGTGCTTGCGCAGAACATCGTCAGCGAGGGTACAGGCACGCTGGCTGATCTTTTTGCTGTGCGTGTTGGGTTTGACAGGCTTGCGCGTGTTGAAGCAGGCGCGGGTTCCGATTCCGATTTCGAGCAGGCTGACTGGTTGTTGCCACAGCGTTTTGACGAAGCTTTGCAGATGTTCGGGCTTTCACTCGAACCGCAAGCGCTGCTGTCGGAGTTGAGCGGGGGGCAGCAGACGCGGGCAGCACTGGCCGCGCTTATGTTTGAGCAGCCCGATCTCATTTTGCTCGATGAACCCACCAATAATCTGGACCGTGATGGGCGTCAGGCTGTCGCCGATATGCTCGCCAGATGGCCAGGCGCTGCCGTTGTCGTCAGTCACGATCGCGAATTGTTGCGGACGATGGATGCGATAGCCGAGCTATCACAAGGTGCCTTGACGCTTTATGGCGGCAATTGGGATTTTTATCACGAACGTAAAGTGTTGGAGCGAGAAGGGGCGGCGCGTGATCTTGAAGTCGCGCAGCGAGATACGAAGCAGGTAAAGCTCAAAGCCCAGAAAGCAGCTGAGCGACAGGCAAAGAGTGATGCGCGAGGACGTAAATCGCGTGCCGATGCGGGTATGAGCAAACTGCTGCTGGATGCTCGCGAAGACCGCGCGCAAAAGACCGGTGGCCGTGGAGAGCTAATTGCTGAACGCAATGTCGAGCGTGCACAAAGCCAGTTGCGAGACGCAGAAGCGAAAGTAGAGCGTATCAAACCAATGCGCTTTAATGTCGAGGCTTCGCTTCCACCAATTGGGCGTGTGGTGCTTGAGATGATGAATGTCTCCGGTGGGCCGGTATCTGACTGCCCGATCATTCGTGACTTCTCGTTCAAAATTGTCGGTCCGGAGCGGATCGTCATTCGCGGTGCAAATGGTTCGGGGAAGACTTCATTGCTGCGGTTAATCACGGGTGATTTGCAGCCGTTCGCAGGTGAGATTAAGCGCTTCGTACCGATTGCAATGTTTGACCAGCAAATGAGTCTGATGGATCCTAAAGCAACGCTTTATGATAATTTTCAGCGCTTAAACAAGGATGCCAGGGACAATGATGTTCATGCGGGCCTTGCCCGCTTTTCATTTCGCGGTGAAAGCGCCTCCCGACTTGCAGGGAGCCTAAGTGGTGGTGAATTGCTGCGTGCAGCCCTGGCCTGTGTTCTGGGCGGAACACTTAAGCCGGAATTGCTGATCCTTGATGAGCCGACGAATCATCTTGATCTCGATTCAATCGAAGCGCTGGAAACGGCCTTGAATGATTATGAGGGAGGATTGCTGCTGGTTAGCCATGATGAAGCATTTCTTGATGCTATCGGCATCGAGCGGATGATTACGCTTTAATCGCTATCGCCGAAATGCGGTGCGACTTTCTCAATGTCGCTGATTAATTGCAGCAGGTTCTTGCTGATTTGTGCATGAAGCGCGGCTGCGGCTTCCGGATATTCTTCCAGAATGCGCCGGAAGATCGCACGGCTGATGCGGATGACCTCTGTCTCCTCTTCAGCGAGAGCGCCTGTCATGCGAGTGGTTTGCGCAATCAGTGCCATCTCGCCCAGCATGGCACCGGGACCGACAGGGCGGATCGTGATCCGCCCTTCGTCTGCATCGTGAAACAGGGTAATGCTGCCCGATACGACGATATAGCCACAATCCGCACTCTGGCCTTCGCGAAACAGTTCACGACCGGCACGCAGCACGAGGCGCTCTGCGCCAAAGGCAAGCAGACGCAACTGTTCGGGTGAGAAAGTTTCGAACAGACCTACTGAGCCAAGTATGCGAATATCGTCATCAAGTGCCATGGCTTGTCATTACACCTGCGTCAGGCGCTGTCCATCATGGCACAAGTTTGTATCCCCCGCTTTCTGTAACCAGAAGCGCTGCATTGGACGGGTCCTTCTCGATTTTCTGGCGCAGACGGTAAACGTGGGTTTCCAGCGTGTGTGTCGTGACGCCTGAATTATAGCCCCACACTTCCTCAAGCAGAACATCGCGACCAATGACCTTGTCGCCAGCGCGATAAAGATACTTGATGATCGCGGCTTCTTTTTCGGTCAAACGTATTTTGCCGCCTTTTTCGTCAAGAAGCAGCTTCTGACCCGGCTTGAAGGTGTAAGGGCCGACGATGAAAGTGGCGTCTTCGCTCTGCTCGTGCTGGCGCAATTGCGCACGGACGCGAGCAAGCAGAACCGCGAACTTGAATGGCTTGGTCACGTAATCATTCGCACCTGATTCGAGGCCGAGAATCGTGTCCGATTCGGTATCGTGGCCGGTGAGCATGATGATCGGAGCTTTGAAACCACCTTTGCGCAGCAGCTTAACCGCTTCGCGACCGTCCATATCGGGCAGACCCACGTCCATAATCAACAGATCGACAATGCCGTTACGGGCCGTCTGAATGCCCTTGGTGGCGTTGTCTTCCTGAAGAATCTGGAATTCTTCGCAAAGCTCAAGCTGTTCGACGAGGATAGAACGGAGATCTTCGTCATCGTCCACAACCAGTATTGTACGACCTGTCATGCCTGTCCTCGTTACTCTTTGATTCAAATAGTGGTTCATGTTTTATGGCATTTAATGGCGATAAGTTGAAGCCGTGAAAAATGAGTACGCTTTTTATACGTACCGCCAGAGTTTTTTTAAGCAGGCAACCAAGGAAGTCAGGCTTGACCAGAGATCATAAAAGCCGCGGCATTCGCGTTATCACTGTAAGGGCAAAGCCTGGCCATAAAACGCGTGGCTTGCTTGTTGCAGGCAATCTGGTGCTCCAATGCGCACTTGGCAAGGGGGGAATCAGTACTTTCAAGCGTGAAGGTGATGGTGCCACGCCATTGTCGAACATGCGATTGCTTTATGGCTATCGGCGTGGTGATGCAGGCAACCTGCCTCTGTCTCGTTTACCATTAAGGCACGTGCTTAAACGCGATGGCTGGTGCGATGCGCCCGATAACCCCAATTATAACCGCCCCGTCAAACTGCCGTTTAAGCCGAGCCACGAGAAGATGTGGCGCAGTGAAGATGTTTATAACGTCTGTATCGTCATGGATTGGAATATCAGCCCGCGTAAACGCGGTTGTGGGAGTGCGATTTTCTTTCATTTGGCGCGCGCGGATTATACGCCGACCGAAGGCTGCATAGCGTTGAAGCGCGCCGACATGGCGCGCCTCTTGCCGCATTTGAGCAATCGAACGGTTATTCGTGTCGTTCGCTGATTAGTGAGCGGCGGCGGGAACGATCTTCACCTCGTTACCTTCTACATCGTAAAGTTTGCCGTTCTGGATATAATCGCCGTCATGCAGTTCTGCGATCTGGTGATGGCGAATGATGCGTTCTGTGCCTTCTGCAAAAACCGACATCTGGTCTGAATTGCCACCCTTGAATTCGTTGAACATCAGGTTGAGCGCGATTGCCATCAGCGCAGCGGAGCTGATGCCTGAATGGAAGATGGTCTCAAACCATGTCGGGAAGTGGTGATAGAATTCAGGCGCTGCAATCGGGATCATTCCGAAACCTATGGACGTTGCAACGATGATCAGATTGATATTGTTCTGATAATCGACTTTTGACAGCGTGCGGATGCCGCTTGCAGCGACCGTTCCGAACAAGACAATACCCGCACCACCAAGCACTGCCGGTGGCACGCAGGCAATGACGCGTCCCATGACCGGAAGAAGACCGAGCGTGATCAGGATCAAACCGCCGGTTGCAACCACATAGCGGCTTTTCACACCCGTTATGGCCACAAGGCCGACATTCTGTGCGAAGGCGCTTTGCGTGAAAGATCCGACGACGGGTGCGAGAATGCTGGATACCATATCGGCACGAAGACCATCACCCAGGCGGCGGGAATCGACTTTGGTTCCCAAAATTTCGCCAACGGCCAGAATGTCTGCAGATGTTTCCACTAATGTGACGATGATGACGATGAACATCGACAATGTAGCTGCGATGCTGAAAATCGGCCAGCCAAAATGGAAGACTTCGGGCAGTGCCATGACGGGACCTTCGGCAACACGCGAAAAGTCTGTCATGCCGAGCGCCCATGCAATGCCTGTACCAATGACCATGGCAAGCAGGATGGAAAGGCGTGAGATTGTTGAATTCCCGACTTTGCTCAGCAACAGCACGATCAGCAATGTGAGCCCGGCAAGACCGATATTGCCCATGCTGCCGAAATCAGGTGCTTTGCTGTTGCCGCCCATGGCCCAGCGTGCGGCAACCGGCATCAAGGTGAGGCCAATCGTGGTGATCACAATGCCGGTCACAAGTGGCGGGAAAAATCGCGTGACGCGCGAAAAGATTGGCGTGATCAGAAAGCCTATCAGGGAAGCAGCCATCACCGCCCCAAGCACGACCTGAATTCCAGCCTCGCCGGTTTCTGCAGAGGTTACAATGGCAACCATTGTGGCAACACCGGCAAAGGACACGCCCTGCACCAGCGGAAGCTGACAGCCAAAAAATGGAATGCCGATGGTTTGTAGAACGGTGGCAACACCGCCTGCAAAAAGCGATGCGGTAATTAGCAGGCCAATTTCGCTTGCGCTTAAGCCTGCCGCCTGACCGATAATCAGCGGTACAGCGACAATGCCGCCATACATCGTCAGAACATGCTGAAATCCATAAGCCAGATTGGCTGCAACAGACAGTTTTTCGTCTTCAGGACGCGGACTGGCCACCATCCCTGTTGGGTGTGCATTCACGATTATTCCTCCCGATGTCTCTCCTCAAAGACAGGGGGCGAGTATATCCCTCATGCGCAGACTGACTGCATTGGTTTTGATTGAAGTTGTTTTCGATGCGGACGTGCTAATGCTTTTGTTTTACGCGCATCTTGTCCGAAAACCGTTTCACACTTTGCGGGATGCTCTCATGTTGATGCTTCGCGCATGGCATCGCTCAGAACAGTAAAAATATAGGGTTCTGCCGATTGCGCAACATTGAAACGTAAGTAACGCGTTGCGTTTCGGGAAGGGCTGAAAACATCACCTGGCGCAAGCATCACGCCTTTTTCCAAAGCATAGCGAGCGATCTCGCCGGAATCCATTCCTTCAGGGAGTTGCGCCCATAGAAAAATGCCGCCCTGTGGTTTTGTCCAGAGTTCAAGGCCCGCAGCTTTGAGCCGGTTTGCAGTCATGGTCATGGCATCGGCAAGCTTGGCGCGCAGACTGTCAATGTGGCGGCGATAGGTGCCGTCAGTGAGCAGGGCGTGGACAATTTGGGCGGATAAAACATTGCTGCTGAACGAGGTCGCAAGTTTGAGATCAGTGAGGCCTTCGATCCAGTCTCTGCGACCCGCAATATAGCCGACGCGTGCCGCAGCGGAGAGCGTTTTGGAGAAACTGCCAATATGCAGTACGCGATCAAAACCATCGAGTTCGGCCAGAAGCGGCGTTGGTGAGGGGTGAAAGTCGCCAAAAATATTGTCTTCCACCAGCTTGATGTCGTGCTGTTCCGCAAGCTTGAGCAAGCGGTGAGCGGTTGCAGGCGACATTATGCCGCCGGTTGGATTGTGCAACCCCGCATTGGAAATATAGAGCTTTGGCGCATGTTCCTCGGCGGCCTTGGCGAAGGCTTCGAGATCGGGGCCGGAATGCGTGTAGGGAATGCCGATGAGCTTTACGCGATGCGAAAGAAGTGATGCTTGAAAATTGAAATAGCAGGGATCATCGACAAGCACCGTATCGCCGGGTTGCAACAAAAACCGGCAGATAAGGTCGATTGCATGGGTGCCTGAATCGGTCATTAATATTTCACCGCCAGAAATATTGATGCCCTGTTCGGATAATTTGTGCGCCAGATAATTGCGCAGCGGACGAAAGCCAAGCGGTTCGCCATAGGTGACCAGATTGCTTTCCTCATCACGGGCTATGGAGCGCATGGCGCGGCGAATGCCTTCTAATGGTAACCATTCATCGGGCAACCAGCCGCAGCCGGGCTTATAGGTTTTCTCGTTGGCTTCAAGCGATTGTCGCATGACCCAGAAAGGATCGATCTCACGCTCCTTGTGTGGTGCGGCGCTTGCCAGCGTGAAGGGCTGGCGCGCACGTTCAGAAACATAGAAACCCGCGCCCCTGCGTGACTGGATGACACCTTCGGCCACCAGACGGTCATAGGCTTCGACAACGGTTGACTTCGAGACATGCATGGTTTCAGCGAGACGCCGTATCGAGGGCAGTCGCGCACCCGGAGCAAGGCTCATAGCGGCTATGCGGTCGCGGATGATGGTCATGACTTTTTCGACGAGCGGCATTTTTTCAGATGCGGCTTTCTCATCGCTGTGACCGCCGAGATAGGCGGCTTCGACAGCTTCAAGACTACGTAAAAGGCCCGTCGAAATCATCTGTATTATCCTTTGTATCAGTACAGTTTAGCAGAATTGTCTGCAAACTGTCTCTGACCATTTGGCTTTATTCGCAGCATTTATCCAGAATCACCTATACAAATTTGCTGAAGGTCGAAAAAATAGAATGAGCAAGACAGCGGGCTGGATTAACGGATTTCTAGGTGTGTTGATTTTTAGCGGGTCGTTGCCTGCCACACGTCTGGCGGTGATCGACATTGATCCCACGTTTCTGACCATGGCGCGGGCGACAATTGCAGGTCTGATCGGTCTTTTGCTGTTGCTGGCCTTTCGTGCACCTTTTCCGCGTCGCAATGACGTTATTTCACTGATTGTCGTGGCGCTTGGCGTGGTGGTTGGCTTTCCATTACTGACCGGAATTGCGCTGCAGCATATGACTTCGGCCCATGCGATTGTCTTTATCGGATTGCTGCCTTTGTCGACGGCTCTTTTTGCCGTGTTGCGTGGTGGCGAAAATCCGCGCCCACTGTTCTGGTTGTTTTCTGTGGTTGGCGGTCTGATCGTTGCGTCCTACGCCTATGGGCAGGGCAGTCAGTCAACGTTGCTAGGTGACGTGCTGATGCTGGGCGCAATCATTGTCTGTGGACTTGGCTATGCGGAAGGCGCCAGTCTCTCGCGCAGGCTGGGCGGCTGGCAGGTGATCTGCTGGGCGCTGGTCTTTTCGCTGCCAGTCATGTTGCCGCTCAGCTTCATGACGCGGCCTGAAACCTGGGGCAATATCGGCGTCATGGCATGGGGCGGGCTTGCTTATGTCACGCTGTTTTCGATGCTGATCGGCTTTTTCTTCTGGTATCGGGGGCTTGCACAGGGTGGTGCGGCGGCGGTTGGACAGCTTCAACTGCTGCAACCTTTCTTTGGGCTTATGCTGGCTGCATCCATTGCCGGTGAGGTTGTCAGCATGGGTATGGTGCTAACCGCTGGTGTGGTAGTGCTATGCGTGGCAGGAGCGAAGAGGTTTGCTTAAATAAAAGCTCGTCGCCCAAAAGTGGGAACCGGTTTTGGGAACATCGACAAGCGCTATAAAAATGTCCAGACGGTCGTGCGTTTGACTTCTGCATCTTCAAGCGCGCGCGTGACAGGCACTGTGTAAACGGCAAGCTGCTCAAGCCGGTCTTTGGGCAGATAGGCACGGCCCGGATCTCCGACAATGATACGGGCACCGCGAGCGGCAAGCTTTGTAAACCATGGACTCAGACGATCTGCGAGCGGCTTTTCATAGAACACATCGCCCGCAAGCACGACATCCCAGCCATGATCATGATCGATCAGATCGGTGAGCGTCGAGGTGATGGCAACGCTGTTTGCAGCCGCATTGATTTCGATGGCTGGCAGCGCAAAGGGATCAATATCAGAAGCGAGAACGCTTTTCGCGCCTGACTTCATGGCTGCAATGGCGACAAGACCTGAACCTGATGCGAAGTCGAGTACGGTTTTGCCTGAGACTGCCTTTGGATGATCGAGAATATAGCGCGCAACGCCCTGACCGCCGGCCCAGGCAAAAGCCCAAAACGGCGGCGGTAGGCCGATGGTTGCCAGTTCCTCCTCGGTCCTGTGCCAGAGGTCGTGGGCTTCATCGGCCAGATGGAGGTTGATTTCCGGCACATGCGGCGGCGATTGCAGGCCTGTATTGGCCAGTATGAAATCACGCGTCGCCTTATGTGTCGGATCGAGCATCATTTTTTCTCATTGTGCATGTCGTTATCGGATCGTAGCGGTAACAGAAATCAGTCCAGTGGACTGATTTCCCCGCGAAGGCGGTTCCCACTTTTCCGCGACAAGCATCAGATATCTTTAGTGTCCAATCCGCCCATGCGGCAGACTTCGATCCATTCGTCTTCTGTCACCGGCTGCACCGAAAGGCGCATCGAGGTGACCAGCGCCATCTTTTCGAGTTTCGGATTGGCTTTCACATCCTTGAGCGTGACAGGCTTCGGCACATCGCGCACAGCCTTTATGTCGACGCAATCCCAACGCGGATCATCTGTGGTGCTGTCGGGATGAGAAAGCTTGCAGATTTCGACAATGCCAACCACTTCCAGACCTTCATTGGAATGGTAGAAGAAGCCCTTGTCGCCAATCTTCATGGCGCGCATGTTGTTGCGTGCGAGATAGTTGCGCACGCCGTCCCATTGTTCGCCTTGTTCGCCACGGGCTTTCTGCATTTCCCATGACCATTTGAATGGTTCAGACTTGAACAGCCAGTAAGCCATGACGTGCCCTTATGCGTTTGCTGGATTGTTGATGGCCCAGTTCCATGGGCGCACGGTCACGTCAGCAAAAAGGCCAGCCAGTGCGTAAGGGTCGTTTGCGCCGATCTTTTCAGCTTCGGCTTTGTCGGCTGCTTCAACCACAACGAGGCTGCCATTTGGCTTGCCGTCTTCGCCGAGGAATGGGCCTGCAAATTTCAGCACATCGCCGAGCGACTTAAGATAGTCGAGATGGGCCGGGCGTGTATCAAGGCGCACCTGCAGATGATCGGGCTTGTCGTTGCACAGAAGAGCAAAAAGCATGATTAATCCTCAGTCTTGAGTGGTCGATTAAGTAGGGCCGTAACGGCCTCGTCGATGGTGATTTTTCCGGAAAGAAGTGCCGCAACCGCCGTGATAATCGGGGCGGTGACTGCATGTTTCCGGCAAAGTTCGGCAGCAATAGGGGCGGTTGCAACACCTTCGGCCAGCGGGCGATTGGTGAGGTCTTCGCCACGGCCCAGCGCCAGCCCGTAAGAATAATTGCGCGACTGCGATGAGGAGCAGGTGAGCATCAGATCGCCAAGGCCCGAAAGCCCCATGATGGTTTCAGGCTTTGCATCCATGGCTTGCGCTACGCGGCGCAATTCGGCAAAGCCGCGTGTGACAAGTGCGGCTTGTGCGCTGGCGCCATAGCCGCGCCCGATAGCGGCACCTGCGGCCAAAGCCAGCACGTTTTTCAATGCGCCGCCGATTTCCACGCCCTTAAGATCGGTTGTCGAATAGCAGCGGAAAGCCGGGCCGGAAAGCATTGCGGCAAGCTGATCGGCAATGGTAGCATCTTCGCAGGCAATGGTCACAGCCGTTGGCAGGCCGCGTGCCACGTCGGTTGCGAAGCTTGGGCCGGACAGTGCTCCGATCCTATGATGTGGCAGAACTTCCGCCACCACTTCCGACATCAGCCTTCCTGTTTCGCGCTCAATGCCCTTGGCACAGAGAATGACGGGCGCAGATTGCGGGATAAAGTTGATGAGTTCCAAAAGCCCCTTGCGCATGGCCTGTGCCGGAACCACGACAAGCACCGCATCAGCATTTTCAAGCACGGCTTTGGCATCGGTGCTGGCCTGAATGCCTTTTGGCAATTCGATTTCGCCAAGATAGGCGGGATTGCGGCGCAGGTCGTTGATCTGTGCAACGGTCTGC
>Ga0308165_1002687_pt1 | contig 20536 bp, 17 predicted proteins | sample PhyWR2_FD_201032 | JGI IMG/M metagenome (GOLD analysis project Ga0308165, IMG submission 201032) | Phyllosphere microbial communities from UC Gill Tract Community Farm, Albany, California, United States - DLSLW.R2 | ecosystem: Host-associated > Plants > Phyllosphere > Unclassified | place: USA... | reverse complement strand
GCGAGTTCGGCAACCGCCGTGGCCGCGTCGCGCCGGCGGTTCATGGGCGTGGTGCCCGCATGGCTGGCCATGCCGGTCATCTCGCACAGATAGCGCACGCTGCCGTTGATCGAGGTGACCACGCCCAGCGGAAGATCGAGTTCGTTGAGCACCGGGCCCTGCTCGATATGCACTTCGACAAAGCCCAGATAGTGGGCCGGGTCGCGCTGCAGCGCGGGAATGTCGTCGGGGCACAGGCCGGCATGCTGCATTGCGGCGCGCATGGTGATGCCGTCGGCGTCTTCCTGGTCCAGCCATTCGGGCTTGAAGTCGCCGATCAGCGCGCCCGAGCCCAGGAACGTGGCCTTGTAGCGCTGGCCTTCCTCTTCGGCAAAGGCCACGACTTCGATGCCGAACGGCAGCCTGCGGCCCGCGCGGTGCAGCTCGCGCACGCAGGCCATGGGCACGAAGATGCCCAGCCGGCCGTCGTACTTGCCGCCGTTGCGCACGGTGTCGTAGTGGCTGCCCGTGAGCAGGTAGCGGCCGTCCGCGGCGTTCGGGTGGTAGCGGCCGACGACATTGCCGACGGCGTCGATCGCGACTTCGTCGAAGCCGCAGTCGCGCATCCAGCCGCTGATGCGCTGGGCGCAGGCGCGGTGGGCGTCGGTCAGATAGGTCACGGTGAGCTGGCCGAGTTCGGCAAAGCCCGGGTCCGAATGCCGGGCCAGCGATTCCTGCCAGTCCCAGACATCGTTGCCCAGCGTGGGCACATGGCCGAACTTGTCGTTCAGACGGATCTCGGCGATGCGGTGGATGTTGCGTATGGCTTCAGCGCATTCGAAATCGGGGTGGTTGTGCAGGCGGCGCGCAAACGTGTCGATGATTTCCTGCTTGGCCAGGCCCAGGCCGCGCGGCCCGCGCACCGCGAGAATGAAGGGAAAGCCGAAGCGCGCGTTGTAGTCGGCATTGAGCTGCTGGATGCGCGCGAATTCCTCCAGCGAGCACTGCGTGAGTCCGGCGCGGTTCTGTTCGTTGGTCGATTCGGCCGTGAGGCTGCGCGCGACCATGGCCTTGCCCGCGAGTTCGGGGTGGGCGCGTATCAGATCGATGCGCGATTGCGGCGAGGCATCGGCCAGCACCTTGACCATTGCGTGCTTGAGATGGTCCAGCGAGCGGAACGGCCGCTCGTTCAGCGCGGCCGCGGCAATCCATGGCGAATGTTCGTACAGACCGTCGAGCAGCGCGAGGGCCTGGGCCGGGTCGGCCTGATTCAGTTGTTCCAGCGTCAAGGGCATGAGTTCAATCCTGGCAGGGGTGGGTCTGCGCCCAGTGGCGAGCGATGTCTATGCGCCGGCATACCCAGACGGCTTCATGCTGCTGGATATGGTCGAGAAAGCGCTGCAGCGCGGTGATCCGGCCGGGCTTGCCCAGCAGCCGGCAGTGCATGCCAATGCTCATCATCTTGGGCGCGTTGTCGCCCGCGGGGTCGCCTTCGGCGTAGAGCACGTCAAAGGTGTCCTTGAGGTACTGGAAGAACGGGTCGGCGTGCGAGAAGCCCTGGGGCAGGGCAAAGCGCATGTCGTTGCAGTCGAGCGTATAGGGCACGATCAGCTGGTTTGCGCTGCTGCCATCGCTTTTCGCGACTTTCATCCAGAACGGCAGGTCGTCGCCGTAGTAGTCGCTGTCGTAGGCAAAGCCGCCGTAATCGGCGACCAGCCGGTGGGTGTTGGGGCTGTCGCGCCCGGTGTACCAGCCCAGGCCGTGTTCGCTGCGATCACCCAGCAGCTGCTGGAAGATCTCCATGGCCTGGCGCATGTGGGCGCGCTCCACTTCCTCGGGAACGCCCTGGTAGTGGATCCACTTGAGGCCATGGCAGGCGATCTCATGGCCCAGCTCGACAAACGCCCGGGTCACGTCGGGGTGGCGCTGCAGCGCCGACGCGACGCCGAACACCGTCAGCGGCAGGCCGCGTTTCTCGAACTCGCGTAGCAGGCGCCAGACGCCGGCGCGCGAACCGTATTCATAGATGCCTTCCATGCTCATGTGGCGCTCGGGATAGGCCGCGGGATTGAACATTTCGGACAGGAACTGTTCGCTGGCCGGGTCGCCGTGCAACACGGCATTCTCGCCGCCTTCCTCGTAATTGAGCACGAACTGCACGGCAATCCGGGCCTGGCCCGGCCATTGGGCGTGGGGCGGCCTGGGGCCGTAGCCGACGAGGTCACGGGGATAGGGGGCGGTGGCGTCGTACAGCATGCGCGGGAGCTTCAAACAGAAAGTGAGGACAGGGCCTGGGACAGGTCGTTGGCGGGCATCTCGCGGTCGAACGTGAGCCCGGCCTCGACATGCAATAAATGTTCCTGCATCAGGCGCACGGCCAGATCGGCATCCTTGGCGGCCAGCGCCGCGACGATCTCCGCATGCTCCTCGTGCGAGTGTTCCGCGGCAGAGTCCGACTGGTACATCAGCATGATCAGCGCGCAGCGCGAAGTCAGGTCGGCAATCATCTGCGCCAGCACTTCGTTGCCCATCAGTTCGGCCATGCGCACGTGGAAGTCGCCCAGCAGTTCGGTGCGCTCACCGACGTCGGAGCGGTCCATCGCGGCCTGCTCGGCGGCCACATGGGTGCGCAGCGCCTTGATCTTGGCGGGCGTCACGCCCGCGGCAAAGGCACGCGTCATTTCGGTTTCAAGCATGCGGCGCACGGCAAACACCTGGCGCGCTTCCTGCACGGATGGCGTGGAGACATAGGCGCCGCGCGCCGGCTCCAGCGTGACCAGGCGGTTCTGCGTGAGCTGGAACAGCGCCTGGCGCACCAGCGTGCGCGACACGCCGAAATGGTCTGCGAGTTTTTGTTCGCCCAGCTTGGTTCCGGGGCGCAGCTTGTGCTCCACGATGGCGCGGGTCAGGGCCTCGGCGATCGTGCGGGTGGTCGTGGATTCCATGGCGCAATCTTAGCGGGTGTAGAACAAAATTTGTATACAATTTTGTGTCACAGGCCTCCATCCGGCAAGGCTTTTGCACACAGGAGATTCCCTATGGGCCTGAGTACCCACGTTCTCGACACGATGCACGGCTGCCCCGCGGCCGGCATGGCCGTATCTTTCTATCGCACCGCAGGCGATCAGGCCACGCTGCTGCGCCAGCTGGTGCTCAACAGCGACGGCCGAACCGACGCGCCGCTGTTCGACAACGCCAGCCTGCAGGCTGGCACCTACCGCCTGACTTTCGATGTGGGCGCGTATTTCAAGGCGCGTGGCGTGGCGCTGCCCGAACCCAGCTTTCTCGACCGCGTGAGCCTGGACTTCGGCGTCGCCCACGTCGATCAGCACTACCACGTGCCGCTGCTGGTCAGCCCGTGGAGTTATTCGACTTATCGCGGGTCGTGATTGTGTAGGCCGTGAATTTGGCCAGGGCGACGGTGGTTCAAGTCGCGCTCACACAACCCGTTCGGGCTGAGCCTGTCGAAGCCGCGGTTTTTTTGTGCTGTTGCGAGAAGCGCGCGCTGCAGGCCGCACTGGCCGAGAACGCAGACGCGCTTCGACAGGCCAGGGGCAGACGGCCATCAGCCATTCATGCGCGGAAAAGCAGGTGCTCAGCGCTGGCCTTCGGTCAGCGTATCGAGCTGGAACTGCCCCGACTTGTCCCAGAGCCAGGTATCGGTATAGGTCACCTTGCCCATGCGCGCGGGCACGGGGTAGGGCGCGGCGCTGCGCACCGTGCGTTCGATTTCGGCAATGACCTCGGGCGCGTGCTTGGGCGCGCGCATCCAGCTCAGGCGCTGGACGCGGCCGTTGCGGTCAATGTCGACTTCGAGCACGCCGACCGCATAGAGCATGGGCGGCAGCTGGCCCTTGTAGATTCGCTGCGCGTTGTTGGCGTATAGATGCTTGGCCGCATCGGCGCGGTAGGCGCGCGGCGTGGCCGCGCCCGAAGGCATGGGGGCGACGCTGGCCTGGCCCTGCTGGGCGGGTCCGGGCCCCGGGCCGGGCTCGGGCGGCACGGGTGGCGACTTGCAGGCGGCAACCAGCGAGGCGACACCGGCCATCAGGCTGGCCCAGAGCCAGGAACGCGGGCGGCCGCTGTCCGCGGCTGCAGGGGAAGAGGGGGAACGCTTATCTGGCATGCCGCGAGGTTATCCTGAAAGCCTGCGGGTCCAGGGACGCCAACGTCCAAAACCATGCACTGCGCTGGCAAAGTGGGGAAGGATTTTCGTTTGAATACATTAAAAACCGCCTGTGACAAGCTGGCGGCCGCGCCGGCCTGCTGGGTCGAAGTGCTGCGATCGCAGGGATCGGTGCCGCGCGAAGCCGGCACCTGGATGCTGGTGCTGGCCGACGAACTGGTAGGCACCATAGGCGGCGGCCACCTCGAGTTCGAGGCCATGGCGCAGGCGCGAGCATTGCTTGCCCAGGGCGGCACGGCCCTGGAGCAGCGCTATGCGCTGGGCCCCAGCCTGGGCCAGTGCTGCGGCGGCGTCGTGTGGCTGCGCTTCGAGCCGCTGGCCCGGGGCGAGCTGGCCGGACTGCAGGCGCTGGCCGCGCGTGCCGGCCAGCGTCTCGCGCCCGCGCTGCAGGTGGCCTTGTTCGGCGCCGGCCATGTGGGCCATGCACTGGTGCGGCTGCTGAGCACGCTGCCCTGCAAACTGCATTGGATCGACAGCCGCGACGCGGTGTTCGAGACGCAGTGGGTGGAGGAAAGCGGCGCAGCCGTGGTGTGCGAGCATTCCGCGCCGGTCGAGGGCGCAGTGGCCGATCTTGCCGCGCATTCGCAGGTGCTGATCATGAGCTTCAGCCATGCCGAAGACCTGGAAGTGGTGGCCGCCTGCCTGCAGCGCCAGCGCGAGCGCGCCGACCTCGATTTCATCGGGCTGATAGGCAGCGCGACCAAGTGGGCGGTGTTCCGCAAACGCCTGGCGCAACGCGGCTTCAGCGAACAGGAGATGGACCAGGTCACATGCCCCATAGGCCTGGCCGGCATCACGGGCAAGGAGCCCGAAGTGATTGCCGTGGCCGTGGCCGCGCAGCTGCTGCAGCGGCGGGGCTGAGCCTGCCGCTGCCTGACAGCGCTTACTGGGGCTGAATGTTCGCCGCCTTGATGGTCTGCGCCCAGTGCTGGCGGTCGTTTGCCAGGTACTTCACGAAGTCGGCCGACGACACGCCTATCACCGGCTCGGAGCCGAGCTGGGCCATCTTTTCACGCGTTGCCGGATCCTTGAGCACTTCCTGCACGGCCTGGAAATAGCTGCCCATCACGTCGGCAGGCATGCCGGCGGGCGCGAACAGGCCTTGCCAGGTGGGCATGTCGAAGTTCTTGATGCCCTGCTCCTGCAGCGTGGGGACTTCGGGCAGCTGGGGCGCGCGCTTGGCGGTGGTCACGCCCAGGGCCTTGACCTTGCCTTCCTTGACCAGCGCCGCGGCGGTGGTGATGTTGTCGACGGTCATGGCAATGTGGCCGCCCAGCAGGTCGGTGATCACGGGCGCCGCACCCTTGTAGGCCACGGCTTCCATCTTCACGCCCAGGCGGCTGAGCATGGACTCGGCAATCAGGTGGTTGGAGATGCCTATGCCCGCGATGCCGTAGCTGGCCTGGGGATTCTTCTGGATGTAGCTCTTGAGCTCGCTGATGTTGGCCGCGGGCACGTTGTTGTTGACGATCACCACGTTGGGCTGGGTCGCGAGCAGCGTCACGGGAGCGAAGCTCTCGGGCTTGTACTTGGTGGCCGCGGGGTTCAGGTGAAAGGTCACCGACATCGAGCCGGCCGCGCCCATGCCCAGCGTGTAGCCGTCGGCCGGGGCCGTGGACAGGCGCTGGGCCATGATGTTGCCGCCCGCGCCCGGGACGTTCTCGACCACCACCGGCTGGCCCAGCTTGCGGCCCAGCGGTTCCGCGATCAGGCGCGCCAGCGTGTCGGCCGAGCCGCCGGGCGCAAAGCCCACGAGCAGCTTGACGGGACGCTCGGGTTTCCACTGCGCGAGGGCCGCGGTGGAGCCGAGGGCGGTGGTGGCCAGGGTCAAAGCGCAGACACCGGCATGGATCATGGGACGAATCGACATGGAAAACTCCTCAAACTCACAGTGAAAAAAACGGACCTTCGACGCGGCCGGCGAGGCAGGCTCGGAACGATCCTTCGACAGGCTCAGGATGAGCGGATCAACTTCAGGCCAGCAGCTGCGCCAGCGCATCGGCGACGATGCGGTTGGACAGCAGAGTCGGCCGGCCGCTGGCCTGGGCGACGCGCGCGCGCATTGCCTGGCCGTAGCCCATGCAATGCATGACGATCAGATCGCAGTCGGCCAGCGCGCGGCCGGCGGCGTCAAACGCCGCGGCGGCCACGCCGGCATCGCTTTCGTAGGGCGAAGCATGCACGGTCCTGACCGCGCAGGCCACGGGCTGGGCCAGGTGAAAAGTCGCGACCTGGGCCGCGAGCGGAACGATCAGACCCAGCGTGGTGCAATGCGCCGACAGCGCCGCGACATGGTGGTCGACCACCTGCTGCGGCTCGACCACAAGGCTGCGCATGCGCTCGATCACCGTGCCGGTGCACAGCGGCACCAGCGCGTCATAGCCCTGGTCGTCGGCCTGCTGCATCAGCGCCGCCAGGCGCGCCTCGGTCGCGTGGTGGTCCAGCTCTACCGGCGTGCCGTCGCGCAGGCGCGAAGCAAAGCGGTGGCTGCCGGGCCGGGGGGCGAGCGCGGCGCGCTGCGCGGCGTCGAGGCCGTCGAGCACGCCGAACTCGTCTATGCGTACATGCTCGCCCAGGCACAGCGCCATTTCAGGCACGACGTCGGAGCGCGGCGATTCGCCGATGGTGAAGAATGCGATGCGGCGTGCCATGGCGGCTGCCTTTATGCGTTCGCGGGCACGTTGCCCACGGTCTGCAGATGGGCCAGCGAGCCGTAGCGCGCCTGCAGCTCGGCCCAATGTTCGGCATGCACAAAAGGCAGCTTGCCCGCGCCGAACATCTTGGCGACTTCGACGCAAAAGCGCATCGCGACATCGGTGTCCCAGGCATTGGTCACACCAGTGGCGCAGCCCGGCACCGTGGTCTGGGCGGTCAGCGCCACGCCGACCACGGGGGCGTCGGTGGCGATCGTCGGCTGCATGATGGAGTTCACATGCGGCAGGCCGTTCTCGTAAGGCGTGATGTCCTGCGTCGTCAGCGGCAGCGTCAGCGGCAGCTGGCCGCTGACCCAGCCCATGAGATCGAGCATCAGATCGGGAATCGGCAGCAGATAGCCCTGCTTGGCCACGGGAGTGAGTGCCACGCCGCGCTGGTTCACGAGGCGGTTGCCGCGCGTGGTGTCGACGGCCAGGATCGCATCCATGCGCTGGCTGACTTCGTGGCGCATCATTTCGCGCATCGCGAACGGCGACTTCATCATCGGCACCGGGTGCTGCGGCCGCGTGCCCGCGGCCGGGCAGATATGCGTATGGATGATCACGCTGCCTTCGAGCACATCGCCGCGCTTGTGCATTTCCATCAGCTGGGCCGCGGCCGCCAGCGCCACCACGGCGCCGTCGCTGTCGGAGACCAGGCCGGTCACGCTGGGGCGCGCGCCCACGCCGCCCAGGCGCCCGACGATGCCCAGGCGTGGCGCCTCGGGATTACTGCCGGGAATTTCAATCGCGATGAAGTCGGTCGACAGCCCGTCCTGGCTCACGGGCGTGACGGTGATGCTGCCCACGCCGAAGCTGCCGAGAAATTCTGCGATGCTGGCGCCGCTCACATGGGCGCTGGACAGGAGGTCGATGAGATGGGATACGTGTTTCATGGCGTCAGAACTTCAGAATTTCCAGGCGCCCATGGGCAGGATTGCCGGGGCCTCGGTAGCGGTGAACCAGCGGGCCGGCGTCTGCGCGTCGCCCAGCAAGGTGTAGTTGTCGTTGTCCACGCGCAGGCCCGTGCCTTCGGGCAGGCCCAGCACGGGCACGCCGGGGTTGAGCAGCGCGAACTCGCGCAGCCGCTGCTGCCGGGTCTCGCCGCGGTGGCCTTCGGGGTGGGCTTCGGTGTAATGCGGGTTGATCTGGAACGGCACCAGGCCCAGCGTGTCGAAGCCCAGCGGGTCGACAATCGGCATGTCGTTGCTGGTGCTCAGGCGCGGGCAGGCTAGGTTGGCGCCCGCGCTCCAGCCCAGGTAGCGCGCGCCGCCCGAGCGCACGCGCTCGGCAATCGCCGCGAGCTGGCCGGTCTGGCGCAGCTGGCGCACCAGCGCGAACGTATTGCCGCCGCCCACCACGATATGCGTGGCGCGCGCAATGGCTTCGAGCGGCGTGGATTCGCGGTGCAGCGATTGCACGTCGAGGCCCACGGGGCGCAGCGCATCGGCGACCAGCGTTTCGTAGGCGTCCGAGGTGCGCGTGACGCCGGCATAGGGCACGAACAGTACGCGCGCTCGTGCGCTTCCCGTTGCAGCCCATTCGGTGATTGCCGGCAGCGCGTGGGTCAGAAAGCCAAGGGGGCTGGTGGAGTTGCTCAGAAGCAGGAGTTGCATGGTGGCAGGCCTTAAAGGGTGGGAGACCACTGCGCGCTGGGCAGTGCGGGTTCGGTCCAGAAGCGGTCGCCGACGCGCCGCCCCAGCGTGCCGACTTCGTCGAGCATCAGCTGGCGGTAGCGGTTGATCGAGGGCAGATCCATGGGCGCGTGCACGCCGGCGACGAACGAGACGCAAAAGCCGCGCAGCTCGCCGCTCATCGGGTGGCGCACCGCAGCCGCGACCGCGCCCACACCCGGCAGCGCGGCGTCGACCAGCACCGCATGGTGTTGGCGCGTGGCCACGGCCACTTCCGCGATCAGCGCGCCCACATTGGCCAGCCGCGCCTGGCTCGGCGGCTCGATGGGGCGTTGGGCATCGTTGCCATACAGTGTCTCGAATTCTTCCTTCGTCAGGCGCGACAGCATGGCCCGGCCCATGGCGGTGTCGCAGGCCGCGCGCAGCGATCCCGGTGGCGAGACGACCTGAACCGGCGAGCGCCCATCAAGCCGCTGTATGACCATGGTCTGCGCGCCGTTGAGCGTGGACAGGTAGGCGGTCAGGCCGGTGCGCTCGGACAGATGCTCCAGAACCTGCCAGCACAGTGCATCCCAGGAGGCGTTCTGGCCCTGGGGCTGGGAGGCCTGGGCCAGCAGCGTGCTGGTGCGGTAGCGTCGCGTGCGCGGGTTCTGTTCGAGCAGGCCGAAGCGGTGCATCTGGTGCAGAAGATGCGAAGCCGAGCTCTTGGGCAGGTCCAATTGCTCGGCCACCTCGCTGAAGCTCAGGTCGGCGACGCCTTGGGCATACACCGTCAGCAGGCGCTGTACGTTTTCCAGAATGCTCATGTCGAAGTCTCTGTTCGGTTTTTTGGAACCATGTTCGGTATTTACGTTCATGATACGGGATGTGCATGGATAACGGTGGTCGCCTGCATGGCAATTGCATCAATCGCAAACGCACTATTCAGTAGTTTCGATCTATGGATGCCTCATTTCTCATGAATTACGTGAGTGCTTGCTCATGTTTCTGGCCTTCATGGAAAACCCTGGAGAAATGCTGCACCAAGCCTGTGAATTGCCGCGCACCGAGGCAGTGCGCGTTGCGCGCATGCAGTGCAGCCACTTTTTGGCCCAGATTTCGTGACTTTTTGTATACACTTGCCGCCAGTACAGACTGGTCGCAGCGGTGCCGTAGCGGTGGTTCAACCATTGCAGGTGCGCGATCTTCTCCTGCCCAGAGCGCCCGCAGTGGTGGGCAGGTGGATCTTCACGGCAGCCCCACGCTGCCAGGGTTGAGGCTATGGAAAGCTACATTCTCGATTGGGCCAATCTGCTGCTCCGGTGGTTGCACGTCATCACGGCAATCGCCTGGGTCGGGTCCTCGTTCTACTTCGTGTTTCTCGACAGCAGCCTCACGCCGCCGCAGGACGAAGACCTCAAGAAACAGGGCGTGAGCGGCGAACTCTGGGCCGTGCACGGCGGCGGCTTCTACCATCCGGTGAAGTTCGCGGTGTCGCCGCCCAAGCTGCCCGACCATCTGCATTGGTTCTACTGGGAAAGCTATACCACCTGGCTCAGCGGCTTCGCGTTGCTGACGGTGTCGTACCTGTGGAACGCGAATATCTACCTGGTCGATCCGTCCAATCCGCACGCGCTGCATCCGCACGCGGCAATTGCCGCGGCGCTCGCTTTCCTGGTGGTGTTCTGGCTGCTGTACGACGGCATCTGCCGCATCTTCGGCCAGCGCGAGCGCGGCGACGCCATCGTCGGCGCGCTGGTGCTGGTGCTGGTCTGCTTCGCGGCCTGGCTTGCGTGCCAGATCTTCCCGGGCCAGGCGGCCTTCCTGCTGATGGGCGCGATGCTCGCGACCTCGATGAGCGCCAACGTGTTCTTCTGGATCATTCCCGGCCAGCGCACCGTGGTCAAGGATCTCAAGGAAGGCCGGCCGGTCGATCCGATTCACGGCAAGCGCGGCAAGCAGCGCAGCGTGCACAACACCTACTTCACGCTGCCGGTGCTGTTCGCCATGCTGTCCAACCACTACGGCTGGCTGCACAGCCATGCGCAGAACTGGCTGGTGCTGATACTGATGATGTTCGCGGGCGCAGCCATTCGCCAGTTCTTCGTCATGCGCCACGGCTTCAAGCTGGGCCGCAACGCCCACCCCTGGCCCTATGCGCTGGCCGGCGTGCTGGTGCTGGTGGCAACCGCCGTCTGGCTCAAGCCCGTTCCCAAGGCGGCCGCGGCGGTTGCTGCGGCCTCCACTGCGCCGGCCGCAGCGCCGGTGGCGGCGGCAGCCGGTGTTCCCGGCTATGAAGCCATGGCGCCGCTGTTCACCCAGCATTGCGTGGTCTGCCACAGCTCCGCGACGCTGGCGCAGAAGAACGTCAAGCTCGACGCGCCCGACGAAGTCAAGCTGCATGCGAACCAGATCTACCAGCAGGTCGTGGTGCTGCGCAAGATGCCGTTTGGCAATCCGGGCGCGCTCAGCGACGCGGAGCGCGACCTGGTCAAGCGCTGGTACGAAGGCGGCGCACCCGTTCGATGAACGCCTCTGGTCTCGGACCTGCATGCCATGCACAATCCGGGGCCATGACCACAAAAACTCTTTGCGAGACAAGCGCGCTGCCCGATCCACACCGGCAGCCGCGCGAATTCCTGAACGCCCTTTTCGCCACCGCGGTGCGCAGCGCGCTGCCGCTGCATGCGATCGCCGAACACCTGCCCGCGCCGCCGCGCGGCCGCACGGTGGTGATTGGTGCTGGCAAGGCCGGGGCCTCCATGGCCCAGGCGGTCGAGGCGCTGTGGCCCGCCGACGCGCCCTTGAGCGGCCTGGTCGTGACGCGCTATGACCATATCCCCGTGCGCCCCGCGGGCCTGGCCGAACGCATAGAAGTCGTCGAAGCTTCGCATCCCGTGCCCGACGCGGCCGGTATGCGCGCCGCCGAACGCATCCTGGCGCTGGTCCAGGGCCTGACGGCAGATGATCTGGTGCTGTGCCTGATCTCGGGCGGCGGCTCGTCGCTGCTGACGCTGCCGGCCGAAGGCCTGACGCTCGAAGACAAGCAGCGCATCAACCGCCAGTTGCTCGAAAGCGGCGCCGACATCGCCGAGATGAACTGCGTGCGCAAGCATCTGTCGCGCATCAAGGGCGGGCGCCTGGCCGCGGCCTGCGCGCCGGCGCGCGTGGTCACGCTGACCATCAGCGATGTGCCCGGCGACGATCCCGCAACCATCGCCAGCGGTCCCACCGTGGCCGATGCCGGCAGCTGCGCCCAGGCGCTGGCCATCATCGACCGGCTGGGAATTGCCTTGCCTGACAGCGTGCGCGCGGCGCTGCGGGACGGCACGCTCGAGACCCCCAAGCCCGGCGACGCCTGTTTCGCCGGCCACACCTTGGCCGTGATTTCCGCGCCCCAGCAGGCGCTAGAAGCCGCTGCGGCCCAGGCGCGCGCGGCCGGCATCGATGCCTGGGTGCTGAGCGATGAAATCGAAGGCGAGTCGCGCGAAGTCGGCCGCGTGCATGCGGCGCTGGCGCGCGCCGCGGCGCGCCCGGGCCAGGTTTTCCAGCCGTTCAAGACACCCTGCGTGCTGCTCAGCGGCGGCGAGACCACGGTCACGGTGCGCGCGCGCGCGCCCGGTGCGGCCAAGGGCCGGGGCGGGCGGGCCGGCGAGTTCTGCCTGGGCCTGGCCCAGGCGCTGCAGGGCCAGGCCGGCGTCTGGGCGCTGGCCGCCGACACCGACGGCATCGACGGCGTGGAGAACAATGCCGGTGCGCGCGTGACGCCCGATACGCTGGCGCGGGCGCGCGCACTGGGCCTGTCGGTGCAGGACCATCTCGACCGCAATGATGCCTGGACCTATTTCAACGGCCTCGATGATCTCGTTGTCACGGGACCCACGTTCACCAATGTCAACGATTTCCGCGCGCTGCTGATTCTCGGTGCCGACGCAGACGATTCTTGACCTGGCGCAAGTCGCGCGCCGGCGCGCTGCGGCACAGTGGCGCAATGTTGCCCCTGTCCCGCATCGACGTTTTCTCTCCGGCTGAACGGCGCAGCGCCGGCGCGTTGCTGCGTGCGCGCGCCATGCGCTGCGAGGATGTGCTGTACCTCGACAGCGGCCGGGTCGCGCTGGGAATCCGCGAGCCGCAGGGCGGATTGCGCCACCGGCTGGGTAGCGTCGTGGGCCCGGCCTGGCTGGACGCGGCCTTTGTGCTGCGCGGACGCTGCTGCAGCCTGGACATGGTCGCCGAAGGCGCGGTGCAATTGCGCCGCGTGCCGCTGCGCACGTTCGAAGCCGGGCTCAAAGACCTGCCGCCGCTGCTGCGCGGCCTGGTTGACGACATGGCCCAGGCCTATTGCGAACAGACCGATTTGGCGATCAGTCGCCTGCTGCAGGACGCCGAAGGGCGCTGCGCGCAGTGGCTGCTGCAGCACGCGCAGGGAACGCCCGCAGGCGGCCAGCAGGTGGTGCTGGGCGAACGCAAGCGCCACATTGCTGCGCAACTGGGCATCGCGCCCGAAACGTTCTCGCGCGCGCTGGGCCGGCTGCGCGACCAGGGTCTGATCGCGGGCCGCGGCAATCTGCTGCAACTGCCCAGGCCTGAAGCGTTGCGCGAGCTCGCCAGCCATCTGCCCTGAGCCCGGCGCGGCGCCGAATGTCGGCGGGCCGACGGGTTACAAATGTTTTCGTGGAGGTATGAGGGTTCCACCCCTAGGGCGGGCCACAGCGGCTGCTTATATTGGCTGCACATTGGTTCGCCCTAAGCCCATGGCCCTTGATGCCGATCTCTCCCGCGCTGCAGGCCTCTCTGACGAGGGCCGTCTGCTGCCGCGTGCACGACTGGGACCGCTGCTGCGCTGCCTGCTGCTGCTGCTGGTCCTGGCGGTGCTGCTGACCAGCGCGGGCACGGCCTGGTATGTGCACCGCGGCGTGGCCCAGGAGGCACTCACCCACGCCAGCGACCAGCAGACCGACGAAGTCGAACTCGTGGCGCGCCTGCTGGCCGCGCGCGTCGAGCAGCAGCAGAAAGTGCTGCTGACCCTGGCCGACGCGATGCCGCTGTCGCGCCTGGAGGACAGCCAGGCGCTGGGCCTGGCGCTGCACGAGGAGCTGCCGCTGGTCGACTGGTTCGACTCGGTGAGCGTGGCATTGGCCGACGGCCGCCTCATGGCCTATATGCGCGCGGGCAAGGATCTTCCGCTCGATTCGCTGGACGCGAATGAACGCGAACTGCTGCGGCGCACGCTGGCCGGCGGCAAGCCCATGGTCGGCACGGTGCTGCAGACCGAGAACGATGACTTGCGGCTGCTGTTCACCGCGCCGCTGCGCACCAGCGCGGGCGAGGTCATGGGCGTGATGGCCGGCGGCATGCGCCTGTCGTCCCAGGCGCTGCTGCCGCCCGCGGCCGCCGACGGCTGGACCGCGAGCCGGCTGATGCTGGTTGCGCCCGATGGCGGCATCGTGGCCCACTCCAACCCCGCGCGCTGGCTGGGCCATGTGCGCGACGAAGCCGGTCTGGGCCTGCCTTTCGCGCGCATGCTGCAGCAGCAGCTGCCGGTGCAGATACGCAGCGCCAGCCAGACCCAGGGCGACTATCTCTACACGCTGGCCGGCATGCCGCTGCCGCAATGGTTTCTGGTGCGCGTCACACGGCTGGCCGCGCCGCCGCTCTGGGGGGCTGCAGGCTGGGGCAGCGCGGCGCTGCTCGGTGCGGCGCTGATCGCGCTGCTGGCCGCGTCTGTCATGGTGCTGCTGGCCCAGCCCTGGATGGATTTGACGGCACGCGCGGCGCAGATGCTGCAGCGCCATGGGCCCGGCGGCGCGCCGCGGCTGGCCCGCATGCCGGCGCTGGCCCATGCCTGGGGCGAAGTCGCGGTGCTGTGGCGCGCGCTGCACGCGCTGTCGCGCCAGCGCGATACGCTGGCGCGGCGTGCGGCGCGCTTTCAGGCGCAGACCGTGACCATTCTCGAAGAGGCTCCGGTGGCCATCGTGGTCACGCGCCACGACCGCGTGGAGCTGCTGGGCACGCAGGCCGCGCACATGCTGGGCTACGCGCCGCAGGAACTCCAGGGCTATCCGATACGCCAGCTCTGCGCGAGCGACGCCGAGCACCGCCGGCTGATGGAACGCATTCATTGGGAAATGCGCGCCTACGGCCAGTTCGATGGCGAAGTCTGCTTGATGCGCAAGAACGGCAGCCCGGTGTGGCTGCGTCTGCAGGGCCGGCGCGTCACTTCGGCGCTGCGGCGCGAGGCGGGCGCGGTGGCGGCCGTGGTCTGGATGGTCAGGGATGTGACCGATCAGCGCGCGGCGCGCACCCAGCCGCAGTGGCTGGCCCAGCACGATGCGTTGACGCAGCTGCCCAATCGCGAATCCTTGACGCTGTGGCTGCAGCACTGGCTCGACGAACGCCGCAAACCGCTGCGCGACCAGGCCCAGCCTGCGCCGGGCGAAGGCGGGGTGCTGCTGTTTCTCGATCTCGATCACTTCGCCAGCGTCAACGATCTTGCCGGCCACGATGCAGGCGATGCCTTGCTGCGCCATTTCGCGCGCCTTCTGGAGACGATGGTGCGTCAACCCGGCATGGTCGCGCGTCTGGGCGGCGACGAGTTCGCCGTGCTGCTGCCCGACGCCAGCGTGCGCGAAGGCCTGGCCCAGGCCGACCAGCTGTGCCAGGCCACCAGCGCCTGGGAGGCGTCATACCAGGGCCAGCGCTTCTGGCTGGGCGTGAGCATAGGCATGGTGGTGCTTGACGCGCGCCAGGCCAATATCGCGGCTGTGCTGCACGCGGCCGACATGGCCTGCTACGAAGCCAAGCGCCAGGGCCGGGGGCGCGTGCACCAGCATTCAAAGGCCTTGGCGGAGAACGTGGCGCCGGATTGAGCCTTTTGCACGTTCGTGGAGAGGTTACGGCGAGGCGGCCGCTCACGCAGGCCAGTCCTGGACGCAGTACTTTTTCGCCGTTCGTCCTGAGCCCGAAGGATGAACGGCCTGCACTCAAAACATGAGGACGGGTCGGGTTCGACACGCCCGGCCAGGCCAGCGCACCATGAACGGTTTGGAAGCACTATTCACTGGCTTAGGTCTGTGACCAACGCCAGGCCCGCCCCTAAACCCTCCCCAGCGCCCGCAACACATTCTCCGCCGTCGCCGGCGCCGTGAGCGCCAGCGGTTGGCGCGCCAGCGCGCCGCTGCGCGTCGCCGCGATCGCATTGCGCAGGGCTTCGTAGACGCTGATGGCCAGCATGAACGGCGGCTCGCCCACGGCCTTGCTGCCGCCCACGTTGTCTTCGCGGTTGGCCTCGGGCCAGAGGTCGACGCGGAAATGCGCGGGAATGTCGCCGGCCGTGGGAATCTTGTAGGTGCTGGGAGCGTGCGTGGTCAGCAAGCCCTTGTCGTTCCAGACCAGCTGTTCGGTCGTGAGCCAGCCCATGCCCTGCACGAAGCCGCCTTCGATCTGGCCGACATCAATCGCCGGGTTGATGCTGTGGCCCACGTCGTGCAGGATGTCCACGCGCAGCACGCGGCTCTCGCCGGTCAGCGTGTCGACGGCCACTTCGGTGCAGGCCGCGCCATACGCGAAGTAGTAGAACGGCCGACCCGTGAGCGTGTGCTTGTCGTAGTGGATCTTGGGCGTGCGGTAGAAGCCGTCGCTCCACAACTGGATGCGGTTGGCAAAGGCTTCGCCGACCACATCTTCCCAGCGGCGTTCGCTCTTGGGCGTGCGCACCAGGCCGCCGACGAAATCCACCGCGCCCGCGCCGCAGTTGTCGAGGCCGGCGACAAAGGCCGCGAGGTTGTTGCGCACGGTGCGCGCCGCGTACTGCGCCGCGCGGCCGTTCAGATCGGTGCCGCTGGAGGCCGCCGTGGCGCTGGCGTTGGGAATCTTGCTGGTGTCGCTGGCCGTGACCAGCACCCGCGCCAACGGCACGCCCAGTTCGTCGGCGACGATCTGCGCCACCTTGGTGTTCAGTCCCTGGCCCATTTCGGTGCCGCCATGGTTCACCTGCACGCTGCCATCCGTGTAGACATGGACCAGCGCTCCCGCCTGGTTGAACAGCGTGGCCGTGAAGCTGATGCCGAACTTGACGGGTGTGATGGCCAGGCCGCGCTTGACGATGGGCTGGCCGGCGTTCCAGTCCGCGATCTCGGCCTGGCGTGCGCGGTAGTCGGCCGACTCGGCCAGCGTGGGCAGCAGCGCGTGCAGGATGTTGTCTTCGACGCGCATCTGGTAGTGCGTGAGGCTGCGCGGCCCCTGCGGGTCGGCGTCGTAGAGGTTGTGCAGGCGCACGTCAAACGCATCGCGGCCCAGCTGGCGCGCGATGTCGCCGATGATGGCCTCGATGACGATCACGCCCTGCGGCCCGCCGAAGCCGCGAAACGCCGTGTGGCTCTGGGTATTGGTCTTGCAGCGGTAGGAGGCGATCTCCACGTCGCTGAGGAAATAGGCGTTGTCGGCGTGGAAGATCGCGCGGTCGGCGACCGGCCCCGAAAGATCGGCCGAGAAGCCGCAGTTGACCAGCATCTCCAGCTGCAGCCCGGTGATGCGGCCGCTGTCGTCGAAGCCCACATCGTATTCGTAGGCAAACGGGTGGCGCTTGCCGGTGATCATGAAGTCGTCGTCGCGGTCCAGCCGCAGCTTGACCGGGCAGCCGAACTTGTGCGCGGCCACGGCGGCCCAGACCGCCAGGTGGCCGGCCTGGGTTTCCTTGCCGCCAAAGCCCCCGCCCATGCGCCGGCATTCGACCTTGACCGCGTGATTCTCGAGGCCCAGCGCGTGCGCGACCCAATGCTGGACTTCGCCCGGGTGCTGGGTGCTCGACAGGATCTGCCACTGGCCTTGCTCCAGCGGCAGCGCATAGGCGATCTGGCCTTCGAGATAGAAATGCTCCTGGCCGCCGACTTCGAGCCGGCCGCTGAGCCGGTGCTCGCTGCGCATCAGCGCGCCCTGGGCATCGCCGCGGCGCACGAACACCGGTGGCAGCACATAGCTTTGCTGCGCATGCGCGCTGTGCACGTCGAGCACCGCGGGCAGGGCCTCGATATCGCATTCGACCAGGCGCGCGGCGCGGCGCGCCTGGCGCATGCTGTCGGCAATGACCAGGCCTATGACCTGGCCCACATGCTGCACGCTGTCGATCGCGAATACTGGTTCGTCGTGGCCGAAAGCCGCGAGCAGCTTGTCGCCGGGAATGTCGGCCGCAAGCACCACGCCGCGCACGCCGCGCAGCGCCTGGGCCGCCCGGCTGTCGACGCCGCGCAGCCGGCCGTGGGCGACTTTCGACAGGATGGGCGCGGCATACAGCGTGCCTTTGGTTTCGGGCAGGTCATCGATGTAGTTCACCGTGCCCAGCACCTGGGCGCGGGCGCTTTCGTGGAAATGCGACTGGCCCATGGCGGGCAGAGCGCGCGCGGGCGCCAGCGCCGCGGCGACTTCGGGGGAGAGCGGGTGAAGGACTTTCATGCCTTGGCTTTCTGGACGGCGGCCGCTTGTGCCAGCGGAATCAGGGTGGCGAGCACGGGTCCTGAGCCCGTGCTTTCAATCCAGTAGCGCTCGAGCAGGTGGGCCAGCAGCGCACGGCGGTACTCGCCGCTGGCGCGCATGTCGGACAGCGGCTGGAACTCATTGCGCAAGCTGTCGGCGGCGCGCGCCAGCGTGGCTTCGTTCCAGGGCGCGCCGGTCAGCACGGCTTCGGTGGCGCGCGCGCGCACCGGCGTGGCCGCGACGCCGCCCACGCCAATCGACGCCGCCTGCACCTGGCCGTCCTGAAGCGTCAGCTGTATCGCCAGGCAGACCGCGGAGATGTCGTCGTCGGTGCGCTTGGAGACCTTGTAGGCGCGCAGCAGTTCGCCGGCACGCGGCTTGGGCACTTCGATGTGCGTCAGCACCTCGTCGGCGGCCAGCTGGTTCTTGCGGTAGCCGGTGTAGAAGTCTTCGAGCGGCAATCGGCGCTGGCCGCGAAGGCTGGCCAGCACCACCTGGGCGCCCAGGGCGATCAGCAGCGGCATCGAGTCGCCTATGGGCGAGCCGTTGGCGACGTTGCCGCCCAGTGTGCCCGCGTTGCGCACCGGCAGTCCGGCAAAGCGCGCGGCAAATTCATCGAGCTGCGGCCACAGCGCCTGCAGCGCCGCAAACGCCTGGGTCAGCGTTGCCGCCGCGCCTATCACCAGCTGCGCTCCGCTGGCGTCTATCTCGCGCAGCTCGGCGACGCGCGTCACGTCGAGCACCTGGCCGAACTCGCGGAACTGCTTGGTGACCCACAGGCCCACATCGGTGCCGCCGGCAACGATCTGCGCCTGGGGATGGGCGGCGCGTGCCTGCAGCAGTTCCGCCAGCGTGCGCGGCGCAAGGTAATCGGCGCCTTCAAGCGCGGGCGCGGGCAGCTGGTGCAGCTGAGCGAGCAGCGCGGCCTCGTCGACCCGGGCGCGCGGCAGATCGGCCATCTGCTGGGCGGCGTCGAGAATGGGGCGGTAGCCGGTGCAGCGGCACAGATTGCCCGAAAGATCATGCTGGGCCTGCTCGCGCGTGATGGCCTGGCCCTGGCACACGCGGTTCTGGTACATGCCGAACAGGCTCATCACGAAGCCCGGCGTGCAAAAACCGCATTGCGAGCCGTGGCAGCTGACCATGGCTTCCTGGGCCGGGTGGATGCTGGCGGCCGGGTCGCGCGCGATCAGCGGGTCGCGGGTGAGATCCTCCACGGTCCACAGCGCCAGCCCGTGCACGGAATGCGCCAGGCGTATGCAGCTGTTGATGGCCGAATAGCGCAGCTGCTCGCCTTCGGCCGAGGCCACGGCCTCGCCTATCACCACCGTGCAGGCGCCGCAATCGCCCTCGGCGCAGCCTTCCTTGGTGCCGGTGCAGCCCAGGTCTTCGCGCAGGACTTCGAGAAGCGTGCGTTCGGGCGGCACAGCGTGCAGTGTCACGGTCTGGCCGCGGCGTATGAATTGCAAGGCAGAGAGGGTCATGGATCGACGTGGAGAAAGCAGCGGGGAAACATCGGGGGTGGGGCCATGGTGCCATGGCTCTGTTACCTAGCAATTTTCATGCGCCGCGCGCTCCGCGTCCATCGGTGGCGCACCCGAGGCGCGGGCCAACGCTACGGTAAAGCACCAATGCGCACGGGTTTTGCTTGCAGCAGACTGGCCGATTGCGCGTTTACGCACGGTTGCGGGCGCAGTTGTCCGGCAAGCACCCTGCATGCCGGCCGCTGGACACGCTGTTTCGAGGCGGGCGAAGGAGTGCGCCGTGCAATGCGAAGCGTGACTTTGTTGCTATATTTTTAATAGCTTATTGGCTAAGCCAGGCAAGCACTTGCAGGATATCTTATGGAATGTGTTTGCAAAATTGAGAGACAATCGCGCCCATGAATCCCCCTGAAACAAATTCCGCGCCTGGCATGCCACCGCCGCGCTTGCAATTGACGGGCATTACCAAACGTTACCCGGCCGTCGTGGCCAACAGCGGAGTCTCGCTGACGGTGCAGCCCGGCGAAGTGCATGCCGTGCTGGGCGAAAACGGTGCGGGCAAGTCGACGCTGATGAAGATCATCTACGGCTCGGTCAAGCCCGACGAAGGCCTGCTGCAGGTCGATGGCAAGGTGGTGCAGATCCGCAATCCGCAGGAAGCGCGCCAGCTGGGCATTGCCATGGTGTTCCAGCACTTCAGCCTGTTCGACACGCTCACGGTGGCGGAAAACGTCTGGCTGGGCCTCGACAAGCAGATCGCGCTGGCCGAAGTGGTGCGCCGCATCGACGAAACCGCGAGCCTCTACGGCATGTCCATAGACCCGCAGCGCCCGGTGCACAGCCTGTCGGTCGGTGAAATGCAGCGCGTTGAAATCATCCGCGCGCTGCTCACGCGCCCGCGCGTGCTGATTCTCGACGAGCCCACCTCGGTGCTTACGCCCCAAGCCGTCGAGAAGCTGTTCGTGGTGCTGCGCAAACTCGCTGCCGAAGGCTGCAGCATTCTCTATATCAGCCACAAGCTGCATGAAATCCGCGAACTGTGCGACAGCTGCACGGTGCTGCGCGGCGGCAAGGTCACGGGCGTATGCCGTCCGGGCGAGGAATCGAACG
>Ga0308165_1002686_pt1 | contig 20550 bp, 20 predicted proteins | sample PhyWR2_FD_201032 | JGI IMG/M metagenome (GOLD analysis project Ga0308165, IMG submission 201032) | Phyllosphere microbial communities from UC Gill Tract Community Farm, Albany, California, United States - DLSLW.R2 | ecosystem: Host-associated > Plants > Phyllosphere > Unclassified | place: USA... | reverse complement strand
GTGAGCAGTCGACCATTCCTGTGATCACGGGCGGTATCGGCGTGTGCCATATCGTGGTCGATGACAGTGCCGAGATTGAACCGGCGCTGAAGATTATCGTCAATGCCAAAACCCAGCGTCCAAGCACTTGTAATACGGTTGAAACGCTGCTGGTGCATCAGGGCATCGCCAACACCTTCCTGCCTGCGCTGAGCAAACAGATGGCCGAAAGCGGCGTGACGCTGCACGCGGATGCCAACGCGCTGGCACTGCTGAAAGACGGCCCAGCGACGGTGGTACCGGTGAAAGCGGAACAGTACGACGACGAGTTTCTGTCGCTGGATTTGAACGTGAAGGTGGTTGCGAGCCTTGACGATGCCATTGCTCACATCCGTGAACATGGTACCCAGCACTCGGATGCGATTCTGACGCGTACCCTGCGCAATGCCGATCGCTTTGTGAATGAGGTGGACTCCTCCGCCGTATACGTGAATGCCTCAACCCGCTTCACCGACGGTGGCCAGTTCGGCCTGGGCGCAGAAGTTGCTGTCAGCACGCAAAAACTGCATGCAAGAGGCCCGATGGGCCTGGAAGCACTGACCACTTACAAGTGGATCGGCTTCGGTGATGATACGATTCGTGCGTAAATAATCACGGGTGATGCAAAAATAGCCGTTTGATTCAAAAGGGCATTGACGCATCACCCGGTTAGATCTAACCTTTTGCCCCGTGGTTACGCTCGTAACCGGCCTTTCAGGGCCGATATAGCTCAGTTGGTAGAGCAGCGCATTCGTAATGCGAAGGTCGTAGGTTCGACTCCTATTATCGGCACCATTCTACTTATTTTAACGTCTCCTTAAGTCTACTCAAATACCCTTTAAACCCTTATAATACGCGGTTTCACGGCCCTTGTTGTCTCTGCTCGTCTACTCACGTTCACAGAAATCTACGGTGAGTTGGGGGCATCGGTGGGGGCATATCGTGTTCGGTCTAAAGGAGATGCCCCCAAATGAAGCTCAATGCCAGACAGGTAGAGACTGCCAAGCCCAAAGATAAACCCTACAAGTTAGCAGATGGTGGGGGCATGTATCTGGAAGTGTTCCCTAACGGCACCAAAAGCTGGCGCATGAAATACCGTATCGCCGGTAAAGAAAAACGTGTGGTGTTTGGTGTCTACCCGACCATTACCTTAGCCGATGCCAGAAGCAAAAGAGATGATGCTAAAAAGCTGCTGGTTAATGGCGTTGATCCGAGTGCGTTTAAGCAAGAAAGCAAACAAGCCCAAATCGAAGAAGTAAAAAACACTTTTCAGCAAATTGCGCTCGAATGGCACAGCATGAAAGTGAAGAAATGGTCTGCGGGATATGCCTCAGACATTCTTGAAGCGTTCAACAAAGACGTCTTCCCCTTCATTGGTCAACGTCCTGTTGCAGACATCAAGCCGTTGGAACTGCTAAACGTGCTTAAAAAGATGGAAGACAGAGGAGCAACCGAGAAAGCCAAAAAAGTGCGTCAACGCTGCGGCGAAGTGTTTCGCTATGCCATCGTGACAGGCAGAGCCGAGTATAATCCCGCACCAGATCTCACCAGTGCCATGCAAGGGCATGAGTCTACACATTACCCGTTCCTGACCATAGAAGAGCTTCCCGCCTTCTTTAAAGCCCTTGCTGGCTACTCTGGCAGTGAATTGATGGTGCTGGCAGCAAGATTGCTGATCATTACCGGCCTGAGAACAGGTGAATTGCGTGGTGCGCTATGGTCAGAAATCGATACCAAGAAAGCGCTATGGGAAATTTCTGCTGAACGCATGAAAATGCGCCGTCCCCATATCATCCCGCTATCTACCCAAGCGTTAGCCATTATCGAACAGATCAGAGCAATGACGGGGCAATTTCCTTTACTATTTCCCGGACGCAATGATCCCAGTAAGACCATGAGCGAAGCCAGTATCAATCAGGTATTTAAGCGAATTGGCTATACAGGCCGGGTTACGGGTCACGGCTTCCGCCATACCATGAGCACCGTTCTTCATGAACAGGGCTACAACACCGCATGGATTGAAACCCAACTGGCGCATGTTGATAAGAATGCTATCCGTGGCACCTACAACCATGCGCAATATCTTGATGGCAGACGTGAGATGCTGCAATGGTATGCCGACTACATGGTAAGCCTTGAGAACGGAAGCAATGTGGTGCAGGGAGCGTTTAATCGGCGTGGGTAAGGATAACGGCTGATGAAAGAGGGGCTATGTCTTAACGGGCATAGCCCTTTTTCTTGGCTAAAGCAGATAAGAATTAAGTCAGAATTTAAACTGATATTGATTAACTAATTGATTAATATGGAAATTATAAAATACCTTAAAACAGGAAAATAAATAGCACTTTTTGCCAAATCGCTCTACACCCCGCCCAGTGACAGCTCTCCCGCCATTTCATTCGTTTTTGTTTAAAAAACATTCAATTCAGGTTCAATTCTGATTTTTCGAGGGTTGAACGTCATAAGCGATCTGCAGATACTACATTCATCAAAACAACAACGGAGAAATATATGACAACAAGAAGACTTATTCGCCTGCCGGAAGTGATGAATAAAACAGGATATAGCAAAGCATGGATTTATCGACTTATTAGCAGGGGCGTATTCCCAGAACCGATAAAGATTGGAATAAAAGCCAGAGCTTTTGTTGAAAGTGAAATCGATGAATGGATTGAAAATATTATTCAGTTATCACGTAAACATGCTGATTAATGAAAAATACACTATTAATACGATGAGGAGGTTTTATGTAAAACGTTAAATAACACACTTTATTAATCATATCCCTACATTGAAAAGCATAAAGCACTTTTATGCAGGGAATCTTATTACAAAAAAAAGGATAAACAAAATGAATAATGATATATCAATATTAGTAAGCATGGTATGTGAAAAAACGCCTAAAACACTTAGCGTGATCCAAGAAAGCTTCAATGTATTTGTTGCGTTGAGCGGATATACCATCGAGGAAATAATGAAAGATAAAAACTTGTTAGACGCTTTAAATAGGCATGTGAATAATGATTTAGTTGATGAGATGGAGTTAGAGTATGGATCTGTAATCATAAATCTAGTTTATAAAAAGTAGTTTTCTTATTTACCCTCTGTTCGGGGGTTAAAATAAAATGAATTCCAAATAATCATATAAAAGTGAGGTTTAGTTATGTTTGAAAATAATAAACTTGAAAATAAATCTACAGAGTTGTTCCTTGATCTTGCTATGAGATCGTTTGAAGCAAGCTGGGAGTATTTTCAGGAAGTAAATGGAGAGAGTATTGAGCTGCTTGATGATCCTGATTTTATGAGTTTATTCATTATGTATATTATTGATCATATCCAGAATAACTTTGAGAGATTCACAACCCAAGAAGGGAATGGTGGTGATATTGGTGAAGTTAACGTTGAGCAAGTTGCGGAAATGTTGGTGAGGTATTCGGATAGTTTTAGAAAGTAAGCTTTAATATTGCCCCGCAAGGGGCTAACAATCAACCTAACAAAAGGATTCAATATGAAAGAGATTGTATTAAATGAAAAGAATGAAACGGCAGTATATCTTATCGCAAAAGTATTACAGGGGTATTGTGAAACGATTTATAACATATTTGAAAAAGAACCTGAAACAGCAATGACTCTTTTATTTTGGCAAATGCATTCAGAGATATTGTATGACGTTTTACTTGCACATGAAGTTGAAGTGTGTGTGAAGAATGGCAGATATAGGGATTTAACAGGCATTAACTTTGATGACTTAAAGGAAAAGATTTTATATTGGCACCAAGAGCATATCATTGAGCTTGTATTAAAAAACATAAAACAAGATGAAACTGACGGCCCTATTTATTGGAAGCTGAAAATGACAGTGAACCAGCATTGAATAATGAATATATTCCCTCGATAAGAGGAAAATAAAATAGATAAGATAACTGAGAGATTAAAAATGATTGATGAATTCAACGTTATGTTTATGCATAGAAAAATCCAAGCTGATATTTTATTAAAGAGATCGAAAAATGATAATATTTTCACGCTATATCTGCTATTTTAAAATAATGCTAAATATTTTTGACTTTCTCTTGACGAATAATATATATCGGTTAAATAGAATAAAGATACAAAAAAAGTCAGACTATGATGTCTGACTTTCTAAGGACTAAAAAAGTTTTGCCGACTTTTGAAGCCTTGTAATCGAGTTAAGCAAGAACTGATTACAAATATAAATAAAACATTACTCAATCAACTTATATTTGTCAAATCTAAATCGCAACTTTTTACAAACTTCAAATACCATTTCTAAAAGCTTCGCAGTCCTCGAAAGCAATCAAATTAATAGCCTTTGTATCAGGTCTGCATATGTGGAGTCATTGAGCGCGAGTCGCTTACAAGAGTTGTCCGTATGTTTGTTGATTGTAGGTATAGAAGGGGGAGCGACGAAATACCAACTCGAAGCGAAGCTCTAAACAGATAAATGAAGTTGTAATGGAATGGCTATGAGAAAGCCCTACCTTTGCTTAACCGCATAAATAGGGGACAACAATACATTTTATCTGCATGGGCGAATCTGGGAGTGTCGTAGGGTGTCCTGTGTTGGAAACGATTCAGAACTCTAAGCCAGATCAACTTGGGTGAAGTCATATATTTTCATCTTGGTTCTCGCCAATCCTGATCGATTTTTGACTTTTTCGTCAGAAATTTCAGGAGGTGAAACCTTGGGTGAAGTCCCCTTTCGGGGAGCACACGCAAGGTAAACTCATTTATAATAAGTTATGCCATGAGATAATAAAATAGATAGGTGCCATTTTAAAGGCACCAATAAATTAAAAGTAAAACTTGGAAAAAATATACTTGGTTGTTATTCGTTAATCCAACAATCCTTTCGAAACCTTACTCGCCGTCTGACTGAAATTATATCGATCAACAACATTCCCCTTGAACCAAATCTCTAACGAATTCATATGCGCTGTGCTGCTGTTCTTCAGTAGGGCCAGACCGGGAATGTAGTTCGAGATCTGGCTCTCGCCTGACATGCTGGAGTAGGACCACATTTCTTGACCATCATTGGTAGCTCGTGTTTGTGGTTCCCCGAATGCGTTAATAACATCTTGCTGGGTCGTTTTCCCCTTAACGATTTTGGTTTTTACGGTTTGTTGTGATTCATCTTTCAGGGATTTATTGCCATAGGTGGTGCAAGCGGTAAGAGGCAGGATCACCAACGCAGCGATAAACAATTTTCTCATGTTAACTCCATATAAACAGTAAACGTAAAAATAGGCGCAAAGAATCCGGGGCCAGCGTTGTGCCGCATCTGGCTATTAAAGTTTGTGTTAATCAATAGTGAAGAAAGCCGCTTATCAGAAGCCTGTGAGTTTTTTTTATCTAATCAGCTACCGGCATCCTTCACTGTTGTTTTCCCTGATGTTGCATTAATAAAACCTACGCTAAGGCCATAGAACAGTGCTGGCTGTTGGTCATAGGGTTTGACGTTATATCCCTACAAACCAGCGCATAAACGGTCCAATGAGCCTTCTGTTCACTTTATCCAGTAACGATTCATCTAGCAAGAAAATGATCGGTAAATCAGATCGATAAATTGATATTGATAGATAATGTCGATTAATAACGTTTTTTCGATCGGTAGTTTAATTGGTTTAATCGATCAATATATATTTAATAATATGTGTTGGCTATCATTATTTTGATTTTGATCGTTACAAACGATATGACGGCCCACAAAAATAATTGAATCCTATCAATTGGTTAATCAGGTGGTTTTGCTGCGTTATGCCAGTAAGAACAAGCTTTAACGACTACAGGTGCGCAGCAGACTACCTCAACATAACAGCATTTTTGATTATCAGGATGGATAGGAAGATGAAGAAGATTTTGCTCGTTGCTGGCATAGCTCTTGTTCTGGCGGGATGTGGTGAGAAAGGCGACTTTGAGAAGGCTATCAACGCGAAAATTTCAAAATCAAAGGTGTGCTACTCATTGCAGAACAATGACTTTGCGTTCAATAAGGGTTTTCCAGTAAAGGTTAATCATGGCTACCGTTCTGCTGGATACAATGTCAGCCATGAAATCCTGAACGGGCTTGTTGAACAGGGGCTTCTCACTGTTTCACAACAGGCAAATGGTTTTAGTAGCGTTGATGTTCTGGAAGTAACAGACAAAGGACAAGAGGTTGGGTTTTGGAACCGTGAGGAAGGTGCCTGTGTCGGTCATCGTGTTGTTGCTGAGATCACCAGTTGGACTGAACCGAGTGATGGCGCTGGCGCTAAAATCACACAAGTGACTTATACGTGGAAACTCGACGCTGTTCCGGGGTGGGTTGATAAAAATGCTTTCTCTGGCGTCAAGGGAATCGCTGAATCCGAAGAAGCCAAAATTGTTCTGGTGAAAACTAATAACGGCTGGGTCGCTCGGTAATTACAGGAAAAGACGCTATGAACACTATTTATTGGGCGTTTTTCATCGATCTGCTGATGAACATACCATCACTGGCACCGGTGCTGTTTCTCCGAAAGACACAAAAGAACGTGAAGGTATCGCTGGCCCTTAGACTTTTTCTGCTTAACGCCTTCTTGGTGCTATCGCTGGTAACGGTATCGCAGAATACAACACAAAAATATGGACTGTTCCCTGTATGGCTGATTTTTGCCGCCATTGGGTTATTTGTGGTCATGCTGGTGCCAGCGGTAAAATTCATGCGTAAGCATTTAACTGTAGGTAAAAGCAGGGCTGTTATCCTTTCATCATTCCTGATTATCTATGCCATTAGGTTTCACGGCGTTTTTTCAGATGTGAATGGCAGTGGATACACGCTTAATGGATACAATGTGGTGTGGACGTTGTTCTTCTTGTTTGTCTGTCTGCTGGCTTATCTCGGTTGTGCTGGGAGTAAAACATATTCTGGTTATTCTGCACCGTCATCTGCACCGCAATCAGAATATTTCAAGCCCATTAAAGAGTATGAGACACAATCACAAATTGACTACGATATTGCTGTGAAGGGCGCAAGTATTCTGTCTGAACTCAATCTGAATATCGTCGAACGACAGCGTTATGAAGATGTTATAAAGGAAAGAAAAAATGATGTCTGGTAAAGATAAGCATAGTTTTAGCAATGGTTAATATGTAAGTGAATAAATTATAAGTTAGCAGGATGAAACATAGCCATCAGATACAGGATATGTGATGGCTATGTTTTTTGAGAGAGGGTGTCAAAGTAATACGAAGTCGTTTAGGTCAAAATTAAAATGATTTTTAAAAATAGTGCTGTACGCTTCTTTAAGTTCACTTTCATTATGTTTTGCTCTAATTTCGTTTATAAAATCAATGTTGAATTCACCTTCATTTATTATCCACTGTCTTATCAGGTTTGATAATATGTTCATAGTGGTAAAGTGATCTTTTAATATTTCAATATTATCTTCATTGATACCTTCTTGGTATGCTGCGTAGACATCTAAATCTTTTTGGTTTATAAATGGAGCCTTGTGCTTTTCAGTTAGAGAAATGTAACTATCTTTCAATTTTTCGCCTGCGCTACAAGCCCCCGTCCAGCAGAAAAACTCTGGATTTTCTTGTTTGTCTACACAAAAAATTATAAATTTAGATAAAAGAAAACGAATTGGAAGAAGTTCATTTTTATAAGAGTACGTTTTTTCTTCGCACATTATTTCGCGAATTGAATCATATTTTTCATTCCAAGAAATCACTTTCTCTAAAACTTCACTTGGATGAGGGTAATATAGTTTATCACATAATAAATTAGCTATGTAAGAATACTCATCTTTTGAATAGTCTCGTACAATGAAGTTCTGATCTGATTCAATTAGTTCTTTAGCCACATGACATAGATCATAAAAGCGTATGCCGGGTATTACTTCAAAGAAGAAACTTTCGTCATGACCTACATCTAATGGAAAAGCATTGCCGGGGTTTATTGCCAAATCACATATAACTAAAAATATAGGTATTAAAGAATCATTGAATGAGGAAGGGTAATCTTTTTCAATAACGGTTAAAAATAAGTCGAAGGCTTCACCATAAACCCCATCTAGTAATCTTTTTTCTTGAAAAAACGGAACGTCATATTTATGACTGTTAGAAAAATACAAAAATTGAAGTTGAATAAATCTGGCTTGTCCTTCAAATATTTGCTTGAGACCAATTGGGGGTATTACTATCTGTTCTTCTTTAAATGCATTAAACTCCTTATCTGGTGAGTTTTCTTGAGAGGATATTATAGATTTTAATTCGTTTGCTTTTATGTCTATCTCATCATCATTAAAGAAATGGGAAAGGATTTGAAGTGTGTTTATATAAGCGTATATTGTCGAATGGCCATAACTAATAAAAAAACCATTTTTTAAATGTATGTTTTCAGTTAATTTTTTAGGGTTTACAGCTAAGTGGGTATAATAGTTCAAATCATGAAAGTTGTTAAGTGTGTTATTAAGGTTTTGAAACAATTTATCATCTGGGGTATTTGTTTTTACATTATCATAATAGTATTTTTGTAAGGGCTTTACAGGACCTATTTCTTCAAGAATGATTTTTAAAAAGCTATGTAAGCAAAAGTTCTGAGATGGTGACACCATACTTAAAATAAATCCAGATATAGAGCCTATATGTTGTCTCCAGTGTACAGTTTCATGTAGGAATGTGGAGTATGCTTGTAATGTTTCATCATCAATGTTGCTATATTTGATAACTCCTGAGTTAAGTTTTTCTAATTTCTCATGAATATAATATGCAAGTCTTATTGTAAAATCCTCTGTGGTATAAGTCCCTAAAATATTATTATATATTGATAGTTCTTTATTTGTTGAAAACTCAGTGTATATTTCGTTAGAACTTAATAAGTCATCCATTTTTTGTCCTATGAGAAGGTTGTCTTTTTTGATGTAGGTTGAAAATAACAATTTTATTACGTGATTATACTTTCACTATATAAGTTTACAAGATGTAAATATAATGACTGCCATTTTTATTTTAATTGCAACCTAATGGTATTATTAGCTTGCTATTCTTTTTTGTTTTTTTCTTGTTATGTTGGGAAGATAACCCATCTTAACAGGCCGTGTGATGAGTAACAATGTTATAAATGACATATTTAAAGAGTTGGCTTGTTTTATGAGTTAGCTATGGCTATATTAATTCATTAACTTGACTTTTTAATTTTTCTTATCTTTGGTGTGTTTTTTGGCAGGAATATTTCACTTACATATACCTGCAATTTGTATGGCGTAAGATCCATATTTTTATCTTTATTAAACTGTCCATGTCCAAGACGACTTGGAAAACGTGTAATCTCTTCCTTGGTAGGCTTGTAATCATCACGGTTGAACCTTGTGCGTCTCTCATGTTCAGCGCGTGGAACATAGATCCCCAGCACATCATCAAACACATAGTTTTCAGCAATACGTTTATCGTGCTCAACATCAGGGGCAACAGGCTTCTTCTTGGCCCAGACGAATTTCTCCCTTATATATTCAACCACCAGTAGGGTGAAACGCTTGAACAAACCATCTTGACGAGGTTTAACCTGCTTTCTCTTACTTTTAACAGGCGCGCGTTTAACCGCTCTGGCCGTTGTAGAGGATGGGGTTTTCAGTGTAGTGCGTGTATGAGGTGTAGGGGCAACCAGAACAGGCTTTTGGCCTTCCGATGATGACGACTGCGAACCTGTTTCAGGCAATACGATTTCAACAGGCTCAGGCATTTCTGATACGGTGAAGCTTCTAAGGTCAACAACGATCTGCAGATCTAAATCTTTGAAGGTGTTGTATGTAGCCTGAGCTACCTTTTTCATCTCATCACGAAAAGCCTGTTCAGCAGCACGTTGTTTCTGAACACTCTTGCTGTTCCACTTGGCACGATGAACACGTTGCATTGCCGGGCGGCTGGTTGCTGTTGCCTTGGCAAGCCATAGCGCTTTTTCTTCTGCATCCAAGGTAATAGCAGCATTTTTCAAGGCTTCATTATGTTGAGCCTCAATAGAACGATGAACAATACGTTCTGACACGCCTGACGCCTCAAGATAGCGATTGGCAAGAGTAGACCACGCTTCACGCCACAGGATTACGTTTTTCTTGTCGTTCCAGCTTCTTTCTTTTTTACCGAAGCTATCAGCGGTGATCGGTTTTAATGTCAACATCACATGTGCATGTGGATTATTGCTATTAAGATCGTGATATGCGATATCGGCAATCATGCCCTTATCAACGAAATTATTCTGGCAGTATTCAACAACTAGTTTTATCTTGTCTTCATTGTCCAGTTCACAGGGAATAGCAACATCAAAATAACGGGCTGTTTGACCGTCTTTCTGACGTTCAACCTTTTCTACTTCATTCCACAAGGTGGTTGAGCTTTCGATAATATGAGCAGGTGCGGAAACTGGTGCTAATATCTGATGATGGAATAAATCTGTTCTGTGGCTAAAATTGTAGGTATTGCCTGTACGATCATCTGTTATTCTGCAACGCGCGTGGTAGGCTGCCTTCCTACAGGAAGACATACCCTCAGAGCGCTTCACAATTTTAAACTCCAGATGAAAAATCGCCATATAATAAATAACCTCAAATATAACCATGCTGCTGTTAGTTTTTCGCAAGAAAAACTTTTATGTTGACGTTGACCTGTCTTTTAGCCTGCGGCAGGCAACCGTAGGTAGACCCCACACGCTCACGAAGTGAGTGTATAAGTGGGCATTGTTTTTTCTAACAATGTAAAAGCCCCTACTTAATTAATACGAAATATATTAATGTCTGTAAAACAAAACGCCGAATTAAGCGGCGCAATCTAGATGAAAGGGCGAAGTATTACGCGATATTAACCCGATGGGTTTTAGATGGGGTCCGAAGGACAAGAAGAGTGTTAATTTATCCCGCCGTAAGGCGGGAAAGCCCTAAAACAATAAAATAGTAGCTTTTTGTCTGTAGTTTTCCCTGTGGCAACCTTCACAGGTTAGGATGGGAAATCATAGTGAAAATTTAAGAGATAATATGAAAAACATTAACGAGAAAAATTAAGTAACGTAGTGAGTATTAGACAAAACAGTTAGTGATTACTATCGTATAGTGTTGCTTAATTTAATTTATTGCCATAAATTTACCATCCCTTTCAACTGGTCAGGATTCCATGTATTGATGGTATGAATATTCTGATGCTTTGAATCGCTCAAATATATGCGCTTAACCTATTTAATAGATCATATATAAGCGGTTAAGTTAGATTCTATCTATCTTTTTCTTAATAACTATAATTGCCTACATAAGTGATATAAGTTAAATGAAATGATTAATGCTGTGGCGTGGGATTTAAATATAAGCCTTATGAGCTTGCATTTTATAAAATAAAATTAGTTTCCTGTGTTGATAATTATTAAAAATATGGTAAAGGATAATCTATAACAAACATAAGGAGGTTTAATGTATAAAAATAATGATGAAGCCATTGATTGGGAAGCAAAAAAACTTCTTGATGAAGGTGTTTATACCGATACGGAACAAGCCTATTTAGAAGCAGAAAAGATAGTAATAAATATTAGGGAACAAGCAAAGAAGCGCCAGATAAAGCAACAGTTCAAGATGAAAATAAGATCAATCAAGAAACAGATTAGTAATGGTTATGACTATGCTGACATCCCTTATTCCAACAAGAAAAAACATTGGGGAGATAAATAATGACAACAAAAACAATTAAACAACAAATTGCTTCAGCGCAGGAACGTCTATACTTCTTGGAAGCCAAAAAGAAACAACAAACAAAAAAAGAGAATACTCGTCAGAAAATTATTTTCGGTGCAGAGGTTGCCAAAGTCTTAGGATGTGATATTGGTTATGTAGATAAGGAATTAGTCTTTGGGGTTCTGCTTGATATCCAGAATCTTCATGAGAGTGATATCAAAGCCTACCGAGTACAGGGCCAAACCTATATCGATACTGTTATAAACAGAACTAAGTCCTAATCATGTTTTTCACGTCCAAACGGTGAACCGGCCTAAAACTTGCTTTTAGGTCGGTGAACTGTTGAACAAGCCCCAGAGGGTGAGTCGGCAAGTATTTAAATGTTATTTAAATATCGCAAATCTAGTTTCTCCAATGCTTATGTTGTGGTGCTAAGAATAAACTTATTAACTTCTCTATAGTTAATTGTCTTAGGTAATTGTCTTGGCAAAAACACCCGCTACAATGTCTTTTTGTTAATAGTGTTAAAGGCAATTGAACATTGTTCAATTCTATACTTAACGATGCATGTGCTACATCATAAAGTATGGTTTCGTCATAAATTTGAACGCCGGGATCATCAAGAACTATTTCCTCCAAGTACTTAAATAGTACTGGGTGGTATGGTTTTCGTATTGTTATCATTTTGCGTTGGCGATCAAAATTATTCCAGTTCAGTAAAATGTCAGACATGCCTTGGAAGTATCTTTCATTACTTGACATGTTTGGGATCCAAAACATTGGGTTTGTTTTTGTTATCCATATATCTAAATTTTCATGAAGTAGAAAATCTATATTAAACTTGAACAAAACAGGACCATATAGGTTTTGTCTCGGGAAAAAACCATGAAGGTCCACTGTGTCCAAAAACACATCTCCCCAGACGTCATACTGCTTATCTTCCGGGTCGGATTCCTGCTTCGTTTGAAATGCTCCAAGTCTTTCAATATCACTTCTTGAAACTAGCCCCCCATTCCTAATAAAAGATATTGCAGTTGCTACAGTATTTGCATGATGAAAATACGTTATATCCTGTGAGCGTAAGAAAGAGTGTAGCTGTATGTTGTCAATCTTCATGCTTTATCCTTGTTGTAATTTTATATTTTTATCTACAACCTATCAAAAATTGAACCGATATCTGGTGTGAATAATTTGTGGTACAGTTTTGTTGCATAACTGTCGGTCATTCCAGATATATAATCGCATAAAACTCTGTTTTTATTTTCAGCATTTTTATAAGCACTGAGTGTATTTTTTGGAAGCAATCGGTTAGGATTTTCACGTAAGACTTCAAATATCCTTAATATGATTTGTTGACCTTTATATTCTAAAACCTGAACTTCTGGAGTTTTTATTACCCGATTCATGACGAATTTTTTTAACGCTTTCAAGATGCTCATGCTGTCATTATCTTGGGTGGCTTTTAGCATTAAAAGTGGTGTGTCGAAAACATCATTCCTTTCAACATGTATAGATGAAATAAAATACCCTACTAATTTACTTATTGCATGTTTTCTTTCTTTATTAGAACCATCGAAGAGATTTTCATTATAGAAATCAATGTTTTCTGCCAGTTGATTATTATTATGAGCTAAAATTATTGGGATAATATCGCTTTCCCACATGCTTTTAGTTATGAGACCTAATGCTATACCGTCTTCTAAATCATGAACTCCATATGAAATATCATCTGCAAGCTCCATAATTGTCGTGTCAAATGATTTGAAAATTGTTTCATGATGATTGCTCTCTACAAATTTAATGGTTGAAAATATCTCAATGTCATTTTTAGGGATTTCTTTAAAAATCCAATCAAGTAAATTTTTTTCATCATCAAGATAACATTTTGGGGGGTGCCAGTTATCTAAATTTAAGGGAAGAATAGTTTGGGATATTTCCTTTTGATTATAGTTTCTTACTTTGCTATATGGAGCCGGATATTTTACCAGTCCTAAAAGGGTTCTTCGAGTCAAATCCATGCCATGATTTGGTGAGTATTCGGCAAGGCGACTAACAATTCTTAGGGTCTGCCCGTTGCCTTCAAATCCACCCGAATCAATCATTGAATAGTTAAGTGCTACTTCACCACCATGACCGAAAGGAGGGTGACCTATATCATGACTCAAACCGATAGCCTCAATCAGGCTTAAGGATGGAATCCACGATCTAATGAGTTCATCTGTCGTATACTTTTCATGTAATCTTTCACAAATGGCAGAGCCTATCTGTGCTACCTCTAAAGAATGTGTTAATCGTGTCCGGTAAAAATCATTTTCTCCGAGTCCTAATACTTGCGTCTTAGTTTGTAATCGTCTAAATGCTGCCGAATGAATAACCCTTGCTCTGTCTCTTTGGTACTGGCTGTCCTCAGTATTTGAATTGAATTCTTTTACAGGGTAGTTATCATCATCATTCTGTTTTCTTCTACTCCAGTACGCAGTATTCATGCATTAACCCTCTGATTTTTAATGGCATTATTACACTGATTTTTTTGGCATAGTTTTGGCATAGAAAGATTTAAAGCTGTATTCTATTTTATCTAATAATTTAGATTTGTGGGATATGGTTTGTTATACAGTGCATGGATAGGGTGGTAACAATAACATTCAGTTATTATATTGATTTTAACTAACTCAATGATGACTTAAAGTTCAACCTAAGGTGTGTGTTCATCAGGTGTTCATAACTAAAAAATGTTTTTTTAATTTCAGAGGTAATATTGACCACTTTTTTATTTTTGCTAATTAACAATTACGTGAAAGTAAAAAGGACGATGAAAAATGAAAATAATAAATAAAAAAGGTTTTTCCTTATTGGGAATAACATTAGTTTTAGGTATTGGCTCTGCAATGACATCCATAAAGTTTCAGGACATGAAGCAAGATCAAGAAGCCATCATGGCTAATACCGTTGGTGCTCAAATGAAACAGATGGGGGAAGCGGTTAATCGTTATATCAGTATTCATTTTGACAAGCTTTCAACCCTGACATCCAGCAGCAGCCAGACAAGCGATCCGGGACCAAGAACCTGTTCGGCTAATGGTTGTGAAATTACTTATCAGACGTTGGTTAATGAAGGGCTGTTGCCTGCGGGTCATACTGGCGTCAATATGCAAAAATCTTCTTATAAAATCCTGCTAAAACGCGCTGGAACAACGCCTAACTACGTTATCAATGGACTGATAATAACAACGTTGCCTTGGTCAGAAGGAGACCGTATTCGCTATGACTTATTAGGCCGTGCTATGCAAACAGCAGGGATTGATAGCGGTATGACGCAATCTGCATCTGTCGCATCAGGTACGAGTGGTCAATGGACTGAGAACCAAAATAACTATAGTGGGATTAATGCGGCTGGATTGCTGGCCTACCGAGTAGGATACGATTCCTCCATGTATTCTGTTTACCTACATCGTGATGGCACATTGCCAATGACGGGCGATCTCAACATGGGAGGTCAAAGCATAAACAACGCCAAAGACATTACCGCGTCCGGTGATGTCAATGCGGTTTCGTTTAATGGTTCCTATGGGCGCTTTGCCAAGAATGTCAGTGTTTCAGAAGATCTGGTGGTGACGGGCTTCTCTACCTTTGGCAAAAACGTATCCATGAACAGCTATCTGACCGTTAAGAATGGCATTGATTCGAATAGCTATGTTGCTGCCAAGACTAACAGCAGCCGTCTCCAAATTGGCGGCGGTGGGTCCAGTAATCAGAATGCGGTGTTGATTAACGTCGCAGGCGGGGCGGGTGATGGCTACCTCTCCCTTAATGGCGATAACAACTCATCGGTTAAGCTTGATGTATGGGGAAGTCAAAAGCTTCGCGGTGATCTTGTTTTGTCAGCATCTAATGATGTTAAAACCACCGGTGGCATCAGTGCATCAGGCAATATTGCTGGTAGATACATTCAACCCACATCAATAGCCACTACCGGGGAAACATGCTTACCTACGGACTTATCAGCAAGGCAACCGATGGATCGCCAGTATGGTGTATTGATGGCGAATGGAAGGGTAATGAAGGGAACACGATTGCTTGCTCTGAAACCCGAGTCAATTGCATTGCTATGGCAAGACTTGTCGCTAGCGCATGTTCATCACCAAACTCTTCTACTAAAATATTTTCAAAATTAATTAAAGCAGATTGGCATTCTCCACAAACCGCAAGATCTATAGCAGGTAAACTTCGATGCTCTATTCTATTTCGCAATCCAATAAGAAAAATTATATTTGCTTTTTCAGGTGTCATAACACCACGCCAGTATTCATCTATGCATTCTGCAAGTTCCCATGCTTTTTCCTCGCCATCAATGAAAATTGTTTTTGCATTATCATTAAAATGAAAATAATTAATTCCTTTTTTATTAAAAATAGCATGAAATAATGAAGTATAAGCGATGATGATATTTACAATGAATCCATAAGTTTTGAATTCTGTGTATGGATTATTATAAGTGCTTACTGCTAGTAGGGCGAATTCTTTAGCTTTATGAATGAAGATTCCTTTTATTGATTGATCGGTCGTCTGTTGAAGCTTTTGACTGTGAACTGATCTAAACTCCTCTTTACTTAGATAAATAATTCCTGAGGTTGTATATTGTGAACCATCTTTTTCAATGTACTGATGCCAACGTTTAGACGGATAGGTTCGACAAGTGTCAATAGCCCAACCAGTGGTTTCAACAAGTTGTTCTATTGTGAAAGCTTCACCTTTCTTTTCCATTTTGCTCAAAAATTCATATGCTAAATCAACTTTATCATATCTATTCATTCTTTGATCCTTGCAATCTGATTATATATAAATATATTTTAATAGCTGACTGATATTCGATATTTAGAGCAGTTGTTCAAGATGAGTGATCCTTGTTTGATAGTAAAATATTGTTAGGTGTTTTCTTCATCTTTCTACTAAGCACTGAAAGTAAGGTGTCAGCATCAAAATTATCTCTTGGGTCAATTACTTGTATTGAAACATCAGGCCAAAGTGCTTGGGCACTTGCTATATTTGGAAATGGATCAACTAAAATAACTTTTTGGAGGTTAGAACCATGCTTCTTTAAATACTCTAACAATGCCTGATCGTATGGGTTAAATGCAAAACCAAATATAATTAAAATGTTACTTTGTTCTAATAGTTTTGCTCCTAAAGCCCAAGTATACTGTAGTTCTACTGGTGGTTTTTTTTCTGGTGCTGGTGGAATAATTAGTGCTTTTCCATTTCTTCCCGGTTTTCCACTTGTGTATTTTGTATTTATATCCCAAGACAACGAACCGTGTAATTTAGCTAATGAAATTGAACCAGTAACCTGTAAGTGTGCATTTTGCCATGGGAATAATGGATTTATTCCTCTTCCGAACAATTGTTCACCGATGACACCGTAGTTAAATCCAGACATACCCAAAGCACACTCAGTAATTGTATCGTAATTACAAGTAAGAATTCCACTTAAACCATTTTCGCTTAATTTCGCAAAGAACTCTCGAAGATACTTTATTCTTTCATTTTCTCTAATTGATCTCTCATCAAACATTGCCGAAGTATATGAACCCCTGATTTTAGTCATGAATGGTTCTGTTAGGCGACGACTCACATACCAAATTATGCGACTTTTTCTATGCGATGATTTATTCATGCACCAATAGACAAATTGTTCAGGAGTTACATCAGGATTTTTTTTCCGCCAATCTCCCCAATCCTTTTCAATTAAAGCTAGTTTTTTTACCTCTTGCTCTGATGTCGCCGAGATATTTAAATCAAATAATTGATTTACTAAAGGTAAGTCGAATGCCCATTTCGAAAAACCAGCTCCTAAAAATAGAGTTATCATACTATCTCCTTGTCGTGCGTAATATTTAATCTATGTTATGTGGTATAGCCCAGTGTCCGTAGAGAGCAAGCTTGGATTATATGTTATATATCCTGCACCAAACAATCGATAATATCTTTAAGTAGTAGTATTTCTTTCGGTGTCGGTAAATTAGACTTCATCAGTTCTGATAACATTTTTATAATATCTGTTTTGTATTTTAACAGATCTGTTATTAGTTCGAAACCACGGTCGCAATCATTTTCATACGCAAATATTACACCTTTGATTACATTATATAATTCTGGTATTGTAATTTTATTTAGACGTTCTTTGAAGAAATTCCGTTGTTCATTTGTAACAACAGGAAAATGCCATGACAATCTATATCCAACATCATAAATGACTTCCGGATTGCTCTCTGATGAAAAGAATGCGGCAGTTAACCGCTTCCATATAATTATTTTATCAGTGTTAGATGTTTTATTATCACTGTCTAATGAATCAAAGTTGTTCAACTTTTCTTCTGTTATTGGTCGCTTGTAATAATTTCTAATATAATTAATAAGATAACAGCAAGGGCTGTTCTCAATAGATAATTCATTGGAGATGTCTATCTTCTGAATTATTGTGCTAGAGGAGTTGTTGCTAATGATTTCTTTTGAGTGGTTTTCTAGATTGAACCATGCAGCAGTTTTAAGTTTAGGAGAAAAGACAATGCCTATGCTTGGTATTGTAAGATTGTCCCAATATTTATAATGTTCTTTACTAGCTTTAAATGTGAATATCCTTTTCTTGTGGTCTACAAATGAGTCACCACTTTTTATCTGTACTCCAGCTAACATGCCAGTAGCAGAACCATCTTTATCAACTAATTCAATTTGCCCATCTATGCCAATATCACTTGAGCTTGTTTCGCGAAAGATAATACCTGATATTGACAAAGCGTACCCAGCAAAATATACGCCAGCTCTGCTAATTAATTCAGTTTTTGGGGCTTTCAAGTGCTATCTCCACTAAGTATAATAATTTAATGAAAATTGTCTATTTTATAAATTGTAAATCACTCTTTTTCTATTTCATTATTTTACTCATTCCAAACTAACGTTAAAGCAATATTTTTTCAACTTTTTTTCTGAGGCTAACGAAGTGATGAACCACGAAAATCTCCTTGATGTTTACAAATTATTCACACTCACTTAGGATAAATAATGCAACTATAACTAATAGACCAATGTGCATTTCTGACCGAAGTCGAAGTGGTTATATAAGATTAGGGTGTCTCTTGAGGCCCTCACACGTAAAATCAAAATTGAATCATCTCATCCCGGGTAAAGAACAGAAAATGAAACGACCACTCATTTTCGGAATGCGTTTTTCAAGATGCTTAGCCTAGCAGACCTTGGCTGCACATGCACGACAACACCCTCACAGCTCATCATGCACTCATAAGTAGACTTTAATCTCCTCAGTACATTTAAACTAGATGTACGCTTTGATGTGCATTATAATGTATGTAATAAAACACGATTTTAGGTGATCTATGGAACGTATCCTCGCAGAAAAATCTATCAACATCACCGAGTTACGAAAGAACCCGGCGAAATATTTTATTGATGAACCGGTTGCCGTTCTCTCAAACAACCGTCCCGCTGGCTACATGGTTAGTGCTAAGGTGTTTGAAGAGCTGATCGATCTGTTGGAAGAGAAGCAGGGCAGGGTTCATACCGGTGCGCGATTCAGGCCAACGGCTGAACGTTTAAGTGATATTGCGGATAGTGGACAGAAACTGCTGCAAAACGCCTCTGACAAGGATCTGACCGAGTTCACGGAATGAGTATCAGGATTTTCAAGTCAGCACTGATCCGTCAACAATTAAGCCAACAAGAGCTTGATGATTTGGCGGCGGATTTTCTGTCCTATAAAAAGGATTGCGTGTTGCCAGATACCTTTGGGCGTGATGCGCCTTATGATGATGACCGCACCTATCCCTTGGTAAAAGAAGAGCAAGTGGCCCACATTCATCTTGCCGATGCGGATGCCCCTTTCCCGAAGTTTTTACGTCAGTTCAAACGAACCAGCGATCAGGCGCATTTGGTATACTGCCAAGGTGCGATGGACCCTGATGCCTATCTGTTGATTATCATTCTGAAACCCGAAGCGCATAAAATGGCGCGTAACAATAACCATATGCATAAGATCGGGATGATGGCCGAAGCGTTCAGGATGAAGCATTAAGTTGGACAAAAAACACTCTGTCATTTAGGGCAGAAAAACATATGGGGGCATCAATGGGGGCATGTAGGTAGTTGAAACAGAGTATTAGTTAATACTATCAATATGATAGTGGTCAGGTGTTGTTCCTATTATCGAATCGCCATGTACTATGTCATTCATCACCTTGCCTGAATATAAGTAAAATAAAAGGCATACAAGAATCCAAATGTGTCTCAATATCGGTTTTCTCAACGGGATCAATTAAACCAATCGCCGCCTGCCGAAGAGGTTCGGCGACACACATGGCGAGTATGACTTTGGCACTAGTATCTGCAGGTAACATCGGCAACCAGCCCTGTTTTTGCTGTCGTGTAATCCACTCTGTGAGTAATTGTTGGCCGCGCGCTATGCCATTTTCAGTGTATTTCTTGAGGAGATCATCTTTACCAGGAAATTCAGTATTGAGAAGACGAAACATTTTCACGGCGGTTACTGATAGCGCCTGACCACAAATCGCAGCCAGTAATTTTCTTAACGCCGGTAAAACGTCATTCTTATCTGTCGGATCGCTCTGCAGGAGTGGGGCATAGTTATCCGTCCAGTTTCGAACCGAAAGGCCAAGCAATTCCTCCCTGTTTTTCGCAAAGCGATAGACGGTCTTTTTGGCAACGCCTGCATGCGATGCAACCGCCTCAATTGTTGTGGCGTCATAGCCTTTGTCAAAGAGCAAGGCCATCGCGCTACCAATGATTTGTTTCTTCACCTCTTCCTCAG
>Ga0308165_1002685_pt1 | contig 20562 bp, 12 predicted proteins | sample PhyWR2_FD_201032 | JGI IMG/M metagenome (GOLD analysis project Ga0308165, IMG submission 201032) | Phyllosphere microbial communities from UC Gill Tract Community Farm, Albany, California, United States - DLSLW.R2 | ecosystem: Host-associated > Plants > Phyllosphere > Unclassified | place: USA... | reverse complement strand
CTGACCACAGTATACGCAACGACCGCGCGTAAGGGGTTGTCCGATGATGAACTCGCTGCGCAACCTGCTGCCGGAGACCTGTTCAGCTTTTCCGTGGGGGTTCCAGGTATCTTGCCAAGGCATCCCGTGACCTGAAATCAGGCACACCAGAAGCGCGCAACGACAATAACATGGGAAGAGGAATTGAACGGATGGCCATGGTAGATATTGGCACGGCACAAGGCGGCTTTGCCCCCGAGGGCAAGGTCAACATGGCCTTCGTCGCCATGATCGTCGCAGTGGCGACAATCGGCGGTTTCATGTTCGGCTACGACAGCGGCGTCATCAACGGCACCCAGGATGGCCTGGAAAGTGCCTTCGATCTGTCCGCACTGGGCACCGGTCTCAATGTCGGCGCGATCTTGCTTGGCTGCGCGGTGGGCGCCTTTGTGGCGGGCCGTCTGGCCGACGTCTGGGGCCGCCGCAGCGTGATGATGATCGGCGCGGCCCTGTTCGTCGTGAGCGCGTTGGGCGCGGGCGCTGCGACGTCCTCGCTGTTATTCATCATCGCGCGCTTCATTGGCGGTATCGGCGTCGGGGCCGCCAGCGTGCTCGCACCGGTCTACATCAGCGAAGTCACCCCCGCTTCGATCCGAGGACGACTGTCGAGCCTCCAGCAGATCATGATCATCACTGGTCTCACGGGTGCCTTCGTCGCCAACTGGGCGCTGGCGAAGCATGCTGGAAGCAGCACCGACCCGCTTTGGCTGGGCCTTCCGGCCTGGCGGTGGATGTTCTGGATGCAAGTGATCCCGGCAGTCATCTATCTGGTCGCGCTGTTCATGATCCCGGAAAGCCCGCGCTTTCTCGTCGCGCGTGGTCGCGAGAGCGAGGCGCAAGCGGTGCTGACGCGAATCTTCGGCCCCGCCACGGCCGCTACGATGGTTGCGGACATCCGCGCCAGCCTGGCCGGCGACCACCACCGCCCCAGGTTCGCTGATCTCAAGGACCCGAAAACCGGCCGGCTGCGCAAGCTGGTCTGGGCGGGTATCGGCATTGCGGTGTTCCAGCAGCTCGTCGGGATCAACATCGTATTCTACTATGGCGCGGTGCTATGGCAGTCTGTCGGCTTTTCCGAAAGCGACGCGCTGCTGATCAACATCCTGTCCGGCACGCTGTCGATCCTTGCGTGCCTCGTCACGGTGCTGCTGATCGACAAGCTCGGGCGCAAGCCGCTCCTGCTGGTCGGCTCGGCGGGCATGGCGGTGACGCTGGGGACGATGGCCGTGTGCTTCGCGACCGGCAGCTTCGTCGAGGGACACCTGGTCCTCTCGGACAGCGTCGGCACCGTGGCGCTGATCGCGGCCAACGGCTACGTCGTGTTCTTCAACCTGAGCTGGGGTCCCGTCATGTGGGTGATGCTGGGTGAAATGTTCCCCAACCAGATTCGCGGTTCGGCGCTGGCGGTATCGGGCTTCGCGCAGTGGATCGCCAACTTCGCGATCTCGGTGAGTTTCCCCCCGATGGCCGCCGGGCTTGGCCTGCCGTTGACCTACGGGTTCTATGCGATGAGCGCATTCCTCTCGTTCTTCTTTGTGCGTGCCATGGTCACCGAGACACGCGGCCGGACGCTTGAGGAGATGGCTGCTTGATTCAGCTGCGATCCGGCGGCAGCGAAGCCACGCTGCTGCCGCACCTCGGCGGCTCTATCGGCGGGTTCTGGGTGGACGGCCGGGCGATCCTGCGCCCGGCGCCCCAGGATACCGCGAGCCCGCTCGATGCCTCCTGCTTCCCGCTGGTCCCTTACGCCAACCGTATCGCCGGCGGACGCTTCAGCTTTGCGGGGGAGGACTATGCCCTGCCCCGCAACGTTGCAGGTTTCGAGCATCCGATCCATGGCCTAGGCTGGATCATGCCGTGGGTGGTGAAGACGCAGGAGAACGACCGCGCGATCCTCGCCTGCACGCATTCAGCCGACGACCATTGGCCATGGGACTGGTCCGCCACGCAGACTTTCGTGCTGGAGGACGGCGCGCTACAGGTGACGCTGGAGGTGACCAACCACTCAGGTCGCGCCATGCCCTGCGGCCTTGGCCAACACCCTTACTTCGTGCGCGATCCCGGTGCATCGCTGACCTTTGCCGCATCCGGGGTATGGATCAACGAAGACACGATCCCCAGCACAACCGCCCCGGCCGATGCCTTTGGCGCTTTCGTGCAAGGCGCCGTGCCCGATCCCGCAAGCCTGACCGACAACTGCTGGTTCGGCTGGCAAGGGACCGCTGCCTGGGACGGCAGGGTGGTGCTGTCCTCATCCGACAGCCGTTTCCTTCACGTCTTCGCGCCGCCGGGCGAAGATTTCATCTGCCTGGAACCCACCAGCCAGATGCCGAACGCTTTCAACCAACCGGATTTCGCGGCAGCGGGCGGCACTGTCGTCGAACCCGGAGACAGTATGAGCTTGGGCATGACAATCCGGGTCCATCCGGCTTGAACCTCCGTTTTCCCGTCTCCCGAGTAGCATCTACCCAAGCCTGGACTGGTGAAACCGAAGAAAAATTGTAATAGGCCGTCGCGAGGCGCAATTTTCCAACGGACGCGCCGTGGCAAAAGGGAGAATGTGCTCGCGTGACGAAACAGGGGACGAGCCAGCCCAAGCGGCGCACTGCCCGGCGATCGCGGTCCGCCGTGACCATCGCCGACGTCGCCGAACTGGCTAGCGTCTCCCTCATGACCGTTTCGCGGGTTATGAACGATAAGGCCAGCGTGAAGGAGGAGACGCGCGCGCGCGTGCTCAAGGCGATCAAGGAACTGAACTATTCGCCCAGCGCCGCTGCCCGCAACCTCGCCGCCGCGAACGAGATGCGTCTTGGCCTGCTCTACAGCAATCCCAGCGCCGGCTACCTCAATGAGTTCCTGGTGGGCAGTCTCGACCAGGCCAACAAATTGAACGCCCAACTCCTCGTCCAGCTGTGCGACAACGAGGAGGACGTGAGCAACACGGTCCGCCGCCTGATCGACAGCGGCGTGGACGGAATCATCCTGCCCCCGCCGCTGTGCGACAACCAAGTCATCCACGAGCAGCTTTTCAAGAGCGGCACGCCTGCGGTCGTCGTTGCCTCAAGCCGGCCGTCGACGGCGATTTCCTGCGTGAACATCGACGACCGGAGCGCGGCCAACGCGATGACCCGCCATCTCGTCGAACTGGGGCATGCGCGCATTGGCTTCATCATGGGCAACCCCAACCAGACTGCCGGCGCGCGCAGACTGCAAGGCTACCTCGATGCGCTGACTGCCAACGGGCTTGAGGTGGATGACGACCTCATACTCCCTGGGCTGTTCACCTATCGCTCGGGCGTCGAGGCTGCGCACCGCTTGCTTGAGCGCCCCCAGCCGCCGACGGCGATCTTTGCCAGCAATGACGACATGGCAGCGGCGACCGTCAGCGTGGCGCACCGCCTGGGCTTCGACGTGCCGGGCGACGTTACCGTGGTCGGGTTCGACGACGCGCCTCAAGCCATGTTTACCTGGCCCGAACTGACCACGATCCGGCAGCCGATCGCCGAGATGTCGCGCACCGCCGTCCAGCTTCTGGCCGAGGAAATTCGCAGCCGCCGCGAAGGGACCACCTTCACCCCGAAACACGTCCAACTGCCCTTCGAATTCGTCCGGCGCGAATCCGACTCACCGCCGCCCAAGCGGTGAGGCTGAAACGCGCCGGGGGTTAGTGCGCCTGGCCCGGAGCCAAGGGGAAGCGCTGCGCCTTGTACCACGCAAGCTCGTGTGCCGGTGCAGCGCTGCCGGCGGGAAGAGAAAGCCCGTTCACCGACATCCAGTACGCCAGGCTCGCATCGCGCCACCAGCGCGCTTCTTTCACTTGGATCTGGAGATAGGCCGCGGTCTTGTTCCAGCGCTCCTCATCGACCAGATCCTTCACGTCGCGCCACTGCGCCTGCATCCGCTCCACCGTGGTTACACCCCGGTCGTACCGACTAACCATCTGTTCCCATAAAGTACGCCCCGACTGCATCTTCCAGTCCCATGGGAGATGATGGAACCAGAGCAACTGCTCCTCCGGCGTTGTGCGCGGATCAGCCAGGCGCCGGGCGACCGCTGGCGCATACTGGGCAATGGCGTTGCTGCCGGTGCGCGTCCTGTCAAAGCCGATCCCGTTTCGATCGGCCTTGTGGTAATATGTCGGATTCCACTCCGGCCGCGCCAGATCGTCCACCCATGGTCCCGGGCCATAATGGTGTCCGGTATCCATCAGGTGTGCCAGGCCAAGCGGGCCTGTGTAGTCCACCAGCGCCTCGCGCGATTCCATCATCATCGAAGTTGCCGCATCCACCACGCGCGGGTCGGCGCCGAAGGTCTGCTCTGCCCATTCGCGCGCGATCACGTCTGCGGAAAGTGCCGGGTTCCATGCCAGACGGCCGAAGGCATACCAGTTCGCCTGGTTGAACGTGGAGCCGGACCAGTCACGGTCGCGGCCGATGTTGGCCACTCCTGCCATGCCGCTCAGATCATGGCCGTCCAGCGCCCCGTCGACGACTTTCGCCACAGTCGAACCCTTGCCCCTGGTGCGGGTATCGGCATCGAGCACTTCGGTAAACAGCGGGCCCAGGTAGGCCAGGTGCGTGGCAAAACCGAGATATTCCTTGGTGATCTGCAATTCCAACATCATCGGCGTTCGAGGCATGGCGCCGAACAACGGATGGAACGGTTCGCGCGGCTGGAAATCGATCGCGCCGTTCTTTACCTGTACCAGCACATTGTCGGCGAATTTGCCGTCGAGCGGGCGAAACTCGGTATAGGCCTGCTTCGCGCGGTCATCGGGATCGGTCTCGGCGTAGACGAAGGCTCGCCACATGACGACGCCCCCGTGCGGCGCGACGGCGGCAGCAAGCATGTTCGCCCCTTCCGCATGGCTTCGGTGATAATCGCGTGGTCCGGGCTGTCCTTCGCTGTTCGCCTTGACAAGAAAACCTCCGAAATCGGGGATCGCACGATAAATTTCCGCGGACTTCGCCTGCCACCACGCCGCAACCTGCGGATCGAGCGGGTCGGCCGTCTTGAGCCCGCCCAATTCGATCGGCGCGGAAAAGCGCGCCGAAAGGTAGACTTTGATTCCCCAAGGCCGAAACACTTCGGCCAGCGCCGCAGCCTTGGCGATATAGGCGGCGCTCAAGCTCTCCGGCTTGGCATTGACGTTATTGAGAACGACGCCGTTTATGCCGAGCGACGCATTCGCGCGGGCATAGTCGGTATAGCGCGGGTCCTTGAAATCCGGGAGCGTCCACCAATCCCACAGCGACTGCCCCGCGTAACCGCGCTCCACGCTGCCGTCGAGGTTGTCCCAATGGTTCAGCACGCGCAGTTTCACTTTCGGCGCGGACGCAACGTTTAGCTGCGCAAGATCGGCGCCGGTTCTTTGCGCTCTGATTACCGCGAAAGCGCCATAGAGCACGGCCGTATCGGTTCTGCCCGTAACCAGCAGCGAAGGACGTCCGGCAATCGTGGCTGGCCGAATGAGGTAGCCTTCCGTGCCCATGCCAGCTGTCGCCAGCCGTAGCGATGCCAAGGCAGGATCATCCGCCTTGGCCAGCACGACCGGCAGCGTAGACGCCTTCAGGTCACGCCGCAATTCGTCCCCGGCAATTCGCAACGTGGGCGAATCGGAAAGAATTTTAACGTCGGGTACGGCGGTTCCTGCGGCCGAAGGCGCCAACCACAGATCATACCCGTCGTTCGCCCGAGCCATCTCGGGCATCGCTGCGGTAGCAAAGATACAGCCTGCCAGCCCAGCCGCCGTCAACGCGCCGATCCGCGACAATCGCCTTTTCATCGCATCCCTCTCTCAAAGTTGCTTGCCCAATACGGTTGACAAGCTTTGCTGTTGTTGTGAGAGATAGCGCTATCACACATATGTCGCGCCGATCAACGCTGTTTGACGGATCGGTGCAAGACAAGCCGGCACAGGCATTGGGAGTATAGGAAATTGGAACGCGGCCCCACACCCGACCGATACACAACGACGATGCGTAAGACATCGACGGACAACGTCGCATGACCGTACGCAGGAGTGTTTCGCGCTCGACGATTTCCCGGCGCTCGCTGCTCGGTTGGAGCGGTAGCGTATCGCTGCTCGCCTTCGTGCCAGTGGCCGCCCGTTCGGCCACGCCGCTTTACAAGGACTCGCGGGCGCCTGTGGATCTGCGCGTCAATGACCTTATGGCCCGCATGACCCTGGACGAGAAAGTCGCCCAACTCGTCACGCTTTCCACCAGCAAGCGCGACGTGATGGACGCCGATCGCGCGTTCGACCCGGTTCGCGCCAGCAAGGCCTATCCACACGGCATAGGGCAGATCGCACGTCCATCCGATCGCGGCGGCGCGGCGACTGCCAACAACACCGGAACCGAAGTGACCGGCCGCTGGCGCAAGCCCGCCGAGACGATCGCCTTCGTCAACGCTACCCAGAAATGGGCGCGCGAACGGACCAGCCTCGGTATCCCCGTGCTGTTCCACGAGGAATCGCTGCACGGCTACATGGCCCCCGAAGCAACCAGTTTCCCGCAGGCCATCGCCATGGCCGGCAGCTTCGATCCCGCACTGGTTGAGCGCGTCCAGTCCGTGATTGGCCGCGAGGTCCGCGCCCACGGCTCTACTCTGGCACTCTCCCCGGTCGTCGACATCGCGCGCGATCCGCGTTGGGGCCGCATCGAGGAAACCTTCGGGGAGGACCCATACCTTTGCGGAGAAATGGGCGTTGCCGCCGTGCTGGGGCTGCAGGGTCCGGGCAAGGAACTGGCCGACGGCAAAGTCTTCGCTACGCTCAAACACATGACTGGCCACGGCCAGCCCGAGGCGGGCAACAACGTGGCCCCGGCGCCGCTGGGCAAGCGCGAACTTTACGAATCCTTCTTTCCGCCGTTTCGCGAAGTCGTGCGCCGCACCGGCATCGCCGCTGTCATGCCCTCGTACAATGAGATCGACGGCATCCCCAGCCACGCCAACCGTTGGCTGCTGAACGACGTGCTGCGGGGTGAATGGGGCTTCGATGGCGCCGTGGTCAGCGACTATGCCGCGATCGGAGAACTGACGAGCTTCCACCACATCGCCGCCGATATCGAGGGTGCCGCACGGCTTGCGCTTCATGCCGGCGTCGATTGCGACTTGCCCGACGGGGAAGCCTACCGCTCCCTGGCCGATCAGGTTCGCAAGGGGCTGGTGCCGCTCTCCGCCGTGGACGCTGCCTGCCGCCACATGCTGACACTCAAGTTCCGCGCCGGCATGTTTGAGGCCGGACCGGTCGATCCCAGGGCTTCGGCCAAACTCACCGCCAACGCGGAAGCCCGCGCGCTGGCACTGGAAGCCGCGCGCAAGTCGATCTGCCTGCTCAAGAACAGCGGAGTGCTTCCGCTGGCGGCCGGCGCTCAGAAGCGCATCGCGGTCATCGGCCCGAACGCCAATGTCACCCGCCTCGGCGGCTATTCGTCGGAACCGCGTTCGAGCGTCAACCTCGTCGAAGGCATCAAGGCGCGCGTGGCAGGCAAGGCCGAAGTCGTCTTCGCGCAGGGCGTGTATATCACCGGGAGCGAGGACCGCTCGGCCAACGAAGTGCTGCTGGCCGATCCTGTTAAGAACCGCGCGCTGATTGCCGAGGCCGTGGAGGTGGCCAAGACCAGCGACGTGGTGGTGCTCGCCATCGGCGACACCGAACAGACCAGCCGCGAAGGTTACGCGAAAAACCACCTCGGCGACCGCACCGACCTCGATCTCCTGGGCGAGCAGAACCAGCTTTTCCGTGCGCTCAAGGCAGTCGGCAAGCCGGTGGTCGTCGTTGCACTCAACGGCCGCCCGCCTTCGTGGCCGACTGTGGCCGCCGAGGCCGACGCGATCCTGGAATGCTGGTATCTTGGCCAGGAAGGCGGCACCGCCATGGCAGAAGCCCTGTTCGGCGACGTCAACCCCGGCGCCAAGCTCCCGGTTACGGTGGTCAAGGACGTCGGGCAAGTGCCCTTCTTCTACAACCACAAGCCCTCGGCCAAGCGCGGCTATCTTTTCACCGAAACGGCGCCGCTCTATCCGTTCGGTTTCGGGCTCAGCTACACGACATTCGCCATCGGTGCGCCCAGCCTTTCAGCGCCGCGCATCGGCACGGCGGGCACTGTGACTGTCTCGGCGGACGTGACCAACACCGGCCAGCGCGAAGGCGATGAAGTGGTGCAACTTTATGTCCACGACCAAGCCGCCAGCGTCACGCGCCCGGTTATGGAACTGCGCGGCTTCCGCCGGGTCACGCTCAAGCCGGGCGAAACGCGCAAGGTCGAGTTTACGCTCGGCCCCGACGATTTCAGCCTTTGGAACGAGGACATGCGCGAAGTCGTCGAACCCGGCCTGTTCGATATTCTGGTCGGCGCCAGCAGCGCCGATCTCAAGACCACCACCCTCGAAATTGCCTGAGGATTCCCGCAATGCCCAAGATCGTCGATGCCAAAGTCATCATCACCTGCCCGGGACGCAACTTCGTCACGCTCAAGATCACCTGCGACGACGGCACCACCGGCGTCGGTGATGCCACGCTCAACGGCCGCGAACTCTCGGTCGCCAGCTACCTGAGCGACCATGTGATCCCCTGCCTGATCGGCCGCGACGCGCACCGCATCGAGGACGTCTGGCAGTACCTTTACAAGGGCGCCTACTGGCGTCGCGGCCCAGTGACGATGACCGCCATCGCCGCCGTCGACGTGGCGCTTTGGGACATCAAGGGCAAGATCGCCGGCCTTCCGGTCTACCAGCTGCTCGGCGGCGCCAGCCGTGAGGGCGTGATGGTCTACGGCCACGCCAACGGCACCAGCATCGAGGATACCATCGCTGTCGCGCTGGACTACCAGAAGCAGGGCTACAAGGCGATCCGCCTCCAGTGCGGCGTGCCGGGCATGGCCTCCACCTACGGCGTCTCCAAGGACAAGTACTTCTACGAGCCCGCCGACGCCGACCTGCCGACCGAGAACGTCTGGAACACCGCGAAGTACCTGCGCGTCGTGCCTGAGCTATTCAAGGCCGCGCGCGAAGCGCTGGGCTGGGACGTGCACCTGCTGCACGACATTCACCACCGCCTCACCCCGATCGAGGCGGGCCGCCTCGGCAAGGATCTGGAGCCCTATCGCCCATTCTGGCTGGAAGACGCGACCCCTGCCGAAAACCAGGAAGCGTTCAGGCTGATCCGCCAGCACACCACCGCACCGCTGGCGGTGGGCGAAATCTTCAACTCGATCTGGGACTGCAAGGACCTGATCCAGAACCAGCTGATCGACTATATCCGCGCCACCGTGGTTCACGCGGGCGGCATCACGCACTTGCGCCGCATCGCCGCGCTGGCCGATCTCTACCAGATCCGCACCGGCTGCCACGGCGCCACCGACCTCTCGCCGGTCTGCATGGCTGCGGCGCTGCACTTCGACCTCTCGGTGCCGAACTTCGGCGTGCAGGAGTACATGCGCCACACGCCCGAGACCGATGCGGTATTCCCCCATGCGTACACGTTCGAGAACGGCATGATGCACCCGGGCGAAGCGCCCGGCCTGGGGGTCGACATCGACGAGGAACTCGCCGCCGGCTACGAATATAGCCGCGCCTTCCTGCCCGTGAACCGCCTCGAAGACGGCACGATGTACAACTGGTGAGCACGGTGAACGGCGCCATGCCTCTTGCCGACGCCGCGATCGACCCGAGGAAACCCTCGGGTCGCATCCGCTGGATCGTCTGCGCGCTGCTTTTCGCGGCGGTCGTGCTGAGCTATGTGGACCGACTGGTCTTGCCGACGCTCAAGCCCGAACTCCAGGCCCGCTACGGCTGGAGCGAGAGCGGCTATGCCGACCTCGCGATCTGGTTCCAGGCGGGCTACGGCATCGCCTATGTCTTTTTCGGCCGCCTGATCGACCGGCTCGGCGCGCGCGCGGGCTATGCCCTGGCCGTTACGCTCTGGACGGTCGGGCACATGGCCCACGCGCTGTTCACCTCCACCAACGGCATGCTGATCGCCCGCATTCCGCTGGCCATCGGCGAAGCGGGGACCTTCCCCGCAGCCATCGCCGCCACCAACGAATGGTTCCCCAAGCGCGAGCGCGCCTTCGCCATCGGCATCTTCAACGCCGGCTCCAACGTCGGCGCGATCCTGACGCCGCTGGTGGTCCCGGTGATCGCGCTGTCGTTCGGCTGGCGCTGGGCCTTCATCCTCACCGGCCTGCTCACGGTCCTGTGGTTGGCGGCGTGGCTCGGCTTCTACCGCCGCCCGCGCGACAAGAAGAACCTGAGCGCCGAAGAACTGGCCTGGATTGAGGCCGATCCGGTGGAGAAGCCGCTCCCGGTCAAGTGGCGCGCGCTGTTCGGCTATCGCCAGACCTGGGCCTATATGCTGGGCCGCTTCCTGATCGATCCGGTCTGGTGGACCTTCCTGTTCTGGCTGCCGGATTTCTTCAACAAGCAGTTCGGCGTGAAGATGCTGGACTTTGGCCCGCCTCTGATCGCGGTCTACCTTTTGGCCGATGTCGGCTCGGTGCTGGGCGGCTGGGGCTCCTCGCGCTTCATCGGCCGGGGCTGGACGATTAACCGCTCGCGCAAGACGGCTATGTTCCTGGCCGCACTCTGCGCCGTGCCCATCGCCATGGCGCCCAGCGCGCCTGGTCTATGGACCGCCGTGGCGCTGGTGGGCCTCGCCTGCGCCGGACATCAGGCTTTTTCCGCCAATCTTTATGCGCTCCCCGGTGACACGATGCCGCGCTGGATGACTGGATCGGTCGTCGGCCTCGGCGGACTTTCCGGTGCGCTGGGCGGTATGCTCATGGCCAAATTCGCCGGCGCCATCCTCGAAAGCGTGGGCAGCTATCAGCCGATCTTCGTGGTCGCTTCCTGCGCCTATCTCGTGGCGCTGGCCGTCATTCACCTGATCCTTCCCCGTTATCAGATCGCCGACCCCGCCGGCAAGAAAGCTCCTGCATGACTCGCCCTCTAGTTCTGCATCCCGACCGCCTGTTCCCCGCCGATCCCGGCACCCGCGCCATCGCGCGCGCGCTCTACGCCGGCGTGAAGGACATGCCGATCGTCAGCCCGCACGGCCATACCGACCCTTCCTGGTTCGCCTATGACGAGCCCTTTACCGACCCTGCCTCGCTGCTGATCGTGCCGGATCACTACGTGTTCCGCATGCTCTATTCGCAAGGCGTGGCGCTGGAATCGCTGGGCGTGCCAAGCGTCGACGGCAGCCCGGTGGAGCAGGACCCGCGCAAGATCTGGAACATCTTCGCGAAGCACTACCACCTGTTCCGGGGCACCCCTTCCCGCATGTGGCTGGACTGGGTCTTTGCCGAAGTCTTCGGCCTCGACGTCCTGCTCGACGAGACGACGGCGGACCATTACTACGAGGTGATCGACGCCGCGTTGAAGACCGACGCCTTCCGCCCGCGCGCGCTGTTCGAGCGCTTCAATATCGAGGCGATCGCCACCACCGAAGGCCCGCTGGACCCGCTCGCCCATCACCGCGCGATCCGCGAGAGTGACTGGAACGGCCGCGTCGTCACTGCCTATCGCCCCGATCCCGTCGTCGATCCCGAAACGCCGGGCTTTGCGGAAAAGGTCGCAAAGTTCGGCGCCATGGCCGGCGAGGACGTCTCAACTTATGCGGGCTATCTCGCCGCGCACCGCTTCCACCGCGCCCGCTTCCGCGAGGTCGGGGCGACCTCGACCGATCACGGCCACCCGAGCGCCCTGACTGCCGATCTTTCGAACGAGGACTGCGAGGCCCTCTACCGCCGCGTGCTTTCCGGCGCGAGCAAACAGGACGCCGAGCTGTTCCGGGCGCAGCTCCTCACCGAAATGGCGGGAATGAGCGTGGAGGACGGCATGGTCATGCAGCTTCACCCGGCCGTCCACCGCAGCCACAACAAGGCCGTGCTCGACCGCTTCGGGCGCGACAAGGGCGGAGACATCCCGATGCCGGGCGAATTCGTGCAGGCTCTCAAGCCCCTGCTCGACCGGCATGGCAACGACCCGCGTCTGACTCTGATCCTCTTCACGCTCGATGAAGACGTCTACTCGCGCGAACTGGCGCCGCTTGCCGGGCACTATCCCTCGCTGCGGCTCGGCCCGCCTTGGTGGTTCCATGATTCCCCCGAAGGCATGCGCCGCTTCCGCGAGCGCGCGACCGAAACCGGCGGTTTCTACAACACCGTCGGCTTCAACGACGATACCCGCGCCTTCCTCTCTATCCCGGCGCGGCACGACGTGGCCCGCCGCATGGACTGCGCGTGGCTGGCGCAACTCGTGGCCGAACACCGCCTGCCCGAAGACGAAGCCCATGAAGTTGCCCGGGCGCTCGCTTACGATCTCGTCAAGGCGGCGTACAAGCTGTGAGGCTTTCCGCAACGACACTCGGCGAGGTTCCAGCCTCGGTCGCCCGTCCGACCTATGACCGCGCGGCGGTCAAGCCAGGCGTGGTCCACCTAGGCATCGGTGCCTTCCACCGCGCGCACCAGGCAGCCGTGTTCGAGGCCGCGCTCGCCTCGGGCGACTTGCGCTGGGGCGTGGTCGGCGTGTCGCTGCGTTCGGCTTCGGTGCGGGAGCAGATAACACCACAGGACGGCCTCTACACTCTGCTCGTGCGCGACGGCGAGCGGCAGGTCCAGCAGATCATGGGCGCGGTGCAGCGCGTGCTGGTTGCCCCGGAAGACCCGGAGGCGGTGATCGCCGCGTTGGCTTCGCCCGATACGCATCTCGTAACCCTGACGATCACCGAGAAGGGTTATTGCCTGGACCGCAAGACCGGCCGGATCATGGCCGAAGACGCGGACGTCGCCGCCGATCTCGCCGAGCCGGAGCGTCCGCGCACGGCGGCGGGCTTCCTCGTCGCGGCGCTGGCGCGCCGGCGCGAGGCAGGTCTGGCCCCGCTCTCGATCCTCTCCTGCGACAACCTGCCGCACAATGGCGCGCTGCTCAAAGGCGCGGTCCTCGCCATGGCGGAGGTGCGCGATCCAACGCTCGCCGCGTGGATCGCCAAGACCTGCACCTTCCCCGCCACCATGGTCGACCGCATCGTTCCGGCCACCACCGACGAAGACATTGCCGATCTCTCCGCCCTGATCGGGCTGGAAGATCGGGCCATGGTCAAGGCCGAACCCTTCCTGCAATGGGTGATCGAGGATAGCTTCGCGGGCAAGCGCCCGGACTTCGCCGCGTTCGGCGTCCAGCTCACTGATGCCGTTGCCCCGTGGGAGGAAGCCAAGCTGCGCCTGCTCAACGGCGCACACTCTGCCATCGCCTATCTCGGCGGGCTGGCGGGCGACCGGTTCGTCCACGAATTCGTCGGCACCGCGCAGGGCCTGCTTTTTGTCGAGCGGTTGTGGGACGAAGTGGTGCCCACACTGAACCCGCCCGCCGGGCTCGATGTGCTCGCCTATCGCAAGGAACTGATGGCGCGTTTTGCCAATAGCGCGCTCCAGCACCGTACCCGGCAGATCGCCATGGACGGTTCACAAAAGCTGCCACAGCGCCTGCTGGCGCCGCTGAGCGCGGTACGGGACAAGGGTGGTTCCTTCGCCGCCATTGCGCTGGCCATTGCGGCCTGGGTACGCTGGCAGGCGGGCACGACCGACACGGGCGAACGCCTGGCCATCGACGATCCCGCCGCACAGTCGCTCGCCGACGCCCTCCGCGATGCTGCCACTCCGCGTGCGCGTGCGGCGGCAGCGCTGGCCGTGCTTGGCGCCGTCCCCGATGAAGCCGCGCTCGACGCCGTGGCCGCCCATCTGGGCCATCTGGAAACGTCCGGCGTGCGCGCCGTGCTTACCGCATTTCTCGGAGAGAACGCATGACCTTGCGCACTACCCTCACGGCGGTTTCGGCCCTCACTGCGAGCCTCTGCCTCGCATCGCCCGCGCTGGCCGAGCCACCGCGCCTGGAAACCAAGGGCGATACGCAGCAGCTTATCGTCAATGGCAAACCAATGCTGATGATCGCCGGCGAACTCAGCAATTCCGCTTCTTCCAGCGCCGCCTACATGGAACCGCACTGGAAGCGGCTGAAGAACATGAACCTCGATACAGTGCTCACGCCGGTTTCGTGGGAACTGATCGAGCCGACCGAAGGCACATTCGACTGGTCCTCGGTAGACTCCCAGATCAAGGCGGCGCGCGCGAACGACCTCAAGCTGGTGGTCCTGTGGTTCGGTGCATGGAAAAACTCCATGTCCACTTATGTCCCGGCCTGGGTGAAGCGCGACCAGCAGCGCTTCCCGCGCGCGCAGCTTCCCAACGGACAGGGCGTGGAAATCCTTTCGACCTTCGGCACAGAAACGCTCAAGGCAGATCAACGTGCCTATGCCGCGCTCATGGCGCATCTCAAGGCGGTGGATTCGAAGGACAACACCGTCGTCATGGTGCAGGTCGAGAACGAGATCGGCATGTTGCCGGTCGCGCGGGACTATAGCGCCGCCGCCAATGCCGCCTATCGCGAGCCGGTTCCGGCCGAACTGGTGAACTATCTCGTCGCGCACAAGGATGCGCTGGTGCCGGGCATGCGCCGGATGTGGCTGGAGCGCGGCGCGCGCACCAGCGGTTCGTGGGACGACCTTTTCGGCGGCGGCGATGCCTCGGCGGAAGTCTTTGCGGCGTGGCACTACGCCCGCTTCGCAGACCAGCTCGCGGCAGCGGGCAAGGCTGCCTATCCGATCCCGATGTATGTCAACGTCGCGCTCAACCGCCCGGGCCGTATTCCCGGCGAGTATCCCAGCGGCGGCCCGTTGCCGCACCTGCTGGACGTGTGGAAAGCCGGTGGTCCTCATCTCGATTTCCTTGCGCCGGACATCTATTTTCCCAACTTCGTGGACATCGTGAACGGCTACAAGCGCCCGGACAACGTGCTCTTCATTCCCGAGGCGCACAATGCCAGCAATCCGGTTGCCGCGGCGAACGCGTTTTACGCGATCGGCCAACTCGATGCGATCGGCTTCGGGCCATTCTCCATCGACTCGGTTGACGAAGAACCCGGCGGCCTCAAGGACGCTTACGGCGTTCTCCAGCAGCTGAAACCCTACATTCTTGATGCGCAGGGCACCGACCGCATGGTCGGCTTCAAGCCGCGACAACTCTACGACGAGACGCTGGTATACGAACCGGAAACGCGCGACGTCGGGCCCTATCGCTTTACCATCGCCTATGCAGACATCCAGAAGCCGGTAGCGAACCCTGGCGCGGATGCCTCACAGCCGGGCACGACCGCCGCTATCGCAGCCGCTGGGGGGATGATCATTCAGACCGGACCGGAAGAATACCTGATCGCGGGACAAGGCATTACGGTGACCTTCAAGCCGCGCGCAGACGCCTCCGCTCTCGCCGGGATCGATTCGGCCTGGGAAGGTCATTACGACCCCACTGGTAAATGGATGGCGCAGCGCCTGCTCAACGGAGATCAGACGCACCAGGGCCGCCACATCAGGCTCGGCACAGGGCAATGGCAAATTCAGCGCCTGAAGCTTTACACGTACAAATAAGATACCGCTATCATTGTTCTTGACGGCATTCGACCGCAGGAATATGCATAAATGATAGCGCTAGCAAACTTAGCGTATTCTGCGAGTTGCAACGAATCAGCCGCAGACGTTGGGAGGGAGTACATCGATTATGCGACGTAGTTTTGTGAATGTCCGTTCGATCCTGCTGGGCGCTGTCGCATTGAGCCCCTTCATTGGCTTTGCCGCACAGGCTCAGGATGCCGCTGCCACCGAGCCTGCTCCTGCAGCCGAACAGGCAGTCGGTGATGGCCAAGCATCGGCCGAAGACATCATCGTCACCGGCATCCGTGGCTCGCTTCAGAGTGCGACCAACGCCAAGCGCGACGCCGTGACGTTCGGCGACAGCATCTTTGCCGAAGATATCGGCAAGCTGCCCGCAACCAATCTGGCCGAGACGCTCAACCGCATGCCCGGCGTGCGTCTGAACCGTGACATTACCGGAGAAGGCACGCAGGTCGCCATTCGCGGCCTTGGCCCGAGCTTCACCCGCGTGCTGCTCAACGGTTCGCAGTTGCAGGTCGCCTCGGATGGCGGCACGAACGGCGGAAGCGCCAACCGCGAAGTCGACCTCGACTTCTTCCCGTCGGAACTGTTCACCCGGCTCGACCTTCAGAAAAGCCCCTCGCCCTCGACGCTCGAAGGCGGGATCGCCGGCACCGTGAACCTGCGCAACGCCCGTCCCTTCGACAAGGAAGGCACGCATGTCACTGTCGTCGCGCAGGGCCAGTACACCGACAGCAACGGCAAGGTTAGCCCGCGAGGCGCGCTCGTTGCCAGCCACACGACCGACACGTTCGGCATCTTGATTGGCGTCGCCGGTGTAAAAACCAAGACCCGTGTCGACGGTTTCGAAACCGTGGGATGGGGTGACGGCAATCTGTCGTGCGGAACCGGTTGCACCGATCCAGGCAACAATAACTGGAACTGGGCGTCCAGGGTGCCAGCCAATGCCGGCCATGGTCTCGTCGCGGGTCAACCGGTCGATGTCGTCGCCACTTCGGGCCTGACTCGCAGCCAACTCAGCACCGCTCTGCTACCCCGCCTCGGCCGGAACAGCCTGACCACCGGCGACCGTTCGCGCATCTCGGCGCTGGCGTCCCTCGAATGGCGCCCCAGCGACGAACTGCACTTCGCCATCGACGGTATCTGGGCACGTTCCAAGCGTGACTTCTCGAAGGTGAACATGAACTGGCAGGTCCGCAACTCGGGCCCCGGCACCGGCGCGCAGGCGACGGGCGGCATGATCCCGATCGACCTCACAGTGGACGACAACGGCGTTGTGACCAGCGGCACGTTCGCGAACTCCTCGTTCTTCCTTGAAGCAAGCCAGTTCAAGCAGACCACGAAGTTCTGGAACATCAATCCCAGCATGACGTGGCAGCCCTCCGACACAGTCAAGGTCGAAGCCAGCGTGAACTGGTCAAAGAGCAGCTTCTTCCGTGAGCAGCCGACCTTTGCGTTCCAGACCGCACCAAATTCAGGGGTGGACGTCTATTACGACAACAGCGGCGCAAGCAACCAGCCGCTCATCACCACCAACGTGGACCTTAACAACCCCAACTTGGGCTGGCAGTGGTATCGCCAGAACATTGCGCTGGTGCGCCGCAGCACCGAGACCAAGGGCGCGCATTTCGATACGACCCTGGGCGACGACCAGTTCAGCATCAAGATCGGTGCGGCCTACGACCGTGCCCAGCGCTCCATTCGCGCTTACGACAACAGCCCTGCCTATCAGCTTTCGGTTTGCGGCGCGGGCTGCACCGGCGCCACCGGATCTGTGCCGACCAGCGCCATCGCGCAGTATCTGCGCAGCTTCCCGGTCAACAACTTCGGCCACCTCGCCAGTGGCAGCGTGGGTTACGACGCCTTTGTCGTACCTAACTTCAATGCGCTGAAGGATGCGACCAACTACACATCGTTCCGTGACAATGCCCCCGAGGCGCGCGGCGCGGTCACAGGCGGCGCCACCGGCGACATGGACGAGCAGGTCTGGGGAGCCTACTTCGAACTCAACGGCGTGACCCAATTGTTCGGTCGCGACCTGCACGCGAACGCAGGCGTGCGCTATGCTCACACGCGCCAACTCGTCGTCGGACCGAGCCAGGTCGGCACCGCGATCGTCGATATCACCTCGAAGTCGAACTACGAGAACTTCCTGCCGTCGATCAACGTCACCTACGACCTGACCGACTCCATCAAGCTGCGCGCCGCGGCATCGCGGACGATGACCCGCCCTGACGCGGGGCAGATCCTGCCGGGCATCACCTTCTCCGATCCCTCGGCGCTTGTCGCCAGCGCCGGCAACCCCGACCTGACGCCATACACCTCGGATAACTTCGATATCGGCGGTGAAATCTACACCGGTGGCATCGGATACATCGGTATTTCCGCCTTCATGAAGAATATCCAGGGCTTCACCGAGACGCAGACGACGCAGGCCAGCTTCGGTTCGCTCAACATTCCCTTCGACAGCTTGCTGTCCACTCAGCAGGACGCCCTGCGCAATCGCGCCGCCTCCAACGGCGTGGCAGTCAGCGACCTCGCGATCACCGTGAACCGCCCGGTCAACTTGTCCAGCCTGAAGATCAAGGGCCTTGAAGTCACCTGGGTCCAGCCGCTGGACTTCCTGGTCCAGGGCCTCGGCTTCTCGGCCAACGGCACGACCCTTGATCAGTCGTCGTCGTCGGGTCTGGTGGCTACCGGCGTATCGAAGTACTCGTACAACCTTCAGGGGTTCTACGAGAACCACGGCCTGTCGGTCAGCGTGAACTACGTATGGAACGACAAGTCGATCGCACTGAACGGTCCGCAGAACAACATCCAGGGCGCCAACCTGCGCGCCGATGCACGAGGCCAACTCGACCTTTCGGCCGGTTATCAGCTGCCCTTCCTCGACAACGGTGTGCGCCTGACGGTCGATGTGCTGAACATCACCAATGAACCAATCCGAACGACGTTCGAATATTCGAACGCGGCCTACTCGGTCTATTATCCGGGCCGTCAGGTCCTGGTCGGTCTCCGGGCCAATTTCTGAATACCCTCCCTACCCCCCCACTGAGCCGGCTTCGCGCCGGCTCTTTCTTTTTCGGGAGACATCGTTTTCATGCCGAACATGCTGCCCCTTGCCGCCCTGACCGCCGCGCTAGCGCTCTGCGCACCTCTGCCCGTCGTCGCTGCACCGGTGATCGCTCAATGCCCGTGGGTCGGCGTGTGGGGAGCTTCGCAGCTTCCGGTCAACGGTGACGACCGCTTGCCCGCAGCAGCCCTCCGGGATGTCACGCTGCGCCAGATCGTACGCTCCTCGATCGCCGGAAGCGAACTGCGCGTCCGTCTCTCCAACGCTTTCGGCGATACCCCGCTGGTGATCGAAAACGCCACGCTGGCCAGAGCAAGCGGGCCAGCGACGTCCGCGATCGACGCGAAATCGCTGGTGCCTCTGCGCTTCCAGGGCCGGGCCGGCGTAACCATCCCGCCGGGTGCCGACTGGCTTTCCGATCCGGTTTCAATCCCCGTTGCCGCGCCTGGCGATCTTGCCATATCGCTGCACCTCGCCGCGCTGCCCGAAAAGCAGACCGGCCATCCCGGTTCTCGCGCGACATCCTGGTGGGTAAGCGGCGACCGCGCGTCCGAGACAAGCCTCGCAGCAGCGACCGGGATCGACCACTGGTACATGCTCTCCGGAATTGAGGTGCGCGCCTGCAGTTCAGGTACAATCATTGCGCTGGGGGATTCGATCACGGACGGGCGCGGTTCGACCACCAACGGCAACGATCGCTGGACCGACGTTCTGGCCCGCCGCCTTTCAGGAAAGCGCGCAGTGGTGAATCAGGGCATCGGCGGCAACCGCGTGCTGCTCGACGGCACCGGACCGAACGCGATGGCCCGCTTTGATCTCGACGTGCTCTCGGTACCAGGCGTTACGCACCTGATTGTGCTGGAAGGCATCAACGATATCGGCATGCTGACCCGCGACGCGCCTGCCACGCCCGATGCTCACGCCGCGCTGGTGGACGGGGTCACCGCCGCCTACCGCCAGATTGTCGAGCGCGCGCATGCCCACGGCATCAAGGTCTACGGCGGCACCCTGCTGCCGTTCATGGGCATGGAGTACTATCATCCCACCGCCGCTAGCGAGGCCGACCGGCAGGCGATCAACGCCTGGATTCGCACGCCCGGTCACTTCGACGCGGTGATCGATTTCGACGCAGCGATGCGCGATCCCGTGCGCCCCGACCGCCTGAACCCCGAATACGACGGCGGCGATGCGATCCACCCCAACCCCGCCGGTTACAAGGCGATGGGCGAGGCCATTTCATTGCAACTACTGAAATGAACCAGGGGCGCCCGGCGGGCGCCCCTGTCATTCTAACGCCGGATCATCGGGTTGATCGTCTTGATCGTCCCATCGGCGTTGTAATGAAGTTCGGTCACCTTCACGTTGCGCAGGCGAGTCTGCCCGGAAAGCTGCGTGTCGGCATAAAACAACCACCAGCGACCATCCCACTGGACGATCGAGTGATGCGTCGTCCAGCCTTCGACCGGCTCGAGGATGCGGCCCTTGTAGGTGAACGGCCCATAAGGCGAGTCCCCGATCCCGTAGGCCAGGAAGTGCGTGTCACCGGTGGAATAGCTGAAGTAGTACTTGCCCTTGTACTTGTGCATCCACGAGGCTTCGAAGAAGCGCCGGTCGTGGTCGCCGCCTAGCAGCAGCTTCCCCTTTTCATCCACGATGCGCAGTTCGCGCGGGGCCTCGGCGAATTCCAGCATGTCCTTGCTCATGCGCGCGACACGCGGCAGCAATGCCGGCTTGTCATCGGCTTGAAGGTCGGTCTTCGAACCGTTGGGGTCGTACTTGCCCCCAATGTTGCGCTGGAGCTGCCCGCCCCAGATACCGCCGAAGTACATGTAGCTCTCGCCGTCATCGTCGGTGAACACCGCCGGGTCGATCGAGTAGCTGCCCTTGATCGGCTCCGGCTGAGCCTTGAACGGCCCGGTCGGGCTCTTTGACGTGGCGA
>Ga0308165_1002683_pt1 | contig 20578 bp, 13 predicted proteins | sample PhyWR2_FD_201032 | JGI IMG/M metagenome (GOLD analysis project Ga0308165, IMG submission 201032) | Phyllosphere microbial communities from UC Gill Tract Community Farm, Albany, California, United States - DLSLW.R2 | ecosystem: Host-associated > Plants > Phyllosphere > Unclassified | place: USA... | reverse complement strand
TGGTGCGAATAGACACAGTCTTCATGATATGCGTTCAGTGGGCAAATCATTTGCTTCGACCATGATGGGGGTTGCTATTCAGGAGGGATACCTAAAAAGTGAAATGCAGCTACTGAATGAATTTTACAATTTGAAATCATTTAAAAATTATGTGCAGGAAAAAGAGCAAATCTCACTAAAAGATCTATTGACAATGAGTTCTTCATTTGACGGAAATGATATGGATGCGGAGTCACCCGGGAACGAAGAAAATATGTATCCGACGGAAAACTGGGTTAACTTTGCTTTAGATCTACCTATAGACCAACATAAAGCTAAAACTAAAAAATGGGATTATTTTACTGCAGGCGTTGTCATTCTTGGCGATGTCATTCATCAATCTGTTCCAAATGGTTTAGAAAAATATGCCGATAGCCACTTATTTCAACCTTTAGGAATCACCCATTATAAATGGCAACTCACTCCTCAAAAAGTAGCGAATACTGCTGGTGGTATACAATTACGCTCACTGGATTTTGCTAAGTATGGACAGTTGTATAAAAATCAAGGTATCTGGAAGGAAAAACAAGTTATTGCACAAGAATGGATAGATAAAAGTCTTTCTAGACAAATTGCCATATCTGAAAATGAATATTATGGTTATTTATTTTGGAACAAAAGATATCGTGTCGATGATAAGAATTATGAGGTATACTACTCTAGCGGTAATGGGGGAAATAAAGTCTTCATTTTCAAAGATCAGCCCCTCGTCATTGTGATCAGCTCAACAGCTTATAATAAACCATACGGACACACGCAAGTGGATAAAATGATGCAAGATTATTTAATCCCCGCCATCTATAAAAGATAATCGCGAAATGTGATCACTAACTTATTTTTTCCGGTCAATTTTAAGTACGATCCCTGTAGATATTGATGATGCGGTTGCTCAGGTTGGAGTCAATAAAACGAACACGATCATAAAAGAAATCACATTTTTAAAACGAAATAAAAATCATTCTTAAGTCTTCACTATTTCATAGAAAAATACTATCTTGCCGCTGTCTTAGGATCAAAAGGGGTATTAGCTCATTTGGTAGAGCGCTTCGCTGGCAGTGAAGAGGTGATCGGTTCGATTCCGATATGCTCCACAAATACAAGAGTCCCATACATTTAAATGTATGGGACTCTTGTATTAATTATCCTTACCAAAGGATGATAGTCCTAAAACTTAGGTTCCCAGATCAGACGGGTCATAAAATCCATTTGAAATTCTTGGGATTTTATTGGAACACCGCATACAAGTCCTACTGCGATGCTTGGTGATAAGGCAAGCTTGACTTGGGGTCTCATAATGTATTCCAATTGACCGCGTTCTATGCGCATATCATTTTCAATACCGATATAATGACTTGAATTAGGAATCATATAATGTATGTTGGCATTTAGAACAAAATTGGTTTGCATTGCTCTATTTTTAAAACGATATTCGAACTCTGGTCCTGTATAAATCAATGTACTGATGTGGTTAAAGTTTTTAGCTGCTATAAAAAATGGTGACGATATGAATCCTCCGAAAAGAGGTGTATTTCTGATAGCTGGATTAGATTTGCCAAATTCCATTTCATGCACATAACCAATAGCCAAGGAAGTCTGACGTTTCTCATCAACTAAAAACGTATATTGAGTTCCAAATTTTAATCCCTCTACCCGATTGGTTCTATGTCCTAGATCATCTTTTGCAAAAAGTACAGGGATTTCGATTTCTACTCCCAAACGGTTGGCAACTGCCCATTCATATTCAACAAAAGCATGGTGCTCGATTTTATTTTTGAAACGTCCTGTCCCATAACCAACATTCACTTCGGCCTCCCCTTTTCGAGCTCCAAGATCACGCATCAGATCGAGATAAAGAGGTTCTGCATGTTTTACTTTAGGTAGTTTTGGTCGCGTATTGACTTGAGCAAATGAAAAAGTATAAGCGAATATTGAAAGTAAAATTGTATATAAAATTTTCATGATTTTATTGTTTGAAACAAACCTATAGCCATATTTAGGAAAAACTTAGGAATTTTAAATCCTGATTCTGAAAATGTACTTATGAAACCTAATCGTTACACTACTACATCCAAATTCTTTATACTTTTAAATTTTAAATCTAAAAACGAATAATACAGTAATACATGGATAATAGAAGAGATTTCTTAAAGAAAGCCTCACTTTTAACTGGAGCGATGGGTTTGGAATGGGGACTGCCTGCCGCCATACAGCAAGCCATGGCAATTGAACCTCTTTCTGGATCTAGTTTTCTCGATGCGGAGCATATTGTTATGCTAATGCAAGAAAACCGCTCTTTTGACCATAGCTTTGGTACGCTATCTGGTGTACGCGGATATGGAGATCCTAGAGCTATACGATTGCCTAATGGAAATCCGGTATGGTTACAATCTGGAAAAGACGGTAAAACATTTTCTCCTTTTCGCCTCGATATCAAAAGATCTAAAGCTGCCTGGACAAGCTATCTACCTCATTCTTGGGAAAATCAATCAGCTGCACGTAACCAAGGAAAACATGATAATTGGATAGATGCCAAACGGTCTGGCCACAAACATTACCAAGATATCCCATTGACAATGGGTTACTACACCCGTGAAGACAATCCTTTTTACTATGCATTTGCCGATGCTTTTACCATTTGTGATCAAAACTTCTGTTCATCGATAACGGGTACAACGACCAATCGTCACTTTTTTTGGACAGGTACCTGCGTACCAGCTAAAGGAGAGAAACCTCTGGTTCGCAACTCGGATATCTATTTCAATCGATGGGCTAATTGGAAGACCTTTCCAGAAAAATTGGAGGCAGCAGATATTTCCTGGAAGGTATATCAAAATGAGGTGAGCATACAATCTGGTCTGCAGGATGAAGGATTATTGGGTAACTATACGGACAATAATCTGGAATGGTTTTCACAATATCATATTGAATTTAAAGAGAGTCATCTCGCTTTTTTAAGAAAGCGTATCGCAGAGCTACCTGATGAAATCAGGAAAATAGAAAAACTCTTGGAAGACGGTAAAGCGGAAAGTGTACAAAAGGAAAAAAATAAATTAAAGCAAAAGCGGGAACAGTTGACAAGTTTTGAAAAAAAACTTCAAACTTTTACTCCAGAGGCCTTTAACAAACTACCGCCCTTGGAGCAAGCTCTTTTTAAGCGTGCTTTCCAGACGAATGAACAAGACCCATCGTATCGTGAAGCCATCAATACCGAAGAGCATGAAGCAGAAATTCGAGTTCCGAAAGGCGATATACTGCATCAATTTAGACAGGATGTAAGGTCTGGAAAACTTCCAACAGTTTCTTGGTTAGTAGCACCTGAATATTTTTCTGATCATCCTAGCGCACCGATGTATGGGGCCTGGTATACTTCCGAGATTTTGAATATTTTAACAGAAAATCCTGATCTGTGGCGCAAAACAATTTTCATCTTAAATTACGATGAAAATGATGGTTATTTTGATCATATTCCACCCTTCGTAGCCCCCAACCCAGCCGATCCAACATCAGGTAAGGTTTCTCCAGGAATGGATATCTCTGGTGAGTATGTCAGTCTACAGCAGGAGCTAGATGCTGGAGAGAATCAAGAAAATGCAACTGAGGGTCCTGTCGGACTCGGATACCGCGTTCCGCTGATCGTTGCTTCGCCATGGTCAAAAGGTGGATGGGTCAATTCTGAGGTTTTCGACATCACTTCTACTATACAGTTTTTGGAATATTTCCTGAATAAAAAATATGGAAAACATATTTATGAAAATAACATCAGTTCATGGCGCAGAGCAATTACTGGCGATCTAACTTCAGTATTTCGTACTCCAGAATCTAATCCTGATCGCAAATTGCCTTTTTTAGACCGCAACGCACAGATTTGGGCTATTGACCAATCTAAAAAATTGCCCTTACCTCATAATTATCATCAATGGTCTTTAGGCGATATCGCAAATCTAAAGAAACAACGAAACATATCTCCATGGTTGGCCAAACAAGAAAAGGGACAACGTCCTTCAAGTGCGTTGGCTTATGAACTATATATCGATGAAGAGATCAGTAAGAAAGAGGATAAGATCTCTATACATATGAAGGTTGGAAATACTTTTTTTGGTGAGGCATCTTTGAATAGTCCATTTAATATCTATACCGGCGATTCTTATCACGATGGTGTTCAATTTTGGCCATTTGCGGTATTTGCAGGTCAGTCACTGGATTTCAGCTGGAATTTATCAGATTTTAAAGATAATATTTATGCATTTACTGCTTATGGACCAAATGGATTTATGCGAGGATTTAAGGGACAAGATGAAGCACTACGTATTAGCGCATCTTATGAACTAGGATCAACTAAAAAACCGACTGGCAATCTAGTATTACACCTCAAGAATGAAGGGCAAGAAACCTTGGACATAAGTATGAAAGACAATGCATATCGTCTTTGGAATAAGGAAATTACCTTGAAAGCAGGTCAATCAGCGACTTCAATAATCGACACTCAACAAGAGTACGGTTGGTACGATATCAGTGTTACGCTACTAAATAGTCCATTTGAGCGTCATTTTGCGGGACGGGTGGAAACTGGAAAACATTCAAAAACGGATCCACAGCTGAGTTAACGTACGATATGATGGGCTAGTTTGAAACTTATCAGCCGATCGTCTCCAGCATATAATTGATGTTTAGAGACGATCGTATTTATTTTTCAACATCCTGTTAACAGATACTTGATGTGTTTAAAATGCTATTTTAAATATTTAGACACTATTTTTTCAAGATCGACCAAATCAAAAGGTTTCGCCAGGAAATCATCTGCTCCAGCATCCTTAGCAAGTTCGGCGATGTCACTATTTGCGGTTATATAAATAACTGGTATCTGATTAAAATTAGGATCTCTTTTTAGTAGTTTTGTCGCTTCTTTTCCACCAATATTGGGAATCCAGTTGTCCATCAAAATTAAATCTGGTTTTATTGCAGCAACTTTTTCAATTATATCATGAGATGTTTGTGATGTTTCAACTCCATAGCCTGCGTCTTCGAGAATAATAGTGACGATCTCTAAAATGGATATATCATCTTCGAAAATTAAAATTTTTTTATTGGTTTCCATGGCTCTTTCTTTAAAATTGTATAGTTAACATGATCTTATTCTTTATAATTTATCGCATCTTGTGCGCAGTATTTTTCTATTACCGAAGCCATTATAAAAGCCATTCTCTTAAGTTTATAATCATAAATGTGCTGTATTCAATGGTAAAGTAAAATAAAAAGTCGATCCCTCACCAAATTTACTCGTCATACCATACTGCCCTTGATGCTGTCTAATAATTTCTGCGCAAATATATAGTCCTAAACCTAATCCTTGAAATCGGACAGAGGTTTCTTCGACCCGATAAAACTTATCAAATATCGGCGGTTGATTTTTTGCAGGAACACCTATTCCAAAATCTTGCACACTTACTTTCACTTCGTGCCCGTTCATTTCAGTATGGATAATAATACGATCAGAATCAGGACCATATTTGATTGCATTGGTCACAAAATTGACCAGTACCTGTTCAATACGCAACTCATCTCCTAAGATTAAGCGATCTAATCGAGCACCCTCGCGTTCGATATGCAACATCTTATTATCATGGGTCTGCCGCATAGTTTCAATGACAGTATCTATTAAAACATCTAAATCAAACACATGATGGTTAATCTTTAATTTGCCATTGTCAATTTTTGAAATATCCAGTAGATCAGCAACCAATGTACTTAATTTGTCCAATTGGCCTTGGACACGATCCATATATTTCTGCACCTTAACATTTTGCTCACCACGCAAAGCACGAGCCAGTAATTGGACATACCCACGCATACTGGTCAATGGCGTTTTTAATTCGTGCGAAGCAATACTTATAAATTCATCCTTCTTTTGTTCAATCTGTTTTTGATCATCGATATCCGTAAAGGTTCCGACCCAATGAGCAATCACATGATTTTCTTCAATGGGGACAATGCGCAGTAAATGATAGCGATAAAGTTGGGAATTTAATGGTTTTATCCGAACTTCCATTTCCACAGCCTTACCTTTTTGAATATGGGAGTTTACAACGTCCTTCATAGCGGGATCATCCGGATGGCATTCCGGAAATTGATTTTCGGATGCTGAAAATAGAAACCAATTGTAATTTACAAAATCAATTTTACCTTGTGGATCTACCGAAAAAGCAATTTGAGGAAGAGATTCTAATATAGAGCGTAAATGATTTGCTTTTTCTAACAAGGAGGATTGTGCCCGCTTACGTCGTTCAATTTCACTAAGTAAATCTTGCTGTACCGCATTTAAAGCCAAAGTCTTCTCATGTAACTGATAGAAATTTTTGACTTTCATTAATAAAACATCCATATCTACAGGTTTTGTAACATAGTCAATACCTCCAGAGGCATAACCTTGTTCAATAAATCGCTTATCGCGATTAGCTGCAGATAAAAATATGATAGAAATATCTTTAGTTTTACTATAGTTTGCTAAATACCTCGCGACTTCAAAGCCATCCATATCTGGCATTTGAACGTCCAAAATAATAAGTGCATATTGGTTTTTAAATGCTTTTTTCAAAGCTTCTTCTCCGGATAATGCCGTATCCACACTAAAACCTCTAGACTCTAACAGTTGTTGCAGGGAATAGATATTCTCAGGTTTATCATCAACGATTAAAATCATATTTTCAACTTAGTTTTGCTAATTACAATTATTTTATACTGGATAGTAAACAATATACAATTGTTATTAAAATAATTTTTGTAGATGTCATTTATTTAAATATTTAAAATCAAAAATCAATCCAAAAAGACAAACTAACTCATAAAGAGTTAAAATGAAAAAAAATAGGTTTAATTTTAGAAACGTAAATCTCTGATATTAAAATCAACTGTTGATTTTATTACCTAATTTTACACTAAAATATTTAGCGAAACAATATGAAACGTTCGGGAACTGCCGATCTACCCTTACATTATGGGAAAGTACCTGCCTGGCTCTATGAACGCATGTCTGCCTTAGGACTTTCTATCGTAGAGGCCATTTTAGCAGACTACGGTAAAGATGAGGTATTGCGCCGCTTATCTGATCCTTTTTGGTTTCAAAGTTTTGGTGCTGTGTTGGGTATGGATTGGCATTCGTCTGGGATCACAACCTCTGTCATGGGTGCTTTAAAACGTGCTATTAATCCACAATCGGCCTCTTTAGGACTCTATATTTGTGGAGGCAAAGGAAAGTTTTCGAGAGAAACACCCGCAGAATTATTACGGATAGCGGACCATACGGGACTTTCGGGGGATGCGCTGGTACGTGCAAGTAAATTGACTGCAAAAGTCGATAATACAGCTATACAAGATGGATATCAACTTTATCTCCATAATTTCATTGTTTCAGACAAAGGTAATTGGACTGTTGTGCAACAGGGTATGCATGAAAATGATGGTACAGCAAGACGTTATCACTGGCATTCTCAGCATCTAAAATCTTTTATAGATGAACCACATACGGGTATTAATGGCGTCTCTCGCGGAAAGATATTAAACTTAACAGCAGCAGCGGCAGCATCTAATAGGCAAGGAATCTTAGCTATTGCGCAAAATGATCCTGCTCGGATCATGCAGGAATTTGCCCATCTTGTAATGCCTAACAGACATGATATCCGTGCATCGGATGTGGATATAAAAAGGCTAGGAGCACTCTTATATGTGACAAGGGAATTGCAGACCGATAATTTTGAAGAATTGTTACTGCTGAAAGGTGTCGGTCCTCGTACTATGCAATCTCTTGCTTTAGTAAGTGAGGTCATTCACGGTGGTCCGTCTAGATTTAAAGACCCTGCACGATTTGCTTTTGCTCATGGAGGTAAAGATGGTCATCCATTTCCTGTACCTTTAACGATTTATGATGAGAGTATTACTGTACTTAGAAAAGGAATAGAAAAATCAAAATTGGGACATCTGGATAAATTAAAAACAATCAATAAACTACATCAGATCGTACTACAGGCAGAGGCAAATTTTACTCCACAGTTTGACATACAGGAAGTCTTGGAGCAAGAACGCAGAGACTCATGGAAATATAATGGTCAAACCGTAATGGGAAAAGCGCAAAAACCCAATAAAAATCGTCCCGGTATTCAATTATCGATGTTTTAATAGCATGTGGCGTCAATTAACATAATTATAGGGTGCATGCACCTGATAGCATTGGCAATAAAATGATCAATAGTTTTTTTACTTGTTTTTAATCTTTGTACAATATAAGCTGTTATAAAATAGTATTTAACACAATATCGAAAATAGATGATTCTTATATTCAATCTGTTTTTTAATCTTTTTATTCCTAAATTTAGGATTGACAACTTACACCTACATACCGAACAAAGATGTACAACAACGATCAACATTTAATTTTAAGCTATTCCTATGACCAGAAATGATATTGACTTTGGAACACTGGCCATTCATCAGGAGCATACGGATGGTCATCATGCCCATTTAGCACCTATATATGCTAGTTCTACCTTTACTTTTGATAGCGTGGAACAGGGAATGCGTAAATTTTCTGGTGAAGATGCAGGATACATTTACTCTCGATTTGGCAATCCAACCACTGATGCGACAGCACAAGCTATAGCCGACCTAGAAACCTGGAAGATCCTAAATCCTGATGGAACTCCTTTGCGTGCTCGTGCTCTATTGACATCGAGTGGACAGTCGGCGATGTCCACGCTATTTATATCCTGCCTTAATGCTGGCGATGGGATACTTGCTACTCCATCTTTATATGGTGGAACCCACGAGTTTATTACGAAGATGCTCCCTAAATTTGGTATCAAAGCCTATTTTTCGAATATGACTGATGCGGACGAATTGGAAACTATTTTAAAAGAAAAACCGGAAATTAAGCTGATTCACTTTGAATCTCCTGCAAATCCAACAATGCAGTGTATTGATATCGAACGTGTGGTGGAGCTTGCAAAAAAATACAATAAATTGATTTCTGTAGATAATACCTTTTCTACTCCTTATCTCCAGCAACCTTTTAAATACGGAGTGGATTATGTGTTTCATTCTACGACAAAATTTTTAAATGGACATGGTAATGCTATTGGAGGAGTATTGGTCGGTCGAGATCTAAGCGCTATGGATACGTATGTGCATCAAACACATAAATTACTGGGAGTCAACAGTAACCCTTTTGATGCTTTTCTTGTTTTACAGGGTATTAAAACTTTACCCTTACGAATGGAACAACATTGTCGCAATGCCATGGATGTGGCCACATTTCTAGATCATCATCCGGAGATCTCGCAAGTGCATTATAATGGACTTACAACTCATCCCGATTATGCGATTAGCAAAAAGCAAATGCGACATGCCGGATCTGTGATGAGCATAGAGCTGAAAGGCGGATATGAAAAAGCAATTGATTTTGTCAATAAACTTCAGATATGTACGCGAGCAGTTTCAATCGGCACTGTCGATACATTAGTCTCCCACCCTGCTTCCATGTCCCATGCTGGAATACCTAGAGAGATCCGATTAAAAACAGGTATTACCGATGGTCTTATTCGTATTAGCGTTGGGCTAGAATCAATTGATGATTTAATCTCCGATTTAAAGCAAGCGCTCGGATAGCTATCATCAGGACAAAGCTGCGCAACGGTTTTACATTCCTGACCATCCTCCCAGAATTTGAACAATTCTGGGGGTCTTTACATCTTAATCTAAAATGACAATCCACTATTTATTTTTTCTCTTCTGGCGGTAAAAAAAATGATTTTGGGTTTATTTTAAAATAGATCCATACGGCTTTGGCCATTTTAATCAATTCTCCAAAGGAAAGGTTTCGAGATCGAAATGCCAATATCAATGAAAGGGAAAAACTAACTACAAAATTAAAAAAACCTATAATACCAATCCCAAGTATACCCCATATCCACATTTCTGTGCTCAGATACCTATCGTGACCAAACCAGGCTAATGCCAGATTACCACTGGCAAAGGTGATGTGCCTAATATCTAGATTTAGCCCTAAAAACATACCAACAGAAGCTGTTGTTCCCATAAAAACTCCAAACCAAATATTGGAGACTATTCCTGCCCATTTTTTTTCGTAAAATCGAGCGACTTTGGCTGTTTTTTCTTTACCAAACACTTTCTTTAACACGGGTTGTTCCTCAATTCGATAATAGACCGAATTATGTTTGTCCCTATTGGATATACTACCGGCAATAATTCCAGACAAAAATAAAAAGACTCCCGCAATGCAAGCATGCACTATCATCGGTGTCTCTGTGGGATTTAATTCATTAACCAGTTTTAACCACTTAGCGGCCGCTGCATTGTAGTGGAAAACCTCCTGAATACCCCATATCAAAATTAAACTGACTGGAAAAGCCATCATCACATTGCCAACAAATGCAATAAATTGTGAACGGAATAGTCGGGCAAAGAAAATAGCAAAACTCCAATACTTATGTCGATTTTGATCCTGTCCAGAGGGACCATTTTCAATAGCAGCAATTAACGCTGAGGCTGTCATCGCGGGTTGTTTTGTTGCTAATGTTGCTCCAAAAAGATAAATAGCAGTAAATCCTATGGCATAATTCATACTGTAAAGTAACGCATGTCCAAATTCACTCGTCTCTACTTTTCCTAGAAACAATTTTATGATACACATAATGCCCACGATGATCCCTCCGCCACAAGCCGAACGAAACATACGCCAATATTCTTTTTTAGTGGAAGTAATATAATGCTCTCCCGTTTGTGCAGTATGATGCGTGATCTCATAAGCTAACAATTGTGTGCTTTGCCCCACTAGTTTTCGAATATTGCTTTTACGACAATTATAATCAATTAAGGTCTGTGCAAAGGCAATACTTTTGGTCACTTTTTCGTGATTATCGTTGATCACCAAAAAAGATAAAATTGCTTTGATCCTTTCCAATTGCTGCCTGATTCGTAATAATGACTGATTGACTTTGATCGAGATACCAAAATGATGGGAATTGGAAAATGCAGTATCAATATAATTTTCACATTGCCTATGCAAAACCAATATTTGCTTGTAGGCAAGATCATCGGAAGTCATAAAATGCAGATCGTCACGTAAGAAGCGATCATTCAACTCATTGAACTCACGCATAATAGCAATAAATGGACTATCAAAATTTTGAAACTCTGGAACCATCTTATTTACATCTGTTTCCATAGCTCTTCCTGTAATACGTTGCACGAGTACCTCTAATCCATATAAAATTTCTTTTATTTCAAAATTGTGGTCGTTTTCATAAAGTGAACGGAATTGACAAATCGTATATAACTGATGCAACTGTTCTTGTGGGATCGAAGCAACCCAATCCGCATCTTTTGAGTGGTAAAAAATTTGATTGAGTACGTACTGTAAGGTCGATTTGGGCGGTTGCGAAGGTAAATACTTTTCGGTAAATCTTTTTTTAATCTCATACCTAAAATCGGCATAACTAATAATGCCCGTATCCGTTATCAATTGATCAAAATCTTTCTGGTCAAGAACACGATGCACATATTGAACAAACTGATCCTTATGCTGGGTAAATTGTTGTAAATAACTCAATAAAGGATCGATATCGACCTGATAATATAGTGATTTTCGTTTTGGTCTGAATATAGCTATTAAAGACGACAAGAAATCCAGTTCGATGTATGATATATCACCTAGTTGCAAATAGTATTTGTCAAACAAGTACGTGACTTCCTGACTAGCATTTAACTTTTCTTTCATTTGGAAATGGCTCAAATTGCGAAATCGCAACATTTCTTTTTTATTATTTAATGTATGCCGCCCATGATCGCAAAAAACGATCATGATGGATAATATATTGAAAATTTTGATTTCGGATGTTGTAAATTTCGAAAATGATAAAACAAAATAGGGTATCTCGCAAATTCTTCTACTTTCAAGTGTACTTTTCTTCAAGGATAATGCCAATTGGAGTCCATCCATTTAAATGAATGAGCATATGCCAAATGGAAATACGCCAATGAAAACAAAGTTATACCGATCAAGATCCAGTTTGTGCGCTTTAAAGAGGTCCTTGCACCTTTATTTGAAGGAGTATAATAATTGATTAATAAGTTTATAAATGCTTCAAAAAGTTAAAATCTGTTAAAAAAGAATAAGATAAGTAACAATACCACAAATTGTGGCGTTTATAAAGTATTCATAATTTAGGTTAATAATTGGTTAGTTAAAACGCCTGAGGTTCCCCACTTCAGGCGTTTTTTTATGTTATGGAATTGAAATTAATATTTTTGATTATACCGGATACAATCACCCATTACAATCGTTAAAATGTGTTAAAATAAAAATGCAAATACAACAATTGCTTAAAACAAAACGTTTAATAGGTATTCATAATTTAGGTTAATAATTGGTTAGTTAAAACGCCTGAGGTTCCCCGCTTCAGGCGTTTTTTTACAAAAAAAGACAGCTTTGCTTATAGATCAGACAATCAAGGTTAAATAAAAATCCGCTAAAAGGGTATAGCATACCCAAATTTCGTCTAAAAATATTTATATTGCACGTTAACAATATCAATTTAAATACACTCGGATTTTCCTGTATTAACAAAGTATAAATTATGAACCAACTTTATTCGCTTAAATTACGTATTTGCGTTCTTTTTTTCTTAGGATTATTTCTTTTGACCAGCAAACAAGCTGCTGCTGCAAACAACACAGATCAACCCATGTTTTGGACTTGGTTAGATTACAGACCTACCAGTAATTTTGATTCCCTATGTCGTGAAATGCAATACTTAGGTATCGATGGTGTCATGCTCAATGCTCCTACCCCTGATGATTATAGAGTAGCCATTCCGATTGCGCATAAATATGGGATTAAAGTAGTTGCCTGGTTATGGACGTTAAATCTTGAACATGATCGGGAACAGATTTTGAAAAAACATCCGCAGTGGTTTAGTGTGAATAGAAATGGTAAAAGTTTAGCTGATACAACGGCATACGTGGGTTATTATAAATTCTTATCTCCTGTTCTTCCAGAAGTCAAAAATTATATCAAAGAAAAAATTCAATCCTATTGCGATGTAGAGGGTTTGGATGGGATCTCTATCGACTATAACCGCTACGTCGATGTGGTACTTCCTACCACACTTTGGCCCAAATATCATATCGTGCAAGATCGCGAATATGCCGCTTGGGATTATGGCTATCATCCAGTAGCGATCCAAAAATTCAAAGATCAATATGGTTATGATCCACGTACACAGAAAGATCCCTCTAGCGATCTCAAATGGAGACAATTTCGTTGTGATCAAATTACAGATATAGCCAATATGATTGCAGATGTGGTGCATGCGAGTGGTAAAATAATGGCTGCATCCCCCTTTCCAACACCTAAAATGGCTTCTCGAATGGTTAGGCAAGATTGGGGGAAATGGAAATTGGATATAGTATTTCCGATGGTATACAGTAATTTCTACACAGAAGATCCAAGTTTTATTAGAGATTGTACAATCGAAAATGTAAACGACAAAAATAAGATGACGACTTTGTTCTGCGGACTAATGGCAAGTGATAGTGATGTCATGTTTACAGAAATGGATGAGGCGTTGAATCATGGAGCACAGGGAATAGCCATATTTACAATTAATAGCATCCGTGATCCTAAAATTAAAGAGAAATTTAAAAGCTATACAGCAGAGGCAAAGGCGAAAAAACGAGCAAATAATGGTGTAATGCCTATTATTGGTAAAAATCGAATTGTACGTAATCCATTCAAAAAAGAAGGAATTATGAATTTAATTACCGCTAAAATACAGCATATGGTTGCGGGATCAGCAACAACCGACAATCTTCCTGAGGTAAAATTATCAAGTTTCAAAAAGGTGGCATCTTATGATGTTACGGAACGCTATCTGGTTTCAGATGAATTAAGTAATAAAAAATTTCATGTCACTTTCTATTTTTATGGAGGAATATTATCAGGATGGAATGTAGACACCACAACTTAATCACATTATGATGAATAGAATACAGTTATAGGCATGGGTCCTATCCTGCTTATCTAAAGATTAAAAGACGGGTGCAGAAGAAATATTGCTGTACCCGCTTTTTTTAGCTCAGATGATAACTTTGATTTTTGAATTCCATAGAGGTATAATATTTATACTTTTCATTATCTAGCGGATAATCCCAACACCCCATACGATGAAAAATTTCACCACCAAAACCGGTTTTGAATCTGTAGAGTCCATATAATGGATGGGAAGGATCTGCTTGGGGAGCTACGCCAAAAAAATCATATTCGGTACAGCCTTTTTCTTTAGCAATCTGCATGGCGCGCCATTGTAACGCATAAGTAGCCATATAATTTCTATTTTCTGTAGCCGATGCTCCGTACAAATATGTTCCTCGATTTGCCGATACGACCAAGAACATTGCTGCTAATGGCTTATCTTCAATCTCTGCAACTAATAAATAGACATCTGCTGGAGAGAGTGTGTCATTGGCTCGCGCAGAAAGTACAACTCTAAAATAGCTGATATCATGTAAAAAGAAATGATTTCGTGCAGCCGTTTGTCGATAGAGATCATACCAAATTGCTAAACTATCCAGACCTAATGAACGAATTTTGACTCCTTTTCTCTGAGAAAGATTGACATTATAGCGAGTTTTGGTTTTCATAGCGCCTAATAGAGCTTCCTCATCTTTCTTTAAATCCACAAAAATAGTATTTGAGGGTAAGATATCTGTATTCGCTTTTCTTAAATTCCAATTAGTTGTATTGAAGTTAAAACGGATTTCCTGAATTTTTTTATCTGGAACTCCCAACCAGTTCCCATTTATGTCGTAACAGTCGTCTTCTTTTGCCCAATGTGATTCCCAAGATAAGTCATAACGGATCATGATGCAGTTTGTGGGTAAGCAGGATCTTAGGCTTTCGGATAATTGTTCTAAAAAATAGCCTTGATTTTCTACTGATGGCTCCACTTCTGGCCCATAGGGAACATAAGCGATGCTGTGATCTTGATCTAAAGTTTGAATCAAAATCAGCAAATCTCCGATAAAATAAGTGCTGTCATCTGAGTCTACGTAAAGGTCTGCTGTTTTTGTTTTAAAATTAAATGCTTTTGAGGTTACTCCTTGTAATCGTTTCACTTCAGACCAATAGGCTGTTTGTTGAATAATAGATGTTTGATAAATTTGTTTAATTTCTTTGTCTTCTATGTCGGCAATCATGATGTTTTTAACATTAAATCAATGGGCATTGAAATTTGAATGTGATGTTTCAAATTTCAATGCCCAAAACGACAAACATAACCATAAAGATTAATCTCACCAAGTCCATTTGTCAGGTACTTGTTAAAAAGCCATATTTAAGTTATATTTTAGGACTTAATCTTTGTGTTAATTTAAGAACTGCCGGAAAATCTCATAAAAAACATGAGTTTATGTGACTATAAACCTATAAAATTGGTTAAATCAGAAATCTTTTAGGTTTATAAAAGATTATTATTTAAACAGCTCTAATAATTCTGATGTGCTGACTTTACCAAAATATGCTGTTAGATCTTGCTGATCCAACCACGCTGTGAGATGAGCAATGTCATGCTTTTGCCCGATTAGTGCTGATTCTAGCTCCTCAATCGGTTTGGATGCAAAGAAGTCTCCAAATATTTTGGCTTTTTCAATATAGCCTTTATGCACGTCTAAATGAATTTCAATAAAGCCCGCTGGTATTTTAAGCGCTTTTTTAAAATTATATTGTGGCGAAAACCCAAAATTCCACTCCCATGTATTGTACTTTTCTATTATTAATTTTTCAATACCCAAGATATCATCTTCTGTAAATGCATGGCGGACTGCTTGCGGATTATTTTTCATCATTTCTGCGATCAGCAATTCTTTGAAAGGTAATGCTGTAATTTCTTTAGGTAGATATTCACTTAGATTGATCACACGGGCGCGGTTCGATTTTACTGCCTTATCCACAAATTTTAAAGGATTGACTTTCAAAGCCGACCCGAGAACCTCCATTTGAGAATTGATCAAAAGCGTACCGTGTTGGATCATCTTCCCATTTTTGGCAAGTTTTGCATTTCCACTAAATTTCTTTCCCTCTACCAACAGATCGTTTCTACCTTCTAATTTTGCGGGGATCCCCAAATGATTTAATAAAGATAAGACAGGCTGTGTGAAGGTTGAAAAATCCATAAAGTCATTTGTACCTAAAAGCGTATGAAAAGAGAAATTTAAATTTCCAAGGTCATGATAAACTGCTCCTCCACCAGACATACGCCTAACTACTTTTATTTCTTGACTTTGAACATAATCCAAGTTAATCTCCGCCAGTGTATTTTGAAATTTTCCGATAATAATCGATGGTGCATTGCTATACAATAAGAAAATGTCTTCTTTTGGATATTTATACAGTAAATATTCTTCAGAAGCTATATTAAAATAAGCGTTGTTGGAGGGAGAATCAATGATGAGCATAAAACTATAATTTAAACAAAAATAATAAGTTTTTAATAGAAAAGCGAGTGCTCATCTGGATCAGAGTATCACTTTTAAATGAAGGATCCGATCATAACAAGGGAGCGGTCGGCGCAACTTATTTGAAAAACAACTGTTGTATAATAGAAAATCATATTTAATATTTATTTCAAAGACAATTTGTGTAGACAAAAAGTAGATAAGCCATTCGGAATTAGATACAATGTATAGAAAAAAACGTCGAGTACAGCAATATTCACACTAAAAACGAATCCTGTTCTTCTTGAGAATAAAATAAATCATACCAATATCTTGATCATGGATCACTTCAAATATATTGCGTATCTAATCAAATTTATCTAAGTTTACAAGAGTAGAGTTGTTAAACTTAACATATTCAATACAAACTATATCATCTGAATGTTCAGATTGTTCTAGTGCGTTAAAATCAAATTAAGGTGAATAAATAACTTATCATTTCAGGAGAATTCAATTTATAGCGCATATTAAAAACACAAGGGATGCCAGAAGAAACAGAAAAAAAAATAGCGATCTTGATTGATGCTGATAATATCTCATATAAAAAAATAGAAGAGATATTGAATGAAGTAAAACGATATGGAATCCCTACGATCAAGCGTATCTACGGTGACTGGACCAGTCCTTATGTAGAAAATTGGAAAGATAGCCTCTTAACCCATGCGATCACCCCTATTCAACAATATAGCTACACCCAGGGTAAAAATTCAACAGATTCGGCTTTAATTATCGATGCGATGGATATTTTACACTCGGATCGTGTAGATGGATTTTGTATTGTATCCAGTGACAGTGATTTCACCCGTTTAGCGACTAGGCTTCGCGAATCAGGTAAATTAGTGATCGGTATTGGCGAACGGAAAACACCTAAACCTTTTATTTCTTCTTGCGACAAATTTATATATGTCGAAATATTAGAAAAAGAAGTTTCTAAAAAAGCTGTGAAAAAGAAAAATAATAATTCCGGTTCAACTCCCAATCCCGTTATTGACCGAAATAAAATTTCTGCCTTGGATGAAGAGACACTGGAGCTATTAAAAGATACGGTAGATGATACTGCTGATGAAAGCGGATGGGCGTTTTTAGGTGAAATAGGTAGCCTATTTAATAAAAGAAAACCAGATTTTGATGCTAGAAACTACGGTTATGAGAAAATATCACATCTTTTTAAGGCTTACAAAGAAGATTTTGAAATTGAGGAGCGTAATACTGAAAAATCAAGAATAAAAAATTACTACATCAGAAATATCATCAATAAACCCCTACAAGCAAATCCTGCTCTTACGACAGCAGCAAGCGCAACTATTACTCAAGCTGCTCCAACGAATAGTACTTCTCATCATGCAAAACCTCATGTTGCGCCCACCCAACCTATAAATCCAACAACTCAACAAGCCAAATCTATACCGCTGCCCGTACCTGCACCGACTGAACGAAATAACCTGTCGCCAAAGCAAGGAAAATCAAAAGGAAAATCAAAAAATACAAATCCTACTATAACTGCGTCCGAGGTCAATATAGCTAATCAACAGGCAAAACTTTCAATTCCTACTGTCCAACCATCTACTGAACGACCTAACACCATTCAAAAAGAAGTAAAGAAAACAAATAGTCAGACAAAAACAAACTTACCTTCACAACCTGAGGATTTAGGAACACAAACAGCAAGTGCTAGTACCCCTACAACTACAGGAAAAGGACATGTGACAGAGGTGGATCATGCAATTATTCCTTCAAAAGGAAATCAAATTACAGCAGAAGATGTGACTAAAAATCAAATTAGAATCACGAAGGATCTAAAACCTTTATTTCCAAATAAGACTAAAAAGATTAGAATACTGATTAAAAATGAATACGAGTGTGCTTTTTCTTACAGAAGAGATCGTTCTCATGTCCTCAGTTTGGGACAACATGCTGCGGAAGAACTTGAACTTGAAGCTGGCACAAAGATTAAATTGGTAAAATTGGGAGATAACTCCTATCAGTTAGAGAAAATAAGCAAAGAAAGTAACTAAAATTATTATAAGCTTTGTAATTTTATTAATGCAATATCACAAAATAACGATAAGTTTATTTCTTGGCACAACATTTGAAATAACTTTTATTCATAATTTAGATTAATAATTGGTTAGAAAATGCCTGAAGTTCCCAGCTTTAGGCATTTTCATTATGACAACATGCCCAACATATCAATAAAGATATACAGCTTATTATTCGATATAACTTAGAGAAATAATTACCATAATTTTTAAAATTAAAAATCCTCGAAATAAGGTATGTATTCATTTACCAAGACCAGACAAAGTAAATCAATCTCGCTTTTTGATTGTTATATCGTATATCGGAAATATTATGGATAATCAACCTCAGAAAAAAACAAGTGACCATTTGGCCAATGAACGTACATTCTTAGCATGGATACGCACGAGTATCGGAATCATGGGATTTGGGTTTGTAGTCGTAAAATTTTCATTATTTGTAAAACAAGTGAGCTTAATACTACATAACAACCAACATATTCTACAAAAGGGGTATTCTGGCGCAATTGGTGTCACACTGGTTGCACTTGGAGCTATGACAGCACTGTTTGCTTACCTCAATTATAAAAAAATAGAAAAAGAGATCGATGCCGATACGTATGGAAGCTCCAATCCGCTTATCATGCTGTCTACTTTTGGGCTTATATTCGTCAGCGCATTATTGATATGGTACCTCATAGATAGTATTTAAAAAAGTTTTATCTATCTAAAATAGATAGGATCTACACCTCGGTCCGCAATGTTTGTTTTTTAAAAAAAAGTGTAACGAAAGGAGTACCACTTGTACTTACTAATTAAAACAACAAAAAAGGAATGTATTTTTAAGCATTAAACGTTGAAAATGCTGTCCAGACCACTAAAATTTTTGCAATAATATAAGATGTTAGTAGATTATTCAAGTGAAAAAACATTTCTGAATCTGATGGAGGTTCACAAAGGTATCCTACATAAAGTAGCTCGTCTCTATATGGACAGCCCAGAAGACCGAGAAGACTTACAGCAGGAAATCATAATTCAATTATGGAAATCTTACCAAAACTTTAAAGGAGATAGTGCTTTTTCTTCTTGGATGTATCGAGTAGCGATTAATACAGCTATTTCTTACTTTAAAAAGGAAAAGCGCAGAAGTGATATTTATGATTATTCAAGTGCTAAAGAACCAGAAAATGAAGCCTACAACCCAGAAAAGGATCGACAACTCGAGGTATTCTATCAGGCTGTACAGCAGTTAAATCCCGTAGAAAAGGCTTTGATATTTTACTTTATGGAAGGACTTTCGCATCGTGAAACGGGATTTCAGCTAGGAATAAGTGAAGGAAATGTACGCGTAAAACTCAATAGAACTAAAGAAAAATTACAACAAATCATAAAAAAAACAGGTTATGAATCTTGATAAATTAAAATCGGCGTGGAATACTGAAAACACGGACGATGTCCATATTCCAGCACAAATAAAACAATTGAGACAAGCTAAACATCCTTTAGATAAACTCAAGCAAAATATGAAGAAGGAATGGTATATACAGATTGTAGCAATCCTATTTTTGGGATTTTTCCCACCACTGTTTCATCTCCATCCTTCATTGCATGTTATCTATTATGCTTCTTATGCCTTATTAGTTGTTATTTCAGCATATTATTTGAACTTATTCCGATTATTTTATAATAGGATTAACCATTACACTGCTGATACAAAAGATAGCTTGACCGAAATATACTACGATTTTAAATTAAATATAGAGCGCTATCACGCTTTTGGTTTTCTTCTACTCCCTACAGCGCTGATTGCTATAGCTTTATATGTATACAGTACTTTATTGGAAAAAGGAAAAGATTTTTCGTCCATCTCTCCTCAATTCAAAGTAACACTTATTATTCTTACGCTGGTGGTCAGTTTAAGTTTTATCTTATCTATACTGGCGTGGACACGGTATTTTTAT
>Ga0308165_1002682_pt1 | contig 20581 bp, 20 predicted proteins | sample PhyWR2_FD_201032 | JGI IMG/M metagenome (GOLD analysis project Ga0308165, IMG submission 201032) | Phyllosphere microbial communities from UC Gill Tract Community Farm, Albany, California, United States - DLSLW.R2 | ecosystem: Host-associated > Plants > Phyllosphere > Unclassified | place: USA... | reverse complement strand
TCTTATCGTTGGAACCTATACCGCACCGGGAAAGAGTGAAGGAATTTACACTTACGATTTTAATGCTTTAACTGCTGTTACCAAAATAAAAAGCATTATCAAAAATACCGCTAATCCGAGTTACCTCGCCATATCTCCCGACCAAAAATTTATATATGTGGTTAATGAAACCGGCACCACAAGTACTGTAAGTGCTTTTAAATACAATGCAAAAACTGGTGATTTAACGTTTTTAAACAAAGTTGATAGTCATGGTGCCGATCCTTGTTTTATTACCGTTGATACAAAAAATGTAATAGTTGCAAATTATAGCGGCGGCAGTTTAGCCGTATTTGCAAGAAAGGCCAATGGAGCTTTAACCGAAGCTTTGCAGATTATTAAGCATACGGGAAAGAGCATCGACCCAAAAGGCAGACAGGAAAGTGCCCATGTGCACATGACGGTATTCACGCCAGACCACAAATACTTAATAGTGAACGACTTAGGCGAAGATCAAACCTATATTTATACATATAAGCCTATAGCAAAAGAAAGCATATTAACGGTTAAATCTGTAATTAAAACCAATGCAGGTACCGGCCCCCGACATATAACTTTTAGTCCGAATGGAAAGTTTGCCTACCTGGCGCACGAATTTAATGGCACCATTACAGCTTTTGCTTATTCTGATGGAAGATTAACTAAAATACAGGAGATTGGCACTGCGCCAAAAGATTTTGCAGGCAAAGTTGATGGTGCAGATATTCACGTCTCACCAGACGGAAAATTTCTTTATGAAACGAACCGTGGCGATGCCAATAGCATTTCTACTTTCTCAATCCTTTCAACGGGAAAACTTAAATTTATCGAAACCGTAAGCACCCTGGGTAAAGGCCCAAGGAATTTTGCCATCGATCCAACTGGAAAATTTTTACTTGTTGGACACCAGTATACCAACAACATCGTGATTTTTAACCGCAACAAAACAACCGGCAAATTGACCGATAGCGGGAAAAGAATTGATGTTGGTGCTCCTGTATGTTTGGTACTTAATTAAGATCTAAAACCAAACCAATGGAAAATTTCGATTGGACAAAATTTACCATCAGGATAGCGATTAAGGCAAATATTGAAGACCTATACAACTCGTGGACAAAACCAAGTGAAATTGAAAAGTGGTTTTTAAGCGAAGCAACGTTTTATGATGAGAATGATGTATTACTAAGCAAAACGCAAAATGCGCTAAAAGGCGATCGCTACAAATGGATCTGGTATTTGTATGATGATATCGAAAATGGAACCATAACCGAAGCGAACGGTAAAGATTATTTCCAGTTTACTTTTGCCGGCAATTGCTTGGTAGATATCAAACTCAGCGAAGAATTCGAATACACTGTTGTAGAACTTACGCAAAAGAATATTCCACTTGATGATAACTCCAAAAGGAATATCCGTTTAGGCTGCCACAACGGCTGGAGTTTTTATCTTTTAAATTTAAAATCAGTTTATGAAGGTGGTTTGGATTTAAGAAATAAGGATAACCGTTTCAAACCCATGTTAAATAATTAAAGCTGGTATAATAGATGCTGAAATAAATTCAGCAGGAAGCAAGTTTTTTAGATGCTTGCGTAAATTGAATTTATAGTACGATCATTAATTTATAATACGATCGTCACCCTGAATTTATTTCAGGGCCTATCTTATAAACAATAGATGCTGAAATAAATTCAGCAGGACGCAAGTTTTTTAGATGCTTGCGTAAATTGAATTTATAGTACGATCGTTCACCATGGATTTATAATACGCTTATAACAGTCGACGCTAGTTTTAACCACCTCATCTCGAAGGATCAACGCAAAAAAAATGGCCCCGATTTTCATCGCGACCATTCTTAACTATTTTAATTTTAGTAATTATGCTGGTTCTGCAACCCTTGCAACGTTACGGTATGGAAATTCATTAAAAATATGCCTGCGGGCGAAACGACCAGGAGAATCCGCATTCACCAATTTCACATAAATTGCTTTAGGCACATCGAAATATTCGTAAGCACTCCCATCAAAAAACTGGATGTTTAAAACCTGTTGTTTGTATTCGAAATCCTGAATATTTGATAATGTTGTGGTTTGTGTATACGTTTCAATATTCTGCTCGCGTGTTTCTGGCGCAATACTTACCAGGAAATGGTAAGCTTCGATAATTTCTTTACTTCTTGCTTCTGCATCTAATTTCTCTTCTTCCTGCTGAAATTTATCAGGGTGACAATCTTTCATCAATGTACGGTACACCGATTTAAGCTCTTTTAACTCAGCATTTTTGTCTACGCTCAAAAGCTTTCTGTAATCAACTATTTTCTTCATGGGAACTAACCTCTTTTATAATTTTGTTGAAACGTTTTTCAATCACTAAAGCGTTTCAAGCCGCAAAGATACGATTTATAATCATTTGATTTTGAGAAAGTTTACTTTTTTCAAATATTGCCGATAGTAATGGTAAATTGTGCATTTAGAAGTATTTTAATACCCATTCAATACCCCAAAACTAAAAAAGTTTTGCTGCGTAAAAACGGCAAAACTTTGAATGAGTTAAATAAATAACTTGTAGTTAATATTTGGGCTGTAACGAATTCTCAATCACTTCCTTGTAATAATCTATATATATAGGCAAGATCTTTTTCAGATCGAAATCCTGAGCCCTTTTAAAAGCATTTTCTTTAAAACGGTTTAATGTTTCATCATCTTTCAAAATTTCGATTGCATGAGCTGCCATTGCATCAACATCGCCAACATTGCTCATATAACCACAAAATCCATCAACATTAAGCTCTGGCAAGCCACCAGCATTTGTAGTAATTGCAGGTACTTTACAAGCCATTGCTTCTAAAGCAGCCAAACCAAAACTTTCAGATTCTGAAGGCATCAGAAAAAGATCCGAAACCGATAAAATTTCTTCTACCGCATCTTGTTTCCCTAAAAACCTTACACTTTCGCAAATATTTAACGATCTGCAAAGTTGTTCATCATAAGCACGCTCAGGTCCATCGCCAACCATTAACAGCTTCGAAGGAATAACCGCCTGCACCTTTTCGAAAATCCGGATAACGTCTGAAGTGCGTTTCACTTTCCTGAAGTTGCTGGTATGAATTAAAATCCGTTCGTTATTTGGGGCAATTGCTTTTTTGAAATGGTCTTTAGCCTGTAAACTGAATCGCGAAAAATCGATAAAATTCGGAATTACCTTAATTTCTTTAGTTATTTCAAAGTGGTTGTAGGTATCTTCTTTTAAATCTTCCGAAACTGTAGTTACACCATCACTCTGGTTGATTGAAAAAGTAACCACCGGTTTATATGTTGGATCTTTACCTACCAAAGTAATATCTGTACCGTGCAAAGTAGTTACCACTGGTATATGAATACCATAACTCGCTAAAATCTGTTTCGCCATGAAAGCAGCAGAAGCATGTGGAATAGCATAATGAACATGCAATACATCCAATTGTTCGAAACGGACAACATCTACCAGTTTACTCGCCAATGCGGATTCGTATGGCGCATAATCAAAAAGTGGATAGTCCCTAACCGATACCTCATGATAAAACAGATTGGCAGAGAAGAAATCGAGCCTGGCCGGCTGACTATATGTGATAAAGTGAACTTGATGACCCTCGTTAGCAAGCGCCTTACCAAGTTCTGTTGCAACTACTCCACTACCGCCAAAAGTGGGGTAGCAAACAATTCCTATCTTCATTGTATGTGTATTGTTGTTACCGCAAATGTACCCGATTTTAATGTATAATGCGTGTCGGTCTATTGCAATAAAAAAGACGAGAAATTGAGTAGAGATTTTCTCAAGAAAAAAGAAAAAAGCTTAGAAGATTAGGATTTCAGATTTCTCATTTCCTCCTTAATTACCAAGAAGAGTTCATTTGGGCGCTGCGTGCCGATAAAATATTCTAATCCATCACGATCGGTTAGCACAACCGCATCTTTACCTGATGAATAAAAACGGATTGTTCCTTTTGTGTGGAGGTTATATACCGGATTATTGAAAAAATAACGGCTGTAAGTAGCTTTACGCACATCAACAATGCTATTTAAATCTATTTTAACCCGTTTTGTTGTCCAAAGGCCATCCAAAATCATACTGCCATTATCTACCACAATTTTGTATTGGATCAAAAACAGCAAAAGCATGGAAACACCTATAATTCCAAATCCTACAACAAGGAACAAATCTTGGGTATTGTCGCGATCGCGCTCATAAACATATGCTGCAAAACAGAATGCAGCCATAATAAGCCTAATGAAAATGCGAACATAATCACGGCCGATGTACTGTTTTTCGATATAGGCGTATCTGCTTTCCACTTATTTAATTTTGAGTTCGAATATAGCAACTTTTTTTGTTGTGCCCGTTAATTTATATCGGTTATCCTGTCGCATGCCAGCAATCCAAACAATTTCACCATTTCCGTTCACCAATATTGGAGTAGTGTTTTTTAAATGAATGGGAACCTTTTCATCGATAAAGTAATCACTTACTTTTTTAGGGCTGCGCATGCCCAACGGAATAAATTTATCTCCATTTTGCCAATTTCTCAGCACCAACGGAAAAATCAGTTTATCTGCATTTACAAAAGCGTTATTTTCATTAATTTCAAATTTAATGTCATCGGTAAATTTCAATGAGATTTCCTCACTGGCAAAAGCAATACTTTTGGTTGTTGGGTGAATAAATTGATTGGATACCACAACAGTATCTTTTTCAACAATTACCAAATCACCCCTATTGATAATGGCCTGATGAGTTGCGCTATAAAAATGTGTTCCGCTCAGTGCCTTTAAACTATCTAAAATTTCCTGAACTAAATTTTCGCCAAAACCAAAAGGTTTAAGCAATTCATATAGCAGTAATTTTTGTGGGTTTAGTTTAGCAATCTCATCCAAAGGAATATAAATTCCATCATTTTTCTTATTTAAAATCTTATTTTCAAGTTTGTTGACCTGTAGATTTAAAAAAGTTTCTAATTCTGCAAATCTTGCTATATTCTCGGCAAAGGTTTTTTCCAGGTTTGGATTAATCTCTTGCAGGTGAGGAACAACTTGTAACCTGATTTTATTCCGGGTATAATTTGTACTTGCGTTCGAGCTGTCTTCTACGAAATTAATATTGTTAGCAATTACAATATCGTCAATTTGCTGGCGGTTTAAGAAGAGTATCGGCCTGATTAGCCTTTCGCGTTTGGGCAAAATACCATGTAAACCACTTATTCCGGTGCCGCGGGTTAAATTAATAAGCACGGTTTCAACAGCATCGTTCTGGTGTTGGGCCAATGCAATGTAATCGTATCTTTCTTTAATCCGTATTTCTTCAAACCAGTTGTAACGGAGATCGCGGGCTGCCATCTGAGTAGAAATTTTATTTTCTGTGGCATATTTTTTGGTATCAAAATGCGTTACATAAAAAGGTAACTCTAAATTTTTAGCCAGAAGCGCAACAAAACTTTCATCACGTTGTGCCTCATCGGCTCTTAAATTAAAATTACAATGTGCAACACCAACATCAACGCCTATTGCTTTAAACAAGTGCAACATTAATACCGAATCTTTGCCTCCGCTTACGGCCAAAAGAATCCTGTTACCCCGAACAAATAGCTGTTGCTGTTCAATAAAATCCTGAAATTGCTTAAGAGGTAACATCAATCAAAAATATTTAATTTTAACTGGTATTCCGAACGTTCGGAACAAAAAACTAACTTTGTAGTGTGCAAAAACTATTTGTCTTTTTATTTCTTCTAATCAGTCCAGTATTTTTATTCGGTCAGCAACCTGCTTCGAAGATTAAAATCGTTTCATTTGCAAAGATAACCGGAGATACCAAGAAAAAAATAAGTTACCTCCGTAATCCTGTTTTCCAGCAGGATAATGCAACATTAACCTGTGATAGTGCCGTTTTTTACAGCGAGCGAAATTATTTTGAGGCTTTTAAAAATGTGCACATCAACCAGCTTACTACCGATATTTATTCTGATCAATTGGAATACGATGGAAATAAAAAACATGCCCATTTGACCGGTAATGTAAAAATGATCGATCCCACATCGATCTTAACCACCAATATTTTAGATTATAATACACTCAGTAAAATTGGCACATATACCAGTGGCGGTAAAATTGTTAATAAGGAAGTAACACTCACCAGTAAAAACGGCTATTATTTTAGCAATTCGAACGATGCCTATTTTAGATATGATGTAGTGGTAGTTACGCCGCAATCGGTTATCAAATCGGATACGATGAGTTATAATACGCAAAGCAAGTGGACCTTTTTCTATGGCCCGACCAACATCAAAGGAAAAGACGATAACCTGTATACTGAAAACGGCCAATATAATACACTGAGCGAGGATGCCTTTTTCGGAAAAAAAAATTTATACACACAGGGTACCAGATCGTTAAAAGGAGATAGTTTATATTATTACGGCAAAAAGGGAATTGGCAAAGCTGTAAAGAATATTGTTTTTTCTGATACAAAAGATAAAATGAAAATGTTTGGCGATTTGGGTTATTATTATAAACTGGATCAGCGGACATTGGTTACCCGAAATGCCTACTTGGGGATAGGTACCGAAGATTCTATCATGGTGAAGAACAAAAAAAGGCCTGATAGTTTATGGATGGGTGCGGATACCTTGGAAACTCAAATGGTATTGCAAAAGACGTTAAAACTGATTCCTAAAATTTCGATTAAAGCCGACAATCAGGTTGGTGAAGATGATGAAGACACTGGAGAAAAGAAAGCAAAAGGTGAGGCAAAATATAAACCTGAGGCTGAATCTAGTCAAAAAGAAGATAAAAATAAGCGTAAAAACAGTAGAGCAGATAAAAAGAAAAAGAATAAAGACGACGAAAAAGATGATCCGCTTAACCTGAAAGATAAAAATATCGACAGTTTAAAATCAAAAATAGATTCGCTCGGAAAAGGATTGCCGAAAATTGCGCTGGATAGCCTACAAAAAAACAATGTTTTAAAAAACAAGGCAGATTCTATTGTTAAAAACTTACCGAAACTAAAAACAGATAGCCTGCAGAAAAAATTAACGGATAAAATTGGTCCTGCTATAAAAGATATTTCAAAAACAAAGGTAGATAGTTTACAGAAGAAACTGACTGATAAAGCTACACCAATCGTTAAAGATTTATCGAAAACAAAAATTGATAGTCTGCAGAAAAAGGCAATTAAAACTGGTGTTAAAGATAGTTTGACAAAAGTTATAGCGAATTTGAAAACAGGCAAGCCAAACGATACTGCAAAATTTAATCCGGCAGATACTGTTCAAACCCGTATTATTAAGGCTTATCATGGTGTTAAAATTTTTAAAACTAACATACAAGCTAAAACTGATAGCCTTTTTTATACCAGTGCCGATTCTACTTTGCGCTGCTATAGTAACCCAATTATATGGTCGGAAGGCTCGCAACAGGTGGGTGATACCATTTTTGTTCAGTTTAAGAACAAAAAGCTGAATAATTTACAAGCATTCAGAAATGCATTTTTAGTGAATACGCCAAAAGATTCATTAAGGTTTAACCAGATAAAAGGCAGGTTAATGACTGGTTTCTTTTATAATGGAAAACTTAAAAATCTATATGTTGATGGCAATGCTGAAAGTATATACTATACACAGGATGATAGCACGAAAGTGTATAAAGAGATGAACCAAACGCTGAGCAGCAGGATAAAATTCATTTTCAAGGACAAAGAAAATGCAATTGAAGACATTGTTTACATAAAAGGTGTAGAGGGAGCTTTAAATCCAGAAAATACCATTGCAAAAGACCATGTTTTAAAAGGATTTTCATGGAAACCAACAGAGCGGCCAAAATCCAAAAAGGACGCGGTTGGCTCATCAGGAAAGGCTAAGCCCAAAGGAAAGACTAAAACCGTTGCAGGTAAGTCTCCAGTAGCTACAAAGGCGACAAAGCCAGCCAAAACTGTACCAACTACGATTGTTAAACCAAAAATTACCACAGGAAAAGACAGTTTAAATCTGGATAAAAAACTGCCTCAAACCAAACCGGCAGACACCAGTAATTTTGGTATCAAACCTATTTTGCCAAAAAGGGATTCTACGCTAACAAAAAAAGATTCAATACAGTTAAAAAAGGTAGCGGGCAAGATGTAGTTTTTTGCTATTCATTAAATTAATGGTTAAATTTATTTATGGATTTACAATCAGAAAAACTAAGTGTACTTCAACAGATTATTAATTCTGATGATGAAAGTTTAATCAGGGATATTAAATCATTAATTACTGCAAGGGTTATTGATTGGTTTGATGAACTGAACGATAGTCAGAAAAATGATATTTTTGAAGGAATAAGCCAATTAGATCGTGGCGAAAGTTTTAGCCATGAAGAGGCGAAAAAAAGGTTTAGTATTTAATGACTATTATTTGGTCTGAAAAAGCAGGCGAAACCTTTCAAAAAAATATTGATTATTTAAAGGAAAACTGGACTGAAGTTGAAGTAAAAAAATTCATCATCAGGGTATTTACATATCTTGAAACGCTATCTGAAGAACCACTAATTTCTAGAAAAACCTATAAGACAAAAAATACGCACATAGGTTTTATCATCCCTCACATATCAGTTGTTTACCGAATTAAACCCAAAAAAGATATCTTAGAGATTGTAACCTTTATAGACAATCGACAAAGTGGCAAAAGGAAGAAAAGATTCTTATAACTCCCCCTTCAAAAACTCCATCATCTTTCCAAGTGCAATCGCCCTATGGCTGATTTTATTTTTTTCCGCCAGATCCATTTCGGCAAAAGTTAATTCATAACCATCTGGCTGGAAAATCGGATCATATCCAAAGCCGTTAAAACCAGATAGCGTTGTCCGGATTGTGCCTTCAATTGTGCCTTCAAAAATATGATTTTCACCATTTTGCATTAAAGAAATTACGGTTTTAAACCGTGCTCTTCTATTTGCAATGCCTTCAAGTTTTTTTAAAACCAGCTGAATATTTTCCATATTATCACGGCTTCCTGAATACCTGGCAGAGTAAACCCCGGGCTCATTATTTAATGCCTCAATTTCTAAACCACTATCATCAGCAAAACAATCCAGGTTAAAATGCGCTACTACATAACTGCTTTTTAGGCTTGCGTTTCCTTCAAAAGTATCAGCCGTTTCAGGAATATCAACTAGGCACCCAATATCTTCTAAATTCAGAATTTCATACTTACCTTCAAGTGCAGCACGTATTTCTTCAGTTTTATGTTGGTTATTTGTAGCAAAAACAAGTTTTTTCATTGAAAATATTGGGCGTTTTTAAATTGGAATGTTTAGAAATTTTTAAGGTTGCTACAAAAGTATTAATGTTCCCCCATTATTTACCATTATACAGGCTTATCTGATTTTCTGAAGATGCCCCCACAGCAATTTTTTTGCGGTTATATCACTTTCAAGATGATGAAGATTAGGGGCGAAAATTATTCTGGTGCTTTCGTGAACGATAATTTCATTTTGCCAGCTAAGGTTTAATTTAAGTTCGGCAACTTCCACACCAAAAGATAACATAATAAGGGGTTTAAAAAACTTGTGCAACGTTTGATAATCAGTTCCGGTGTAATTTGCATAGTTTAAAATGGCAAAGTCTGGCGTACCCAAATCTACTGCTTTGACTATTTTCCTCAGCAGTTCCCTCCCCTGTTCGCTACTAACATCGTTCTGATTGTCGTTCACTAAAATCAATACCGATTTTTTATTTCCGCCTAAAAATTTAAACGTTTTTTCGGTAAGCGGTTCTGCCACAATCTGCGGAATTTCAAGTTCTTGCGTATTAACTTTCGGTATATTTGTAGCATTAATCTGAGGAATTTGCGCTATTTCCGGTTTTAAAACAGATTCTTTTACTTCGATAACTGAAACATTTTCGGCAGCAAAAACTGGCTCAGGATTACCTAAAGGCAGAATTTCTACGCTTTCATCCTTAACTAAAAAAACCTCTTCAGTAAAAAATAAGCGTAAAGCATTCGCATTGTTGGTAACCTGGTTTTCCATTCGTATTTTTGTTGAATAATAATATCTGTTAAAATTAGTTAAATATCTTATAATAGCGCCGCTAATTGTTACTTTTATCCCTTAAAATTTATAGAGTGCTCTGCGTGAGGAAAGCTTATTGCCTATTTATTTTCAGCTTTATTTATAGCATTTCGTTTGCACAAAACGTTGCTGTGGTAAACGGTAAATCGATAAGTGCCAAGGAGTTTATGTGGGCCTACAAAAAAAGCCATAATGGCAACATTAGTGCGGCTTATGATACCTTACAAACGTATTTAAACTTGTATATAAATTTTAAACTTAAAGTTTTGGATGCCCGTGATATGGGTTTGGATAAAAATGCCAGTTATCAGGAAGAAATTAAGACTTATGAGGACGCATTAACCACGCATAAGAAAGTTGGGGTAAGTAATAAAGACCGCGATTTTTTATTAAGCGAATATCGCGAGGGCGTTTTAATGTTCAATGTTTCGGAACAAAAAATTTGGAATAAGGCTCAGGAAGATGAACAGGCGATACTTGATTTTTACACTAAAAACCAACAAAATTACAATAAACCTTTAAGTGAAGTTAGAGGAGAGGTGATTGCCGATTACCAGCTAAGCTTAGAAGATAAATGGCTTAAAAGCCTTAAACAAAAATATCAGGTCAAGATTAACGAAAATGAGCTTAAAAAGCTCGCCAAATTATAACCGATCTGATTTTAAAACGATTAGTATTAAATTTGCAAAATATAATAAATAGAATGAAGAAAGTTTTTTTAGTAGCAACCGCTTTAATTTGCCTGTTCTTAAACAGTTTCGCGCAAAAGCATACCGTTGATAAAGTTGCTGCTGTTGTAGGAAACAATATTATCCTGCTATCAGATTTAAACCAACAATACACACAATATCTTTACCAGGGAAACCAACCAAATAATGATATTAAATGCAAAATTTTACAACAAACCTTAACCCAAAAACTACTTAAACAACAAGCTGAAATCGATTCGGTAATGGTTGAAGATGGTGCAGTTGATGATGAGGTTAACAAACGCATGCGTTACAGTATGCAACGTGCCGGTGGACAGGAGCGTTTAGAGCAATTTTTAAACAAATCGGTTCTTCAGTATAAAGATGAGATCAGACCATCCGTAAAAGATGAGTTGATTGCGCAGAAAATGCAGCAAAAAATCACAGAAAACATCAATGTTACCCCAATGGAGGTTGAAAAATATTTCAAAACGCTGGGAGATAGCATTCCTGAATTTAATACAGAGGTAGAAGTTGGTGAGGTGGTTTTGAATCCTCAGTTAACAAGAGCAGAAAAACAAAAATTCCGCGATAAAATTGAAGCCCTTCGTTTAAGGGTTAAAAGCGGCGAAGATATGGGCGTTTTGGCTAAAACCTATTCTGAAGATCCAGGTTCTGCCGCCGATGGTGGTGATTATGGTTTTATCGACAGAAATACCATGGTTAAAGAATTTACAGCATGGGCTTTTAAATTAAAGGCCGGAGAAATTTCACCAGTGTTTGAAACTGATTATGGCTTCCACTTTTTGCAGGTGTTAGAGCGTAGAGGTGAACAAGTACACGTTAGGCATATTTTAATCATGCCTAAAACCACGCCAGAAAGTTTAACCCGTTTAAAACTGCATGCAGATAGTATTTACAACAATATTATTGGCAAAAAATTGAGCTTTGCAGCAGCAGCAAACCTTTATTCTGACAATAAAGAAAGTAAATATAATGGCGGTATGATGCTTAATGCGGAAAATGTACAGGCTAGAAGTACTTTTATCCCGGTTGATAAATTAGATCCAACAATATTTTTGGTAATTGACACAATGAAAATCGGTGGCATTTCTAAGCCAGATTTATTTACCGCAGCAGATGGAAAACAAGGTTACCGTATTTTATACTTAAAATCTAAAATACCTCCTCACAAAGCAAATCTTGCGCAAGATTTTCCAAAAATCAGAGATGCCGCACAAAGTGATAAAATTAATCGTACTTTAAGCGAATGGTTTGAAAAACGTCGCGAAAGTACTTACATTAAAATTGACGACGAATTTAATACCTGTGATGAATTAAAAATTTGGACTAAAACCACAGCCGCAAAATAACACCAATGCAGTATAAGAACGAAGTAGAAGCTGTTGATGCACTTCATCAATCTTTCAACAATATTAAAGCCGAAATAAGCAAGGTAGTAGTTGGACAGGATGACATCATAAAATCTGTTTTAATCGCCATTTTTAGCAACGGACATTGTTTGTTGGTTGGCGTACCGGGATTAGCCAAAACTTTACTTGTACAAACTGTAGCTTCTGTTTTAGATCTCGATTTCAATCGAATTCAGTTTACACCGGATTTAATGCCAAGCGACATTATTGGCGCAGAGATTTTAGGAGAAGACAGGCACTTTAAGTTTATAAAAGGGCCTGTTTTTTCTAATATTATCCTCGCTGATGAGATAAACCGTACCCCTCCAAAAACACAGGCCGCCTTGTTAGAAGCCATGCAAGAGAAATCGGTTACCGCAGCTGGGCAAACACATATTTTACCGAAACCTTTTTTCGTTTTGGCCACACAAAACCCAATTGAGCAGGAAGGAACTTATCCCCTACCCGAAGCGCAACTAGATCGTTTCATGTTCAATATTCAGTTAAACTATCCTGCTTTTGCTGATGAATTGAATATTGTTAAAAACACCACCAGTAATAAAACCATTCAACTGCAAAAAATTATTCATGCAGACGATATTCAATATTTTCAGAAACTGATCCGCGATATTCCCATTACAGATAATGTTTTGGAATATGCTGTAAAATTAGCTTCCAAAACCCGCCCGAACAGCGAATTTGCTACAGATGCGGTTAATAAATATATCAGCTGGGGTGCTGGCCCTCGTGCCTCTCAGTTTTTAGTACTGGGTGCAAAATGCCATGCCGCAGTAACTGGAAAATATTCTCCCGACATCGAAGATGTTAAAGCCGTTGCTGAACCTATTTTGCGCCACCGTATTGTGCGTAATTATCGCGCTGAAGCCGAAGGTTTGTCTATCGAAAAAATAATTAAAGACTTGTTGTAATCAGCGAAATTTATAATTCTTGCACTAAAGGATTATAAATCAACATTAAAGTAGTTAGTGGTTCCAAATGGTGACCAACTAAATTATTATATTTGTTTAAGATGGATACCAACAACCTCACCGGTGCAATTGCCGCACTAATGGACGAATATAAAAAGGCAGTTGATGAACTGATAATAGTTATCAGACCAATCAACCCGCAGCAACTGCTTAAAACCATTGAGCCAGTTAGTTCAAATACAGATTGCATTTCCATCCAAACCATTTTAACGCATGTAGCGGCTTCAATGTTCAGTTACGCAATATATATCGAAAACTCAGTCGGATTGCATACCATTAGACCAGAACGGCAAGAATTTGATGAAGTACTACCCTATATTTCCCTTATCCAGGAAGCACTTAACTATAATGAGGACTTTTTCAACCGAAATCCTAATATTACAATGGAAGAGCTAAATCCAGCCAGGAAAATAAATACACGATGGGGACAGCAGTATGACGTAGAACAAATGCTTGAGCATGCCATTGTTCATATATTACGGCACAGGCGGCAAATTAAGAATGCTTTAGCTCAATTTAATTCATAAAACGAATTGTTAACAGCACAATTATTAAAATTATATCTCTTGTCTTTTAATTTCTTGCGCTACCTAAAATACAATTGGTCAAATTACGCTTATTTTAATTTTGTTAGTATCTTTACCACTTAATTACAAAGCATAAATCTTTAAATCAAAAATATTCGATATGTCAGCTCACGATTCACACGCACCGGTTCATCAAACTAAAGGCATTTGGGCATTACCATTAACGGCTTGGATTATTGTTTTAATCCTTCTTTTAGCTTTTACAAGACCAATTTTCCACCATGAAGAAGAAACTTCTTCTCACGAGAAAACTGAGGTAAACCATACAGAAGCTCCTGAATCACACCACTAGGCATAGCTCAAGAGAAAAATAAAAAAAGCGCTGAAACCAGCGCTTTTTTTATTTTTATATATTTTGTTTACTCGTTCTTACCCCAACAACAGTTTATGTTTCATTGAAATCATTATCATGACCTTATAAACTACGATTTACTTCAGCTACTTAATTTGCCCCTTAATATTAGGAAAATCAGTAATTACCCCATCTACACCTAAATCCATAAAATATTTAAGCTCCTTAACAGTATTTACCGTCCACGGAATAATTTTAATACCCATATCGTGGCACCGATCTACCAAACCTTTACCAACCAGCACTGAATATGGACTATAAATGGTTGGTTTAAATCCTAATTTCTCTATATAATCTTCAAAAGGTTCTTTTTCATCAATCAACAACGAAGTTTGTATTTTAGGATATTTTTCGTGCAGGTATTGTAGGGTACGCATATCAAACGATTCGATAATTACCCTTTTGGCAATCTTTTTTTCATTGATCACTCCCATAATCAGCTCTACAAATTCTGCAGGCTCCGGATGAAATTCGTTATCACCGTTTTTAATGGTTTTTGTTTCAATGCTATAAACTGGTTTAGCCAATTTGTGTGCTTTAACATAATCCTCAACCGCATCTATTGTTTCAGAAAGTAAGGGTTTATATGCTTTAAATTTCATTTGACCAGGAAAACGACTATGAACTTTACTGCCTACATCAAACTTCTTTACCTCTTCATAATCCATCTTATAAATGTTGTATTTCTTCTGATCTTTCAAAGAAATCGCTTTTCCGTTAGGCTGAAGTGAGATTTCATTGTTAAAATAAGGCTCTTGAGAAAGTACAACCTGTTTATCTTTAGAAATCACAGCGTCCATTTCTAACGTGTTAACACCCAAATCCAAAGCTTTTAACATTCCTTCAATGGTATTTTCTGGCATAATGCCCCTTGCGCCCGCTTTACCCTGCAAATCGAACTTTCTTTTTTGTGCCGATACGTTTAAAAAAAGTAATAAGAGCGTGGAGAGTAGAAGTAATTTTTTATTCATGAATTTTAAACGTAAAATGAACATTTTTATTTGTGATAATCTTCCCTAAAGCGTAAAAATGCTGCATTTAGTTATATTATCGCGTTGCTGGATGGATATCGCTTCATCAAATTGTAATTCAACTGTGGCTAAACTTTAGCAAAGTTGCAGGAAGCAATAATTTAAGAAATAAAAAAAGGGCTTCTTTTTATGGATAGCCCTCTTTTAATTCACATTGTTATTTTATCTTTCTGCAGGTACGAATGCCTGTACAATTAAGTTCCAGCTCGCATCTGCTGCTTTTTCATAAACAAAAACATAGTTAAAGCTTTCACGCAGGTCGGCTTTATAATCGATGGTGGCAACACCGTAAGTGTAAGCCAAATCGCTACCTATTGCTTTATCTACACCTGTAGTTTTTAAATTGATCTTGCTGATCATGCTATTATAAAAAGCAACAATTTTTCCTTTTCCATCAATGGCTTCATTACCAGGGAAAAGCAAACGTGCATCATTGGTTAAAAAACCTCCAAAAGCAGCAATTCCATGTGTTTTTAATAAAGTATTAAGGGTTTTCTCAGTGGTTAAAATGATTTCTTTTCCGGCTTTAATTTCTCTTTCATTCAAAAATTTAGGTGCAACGTGGTCTTTAGGTTCAACAAACGAAGGTGTAAATTTAGTTAGCGGTTTGTTGCTCTCTGTCCCTAAATCAATCGCTAATTTCCATTTGCCATTTTCTGGTTTCCAGATAGAAAGGTACTGACCGTATTTTTTTTCTGAAGTTCCGATTTCATAAGGGCCGGTAGTAAAACCTAAATCACCACTACGCGATACTTTCGCCAAATTTGGTGTCCATGTTACATCATTTTCAGCATTAGCTTTACCAGCATAAAAAGTTTTAGCATTAACAGGGTTTGGTCTGAATACCAAAGTACTGGTAGATGAATAATCTATGTAAGCTTCTTTATCTCCATTTTTGGCAATCGACTTAGCGAAATCCTTTTCAGCATTTACTAAAGATTTGGTTGTTCCGTCACTTTTTTGTGCAAAAGCACTAAGGGCTAAAAGCGAAGCTATTGCGGTTGAAAATAATTGTTTCATTATTAATTAAGATAATATGTTTGGCGAATATAAAATTTTCTTTGATGGATGATTTCAAAAGTAATTAACAATTACACATTAAAGGGTTATTTTTCGCGATATATGGTAATAATGTATATCATTTCCACCCTTCAGCTGCCTCCAAGGGTATACAAACTAATGGGCGAGCTTAAAATGCATAAAATTTCCTTGCGCTTAACTCATCCCCCTTTGAAAGGCGCAGGGGATGGCAATGTAAACCGATATAATCTATTGTTGATACCCAGCTAATGCCACCTACTAAACCAATTTTTCTCATCGTTTAAAACTATCGGCTCTTTACTCCAAACGCCCAACTCCAAACTCGTTAAGCCTTACTCCAGGTTGTTCCTTCTTTGCCATCTTTAAGCTGAATACCTAATTCCTGCAGCCCGATGCGGATACGATCAGAAGTTGCGTAATCTTTATTTGCTTTAGCCTCAGTTCTTAAATTTATTACCATATCCAAAACGCCGTTTAAGTCATTTCCTCCCGCATCCTCATCTTTAAGGCCTAAAATATCGAAAACAAAATCGTTAATCAGTTGCTTTAATTTTTCTAACGCTTCGGCAGAGATTTTCCCTTTACCATCATAAACGGTATTGATAATTCTTACTGCTTCAAAGAGTTCTGCAATTAAAATCGGACTGTTAAAATCGTCATTCATTGCATGGATACATTTTTCTTTTAAGGCATCAATGTCAAAATCATTCTGTTCTGCAACCTGAAGTTTATCCAACAAACCAACCGCCGACATTAAACGGCGAAAGCCTTTTTCTGAAGCATCCAGGGCATCATTAGAAAAATCCAAAGTACTACGGTAATGTGCCTGCAACATAAAAAACTTAACCGTCATCGGGCTGTAGCCTTTCTTCAGTAAGGGATGATCGCCCGTAAACAACTCTAACGGAAGGAAACCGTTCCCCGCCGATTTAGACATCCGCGTACCGTTTACCGTAAGCATATTGGTATGCATCCAATAACGGGCAGGTTGTTTATGGCTGCAAGCCTCAGATTGCGCAATTTCGTTGGTATGGTGCGTGGCCGCTAAATCCATTCCACCTCCGTGAATATCAAATTCGGCCCCCAGATATTTAGCACTCATTGCTGAACATTCGATATGCCAGCCCGGAAAACCCATGCCCCAGGGCGATTGCCATTGCATTAACGTTTCTGGCTTTGCTTTTATCCAAAGGGCAAAATCCAACCTCCCGTGTTTCTCATCCTGACCACCCAATTCGCGGGTATTGTTCAGCATATCTTCCAGGTTACGGTTGGTTAAAATCGTGTAATTGTATTCTTTGCTATATTTTTCTACATCGAAATACACATTGCCATCCACTTCGTAACCATAACCATTGGCTATAATTACTTTAATCATTTCAATTTGCTCAATAATGTGTCCGGTAGCAGTAGGCTCGATACTTGGCGGCAGTGTATTAAACATCCGCAATACATCATGGAAACCTAGAGTATACTTCTGTACAATTTCCATTGGCTCAAGCTGTTCTAATTTTGCACGTTTTGCAAATTTATCATCACCTTCATCCCTATCGCCCTCTAAATGGCCAGCATCGGTAATATTACGTACATAACGCACTTTATAACCCGCATATTTAAGGTACCTAAAAATTAAATCGAATGATATAAATGTGCGGCAATTGCCCAGGTGCACATCACTATAAACGGTAGGACCGCAAACATACATCCCAACATTAGGTGCATTTAAGGGTTGAAAAAGTTCTTTTTTGCGCGAAAGCGTATTATAAAGCTGTAAGCCAGTATTCATACTGCAAATGTAAGATTTAGTTAGAAAGTAAAAACGTTTAAAGTTGCAATGTTTAGGTTATGATTTTAAGCTAACATTTGAAAAGGCAATATCGGTCATCACTTGCAAATAGCAAATGCTCACAAATATTTTAATTATTATTTGGAAAGGTACTTTAGTGCTTATGAGTAATGGTAGTCCCTCTTTCCGCTATAGCTTTGCCGAAGGGGCTCAGGCTGCCGCTTCAATTGGGTTTTTGTGGCAGGGTTTGATGATTTTATGATCGTAAAATTACGAAGTTAGCCAGCGCTGGCCTCTGTGAGGAATGTCATTAAATTAAGGTTTTTAACCACAGATCCACACAGATAAACACTGATTTTTATATCTGTGTTCATCCTTTTTATCTGTGGTTAAATTATTTTCACCTGTGCCAATGGCTTAACTTACTAACATTATACCGATTAGCCAGCATCAGGTATCCGTTCCGTCAGATGTTACCATCTGACGTTAGAACAATTTTTTAATCTTAATTTAGTTTAACATAATAACCCTTTTAACAATGGTCGAAATTAGAGCGATAACCGAAAAAGATGCAGATATTGTAGCCAAGCTTTCTACACAATTGGGTTACAAAAGTGATGTAAAACAAACAACAGCCCGGATTAAACTCATCAATAACAGCATCGAAAATTGCGCATTTGTCGCATTAATTAATGGCAAAATAGTAGGCTGGATTCATGCATTTTACACTTTAAGAATAGAATCTGATGCTTTTGTAGAAATTGGAGGTTTGATTGTTGACGAAACTTACCGGAATCATCAAATTGGAAAACAATTGATTGAAAATATAACACTTTGGGCAAAAAAGCAAGAGCTCAAAAAATTAAAGGTTAGGTGCAATATAGTACGTATTGAAAGTCATAAATTTTATAAGCGAATTGGCTTCAAAGAGAATAAAACACAAATTGCATTTGAAAAGGATATAATTTAACCATTGCTATTCTTGCGAAGTCGATGGGCACCCGCTCAGCAGATTTTGCAAGTTGCCCTTACATTATTACAACCCACAAACATTTCATTATTGTAACATTTCAATCCTATTCGTTAACTTTGTAGCATGATTGATTTACCGGTAGTACCTGCTGTGACTGAAGTTAAACGTAAACCCGATTGGTTACGTGTAAAATTACCTGTTGGTAAGGAATATGCCCAAGTTCGCAGTTTAGTAGATACGCACAAGCTCCACACCATCTGCGAAAGTGGTAATTGCCCTAATATGGGCGAATGCTGGGGTGCAGGCACGGCAACTTTCATGATTTTAGGTAACATTTGTACCCGTAGCTGCTCTTTTTGTGCCGTTGCAACAGGCCGTCCTTTGGCTGTTGATGTAGATGAACCTAACCGCATAGCCGATTCTGTAAGGTTAATGGGCGTTAAACATTGCGTAATTACTTCGGTAGATCGTGATGACTTAAAGGATGGTGGTTCAATCATCTGGGCAGAAACATTACAAGCCATCCGCCGAGAAAGCCCTATTACCACTTTAGAAACATTAATTCCTGATTTTAAAGGACAGTGGGATAATTTATACCGCGTTTTAGAAGAAAGACCAGAAGTGGTTTCGCACAATATGGAAACAGTTAAGCGTTTAACCAAACAAGTGCGTATCCAGGCAAAATACGATAGAAGTTTAGAGGCCTTAAAAAGGATTTCGGAATTTGGTTTAAGAACTAAAACGGGCATTATGCTGGGTTTAGGTGAAACTGAAGAAGATATTTTTGAGGCAATGGACGATTTAGTTGCCAATAGTGTTCATATATTAACTTTAGGCCAATATTTACAACCTACACGTAATCACCATCCTGTGGTTGATTGGATCCATCCAGATACATTTGCTATGTATAAAGAGGCTGGTTTAGCAAAAGGTTTAAAGTATGTAGAAAGCGGTCCTTTGGTTCGTTCATCTTACCATGCCGAAAAACACCTTTTTCCGATTGAAGGAATTGCCTAAATCTATTATTATAAGCGATTTAACCTCTTTTATTAAATCGCACTCCTTAAAGGAATGAATTTATAAAACATTTTTTTGGTTTTAATGTTCTGTATTGTATCTTAGTGACCGATAGTGACTGCATTAAAAAAATTAACTCTAACCGAGCCTGAACTTGTTCAAGCACTGCAATCGAAAGATCCAGCGGTACTAAAAACACTGTACAGCATGTATTCCTCAGCGCTTTACGGCGTTATTTCACGCATTATTACCCATACTGAACTTGCAGAAGATGTTTTACAAGAAACTTTCGTAAAAATCTGGCAGTCTGCTACACACTATGATCATACTAAAGGACGTTTGTTTACGTGGATGATGAATATTGCCCGCAATTTATCGATCGACAAACTTCGTTCTAAAGATTTTAAGAATTCACTCAAAAACCAAGATATAGAAAATAACGTAAGTTTCGTTGATGAACAAAACAAGGTTACGTTTAATCCGGATGTTCTTGGAGTTAAGCAACTTGTAGAAAACCTTAAACCGGATTTACAAGCAGTTCTTGATTTAGTTTATTACAAGGGTTTCACACATGTGGAAGCCGCAGAAAAGTTAGATCTGCCATTAGGTACGG